>Ga0308169_10005028_pt1 | contig 12156 bp, 8 predicted proteins | sample PhyBR1_2_FD_202139 | JGI IMG/M metagenome (GOLD analysis project Ga0308169, IMG submission 202139) | Phyllosphere microbial communities from UC Gill Tract Community Farm, Albany, California, United States - DLSLSB.R1 | ecosystem: Host-associated > Plants > Phyllosphere > Unclassified | place...
CGTAGGCGCCGACCGAGTGCATGTTCGGGCGCATGCCCTTGTTGGCCTTCTCGAAGGCCTCCACATAAGCCTTGTTCTCCGGCGAGGGGTGGGCGGCCGAGTAATTGAAGCTCGAGACCACGCCTTCCGAGGCGGCGCCGATGGTTTCCATCAGGTCGTCGTCGACCACGTCGCCGGTGCCGATCAGGCGGATGCCGGCATTGGCCAGGCCGCGGTCGGTGAACTGCTTCATCACCGCCGCACCTTCGCCCGAGGGGACGAAGACGAACAGCGCGTCCGGCTTGGCGTCGCGCACGCGCGCCAGGAAGGGCGCGTAGTCCGGATTGCGCAGCGGGACGCGCAGGCTTTCCAGGATCTTGCCGCCGGCCTTGGTAAAGCGCGTGACGAAGGTCTTTTCGGAGTCGAGCCCCGGACCATAGTCGGACACCAGGGTCACCACGGTCCTGATCTTGTTCTTCGGCGCCCATTCGGCGAGGGGCGCGGTGACCTGCGGCAGGGTGAGGCCGGTGCGCACGATGTAGGGCGAGCGCTGCGGGATGATCGAGGTGGCGGCCGCCATCACGATCATCGGTACCTTGGCCTGGGTGGCGATGGGGGCCGCGGCCAGGGCCAGCGGGGTCAGGCCGAAGCCGGCCAGCACCTCGACCTTGTCGCGCGCCACCAGTTCCTGGGCCAGGCGCTTGGTGACGTCGGGCGAGACCCCGCCGTCGTCCTTCAGGATGACTTCGATCTTGCGGCCGGCCACGGTATCGCCGTGCTGCTGGATGAACAGGCGCACCGCCGCGTCGACCTGGCGGCCGGTGGAGGCGAAGGGGCCGGACATCGGCACGATCAGGCCGACCTTCAGCGGGGTGGCGCCGGCGGCGCGCGCGAACGAGGGCAGCAGGCCGGCGGCCAGGGCGGCGCCGCTGCCCAGCAGCAGGTGACGGCGTCGCAGGTCGATTGGATGGGGCATCTTGTCTCCTTTATTGTCTTTGGATGGGATCATGGGCGTAAGGACACCGCGACCAGGATTGCCTGATTGTCGGGCAAGCGCCGAACGCAGGGGTGCGAAATGCTGCTGATGTGGTCTAATTTACTTATCGCAAAGATCCGCGCGGCCATCGGCAGGCCCGTGCTACCATCGGCTGTAACTTCCGGTTTCTAGCGCGGATCACATCATGGTTTCCCGACACGCCCCGGCAATCCAGCCCCAGCTCGACGATCTGCTCGATCACATTCCGGCGGGCGTCGTCGTCCACGGTGTCGACGGCCGCATCCTGAACGCCAACCGGCTCGCCTGCGAACTGATCGGCATGAGCGTCGAGCAATTGAAGAACAAGGTCAGCGGGACGGCCCGGCCCCTGCTGCGCGCGGACGGCACGCCCTTGCCGCTGGATGAGCTTCCCGCCAACGTCGTGCTGCGTACCGGCAGCAAGGTCTCGGAAGTCATCCTCGGCATTCCCGAGCCGCAGCCGGAATCGGTACGCTGGCTGATCTGTAACGCTTACCCGGAATTCGATTCCAAGGGGGAACTTTGCCGGGTCATCGTCTGCTTCACCGACTGTACCGCGATGAAGCAGGCGGAGCAGGAACTGCAGAAGTCCGGAGAACGGCTGCGCCTGATCCTGCAAGGCTCGACCGATGCGCCGTGGGACTACGATCTCGTGAAGAACGAGATCTATTATTCGGAGCGCTGGTGGGAAATGCTCGGCTACCGGCCCGGCGAACTGGGGACCGATACCAGCCTCTGGCTGGAGCTTGCCCACCCCGACGACAGGGCGCGTGTCGCCGCCTACTGGGATGAGCTGCTCGGCAGCCAGCTCGGCACCTACAGTGTCGAATGGCGCCTGCGCCATCGCGACGGCCACTACGTGCCGGTGCTGTCGCGCGGCCTGGTGACGCGCGATGCGGCCGGCAAGGCCCTGCGTGTTTCGGGGACGAATACCGATCAGACCGAGCGCAAGCGGGCGGAGCGCCGGATCTACGAACTGGCCTATTACGACCATCTCACCGGCCTGCCGAACCGCCGCCTGCTGGGCGAGGAACTGGACAAGGCGCTGGCGCGCAGCGAACGCACGGGCCGCCTCGGGGCGGTGGTCTTTCTCGACCTGGACAATTTCAAGCTGCTCAACGATACGATGGGCCACGACTTCGGCGACATGCTGCTGCGCCAGGTGGCCGAGCGCCTGCGCCATACCTTGCGCCACTGCGACCAGCTGGCCAGGCTGGGCGGCGACGAGTTCGTGCTGGTGCTGGAAGACCTCGGCGACGACCCGCGCGAGTCGGTGATCGAGGCCCAGCACGTCCTGGAAAAGCTGCTGTTCACGCTCGGCCAGCCTTATTACCTGGATGGTCGCCTGTTCGTCAGCACGCCGAGCATCGGCGTCACGCTGTTCGACGGCGCCGCGAGCGGCATCGAGACCCTGCTCAAGCAGGCCGACCTCGCCATGTACCGGGCCAAGGCGGAAGGGCGCAATACCGCGCGTTTCTTCGATCCCCGCATGCAGGCCTCGGCCGAATACCAGGCAAGGCTGGAGCGGGCCCTGCGGGAAGGCTTGCTGGACCACCAGTTCGTGCTGTTCTGCCAGCCCCAGTTCAGCAGGGAGGGCCAGCTGGTCGGTGCCGAAGTGCTGCTGCGCTGGCGCCGCGCCGACGGCTCGCTGCTCGGTCCCACCGAGTTCATCGGCCTGGCGGAGTCCTCGGGCATGATCGTGCCGCTCGGCCAGCATGTGCTGGAGGAAAGCTGCCGTGCGCTGGCACGCTGGCGCGGCGACGCCGCGCTCGGACAACTCGAGCTGGCGGTCAACGTCAGTGCGCATCAGTTGCGCAGTGCCGATTTCGTCGCCCGGATGGTCGACATCCTCGAGGAAACCGGCGCACCGCCAGGCAAGCTTTGCCTGGAACTGACTGAAAGCGTTCTCGCCGAAAATGTCGCGGAGACGATAGAGCGCATGCGCGCACTGCGCGGCCACGGCCTGCATTTCTCGCTGGACGACTTCGGTACCGGTTATTCCTCGCTTGCCTACCTGAAACGCTTTCCGCTGACCGCCCTGAAGATCGACCGCTCCTTCGTGCACGACGTCCACGTCAATCCCGACGCCGTGCCAATCGTCAAGGCCATCATCGCGCTGGCGCGCACGCTCAAGCTCGACATCGTTGCCGAGGGCGTCGAACACGAAGCGCAGCGCAACTTCCTGGTCGATGGCGGCTGCGGCACGCTGCAGGGTTACCTGCTGGGCCGGCCGATGCCGATCGGGGATTTCGAACGGATGTACGGCAGCGGCGGCATCGGCAACGCTTGAGGCGTCGGGCCCGGGCACCGGTTTCAGCAGCCCGCGCCGTCGAGGTAGTTGAGGACGCTGGCGCCGGATTCCGGCGCGTATACCAGGCTGCAGTCCGGGTGGTCGGCATCGGCGGCGATCACGCCGGCCAGGCGCGTGTCGTAGTGTTCCGACAGTCCCGCGGCGACCAGGATACCGGCGCTGGTCGGCCAGCCTTTGCCGTTCATCTCCACCTCGCCGATGACAGTCGGCATAGCCGGCGAGCCTGCCAGCATCCACTTCATGCGATACATGCGCGCCGCCTCGCTGACGGCGCCGCGCGCCATGTCCATCTTGGCGACGCGCGCACTGCGCATCATGACGGCATACCGCGGCAAGGCCACGGCCGACAGCGTGCCGACGATGGCGATCACGGCGGTGAGCTCCACGAGCGTGAAGCCGCCCTGGCGTTGAGGCCTGAAGAAACTGTCCATGCATGCATTTTAGACAAGCTTCAGGCCGCTCGGCGCGCGCCAGGCTCAGTGCAGTGACAGATCCCACACGCCGCGGCCATACGTCGACGCGCGCAGGAAGCTGCCGTCCGCCGGCATGTAGAGGTCGCTCACTTCGACGGTCGGCAAGCCGGCGCCGAACTGGCTCCAGCTGATGCCGCCGTTCGTCGTGCGGTAGACGCCCAGCCAGGTGGCGGCGTACACGGTGTTGCCGCTGAGGTCGTCAGGCGCCGCCAGCAGCTTCTGGATCGGTACGTTCGGCAGGCCATTGCTGGCCGCGCTCCAGGTCTGGCCGCCATCGGTCGATTTCACCACCCACACGCCCTGGCCGGTCGGGTTCTCGGACGACACATAAAGCACCGAGTTGTTGGCCCAGGCGATGCTGCTGTTGAAGCCGAGGTGGCCCGGCACCAGGGTGCTGCGCAGCGCCCAGTGCGCGCCGCCGTCGCTAGTGATCAGGATCCGGCCGCCTGTCGATACCGCCGCCACGTGGTTCAGGTCGACCGGGCTGACCGCCACGCTGTGCGAGGCGCCGCGGATATAGGTCGCGGCCGTACTGCCGCTGAAGATCGGCTTCCAGGAGGCGCCGGCGTCGTCGGTACGGTAGATCAGGCTCGCGGTGTTCGTGAAGTAGGTTCTTCCACCCGGATCGGCCAGCGCGCTCGGCGTGGCGATAGGCGTCACGAAGTAGGCGTTGCAGGCGTTGATGCCGTTATAGGTACAGCTGGCGTCGTCGAAGGCCGGATCGCTCCACTTCTTCTGGATGTTCGGATCCTTCTGGGCGTAATAGATATAGCCGTAGACGTAACTGCCCAGCGCGGTGACGTTGTTGGTCGACTGGCTCCAGCCCACACCGAAACCGTCGCCTCCGTAGCTCTGGTTGAACACCCCGGTGTTGCCCGAACGGATGCGGGTGCCGTTGTCCTGCAGGCCGACCAGCACGCTCTTCGGGTCGGCGCCGGAGGTCGCCATCGAGTAGATCAGGTGGTCCGCCAGGCCCGCGTTCTTCTGGTCGTTCCAGCTGGCGCCTTCGTCGTTGCTGACGAACAGGCCGCCATCCGTGCCGATCATGACGCGCTTCTTGCCGCCCGCGGTGGACACCACCGCCGTGTGGTGGTCGGCGTGGGCGTACGGCAGGCCGAACTGGCCGAGCCAGTTGGTCAGCAGACGCCAGGTCTTGCCGCCGTCGGTGGTCTTGCCGGTGTTGAGCTGGCCGCCCAGGTAGACCGTGTTGCGGCTGGCGTCGGTCGGGTCGACCACGATCATGTGGTTGTAGAAGCCCTGGCCGCCCATCAGTTCCATGGTCGGGTTTTCCTCGTTCGGATTGACCGGCGCCTTGCTGTTCAGGCCCAGTGCAGTCCAGGTATAGCCGCCATCGGCTGAACGGTAGAGGTCTTTCTGGTCGCAGCCGGCGTCGCAGGAGCGCGCCACGTAGGCATAGGCAACGCTGTCGCCGGGCGCGCCAACGGCCAGTGTGATGCGGCCGGCGTTGCCGGTCACGTTCGGCGCGGACACCGGGGTCCAGGTGACGCCGTCGGCCGAACGGTACAGTGTGGCCGGGCTGTAGTAGGCGCTGGTGGCCATGCTGGCCAGCCAGCCAACGCTGGTGCGCGCCAGGCTCCATACATGTCCGCCTCCCAGAACCTGGCTGTAGCTGTTGCCGCCGTCCGATGAGCGGAACACACCGGTGTCGGTCGCGACCAGCACCACGTCGGTAGCGCCGCGGGTATCGACCTTGACGTCGGTAACGATGCCCGAATTACCCAGGAAGACGAAGGGCGACCAGCTGTTGCCGCCGTCGGTGGTCTTCATCATTGCCCCGCCGACCAGCGGGATGCCGTCGAATGGATCGCCGGTGCCGAAGTACAGCGTTTGCGGGCTGCGCCCGAGCGCCGCCGCGCCGCCGCTGGTGGTGATGGCCTTGTCGCTGATCGGCGTCCAGGTCGGGTAGGGCGCCTCGAAGTTGCTGGTCTTCCAGATGCCGCCCGACGACGACAACAGATAGACGGTATTCGGATCGGTGGGGTGGGGCAGGATGTTGCGCAGGCGGCCGCTGTCGGTCACGCTGAGCTTGTTCCCGTTCTCTGTCTTGGTGGCGCGGGTAGGCCCGATCGACTGCCATTGCGGCACTCCGGCCGGTGCGGCGGCGCCGGGAGCGAGCTGCGGATACGCGTTACGCTGCCTGGCCCATTCGGCGGCCATGCGGCGCGAGAAATCGGCCGGCAAGGTCTTGCCGTAGCGGGCCTTCAGCCATTCGAGCCGCCCCATCACGGTCGGACGCTCTTCCTCGCCGCCGCCGGCACTCTGGAATATCCGGAAGTTCTGTGCGCTGCGGTAACCGCTGTCATCGCTTGCAGATTGTGCATGCGCGATCGATACCGCACCGGCCGTGGTGATGATTACACCAAGCCATTTTCTTTGAATAAAGGAAGCCATTTTGTCTCCATATTCTTGCCGGTTGTAATTATTAAAAGACAATAAAACCGCTCTGCAGCGGTATGGATGAGACTACTTCCTGCGTTTCGCCATGTCATGCGGTTTCAAAACTTTAGCGAAAAAACAACTCAACAGTAGGTCAAAAATACTAACCGCATATTGAACTTCGGGAAAGATACGGAACGTCTTATACGTTTAACATTGTTTCGCAGAAAAACGAGGTGTTTATCACTTTCAGTTACTTTTTTCGTTGTCGGTGAGAAATTCTGTGGCTACACTCAGCTCAGGTATTGAAAAGGGCAAACTCCGCGAAAGCGGAGGACGCAAAGTCAACGGTCTAAAGAGCCTGCAAGGCTCGATGACGGCAGGACTGCCAGGCACCGACAAGCGATTCCGGACTTCCGCTCGCGTGATGCGGTCACAGCAATCCTGTTTTCATCACTTTTTAAACAGGATTGTCATGGGCATCAAACTGAACGCTTCCTCGACCAGCAAAACCGCCGCGGCAATGGCTGTCGCCAGCCTGGTATTTTCTTTCTCCAGCAGCGTCAACGCCGCGCCTCCCGCCGAATTCGCGCGTGGCCGCATCCTGATCGAAGCGCGCGCCGGCCTGTCCGACGCCGACCTCGATGCGCTGCTCAAGACGCACGGCGGCAAGCGCCGCAAGCTCGGCCAGAGCCGCATGCACGTCGTCGACCTGCCGCCGGGCCTGTCCGAGGAAGACGTGGTCGCCAAGCTGTCGCGCCGTCCCGAGATCGCGTTCGCCCAGCTCGACCGCAAACATGACGTCGCCATGGCCGTCAACGATCCCTATGTCGGCAGCGAATGGCACCTGAGCAAGATCGGCGCCCAGACCGCCTGGGATACCGCCCAGGGCGCAGGCGTCACGATCGCCGTGCTCGACACCGGCGTCAACGTTGCCCACCCCGACCTGAAGGACCGCATCGTGTCGGGCTTTAACGTCTACAACAACAACACCGATGTCAGCGACCTGTGCGGTCACGGTACGGCCGTCGCCGGCACCGCCGCGGCGAGCATCAACAACGCCGTCGGCGTTGCCGGCGTGGCTGGCGCCTCCTCGATCATGCCGATCCGTATCGCCTTCCAGGACAGCACCGGCTGCCACGCTTACGACAGCGACATTGCGAACGGCATCACGTATGCGGCCGACCACGGCGTACGCGTCGCCAACGTGAGTTTCGTCGGCATCGCCGACAGCCCGGCAGTGATCAGCGCCTCGAGCTATATGAAGAGCAAGGGCGGCCTGGTCTTCATCTCGGCGGGCAATAACAATATCGACGAGAACATCGCGCCGACGACGTCGTACATCATCGTGTCGTCGACCGACAGCACCGATGCCAAGTCGAGCTTCTCGAGCTGGGGCAGCTTCGTTTCCCTGTCCGCGCCGGGTTCCGGCATCTACACCACGACTTCCTCGTCCAGCTACGCATCCTGGAACGGCACTTCGTTCTCGAGCCCGGTTGCCGCCGGCACGGCTGCGCTGGTGATGTCGGCGCGTCCCGACCTGAGCTCCGCGCAGGTGGAGTCCATCCTGTTCAAGACCGCCGTCGACCTGGGCGCCGCCGGCCGCGATCCGATCTTCGGCTATGGCCGGGTCAACGCCGCCGCCGCCGTGGCCGCAGCCAAGTCCTATGTCACGCAGGCCGACACCACCGCGCCGGTCGCCTCGATCGCCTCGCCGCTGGGCAGCAGCTCGGTCTCGGGCCTGGTGCCGGTCACTGTCAATTCTTCCGACAACGTCGGCGTCGCGCGCGTGGACCTGAAGGTCAACGGTACCGTCGTAGCGACCGACAACACCGCGCCGTTCAGCTTCAGCTGGAATTCCGCCGGTGTGCCGAACGGCATGGCATCGCTGGTGGCCGTCGCCTACGACGCCGCCGGCAACGCCGGCAGCTCGGCCGCGGTCTCGGTCAACGTCGCCAACGGCACCACGACGGTAGCCAAGGACACGGCTCCGCCGGTCGTGAGCATCAACAACCCTGTCGCCGGCATGGTCAGCGGCTCGGTGTCGGTGAGCATCAGCGCCTCCGATAACGCAGGCGCCGCCGGCATCCAGACCACGGTCCTGATCGACGGCGTCGTCAAGGCCAGCGGCAAAGGCAGCGCGCTGTCGTACAACTGGAACAGCCGCAAGTCGGGCTCCGGCAGCCACACGGTGACCGCCACCGCCCGCGATGCGGCCGGCAATACGAGCAGCCGCTCGGTGATTGTGACCGTCAAGTAAGATCGCGGTAACGCGTGAGGGGTCCGGTCCCGGATCATTCAGGAGATGGCGCCTTCGGGCGCCATTTTTATGCTCGAGCGAAAGCTGGTAGCTCGGAAACTTTCGGTAATCTTTACACGTTTCCTTGGGGTTACAATGAATGTTCAGTTAAGTCATTGATTCTAAAGAATTCATTTGAGCTGGAATACATTTTGCTCCATCAAACATTTGCATCACTTGGGTGTGTAGACATAAGCAAAGTAACTTCTGGGGAGCAAATGATGAAATCTAAAGTTCTGAAAATTGCATTGGCAACCGCATTCCTGACGGGGGCGGCACCGGCGTTTGCAAACCTGATCTACAAAACGGGCACGCAGACGACCGGCACCGGATTGGGCGCCGTATCGACAGTGGTGACGGTCCAGGACAACGGCCAGGGCAATGGGCCGAAGCAGAACGGCACCGAGTCCGGTTGTGTCACCTATGTTCCCGGCCAACCCGCATCGACGCCGGCGGAAACCTGCGCGACGGAAACGGACTTGGGCGTGGGCATGGCTCCGGAAGGCGGCGATAACACCGCGGGCAACGCCGGCAACAATACCTACTTCCTCAACGTCCTCAACACGATTGCCGGCCTCACCAGCGCAGGGCAGCTCGGCTTTGTCGTCAACATCAACGAGCAGCAGGATGGCGTGGCGACGCTCACCAAGCTCTATATGAGCCTCTACAACACCAGCAGCGGTGACACGCACTACTACCAGTACATGGGCGATCCTCTCGACCTCGCCGACTTCGGCGGCACCGGCCAGTCGGGCCTGAACCTGTTCGTCCTCGACAATGCCCAGGCAACGGATGCCGCGGGCTTCTGCCCGATCCTGTCGGAATGCGTCGTCGGCGGCGGCATCGAGTTCGCGAAGGGTACGACGGTCGGTGACGCGGAAACCGTGTACGTTGGCGCCTTCAAGCGTACACCTGGCAATCCGGGCGGCGAGATCCCTGAACCGGGTTCGCTGGCCCTGCTGGGCGTCGGCGCGATGGCCTTCGGCGCAATGCGCCGCCGCTTGAACGCAAAGAAGTAAACCAGACGGATCGGAGTTCGGGCGTTCGCTTTGGCAAGACTTGAAGCAGCGCCCGGGCTTTTTTTCGCCCATCCATCCCGGCCGGGGCACCCGGCGATCATCACAATCACCCAGGCAGGCGGTACTGGCGCCTGGCGTCGCGAATCGTTTCGTGATGCCGGTTGGCCCATTCCACCAGGCCGCGCATCGGCACCATGAAGGAACGCCCGAGCGGCGTGAGTTCGTATTCGACCCTCGGCGGCACTTCCGGATACACGGTCCGCAGCACGAAGCCGTCTTCCTCCAGGCGCTTGAGCGTGGTCGACAGCATCTGCTTGGACACGTCGCCGATCGCGCGCATCAGTTCATTGAAGCGCAGGGTGCCGCCATCGAGGGAATGCAGGACCAGCAGGGTCCACTGGTCGCCGATGCGGTCGAGGATGTCGCGGATCGGGCAGCCGTCCGTGGTGCCGGCGTCCAGGCAGGGATGGGCAATGAGTGTGTCGCGCATGGGAATCGGTCCGGCATGGTCAGGCCGCACTGACCAGATCACGCCGCGGTGACTTCTTGTAAAGGGCTCCAGCCTAGCATAGGATGGCGCGTGGTCTACACGGAGAAATTCTTATGGCACGTATTACCCTCATCGGCGCCACCGGCAACGTCGGTTCCCGCCTGCTCGACGAACTCGTTTCACGCGGCCACCAGGTCACCGCCATCGGTCGCGATCCCGCCAAGGTCGCGGCGCGCCCAGGCGTCAGCGCCGCGCGCGCAGACATCAATGACGAAGCCGGCCTCGCCGCCGTACTGCGCGGACACGATGCCGTGATCAGTGCGGTGCGCTTCCTGGACAGCGACCCCGAAGTACTGCTGGCGGCGGTGCGCAGCGCCGGCGTGCCGCGCTACCTCGTGGTGGGCGGCGCCGCGAGCCTGCTGGTGGCGCCCGGCAAGCGCCTGCTCGACCAGCCCGACTTCCCCGAAGCCTACAAGGCCGAGGCGACGCGCGGCGCCGCTTTCCTCGACGCCCTGCGGCAAGTCCAGGACCTGGACTGGACCTTCCTGTCGCCGTCGGCGATGTTCGTGCCCGGCGAGCGCACGGGCCGCTTCCGGCTCGGCAAGGACGAACTGCTGACGGGCGAAAAAGGCAGCTCGATCTCCTACGAGGATTTCGCCATCGCGATGGTCGACGAACTCGAGAAACCGGCCCATTCGCGCCAGCGCTTCACCGTCGGCTACTGAAGGCGCAGCGCCTGCCGGAGCTGCAGCAGCAGGTAGTCGACGTCGGCGGCGCCGGTGTAGCGGCCCAGGGTGATCCGCATCGCGCCGCGGGCCAGCGCCTCGCTCAGGCCGAGCGCGCGCAAGACGTAGGAGGGCGCGGCGCTGGCCGAGTTGCAGGCGGAACCGGCCGACACCGCGATGCCGGGCAAGCGGTCGGAGAGCGCATCGGCCCCGGCGCCGGTAAAGCTGATGTTCAGGTTGTGCGGGATGCGCTGCTCCATGTCGCCGTTGAAGCGCACGCCGGGCAGGGCGGCGAGCCCGCTGCGCAGGCGCTCCCGCAGCGCGCGGATGCGCGCCGATTCGTTCGCCATGTCCAGGCGCGCCAGTTCGAAGGCCTCGCCCATGCCCACGATCTGGTGGCTGGGCAGGGTGCCGGAACGCAGGCCCTTCTCGTGCCCGCCGCCATCCATCTGCGCCTCCAGCCGGACCCGCGGATCGCTGCGCACGTACAGGGCACCGATGCCCTTGGGGCCGTAGACCTTGTGGGCGCTCAGCGACAGCAGGTCGACCTGCAGGCGCTCGACGTCGATCGCCACCTTGCCGGCCGCCTGTGCCGCGTCCACGTGCAGCAGGACGCCGCGGGCGCGGCAGATGCGTCCCAGTTCGCCGATCGGCTGGATGACGCCGATCTCGTTATTGACCATCATGACCGAGGCCAGGATCGTGTCGGGCCGCAGCGCCGCTGCGAAGGCGGCCGGGTCGAGCAGGCCGTTCGGCTGCGGCTGCAGGTAAGTGACTTCGTAGCCTTCGCTCTCCAGCCGGCGCATGGTGTCCAGCACGGCCTTGTGCTCGGTCGTCACCGTGACCAGGTGCCGGCCTTTCGCACGGTTCGCGTGGGCGGCGCCTTTCAGGGCGAGGTTATTCGATTCGGTGGCGCCGGAGGTCCAGACGATGTCGCCGGCGGCCGCGCCGACCAGGGCCGCGACCTGGGCGCGCGCCCGCTGCACCGCGCAAGCGCCCTCGATGCCGAAAGCGTGGGAGCTGCTGGCAGGGTTGCCGAATTTTTCGGTCATGTAGACCAGCATCTTCTGCGCGACTCGCGGATCGACCGGCGTGGTCGCCGCATAGTCGAGGTAAATGGGAAACCCCGCAGGAAGCGCCGCCGGTGCCGGAAGGTCGGCAGCGCCGCGACAGGATGCCGCCGCGCGGCTGGGCGTGAGTGTGTCGGTCATGGCGGTATGGTTCAATGATGGGAAAGCCCACCTTAACCGCGTCCGCGACGAAAGCAAACGACCGATTATGAAGATCGATATCGGATTTCCGACGGTTCCGGCGGCGGCATGCTGATATAATATTTGCCACACTGCAAGTTCATCCCATGAGCGCCCTTTTCGACCACGAGATCATCGAACAGCTGCACGACAGTTCCCGCTCGCTGGTCTATCGTGCCCGCGCGCGGGACGGTACTG
>Ga0308169_10005030_pt1 | contig 12156 bp, 9 predicted proteins | sample PhyBR1_2_FD_202139 | JGI IMG/M metagenome (GOLD analysis project Ga0308169, IMG submission 202139) | Phyllosphere microbial communities from UC Gill Tract Community Farm, Albany, California, United States - DLSLSB.R1 | ecosystem: Host-associated > Plants > Phyllosphere > Unclassified | place...
CAGTGGGCGGCCGGCAGCCGCCACCGCACTGCTGGTCATACCTAGACAACCTAGGTAATCTGGCTGCATGACGAGCGACTACCTGCGAGGACACCTCGAGAGCCTCCTGCTCGCCGTGCTGGTCGACCAGCCCGGTCACGGCTACGCGTTGGTGCAGCGGATCGCGGCGCGCAGCGGCGGAGACCTCGCCGTGCCCGAGGGCTCGCTGTATCCGGCGCTGCAGCGCCTCGAGCGAGCGGGACTCGTCACCAGCGCGTGGGACTCCGACGGTGGCCGGCGACGGCGCGTCTATCGCCTCTCCGCCTCCGGTGAGCGGCGCGTCCGGGCGGCCGCGCGGGAGTGGAAGTCGTTCGCCGGGGCCGTCGACCGGGTGCTCGGAGGAGTCGCATGAGCGCGATCGACGACTACCTCGCCCGTCTCGAGGCGACACTGCGCGTACGCGGTCCACTCCGGCGCCGCTTCCTCGCCGAGTGTCGTGAGCATCTGGCGGAGGCGGCAGAGCTGCAGGGACCCGACGAGGCCGTACAGCGCTTCGGTGAGCCTGCCGCCATCGCGGCGATGCTCGACGCCGAGGCGGCGACCCGGTTGACGTTGCGGGCCACGCTCAGCTCCGTCGCCGGGGTAGCCGCAGTGGCCCTCTCGACGCTGGGCCTGCTGACCGCATCCGACCCGCAGGCGTCCGGGGTCACCGCGTGGGCCGTGCTCTTCTTCGGCTTCGCCCAGGCGGCGGGCGCGTGCGCTGCCCTGGCCCTCGTGCAGGCGGCCGCGATGCGTCGGACGGTGCCCTCGGTCTGCGACCTGGCGCTGCTGCGCCGTCGCGATCTCGCAGCCCTGATCTTCGCCGGGCTCACGCTCCTGGCCGCCGGTGGGGCACTGCCCGGGCACGCCTCGGCCGGGATGACGCTGGCGATCCTGGCCGGGCCGCTGATCGCCGGCGGCGCGCTGCTCGTGCTGCTGCGCGCTGGCCGGCTCGCCCGGACGATCGACGGCCCAGTGCGGCGGGTGGTGCGCCCGCCGATCGCGGATGCAATCGCGGCCCTTCCGGGGGCGCCGGGCCGCATCGCGGAATGGCGTGGCTCGGCGGCGCAGGGGCTGACGCTGCTGGTGCCGTGCGTGCTGCTCGCCGCCGCCCTTGCGTTCGGGTGGAGCCTGCGCGACGATCACGGCACCGCCGCCGACGCAGCCGTCGCGGCCGTCGTCGAGGCTTCGATGGTGCTTGTCGGCTTCGCCCTGCTCGGCCCGGTCCTCGGGCTCCGGGGAGGCAGGGAGCGTCGACACGCCTGAGACGGAGCACGCCTCGCCGTACCGGTGTGGCCCGGGGTAGCTAGGCGTCGCGGGCGGCGGACTCGAGCCGGCGCGCCACGGAGCGGAGCAGGTCGCGCAGCTCCGCAGGCCGCTCGACGCGGAACGGCCGGTCGAGGCCGACGAGGAGCCCGGGGAGCCAGTCGAGCCGCTCGGCGCGGATGCGGACCCGCACGCCGTCCTCGAGCTGCTCCAGGGTCGCGACCGACGCTGGCAGCCGTACGCGCAGGTCCGCCAGCGTGCCGTCCACCAGCACCGAGACGTCGTGGCGGTAGGGCGCTGTCGCGAGCGAGGTGAGGAAGCGCTGCTGCACGTCCACGCCCTCGGGCCGGGTGAACGCGCCTGGTTGCGGGGCTGCCCAAATGATCCGATCGAGTCGGAAGGACCGCTCCTCACCGCTCTCGATGTCGGCGGCCAGGACGTACCAGCGCCCGGAGTGCGCGATGATGCCATAGGCCGCGATCGTGCGCTGGGTCTCCTCGCCGTGCCGGTCGGTGTAGGAGATCAACAGCGGCCGTTGTCCGCGGGCCGCGCCGGCGATGACGAGCATCAGCTCCGCATCGGGCGCCTGCTCGCTCGCAACCGCCGTCAGCTCCACGGCCCCGAGCAGGTCGTCGACACGATCGGCGAGCGGCTTGGGCAGGACGCGTCGCACCTTGGCCACGGCGCTCGCGGTCGCGCGCTCGGTCGCCGCACCGAGTGACGTGCGCGCGCCGGCGAGCAGGCCGAGCAGCACGGCGACCGACTCGTCGTCGGTCAGCATCAGCGGTGGCATCCGATACCCCGGAGCGAGCCGGTAGCCGCCGGCGCGCCCGCGCTCGGACCACACCGGCACCTGCAGCTCGACCAGGTGCTCGACGTAGCGGCGTACGGTCCGCTCGTCGACCTCGAGGCGACCAGCCAGCGCCCGCGCGGTGTGGGTGCCGCCGCCCTGGAGGATCTCGAGCAGCGCCAGCACACGCGTCGTGGATCCGGTCACCGGATGATCTTCGCAGAGAAAGCGGACGGAATCTGCCCGCTATCGCTCGTACCGTCATCGTCATGAACCTCGTCTCGATCCGACTCATCACCGCCGACCTCGACCGCCTGGTCGCCTTCTACGAGCGCGTCACCGGCGTCGATGCCGTGCGCTACACCCCCGACTTCGCCGAGATCCCCACCCCGGTCGGGACGCTCGCGATCGGCAGCGTCCGCACGGTGGCGCTGTTCGCCGACGGCAGCGCCGAGCCCGCCGCCAACCGCAGCGCGATCGTCGAGTTCCTCGTCGAGGACGTCGATGCGTCGTACGAGCGACTGCGATCCGCTGACGGCGCGATCGAGGTCGTCGCCGCGCCGGCGACGATGCCGTGGGGCAACCGCTCGCTGCTGCTGCGCGACCCCGACGGCAGCCTGGTGAACCTCTTCACGCCGGTGAGCGATGCCGCACGGGCGAAGTTCGCGGTGGCCGGATCCTGACCCTCCGAGGGGACGGTCCTCATGCGCGGCTGGCTCAGATCCGCCCTCGATTGGTAGCGTACGGCTGCAAGAGCCCCGGCCTGACCCTGCGTCTTGCGCGGGGCTCGATGCATTTCGGACCCAATCCAGGTGCGTTGAGCAGCCGTCCCCCGGGCGGAGGGACTCCGTCCGACGTGAAGGAGCAAGACATGCCCGCGATCGCGATCATCGGTGCCCAATGGGGCGACGAAGGCAAGGGCAAGGCGACCGACCTGCTCGGCAGCGACGTCGACTACGTGGTGAAGTTCAACGGTGGCAACAACGCCGGCCACACCGTCGTCATCCAGCAGCCGGACGGCACCAGCGAGAAGTACGCGCTGCACCTGCTGCCCAGCGGCATCCTCACCCCCGGCGTCACGCCGGTCATCGGCAACGGCGTCGTCATCGACCTCGACGTGCTCTTCCACGAGATCGACGACCTCAACGCCCGGGGGGTGGACACCTCCCTGCTCAAGGTCTCGGCCAGCGCCCACGTCATCGCGAGCTACAACCGCGAGCTCGACAAGGTCACCGAGCGCTTCCTCGGCTCCCGCAAGATCGGCACCACCGGCCGCGGCATCGGCCCGACGTACGCCGACAAGATGAACCGCATCGGCATCCGGGTCCAGGACCTCTTCGACGAGAAGATCCTGCGGGCCAAGGTCGAGGGCGCCCTCGAGCTGAAGAACCACATCCTCACCAAGGTCTACAACCGCCGAGCCGCCTCGGTCGACGCCGTCGTCACCGAGCTGCTCGCCCACGCCGAGCGGCTCAAGCCGATGGTCTGCGACACCATGCTGCTGCTCAACGAGGCCCTGGACGACGACAAGACCGTGCTGCTCGAGGCCGGGCAGGCCACCCAGCTGGACGTCGACCACGGCAACTACCCGTTCGTCACCTCCTCGTCGGCGACCGCGGGCGGCGCCTGCACCGGCTCCGGGATCCCGCCGACGCGCCTCACCCGGATCGTCGCGATCGCCAAGGCGTACACCACCCGCGTCGGCGAGGGCCCGTACCCGACCGAGCTCTTCGACGAGATGGGCGACTTCCTGCGCAACACGGGTGGCGAGTTCGGCACCACCACCGGTCGCCCGCGCCGCTGTGGCTGGTACGACGCGGTCATCTCCCGCTACGCCGCGCGCGTCAACGGCGTCACCGACTTCGTGCTGACCAAGCTCGACGTGCTCACCGGCATCGAGTCGATTCCGGTCTGCGTGGCCTACGACGTCGACGGCGTCCGCTTCGACGAGATGCCGGTCAACCAAAGCGACTTCCACCACGCGAAGCCGATCTACGAGTACCTCCCCGGGTGGACCGAGGACATCTCGGGCTGTCGTACGCTGGCGGACCTGCCCGCGAACGCCCAGGCGTACGTGAAGCGGATCGAGGAGATCTCGGGTGCGCGGATGTCGGTCATCGGCGTCGGCCCCGGCCGGCACGAATCGATCGTGATCCACCCACTCGCCTGACCCCTAGGGGTGGTTGTCCCACCGAGTGTCACACGCCGTGCATGAGACGGATCGGGGCGGGGTACAACGCGGCATCGTAAAAACCGAGGGAGTGCGAATGGAGTTGGCGACAGTCGTCCTGATCGACGACTCCAGCGAGGTCCGCTCGCTCGTCCGGACCCGGCTGGAGCTTAGCGGCCGCTTCGAGGTCGTCGGCGAGGGCGGCGACGGCGCCGACGCCATCGGTCTGGCGTTCCGCCACGAGCCGGACCTGCTGCTGCTCGACACCTCGATGCCGACGATGGACGGGCTCGAGGCGCTGCCGGCGGTCCTGACCCTGTCGCCGGACACCCGGGTGGTGATGTTCACCGGCTTCGAGGAGCAGGGCCTGGCGACAGCTGCCCGCGAGCTCGGCGCTGCCGACTTCATCGAGAAGTCGATCCGGATGAACGAGCTGCCCGACCGCCTCCTCGGCGTCCTCGGCCTGCCGTCGACCGCGGAGCGCTCGCCTGCGCCCACCGCGCGCGGACGCCTGCGTGTCGTCGGCTCGGACGGTGCCGTGCCGCCCGGCCCCGGCGTCGCGGAGGAGGTGCCTGAGGACCAGGCCGTCCTGGACGAGCACCTCGAGCGTTTCCGCGAGGTCTTCGAGCGGGCCGCGATCGGCATGGCGACGCTCACCCTGAACGGCTCGATCGTGCGCGCGAACCGGGCCATGGCCCATCTGATGGGTGCTGAGGCCGCTGACCTGGTCGGAGTCGACTACGGCCGGCTCACCGAGGGCGAGGGCGAGGCCCTCGACGCGGCCCTGGAGTCGATCAGCCGTACGGGCACCTCGATGGTCGTGCTCGAGCACCGCCTGCCGGGGCAACCGGATCGTACGGCCCGGGTGACGCTAGCTCCGGTCCGCGACTCCAAGGACCAACCGCTCTACGTCTTCGCCCAGGTCCAGGACATCAGCGCCCTGCGCCACGCCGAGGACGCTCTGCTCCTCAGCGAGGAGCGCTTCCGGATGCTGGTGACCGCGGTGCGCGACTACGCCATCTACATGCTCGACCCCGAGGGCAACGTCGCCAGCTGGAACATCGGCGCCCAGCGGATCAAGGGCTACCCGGCCGACGAGATCATCGGTCAGAACTTCCGGGTCTTCTACCCCGCGGAGGAGCAGAAGGTCGGGCATCCCGAGCACAACCTCGCCCTCGCGCTGCGTGACGGCGCCTTCTCCGAGGAGGGCTGGCGCGTACGCCGCGACGGCACCCGGTTCTGGGCCAGCGTCGTCATCACCCCGATGCACGACGAGGAGGGGCGCCACATCGGCTTCGCGAAGGTCACCCGCGACCAGACCGAGGCCCGCCGCTTCGCCGAGGAGCGGCAGGCGGCCGTGGCGCAGCAGACCCACCTGCTCGCCGTCACGGCCCACGAGCTGCGCTCGCCCGCTGCCGTGATCGAGGGGTCGTCGTCCCTGCTGCAGGAGCAATGGGAGCGGCTCGGCGACAGCGAGCGCTCGCAGCTGCTCTCCGCGATCGACACCAGCGCCCACCGGCTCCAGCGGCTCGTCTCGGACCTCGCCGCCGCCTCGCGGCTGCAGGACGACGCCCTGGTCCTGCGGCCCAGCGACGTCTCGCTGGAGGATCTGGTCACCACCTCGGTCGAGCGCACCCGGGCGGCCAACAACGGCGCTGTCATCGAGGTCTCGGTCGATGCCGACGTGACGATCTTCGCCGACGGCGGCCGGCTCGCGCAGGCCCTGGACAACCTGCTCGACAACGCGATCCGGCACGGCCGGGCGCCGATCTCCATCACGGGCCGGGGGACCGACGACGGCGTCGAGATCACCGTCTCCGACGAGGGTCCCGGCGTGCCTGAGGAGCTCGCGCCGGAGCTGTTCGACCGCTTCGCGGTCGGCGGCACCACCGGAGGCACCGGTCTGGGTCTGTATCTCGTGCGCGAGATCGCGCGCGGCCATGGCGGCGACGCCATCTACCGCCCTCGCGACGGCGCACAGCCGAGCATGTTCGTCCTCACGGTGCCCAAGGAGCCGGCCGGCACCGTGCGGCCGAGCGCCATGGGCTACAGCGCCGCGGCGCGGTGATCCGGCTCGTTCGCGCTGGCGCTCGCGCGATCGCCCGCTCCGTCGTCTAGCCTTACCGCCCGTGAAGACCCTCGTCATCGGCACCGGCGGCCGCGAGCACGCGCTCGCCCTGGCACTCGCGAAGGACAGCGAGGTGCACGCCGCCCCGGGCAACCCGGGCATCGGTGCGATCGCGACGCTGCACGACGTCGACATCAACGACGGCGACGCGATCGCCGCGCTGGCGGCCTGCATCGGCGCCGACCTGGTCATCGTCGGTCCCGAGGCGCCGCTCGTCGCGGGCGTCGCGGATGACGTACGCGCCGCGGGCGTTCCCGTCTTCGGCCCGTCGAAGGCGGCCGCACAGCTCGAGGGCTCCAAGGCGTTCTCCAAGGCCGTGATGGCCGCTGCCGGTGTTCCCACCGCGGGTTCGCGTGTCTGCACCACCGCCGAGGAGGCCGCTGCGGCGCTGGACGAGTTCGGTGCCCCGTACGTCGTGAAGGACGACGCGCTTGCCGCTGGCAAGGGCGTCGTGGTGACCAACGACCGCGCCGAGGCGCTCGCGCACGCCGAGGCCTGCGAGCGGGTGGTGATCGAGGAGTTCCTCAACGGGCCCGAGGTGTCGCTCTTCGCGGTCTGCGACGGCGTCACCGCCCGGCCGCTGCAGCCGGCGCAGGACTTCAAGCGGATCTTCGACGGTGGCCAGGGTCCCAACACCGGCGGGATGGGCTCGTACAGCCCGCTGCCGTGGGCGCCTGCCGACCTGCGCGAGACCGTCATGCGGGAGGTCGTCCAGCCGACGCTCGACGAGATGGCGAAGCGCGGCACCCCGTTCATCGGCTGCCTCTACGTCGGGCTGGCGCTGACCGAGGCCGGCCCCCGCGTCATCGAGTTCAACTGCCGCTTCGGCGACCCGGACATCCAGCCCGTGCTCGCGCTGCTCGACTCCTCGCTCTCCGAGCTGCTCCTCGCCGCGGCGCGTGGTGAGCTCGCCTCCGTCCCGGCCCCGGTCTTCTCCGACGGCGCCTCGGTCACCGTCGTGCTCGCCTCCGCCGGCTACCCGGAGACGTCGTCGAAGGGCGATGTCATCCGCGGCACCGGTGCGGCGAACGGCGTCAACGACGTCGACGTCATCCATGCCGGGACCGCGATCGTCGCCGCGCCCGAACCGGGTGACGAGGGCCACCGGCACCTGATCACCGCAGGTGGTCGGGTGCTCGCGGTCCGGGCGAAGGGCTACGACATCGAGGACGCCCGCGCCCGCGCGTACGCGGCCGCCGACCTGATCAGCTTCGACGGGCTGCAGCGCCGCTCCGACATTGCGGCCGAGCCGCTCGGCGTTGTCGAGGGCGCCGCCGTCCTCGACTGACCCGGGCCATCGGCACGGACCCTGGGCGCCGGCGCTGCCCCTCCTCCTCCGTCTCGGTGGTCGAGCCGCACCGCTGCCATTCCTGGTCGCGCCCCGCCGCATGGGAGAATCGCTCCCCGTGACCGTCCCGAACGTCCTCGCCACCCGCTACGCCGCCGACGACCTGGCCCGGATCTGGAGCCCCGAGCACAAGATCGTGCTCGAGCGACAGCTCTGGATCGCCGTGCTCAAGGCGCAGAAGGACCTCGGGATCGAGGTCCCCGACGGCGTCATCGAGGCGTACGAGGACCAGGTCGGCAACGTGGATCTGGGCTCGATCGCCGCCCGTGAGCGGGTCACCCGCCACGACGTGAAGGCGCGGATCGAGGAGTTCTCCGACCTCGCCGGTCACGAGCACATCCACAAGGGCATGACCTCGCGCGACCTCACCGAGAACGTCGAACAGCTCCAGGTCCTCAGCTCGCTCCGGATCATCCGCGACCGCGCGGTCGCCGCGCTGGCGCGCCTCGGCCGCCTCGCCGCCGAGCACGAGACCACCGTGATGGCGGGCCGGTCGCACAACGTCGCGGCTCAGGCCACCACCCTCGGCAAGCGGTTCGCCACCGTCGCCGACGAGATGCTGGTCGCGCTCGACCGGGTCGAGAACCTCATCTCCCGCTATCCGCTGCGCGGGATCAAGGGCCCGATGGGCACCGCCCAGGACATGCTGGACCTCCTCGACGGAGACGCCGCCAAGCTGGAGCAGCTGGAGAGCGCGGTCGCGGCCCACCTCGGCTTCGAGCACGTCTTCACCAGCGTCGGCCAGGTTTACCCGCGCTCGCTCGACTTCGACACCGTCTCCGCGCTCGTGCAGCTCGTGGCCGGCCCGTCGAACCTGGCCACCACGATCCGGCTGATGGCCGGCAACGAGCTGGTCACCGAGGGCTTCAAGGAGGGTCAGGTCGGCTCCTCGGCGATGCCGCACAAGATGAACTCCCGCTCCGCCGAGCGCGTCAACGGCCTCTCGGTCATCCTGCGCGGCCACCTGTCGATGATCGGCGAGCTCGCCGGCGACCAGTGGAACGAGGGCGACGTGTCCGACTCGGTCGTGCGCCGCGTGGCCCTGCCCGATGCCTTCTTCGCCGCCGACGGCCTCTTCCAGACGTTCCTCACCGTCCTCGACGAGTTCGGTGCGTTCCCGGCGGTCATCCAGCGCGAGCTGGACCGCTACCTGCCGTTCCTCTCCACCACCAAGGTGCTGATGGCCGCGGTCCGCAACGGCGTCGGTCGCGAGGCCGCGCACGAGGCGATCAAGGAGGCAGCGGTGGGCACCGCGCTGTCGATGCGCAAGGGTCAGGCCGAGAACGACGTCTTCGCCAAGCTGGCCGCCGACGAGCGCCTCGGCCTGACCGCCGACCAGCTCGCCTCGCTGGTCGCGGACCCGATCGAGTTCACCGGTGCTGCCGTCGCGCAGGTCCAGACGGTCGTGCGGCGCATCGAGGCCGTCGCGGCCGCGCACCCGGCGGCCGCCGCCTACGTGCCCGGCGAGATCCTCTGATCCTCCCGAACGACAGCGCAGGGGGCGGCTCCGGTCCCGGAGCCGCGCCCTGCGTACGTCAGCGCTGGACGGGGATGAGCGGCGAGGTGTTCTCGTGCCAGAAGTCGGCGAACGCCGAGGCCTGGACCGGTCGGCTGATCAGGTAGCCCTGGATCATCGGGCAGCCCATCTCCTCCAGGAGCAGCCGGTTCTCCTCGGTCTCCACGCCCTCGGCCACGGCGGTCATGCCGCAGGCTGCGGTGAGCCGGATGACGGCGGTCACGATCTCGGTGTCGACGGCGCTCTCGCCCAGGCCGGCGAGGAACGCGCGGTCGATCTTCACCACGTCGACCGGGAACTGCTTGAGGTAGGACAGCGAGGAGTAGCCGGTGCCGAAGTCGTCGATCGCGAGCTGGACGCCGAGCTCCTTGAGCCGCTGGAGGGTCGCGATCGAGGCCTTGATGTCACGCATCACCACGGTCTCGGTGATCTCGAGGCACAGCTGCTCGGGGCGCAGCCCGGTGCGGCGCAACACCGCATCGACCTCGTCGACGAACGTGGCCCGGGAGAGCTGGTGCGCCGACAGGTTCACGCCCATCTCGATGGGAGGCAGCTCCGGTCGGGCCTGCGTCCACTCGTGCGCCTGCCGGCAGGCCTCCTCGAGCACCCAGGCACCGAGGGGCACGATCAGACCGGTCTCCTCGGCGAGCGGGATGAAGCGGGCCGGCTCCACCAGCCCGTCCGGCGAGTTCCACCGGACCAGGGCCTCGGCGCCGATCGCCTCGCGGGTGACGGTGTCCACCAGCGGCTGGTAGTAGACCTCGAGCTCGCCGTGCTCCAGCGCCCGACGCAGCGCGCGCTCCAGCTCGAGGCGCGCACGGGGGTTCGCCGCGATCTCGGGGGTGAAGACCTGATGCTGCCCCTTCCCGCCCTCCTTCGCGAGATACGCGGCGGTGTCGGCCGCGGCGATCAGCTCGTCGCGCGTCGACGCCTGATCGGTGGTGGCGATGCCGATCGAGGCACTGACGAAGACCTCGTGACCACCGACGATGCTGCCCTCCGCGAGCGTCGCCAGGACCCGCTGCGCCACGTCGACGGCGTACGCGACATCACGGATGTCCTCGAGGAGGATCGCGAACTCGTCACCGCCGATGCGGGCGCAGGTGTCCTCGCGCCGCAGCGTGCGGCGCAGCTGGGCCGCGACCTTGATCAGCAGCGAGTCGCCCACCGGGTGGCCGTAGGAGTCGTTGACCAGCTTGAAGCGGTCCAGGTCGATCATCAGCAGAGCGTGCCGGGTCGGTAGGCGCGCGGCGCGGGCCAGCGCGTGGTCCAGCCGGTCCTCGAAGAGCCGGCGATTCGGCAGGTGGGTGAGCGGGTCGTGGAAGGCCAGGTAGGTGAGCTTCTCCTCGAACGCCTTGCGCTCGGTGATCTCGTGGAGGACCAGGACGGCTCCGGTCTTGGCCGTGGTGAGCGGAGTCGCGGTGAAGGCGACCGGCACCCGCTCGCCGCGTCCGGCCACCAGGGTGGCGTCGTTGTCGGCCAGGCCGGTGCGCGAGCCGGCCAGTCCCGCCAGATCGACCGGGCCGGAGTCCCGGGTCAGGGTGAGGACGTCGGCCGCCGGCCGACCCAAAGGCTCGTCGCACCGGATCAGCCGCCGGGCCGCCGGGTTCGCGAAGGTGATCACGCCGCCGGCGTCGATCGTCAGCACGCTCTCGAGCTGGCTGTCGGTGATGGCCGAGAGGTGGGTGAGGAGCTGCGCGTTGCGCAGGGCCGCTGAGGCGACGGTGGCGAGGGTGTCGAGCGCGGACCGCTCCTCCTCGTGCCAGTGGTCGCCACCGATGCGCTCCGTCACCTCGAGGGAGACGTCGTCGCTGATGGCAGCTCGAAGTGCGTGCGGCGGCTCGGCCGCCTCGGTCGACACGAGTCGTGCTGCCCGGGCCGGGAGGATCCGCGGCGCCGCGGCGAGCACCTGGGCCTGGATGTCCTCGGCATCAGTCGAGTTCCGGATGGCCACCACGATGTCCTGGAGCGCCTCGGCCGCGAGCCGGGCATGGCGCTGGATGGTGATCATGACGTACGCGCGCTCGGCCATCAGGCCCAGGGCGACGGCCGGCGCCGCGGTCAGGGAGTCAGCCCGTACTGCCACCCCCGAGATAGCACCCAGCAGGAGCGCGCCGAAGGAGTTGATCCCGCGACTGCGCCACTGTCGCAGCCATTCGAGCAGGATCGGCGCCCCCGTCGCGAGGCGCACGATGGTAGCTACAGCGACCGTGGACGTCGCCGCGACCGCCAGCCCGCCGGCAGTGGACGCGGTCAGCGCCATCGCGGTGACGGGATGGTCCGGCCCGGCGTTGCCTAGTTGGGAGACGCCCCAGCCGACCAGGAACGCGAGCACGTTCTGGCTGACGTTGAAGGTGAACTTCGCAGGTGCACGTCGGGCGACCAGGTTGCCCACGATCGCGGCAATGGTCGCGGCGATCGCGATCTCGACCGGCCCGAGGATGAGCACCATCGGCACAAAGAGCGCCTCGTCCATCTGGGCCGCGACCACCTGGCCCTTGTAGACGACGCGGATCGCTCGCACGTGGGTGTAGGTGAGCAGGAGCGTGAAGATGAGCAGCGGGAGCGGATGCCGGAACAGGCCGGCCCGCTCATGCAGAGCCACGCCGAGGACAGCGCCGGCTGTGATCACCGCGAGAGCGGCACAAACAGCGCTGACGCCACCGGGCGTCAGCGCTTTGCGTGTGCCAGAGGGCGGCGCGCCTACGGCGGTGTCCCTACTCGCGACGGTGCTCAATTGCAGATGTCCCTCTTCGGGAGGCGACTCGGCCCGATGGTTGCGCGCCGAGCCGCCTCATCGACGGTTCAGTCCCAGGAGTTGGTGTCCCAGGAGTTGGTGTCCCAGGAGTTGGTGTCCCAGGAGTTGGTGTCCCAGGAGTTGGTGTCCCAGGAGTTGGTGTCCCACGAGTTGGTGTCCCAC
>Ga0308169_10005031_pt1 | contig 12156 bp, 9 predicted proteins | sample PhyBR1_2_FD_202139 | JGI IMG/M metagenome (GOLD analysis project Ga0308169, IMG submission 202139) | Phyllosphere microbial communities from UC Gill Tract Community Farm, Albany, California, United States - DLSLSB.R1 | ecosystem: Host-associated > Plants > Phyllosphere > Unclassified | place...
CGTCCTTCATCCCCTCGCGGAACAGCCCGATCGCGCGATCGAGCACCGCAGCGTACTCGGCATTACGCTTCAAATTATTCTCGTAATCGACCAGCGTCTTGAACGGCGCGGCGCCCTGCCCCGACGCGAAATCGGGATAGAAGGTCTGGAACCCCGAGAAATGATCCATCGGCAGGTCGCGCTGGATCTTCAGCAGATCGGGCGCATAGCCGCGCAGCGTGATCCGCGTATTCGTCTCGAACACGTCATACGCAATCTGGTCGACCGCCGAGAGCTTACCGCGATCGATCCGACCCAGCGCGGCGAGGTCGGCCTCCGCCGCCGCCCGCTCGGCTGCAGTATACGCGTCGGTCAGATAGTCGCCGAGATGATCCGCATAGCGCAGGTCGCCGCGAAAGATCGCCGACACCGGGTTGCGCTTCAGGCTCGCCTCGTCGCTCGCGTAGAACAGCGCCTTGAGCCTGGTATCCTCGGCGCTGTCGCCGGCCTGCGCGGTCGGTGGCGGCAATGCCTGCCCGACCGCCGCACTCGCGCCGGTGGTTGCAAGAAACGCAGCGAGCAGCAGCTTGATCGACACCGGCAAATTCCCCCACCGCAAACACGCGGCTATCAGCGAGGATTAGGCCGGGCATCCAACCGCTGCAAGCAACGCTTTACCGCGGTTTGACGAACTTCAGCGTCATCCGGTCGCTCTCGCCGATCGCCGCATATTTCGCGCGGTCGACGTCCTTCAACGCATAGCTCGGGGGCAGCGTCCACACGCCGCCCGGCCAATCCGCGCTGTCCTTGGGATTGGCGTTGACCTCGGACTTGCCCGCCAGCTTGAACCCGGCCGCGGTCGCGAACCCGATCACCGAACTCGGCTTCATATAGCCGCTCTTCTCCTCGGCAGCGACGTCGCGCGTCTCGGGCAGGCGGTGTTCGACGACGCCAAGCGTACCGCCCGGCTTGAGCATCTTGAACATCGCCGCGAACATCGCGCGCGCCTGATCCACGCCGCCAAAGCGCCAGTTGTGGACGTTGCGGAACGTCAGCACGACATCGGCGCTGCCATCGGGCACGCCCGGCTTCCCCGCCTCGGCCGGGAACGCCGCCAGCCGAACCTTGCCATAGGTCGCGGCATTCTTGGCCTGCATCGCGCGCACGCCGTTGAGGCCCTTCTCCCACGGGCCTGCCGCATAATAGGCACCGCCGCGCGCGGTCAGTGGCGCGAGGATCTCGGTATACCAGCCGCCCGATGGCCAGATCTCGACCACCGTATCGGTCGGCTTCACCCCAAAGAACGCCAGCGTCTGCGCTGGGTGGCGATAGCGATCGCGCGCGACATTGGCCGGCGTCCGCGTCGTCGCAGCCACCGCGGTGGCGATCGGCGCAGGCACCCGTTGCGCACTGGCCACGGTTGGCATGCCCGCAACGAGCAAGGCTGGGGCGGCGCAAAGCATGAGACGGACAGAGCGGTTCATCGTCGACCTTTCGGAATGAGCTGACCCGAGCGTGGCCCGAATGCGGCCGATCCACAAGCCCACAGCCACAGCGCCGCCCCGCCGACGTCTGGAAAAGGACAGCAGGATTACCCATATTCTTGAAGAGGTTGAACAAAGGACGAGGCAATGGCGGGCGGCTGGACACGCGACGGCGCGGTACAGGATCAGATCGATGACACGGTGATGGACGCCGTGCTCGCCGCGCGTGCACGCATGCCGACCGGCGAGAGCGAGCCGTATTGCGCGCAGTGCGGCGACGACATCCCCGAAGGACGTCGGCTGGCGATCCCCGGCGTACGCACCTGTGTCGCCTGCCAGAGCGGCCGCGATCGCCCCGCCTCCGCCCTCTTCAACCGCCGCGGCAGCAAGGACAGCCAGCTTCGATAACGTGACGCAAGTCTTCGCCCCCCGATGCCGGGCGAGGATCGGCCCATCTTTACTTGGCCCAGCTTGATCGTCAGGGCAGACCCATGAGCGACGTGACGCACAGCACTGCCCCACAAAACGACGCCCCCGATTTCGTCGTGATCGACGTCGAGACCGCCTGCTCGCGCGTCAGCAGCATCTGCCAGATCGGCATCGTCGGTTTCAAGAACGGCCGCGAGATCTTCGAGTACGAAACGCTTGTCGACCCGCGTGACATATTCGAGGTCTTCAACACACGAATCCACGGCATCGCCGAGCATCACGTCGTCGGCCAACCGACCTTCGCCGACGTCCACGCCATCGTCCACGGCCATCTGACCGGCCGCACCACCGTCGCACATTCCTATTTCGACAAGGGCGCGCTAGCCGCCGCCTGCCGCGTCCATGACCGCGCGATGATCGAGACCACCTGGCTCGACAGCGTCCGCGTCGCCAAGCGCGCCTGGCCCGATCTCGAAAGCCACCGCCTCGGGCTCCTCGCACGCTATCTCGGGATCACCCACAAGCATCACGACGCGCTCAGCGACGCGCGCGCCGCCGGCTGGGTGATCGTCAAGGCGAGCGAGCATACCGGCCTGTCGCTCGACGACTGGCTAGCTCCGCCGCGCGTCGCCGGCCCCGCACCCGCGGCGGCAGCAGAAGGACCGCTGAAAGGCGACCGCGTCGTGATCCTCGGCGAACCCCGCGACGGCCGGCTCGCGCACATCGCCGCCGGCTTAGGCGCGCGCGTAATGACCGGGGTCGGCAGTTCGACGACGCTGCTTGTAGTAGCCGGCCGCGAACCATTCGGCCGCGCGACCCGGTCGAGCGTCGCCTATTCGAGGGCGCAGGCTCTCCGCGCCGAGGGTGCCCCGATCCGGATCATCGCCAGCGACGCGCTGAAAGCGATCGCCGCCAACCGCCGCCCCTGATCCTCCCCTATCGGCTCAGGCCATCGCCATCAGGCTAGCATTGCCCCCCGCCGCGGTCGTGTTGATCGAGGTCGACACCTCCTCGACCAGCCAATCGAGCCGGTAGCCACCCCCCGCCTGCGTCAGCACGATCGGCCCCGGCAGCGCGGCAATCGCCTGGTTGAGCGAGCGAACCCGTTCCGTATCCCCCTCGATCAGCGCGCCCGCATAAGGCCCCGCCGCCGCCCAATCCTCGACCCACCGCACGCGAGCGGCAACCGCCTTCAGAAGGTCCAGCGTCAACGCCGCCGCATCGCCGATCACGAGATCGTTTCCGGAAGCAAGCCCCGCCGCAAGCTGCGCGATCAGGCCCTCCCGCGTTGCCGGAAGCAGCAACACGGTGCCACGCGGATGGATCGCATAAACGTTGGTCTCGCCGACCGGACCGGCCAGTTCGGTCACACCGCCCAGCGGCGACCGCGTTGCGTACTCCCGCACGTCCTGCGCGGCACCAGTATCACCGCGACCCTCGAGCCACGACGCGAACTCCGTCGCCACCGGATCGCCTGAACCGCGCGCTCCGACATCCGCCCCCGTCACCAGCCGCCCGAGATACAGCGGCCCGCCCGCCTTAGGCCCGGTCCCCGACAGCCCACGCCCGCCGAACGGCTGCACGCCGACCACCGCGCCGATCACGTTGCGATTGATATACAGATTGCCCGCCTGCACCCGCTGCGTGACGAACGCGATCGTCTCGTCGAGCCGCGTATGCAGCCCGAACGTCAGGCCGTACCCCGTCGCGTTGATCCGATCGATCAGCGTCCCCAGATCGGCGCGCCGGAAGCGCACGACATGCAGCACCGGCCCGAACACCTCGCGCTCCAGATCGGCGAGATCGTCGAGTTCGATGATCGTCGGCGAGACGAACGTGCCGTCCGTCGTGTCTCCCGCCGGCGCGATCTGCTCGACCGGGCGGCCAAGCGACCGCATCCGCTCGATATGCCGCTCGATGTTCGTCTTCGCCTCGGCCGAGATCACCGGGCCGATATCGGTCGCCAGCGTATCGGTGCGGCCGATCCGCAGCTCGCGGAGCGCCCCCTTCAGCATCGCCAGCGTCCGGTCGGCGACGTCTTCCTGCAAGCACAGGATGCGCAGCGCCGAACACCGCTGCCCCGCGCTGTCGAACGCCGAGGCGACCACGTCCGCGACCACCTGTTCGGCCAGCGCGGAGGAATCGACGATCATCGCATTCTGCCCGCCGGTCTCGGCGACCAGCGGGATCGGTGCCCCCGCCGACGACACGCGCTTGGCGAGTTCCGCCTGGATCAGCCGCGCGACCTCGGTCGAGCCAGTGAACATCACCCCCGACGTTTCGGTCGCCGCGACCAGCGCCGCACCGATCGCACCATCACCTGCCACCAGATGCAACACGTCCTCGGGCACGCCCGCCTCATGCAGGATCGCGATCCCCTGCGCGGCGATCAGCGGCGTTTCCTCGGCGGGCTTGGCCAACACCGCATTGCCCGCGACCAGCGCCGCGGCCACCTGCCCCGCGAAGATCGCAAGCGGGAAATTCCACGGGCTGATGCACGTCACCACCCCGAGCGGGACCTGCCCCGCGGGGAGCAGCCGCGCCTGCTGCGCATAATAACGCAGGAAATCGATCGCCTCGCGCACCTCGGCCACCGCATTCGCGAGCGACTTGCCCGCCTCGCGCATGACCAGCGGCAGCAACACCGGCATCCGCGCCTGCATCAGGTCCGCCGCGCGATCGAGACACGCCGCACGCTCGTCGACCGACACCGCCGCCCAGCGTGGCGCCGCCTCGGCCGCGGTCCGCGCCATTGCAAGCGCAGCATCCGGCGACAGTTCGCAAACCGAGCCGACGACGTCGCGGTGGTCCGCCGGATTGAGCACCGGCCGCGCGTCGCCCTCGGTCCCGGCCTGCACTGGTGCCAGCGCCCCGCGGAACGTCTCGCTCAGCGTCGCCAGCACACCCTCGTCGCTTGCGTCGAGTCCTTCGGAATTGCGTCGCGTCCCATACAGATCGCGCGGCAAGGCGATCGCCGGATGCGGCTCGCCCGGCACCGGCATCGCGCGGACCGTCGCGACCGGGTCCGCCACCAGCTCGGCGATCTGCACCGCCGGGTCCGCGATCCGATTGACGAACGACGAATTCGCCCCGTTCTCGAGCAGCCGCCGGACCAGATACGCCAGCAGCGTCTCATGCGTCCCGACCGGCGCATAGATCCGGCACGGGCGGTTCAGCCGATTGCCGCCGACGACCTCCTCGTACAGCGGCTCGCCCATCCCGTAGAGGCACTGGAACTCGTAATCGCCGATTACGAAGTCGGGCCCGGCCATCGCGTGGATGGTCGCGAGCGTCTGCGCATTGTGCGTCGCGAACTGCGGGAACACCGCATCCCCCGCCGCCAGCAGCTTCCGCGCACACGCGATATACGCGACGTCGGTATGCACTTTCCGCGTGTACACCGGGAAGTCGGCCAACCCGTCGACCTGCGCGCGCTTGATCTCGGCGTCCCAATACGCGCCCTTGACCAGTCGCACCATGATCCGGCGATCGGCCCGCCGCGCCAGATCGACGATCCAGTCGAGCACGAACGGGCATCGCTTGCCGTAAGCCTGCACCACGAAACCCAGCCCGTTCCAACCGCTCAGATCCGGGTCGGTCGCGAGGCTTTCGAGCAGGTCGAGCGACAGTTCGAGGCGATCCGCCTCTTCCGCATCGATATTCAGGCCGATGTCGTAACGCTTCGCCAGCAGCGCGAGCGCCTTCACGTCGGGCAGCAGCTCGGCCATCACCCGGTCGGCCTGCGACCGGGCATAACGCGGGTGCAGCGCCGACAGCTTGATCGAGATCCCCGGACCGCCATAGATCCCGCGGCCGGCGGATGCCTTGCCGATCGCATGGATCGCCGCGACGTAATCGCCGTGATAGCGCCGCGCATCCTCCGCGGTCGTCGCCGCCTCGCCGAGCATGTCGTAGCTATACTGGAAGCCCTCCGCCTCGGGGCCCTTGGCGTGCTTGAGCGCCTCGGCGATCGTCTGGCCGGCGACGAACTGCTCGCCCATCATCCGCATCGCCATCGCCACGCCGCCGCGGATCACGGGCTCGCCCGCGCGCGCGATCAGCCGGGTGAGCGCGGCGCCCAGCCCCTTGTCGTCGACGCTTCCCGTCAGCTTGCCCGTCAACGCCAGCCCCCAGGTCGCCGCATTGACGAACAACGACCGTCCCTCGGCCAGATGCGACGTCCAATCGCCGCCCGCGATCTTGTCACGGATCAACGCATCACGCGTCTCCGCATCCGGAATCCGCAGCATCGCTTCGGCCAGGCACATCAGCGCGACGCCCTCTTGGCTCGACAGCGCATATTCCTGGACGATCCCCTCGACCCCGCCGCCGCGCTTTTTCGCCCGCAGCGCCGTAATCAGCGAGGTCGCGGTGCGCGTCGCATCCGCCACGGTGGCTTCGTCGAGCGTCGCCTGATCGAGCAGCGGTGCGAGGCATTCGGCTTCGGGCCGTCGATAGGCAGCGGTGATCGCGCGGCGCAGATCGCTCTGCGCGCGGATCGGCGGGGCGAAATCGGCAAACAATGGCGAAAGCGAAGATGTGTGCGGCATGCGGCGAGCCTCGTCTGGAACCTGACCAGACCGTAGCATGGACGCGATTGGCGATCCGCCTTATCGATGGCTTTATATCGGTCGGTTCGACCATTTTGAGAAGGCAGGAGCGGCGGAATGCCCGATAAAGTGGATCAGGCCAGTGAGATCGACCAGTTCGACCGCCGCATCATCGACCTTCTGCGCGACGACGGCCGGATGTCGGTAGCCGAACTCGCGCGCCGCGTCGGATTATCGAAGACGCCCTGCCAGGTCCGGCTCAAACGCCTGCTCGACCAGGGCTATATCCGCGGCTTCCGCGCGGTACTCGATCCGGTCAAGCTCGGGCTCGACCACATCGCCTTCACCGAAGTGAAGCTGTCCGACACGCGCGAGGCGGCGCTCGATGCGTTCCGCCGCGCGGTGCTCGCGATCCGCGAGGTCGAGGAATGCCACATGATTGCGAGCAGCTTCGACTATCTGTTGAAAGTCCGCACGCCCGACATCCGCCGTTACCGCGAGGTCTTGGGCGAGCGGATCTCAAGCCTGCCCCATGTCGCCAGCACCTCGACCTTCGTCGCGATGGAAACGATCCGCGACGGCGCGATGTGATCCGGACACATCTCGATCCTCCCCCGCCAGGGGGAGGATCGAATTATCCCCGCTTGGCGGGCGCAACGACCCCATCGGTCTTTGACGCGACCAGATACCCGCCGACCACGAACACCAACGCACCAATCGTATTCCCGACCGTCACGATCGCGAGATTGCGGACCATTCCAGCGAGATCGATCGACGAATGCGGCACCAGCAGGCCGAGCGTCAGCGCAGTCATGTTGGCGACCGAATGCTCGAACCCGGCAGCGACGAACGCGAGCAGGATCCACGCCATAGCGATGCACTTGGCGGCATCGCCCGTCATCCGCGCCGCGGTCCAGATCGCCAGGCAGACAAGCCAGTTGCACAGGATCGCGCGTGCCAGCAGCGCGGTCGCGTCGACCGACACCTTGTGCAGCACATAGCCGTGGAACATCGCATCGGCGTTGGCGAAGATCGCGCCGCCACCGCCTGCCGCGAACACCAGCGACAGCACGACGCCGCCGATGAGATTGCCGATCCACACCACGACCGCCAGCTTGAGCGCGTCACCAATCGTGATCGTCCGCCGCGCGAGACCGAAGCCGAGATACATCACATAGCCGGTGAACAGTTCCGCGCCCGCGAACACTGTCAGGATCAGCCCAAGCCCGAAGGTCGCGCCCATCACCAGCGGCCGCACGCCGGGCTCGAGCCCCGACGCGGTGCTGAGCGCGAGAATCATCGCGATGCCGATATACGTGCCGGCGAGGATCGCGCCCGCGAAAAAGCCCGCGGGCGAGCGCCGTAGCGCCTCCGCCTTGGTCGCCGCGAGGGTCGCGTAGGTGTCGATCGTCGACGAATAACCGGTGCTCATGCGGGAACTTTGCTCTCGTGGCCGACGATCCCCGCGCGCACCACGCCACGATCCGACCCGAGGTCGGCAGCAGCGGGACGGACGGTCACCGGGATGGATTTATAGGAGGGGGTAAAGCTCTGCGGATCGTGATCCTCGAGCGCGATCAGCGGCTGCGTCTCGGGATAATAGGAGGCGACGCAACCATCGGGCAGCGCGTACCGCACCAGCATCAGCTTCTGCACGACCCGGTCGGGCCGCGCGAACTGCAGCGCGGTGGCGATATCGACGACATCGCCTTCCTTGTGCCCGAGCCGCGCCATGTCGCGCTCGTTCATGAACAGGATGTCGCGCCGCCCGAACACGCCACGATAGCGATCGTCGAGGCTGTAGACGGTGGTGTTGTACTGATCGTGCGCGCGCAGCGTAGTCAGACGCAGCACGGTCGGATCGCCCGCGCCCTCGTCCTCCTCGACGCCCTTGGTGACGAGGAAGTTCGCCTTGCCGCTGTCCGTCTTCCACTCGCGCATCGCCGCAGAATTGGGGAGGTGGAAGCCGCCCGGCTTGCGGATGCGCGTGTTGTAGTCGGCAAACGCCGGGAACACCGCCTCGATCTTGTCGCGGATCAGGCTGTAGTCGCCGACATACGCGTCCCAGTCGATGTCGACCGGCGCGCGGCCCTTCGCGGCAAAGGTCGCCTTGGCGATCTCGCCGACGATCCAGATCTCGGACTTCACGTTCTCGCCCGGCGGCATCAGGAACCCGCGCGAGGCGTGGACCATCGACATCGAATCCTCGACCGTCACCGATTGCTGGCCGGTCGCCTGAATGTCGAGTTCGGTCCGCCCCAGGCACGGCAGGACATAGGTCGCCCTCGCCATCAGCAACTGCGTGCGGTTGAGCTTGGTGGTGATGTGCACCGCAAGATCGAGATTGCGGAACCCTTCCGCGCACGCCTGCGGATCGGACGAGGCGATTGCGAGATTGCCGCCGAGGCAGACGATCGCCTTGGCCTTGCCGTCGCGCATCGCCGCGATGCTCTCGACCACCGAATGACCGTGATCGCGCGGCGGCTCGAACCCGAACACATCGCGCATGTTGTCAAGCAGCAAGGGCATCGGCCGCTCGGTGATGCCGACGGTGCGGTCGCCCTGGACGTTGCTGTGGCCGCGCAAGGGACAGATGCCCGCGCCCGGCTTGCCCATGTTGCCGCGCAGCAGGAGCAGATTGGCGATCTGCTGGACGTTGGTCGTGCCCGTGCGATGCTGCGTGACGCCCATCCCGTAGCAGCAAATCGTCGACTTCGACTTCGAATAGGCCAGCGCGACCTCTTCGAGATCACTGCGCGAGAGCCCGCTGGAGCGCTCGATGTCCGCCCATTCGGTGGTCGCCAGATCGGCGACATAGTCGTCGAGCCCCGCGGTATGCTCGGCGATGAACGCGTGATCGAGCGCAGGCTCGCCACCCGATACCTTGGCCGCCTCGTCGAGCGCGACCAGCGCCTTGGCGATGCCCTTCAGCGCCGCCGCGTCGCCGCCGACCTTCACCTGGTAATAGCTGCTCGCGATCGGGGTTGCCGACATCGTCGCCATCTCGACCACCGACTGCGGCGATTCGAAACGTTCGAGCGAGCGTTCCTTGAGCGGGTTGAAGACGATGATCTTGCCACCGCGCTTCGAGACTTCGCGCAGTGTCGCCATCATCCGCGGATGGTTGGTGCCGGGGTTGTGGCCGATCGACAGGATCAGGTCGGCGTGATCGAAATCCTCGAGGCTGACGGTGCCCTTGCCGATCCCGATCGACTTCGGCAGCCCGACCGAAGTCGCCTCGTGGCACATGTTCGAGCAGTCGGGGAAGTTGTTGGTCCCGTACATCCGGACGAACAGCTGGAACAGGAACGCCGCCTCGTTCGAGCAGCGCCCCGAGGTGTAGAACTCGGCCTGGTTCGGATCAGGCACGGCAGCAAGCTCCGCGCCGATCTCGTGCATCGCGTCCGCCCAGCTCACGACCTCATAGTGATCGGTGGCAGCGTTGTAGCGGAGCGGTTCGGTGACGCGGCCCTGGTCCTCGATCCAGTGATCGCTCTGCTTCCAGATATCCGACACGCTATGCTTGGCGAAGAAGTCCGCGCCGATCGTCTTCGCGGTCGACTCCCACGCGACGGCCTTGGCGCCGTTCTCGCAGAATTCGAACGACGAGGTATGCTTCGGGTCCGGCCAAGCGCAACTTGGGCAATCGAAGCCGTCGGGCTGGTTGGACTTCAACAGCGTCTGGCCGCCACGCACGACGATCTGCTGCGCCTTCAACGATACCGCGACCGCCTTGAGCGCCCCCCAGCCCCCTGCCGGGCCGGTATAGTCCACAATGCCGTCTGGACGTTTGGTCGCCATGTCGCTTCTCCCGCTGTCAGTCGCGCTTCCGACAGCTAGGTCAGCGACGCATACTTATCCCGCGGCGTACGCCTTTCGGCCAACCGCGCTAAAGCGAAAATTCCGCATCCCGTGATCGCGATATTTCGTAAGTGTTATCGCAGGTTAATCCACAGACAGGCCACCGCGCCTCAGGCCTCGGTCATGACCCCCTGGTAGATCGGCTCTTCCATCGCCCGGCCCGCACCGATCGCGACGCACGTCAGCGCATTCTCCGCGACGATCACCGGCAGCCCGGTCGCATCCGCCAGCACCTCGTCGATCCGCGCAAGCAGCGACCCGCCGCCGGTCATCACGATCCCCTGATCGCAGATGTCCGCCGCCAGTTCGGGTTCGGTCTTTTCCAGCGCGGTCAGCACCGTCTCGACGATCTGGCCGATCAGATCGCCCAGCGACCCGGCGATATCGCCTTGCGTCACCTCGATCTCACGCGGGACGCCGGCGCGCAGGTCGCGGCCCTTGACGCGCATGATCTCGCCGACCCCATCGTCGGGCATCCGCGCCATCCCGACCGCGAGCTTGACGCGTTCGGCGGTCGCCTCGCCGATCATCAGATTATGCTTGCGGCGGATCATCGACGCGATCGCATCGTCCATCTTGTCGCCGCCGACCCGCGCCGACGTGCTGTAGGCGAGCCCCCGAAGCGACAAGACCGCGACTTCGGTCGTGCCGCCGCCGATATCGACGATCATCGCGCCGACCGGCTCGGTCACCGGCAACCCCGCGCCGATCGCCGCCGCCATCGGCTCCTCGATCAGGAACACTTTCCGCGCGCCGGCATTGGACGCCGCCTGACGGATCGCGCGGCGCTCGACCAGGGTCGCGCCCGACGGGATGCAGATCGCGATCTCGGGATAGCGCGGCATCCGGCTATGCCCGCCATGCGCCTTGTCGATGAAGAACTTGATCATCTGCTCGGCGACGTCGAGATCGGCGATCACGCCGTCGCGCATCGGTCGGATCGTCTCGATCCCGTCGGGGGTCTTGCCCATCATCAGCTTGGCCTCGGCGCCGACCGCACGGACCTGTTTCACCCCGCCCCGCGTCTCGATCGCGACCACCGACGGCTCGTTGAGCACGATCCCCTGCCCGCGCAGATAGACGACGGTGTTCACCGTGCCGAGATCGATCGCCATGTCACTGGAAGCACGGCTGAACAGACGAGGAAGACGCATCGGCTTTGACATTCTGCAACAAGGGCGCGCGGTCATGCCGACCGTCGCCATAGAGACCCTCAGCGCTGTGCGTCCGCGCGATCCGCGTCAATCCGCCTGCGCCCGACCGGGCGATCCAGACGACGATTACGAAAAATGGCCCGGCAGAGGGGTTCCGCCGGGCCACGAGGATCCGTCTAGGGAGCTTCACTTCGCCTCGACGTTACTTCGGTGTAATGCATACCAATCAAATAGGAATACAATTCCGCAAAGAGTACGACGAAGCGACCGTAAAATACGATCGAGCAAGTTTCCAATAAACCACTGACATAGACTGTAAACACAAACAGATAACGCCCCCCTTTGATCGGGAGGCATTATCTGTTCGAGCCGCTCAGGGCGAAGTCTACCGATCTTGGCGCCCACTACGAGAACGCGCTACGACCGGTCGATCAGAACGTGTTTCCGGTCGTGTTGGTCTCGGCCGTATTGATCAGGTCGATCGAATTTTCTGTTGCGACGCCATCGACCGCCGAGAAGTTCGCATCGGATTCCTCGACGACCGTGTTGCTGTCGATAGCTGAAACGTTCGACGGCTGGGCAGTCTTCGAACAGGCCGCAAGACCAAGTGCCAGGACTGCAATCATGGGCACGATCGTGATTTTCTTCATGAACTGGTCTCCGTGGTGACGACGTCAGAACTGCAGTCGCATAGCGCAA
>Ga0308169_10005033_pt1 | contig 12153 bp, 15 predicted proteins | sample PhyBR1_2_FD_202139 | JGI IMG/M metagenome (GOLD analysis project Ga0308169, IMG submission 202139) | Phyllosphere microbial communities from UC Gill Tract Community Farm, Albany, California, United States - DLSLSB.R1 | ecosystem: Host-associated > Plants > Phyllosphere > Unclassified | place...
TACATCCAACGACAGTCACTGCGAAAATCCAAGTTCCAGCTCTCCACAATTGATTGTTTCCAGCAAACGTCAATTTGAGGGCGACTCCGAACCCTTTCACCGCCATGACGGAAACGGAACCGACTAGGGAACAGATCGAGATGTAGACTAATGGGTTCGAGGTACCGTGTTTAGGGGCGATTCGGTAGATCGCGTAGAGCGAGTAACATAGGACGACGAGACAGTAGAACATGAACCCTGTGCATCTCCAGACGCCCACAGTCAGCGGGAGAAAGGGAGACTGGGGGAGAAAGAACAGACGCACCTGGTTGTAAAGCGTAATCCAAGATCTCATCAACCGTAGCAATTTCTTTGTCCTCCGGTGCATGCAGGACGATGATCAAAGATCCAACTAAACATAACGAACAACCTGAAATCCCTATTGGTCCTAATCTCTCTCCCAAAAAAAACGCTGCTAAAACAGCTCTGTTGACGTCGAACCAACCATGAATCAGCTCATTGATGCGATGGATCCATGAGAGAGTCGAGACGAACCCGATCAGGACCGAGAGAGCTCCTAAAGGTGTTACTAGAACTGGAGGTGCGAAAGTATACGCTGCGAAATTGGCGACTGTACAGGGATGAGACCAATTGAGTCAGTATCGCAGCGTAGACTACAATTTCGGTTCATCACGTACCTTCTCCAACGACCACTAGGAACGAGCACAAAGGAAGAAGTTGATCAGTACAATTGACCATTTTCAGTTCTGCCTCATCCAGCTCCCTTCTCTTCCCCTAGAGCGATACAGAGTGATTGAAGCGTAGAAAGCAATGTAGAAACTCACTCGTTAACATGCCAGCCCACCACAAACCATTCTTCAAATAACTATAACTATCCGACGAGAACCCATCTGATTGATCCGCTGCGCTTATCAGTCCCTACACCGTCGACACAAACATCATCATCAGCACAATTCCACACTCACGGAAATAGAAATGGAAGCGGGTAGAACACGCGTTTTGTTCGGGGGAGAAGTGGGTAAAAGGGAAGGGAAAGGAGAGGAAGGGGATGAAACGTTTACCTTCTTGGTGATGATGAAGGAAGTACCGATTGCTATTGAACTAGAGACTGCTAATGCTAATCCAATGTATTTGTCGCCTGGTGAAACGGATGAAATGATTTCCTCTGAACCACTCATCGCTCTTATTTCTGCTGGAACTGTAAAGAAGTACAAAGCCGTACTCAGTCCTCATCGAGAGAGTACAGAATCATCCTTCCGTACCTGTTTAAACGCGAGAACGAGAATGAGAGAAGGAGGAGGTGAATCACTCGGCGGGAGAGACCTTGTGTTTTTTGAGGAGTTGCGGTTGATCGAGTAGCGAAACGAGTGTTAAATGTAGCGCTCAAGCTGTCAGCGCTCTAAGACGCGAGAAGTTGAAAGGTCGATGTGAGATGGAGGAAGTCAAACTAAGAATCTCGCGTGGACGATTTCGCAGAGGGAGCAAGGAATTCGCAAAGACAGATCATTACACGATCAACGAGGATAAACGAGAAGAGAGAAAGCAAACTACGATGTATACACAAAGGGGAACAAAGTGGAATCGAATCGAGGTAGGGAAAGAAAAGCGAAGGAAAAACGATGAGTTGGACTCCTTTGGAGTCTCAGTGTGTAAAAACGACGAGTGAGGGGATAGGTACATTTAGTGATGGGGATGGTGACAACGACAAAGTGAAGAGAAAGAACGTGAAACGAGAAAAGGAAAGATCAAGATTGTAGAGAAAGAGGAAACGAAAAAGCGATGGTAGAGACGATTCGAATAACGTTGGGAATATGGTTGTACAGTTGAGTAGGTTCGAAGCAATAGATGTGGTGACCTATCATCGACGACCATTCATCAGCTTTGTGAAACGACGAGAAGGGGACAGTGGAAATCGACGTACTTGATTCAACGCCTCTTCTTCTCCCTCTCCCTCCTCTCCCTCTTTTCCCTCTTCTCTCTCTTCTGTCTCTCCCTCCTCTTCTCCCTCCAAAGCTTCCAACCCCCCTTCTTCCTCAAAAACCTGAGCGTCTTCGCAGCTCTTCTAACATGCTTCTCCGCGTCCCTGCTCAAATCCCCTCCTTGTCTCTTGGCCACTCCAGCTAGATCTTGTACTTGAGATTTAATCTTGAGTGCTTGTTCCCTCGGTAAGGATCCAACGTTCTTCCCAACCCCTTTAAAGTACCTCCCCATCTGTTGACTAGGTCCTTTGATCCCTTGTTTAATCATTCTTGATCCAGATCGAACATAATCCCTAACAACCGGATACCTCTCCAACCTAGGTCTCGGTAAACCTTGTAACCCTTCCACAACAAAGATCCCAAACTTTTTCGTCGTCGGACCCCTCATCCTCTTTTCCTCCTCCTTGACCATTGCCCACAACTTGGTCCAACCTCCCCTCGCCTTCCCAACATTCCTCCCCTTGATCCTCTCTCCCAATCCCTCCAAATCTTCCTTGAAATACCTCCAAGCGTTCCCGAAACCTTCTTTCCACCCAACCTCTCTCTCAACCCTAACGAACACCATTTGTCTCTTTCTCTCTCCCTCTCCATCTCGAGTTTCCTCGAGAAGGGTTCGTCGACGTGTCTTTAAACGTCTCCTCTCCTTCCTTCGATTAGATTTCCTTCCTTCGAGCCCGAGCCGACTTTCAACTCGTCGTTCGAGATCGACGCAGCGTGCAGCATGCGATAACATACGTTCTTTGAGATCTGAAGGAGGAGCTGGATCTTGTGGATTTTGGGTAGGCGCATCGAGGGTGTAGAGAGGGGTTTGAGTTGAAGCGGGCGGGAGACGGGGAGGGTGAGATTGGGTGCATAGGAGAGATAGGGGAGGTTGAGCAGTAGGGAGTGTGTGCTGGAGAACTGAAGAGCAGGATGAGGTGGAGATGGCGATGGGAGTGACAGAAGAAGAAGAAGAGGTTGAAAGGGAAGTTTCCTTTGAGACTACCGATGGGATTGAAGATGTGCCTCTTAGGTCTCCGAGTTTGAAACTAGCAATCCCAGCCAAAATGATTCCCATGACGGTTAAAACGCTCATCAATCTCTTTAATCCAACACCCTTCGCTCCTCTGGACGATTTCTCGATCAATTCATCGAGTTTCTCGGGGATCCTATTCTCTTTCTCCTGCATAACTTCGGATTTCTTCTTTTCGAGGTCGAGGAGAGGAGGAGTCGTGGCACGAGAAGTGGGTTTAGTCGATTGAATGACGGTTTGTGATGAAGTGACCGAAGAGAACCCTCCTCCTTCTCCTGAGATCTGGGAGGATTCGATTGAAGGTGGAAGTGAGAGAAGGATAGCGGAAGAAGCGGGAGAAGAGACGATCGGAGTTTGAAGGGAAGAAGGCGAAGAAGTAGTAGTAGTGGTGGTGGTGAGGGTAGATCTCCATTTCCCTACTTTGTCTTCGGCGTCCTTTGTCGAGGTCGAGGTGGGTTTGGCACGGATGATTGTAGAAGAGCGAGAGAAGGGGATTCGAGGTGAAGGTTGAGCTTGAGTTTGAGGAGGTGGAGTCGAAGTAGTTTCCTCCTCTTTCAATTCGAGTGGAGGGGATTGAGTATTCGGAGCATCGAGTAACAATGAGTAAGCACCTCCATCAACTAGAATCGAGTTCTCAAGGTCGGCTCGAACTTTCTTTCCGTTTGAACTTGGGATCGAGGCGGGAGAAAGAGGGCCCGATTCGACTGGTTCGGCAGATTCGAGTGGATCGGGGAAGCTCAACGCCATACGTGATCCTTCGTTCTTGATGTTTGATGAGTCTGAGGGTGAAGCAGAGTTGGAGGAATTGTCTGAAGGGGAACCTCGTAGTTCTTGTGAGGCGAGAAGATCGAACTCTTCTTCCTCTTCATTGTCGGATGCGTTCTCGGACGGAGAAGGGGAGGACCAATCGGAAGTGTGTCCTCCTTCAGCATCAGATGAGGAGGAGGAGAGGGAGTGAAGGTCTTCCGAGACGAGAAGGGGAGCTGTCGCATCCGAAGCGGGAGGAGAAGGTGAAGCGGTAGAGCCACTCATCCTGTGGAGGGTGATGATCAGCTCAATCAAGAGCGTAAGAAGTGAATATGAGGAGCTTACTTGTTGCGAAATTGAGTGGAGCAAAGTCAGAGCTTTGAGGGGAGAGAGAAGTCGAGACAAAGCGTCTCTCTAGGGTTTCTACCCCTAGAAACAAAGTTACGAGTGCTAGATCGTCAGCTCTAGTTCTCTGTTTCGGAGGTACCGTGTGTCAATCAAAGTAACGGTGAGATGGGGAGATGGTTCCCAAGCTCTTGCGAAACCTCGTTTGACATGAAACACCGAAATAAGCCTTCGAACCCGTAGAGCGACCAATCTATCCCCTTTCCTAGAACCAGTGCCATAACTACCTCTCGAGCTTGACATCCCATCTCCTGTCTTCTTCGAGAATCCCTTATCGTTCCCTCCGAACGATTGCGAGTTCCTCTTCCTTGTCTTTCCCCCCAATCGCATCGCTTCTCCAGCGCCTTCATGCCTTGTATAGTAGAGTCTGTGAGGGTTACTGTGACTCACCTAGCAGCAGTATATGTGAGAAGAGTTTGAGAGTTGATTTATCGAATCGGAACTATTTCGGGAGAGGGAAGGAGAGCCCAAGTCAGCAAATGATCGACGCTAGACTACGATTTGAGTGACTGGGAGTGGTTGATCTCTCAATACAGCTCAGTTGGAGTCGAGGGAGGCTCGAGATCTGGAAGAGGGAGAGAAAGGGAGAGAGAGGGGAGGGTGGGGTCGAATCTCTCCTCTGATCCATCTGATTTCGGCTGTGGGTAGTGTAGAAGAGTTGCTTACTCACCTTGTGAGTGTTTTCGAGTGACTCAACTGAGTGGTCGAAGTTAGAGACGTCTCCTTCTGCTTCAACTTGAATTGAATACAAATCACTTTTTCCTATCAATTAACCTCTTTCTCTCTCCACCTTGACCCGACTCAACTAACGCGCAAGAGATGTCATCTAGTAAACGAGGGAATGAATTCGATGATCGAGGGGAACCATCCAAACAAGTTAAAGTGGAAGAAGGAACGACAACGAACAGTGGAGATCTAGGTGCGAAACAGGAAGCGGATAAAGCAGCAGAGGCAGCAGGTGAGCACCTATACACACTATAATTATCTAAGCTCTGTACGCGGACAACTAGGTCTCGAGTGAATCAAGGGACGAGAGAGGGAGGGAAGACGAGATGGATGTTAAAGAAGTAACAACGGAATCATGGGCAAGGATGGACGACTTCTAGTGTGTAGTGAGCGCACAAGTGGTACTTTTTGTACCCCCGGAAACTGCTAGAGGCTCGCCGCATTCGACTTCATCGCAACTCACGTTTCTTCGCAAACTTCTTCCGAACTAACTCCTCTCTCTCTCTTTCTCTTCTCTTCTTGTGTACAGCCGCCATCGCCGCACGACTAGCACAACAATATGCGAAACCTTCTTCGAACCCGATACGAGAAACCGTTAAAGCCGAATCACCCGCCGGTCGAGATTTCGCGTAAACTCCCTCTCTTCTCCCTCTCTTCTCTCACTACCGCTAATACACTTCTTGCGATGTGCTGTAGTTTCTTCAAAGATATCGAGATCAACGATTTGAGGAATCGGTATTTGTTAACCAAAGGTCCTACTCAACAACAAGTTCGTTACCAACTCTCTCTCATCTCCTCCTCTGAATGTTGGAATTGATGAGAGTGATACGTCGAATCAGATCTTGGCGGACACGGGAGCAGCAGTATTAACAAAAGGAGTTTGGTACCCTGACAAGTCTATGGCGACTGATAAAGATCCTGCACTCTACCTTCATATCTCTGCCGTACGTTCTCTCTTTTCCCATCTCCTCTCGAAAGCGGGACTGATGGAAGAGTCGAGAACATGTTACAGGAATCACAAGAGAAATTGGATGCTGGTATTAAAGCGGTAGAGGAATTGATCAGTCAAGATTTGGCGCCTTTGGTTTATGATCGAAGTAGGAAATTCGAAGGAGGTGACAGAGATAATGGGTACAATGGAAGGGTATGTCTGCGCTACTCTCGGTCAATCATCCTTTCGAGAGTGAGGTGACTGATTGATCGATGTATGTGATGAACAGAGGAAATGGGATGAAGAGAAACTTTACCTCGAATTCGAACCTCTACGCAATTTCAACGTTCGAGCAAAGACTGTCGGTCCAGGTGTAAGCTCGAGTTCTCCTCAACTCACTAAGCGATAAAGTTGCTGAATTCATACGAGCTTACAGGGTCTGTTCGTGAAATGGATTCAACAAGAAACGCAAACTCGAGTACAGATCAAAGGGATCGGATCGGGATATATCGAGACGGAGACTGGAATGGAGAGTCAAGAACCAATGCATATCGCAATCACGTATGTCCTCATCTCCCTCTCGTTGAATACGATGAAAACGCTAACTTCGAATCTTCCTCGTCGATAGTGGACCTGATCGAGTGATGATTGACAAAGCACTCGAACATGCGAAAGACTTATACGAAGCGGTGAAGGAGAAGCACGCCGAAGCTAAAGCTGCATTCGAAGAAACCGAACGATTAATTCGATCTGGTGGAATCGGACAAAACTCTCAACACCAACAACTTCAAGGAGGAGGACAAGGACAATACGGTCAACCTATCCACTACCCTGGTGCTCAACAACAACAACAACAACAGGATCCTTATGGATACCAAGCTAATCAATACTCTCAACCTGGATTAACCGCACCTTTACCTCCAGGTGAAGCTCCTCCACCACCTCCTGCCGCTCCAGGACAAGATCAAGCGGCGAGTGCGACCGCGGCGGCAGGTGCAGCTCAGAATGGAATGACTACGGAACAATGGACGGCTTATTGGAATTCACTCGATCCCGCTTCTCAAGCTTACTATACACAGTACGTCGAACTCTTCTTCCACTCTCCTTCTATCGAGAACAGTTTACTGAAGATGAAGTTGTCCATGTACAGATACTACGCAGCGTACGCAGCTTATGGACAACAACCTCAAGCACCAACCGCTCAAGCTCCCGCTCCTCCGAGTTCTGCTCCACCTCCACCACCGTCAGATGATGCGCAGAAAGGGGGAAGAGGTGCTTATGGTGCTGTACCGCCTCCACCTGGATTGTAAAGAAGTCGGGAGGGAGAGAGGATTCTCATCGTAGTTTCTACTGTTTTTTGGTCATTTTGCAGTCGTGTGGGAAAATCAATGGGATGTTGTTCCTACCTTCTCTCATTCTCTCTTTACTCAGTCGTGAGTGATTATGCGATTATCGAGTGTCGTCTTTGCGAGATTTGAAAGAAGGGATCTCTGCGAAGAAACTTCGCGTCTTTCTCTCTTCTTTTTCCCTCACTTTTCTCTCCTCGTCTCAAACCTCGCTCAGACCATTCCGCAACACTATCAACAATGTCCACGATCACGACTCTACCCGTTGAGATCCTTCTTCAGATCTTGGAGGATGCCTCTCAATCCTCTCACCGAAACAGCTCCTTGATCGCTCTTGCTACAGTCTGCAGAGCCTTCACAGGTAAGTCCAGCATTCTCTGAATCCTTCCCGAACTATCCGACTGACTCTCTACCTTGTTATTCAGCCCCCTCGATCTGTGTCTTGTTTGAGCGACTCCTCCTCTCGACCAATGAAGAAGCTGAAGCGTACCTAGCCAAAGTACAAAGTGTTGAAGAACCACTCGACTTGGCTGCGTGGACTCGTCGACTCTCAATCTCTTACCGTTCATCATCGGACCCCACTACTTCCCCTCTTGATCTTCCCGTCTCTCCACTCAACGCGATAAAGGTGTTCTACCTCTTGACGAACCTTACTCAACTGAGATTGGAGTCGGATGATGAATTCGCCGCGTTGGAGAGTGCGATGAGAAGAAGAGGTGATCGAGATGGTGCGAAAGTCTTGATCAGAAAGGTTAGGATCGTTAAACTCGTTGGAAAGGTCAGGTGGGACAGGCTAATCGAACTCATCGGGGACAGCTCGAGGCTGAGGGAGTTACAAGTCGATGGATTGTATTCTGCGGAACCACGAAACGAAAACGACGAAGAAGAATCGGAGGAAACGTTTCGAGTTCCCTTGTCTCGACCTCGTCCACTCGTACGAAGCAACACAGATGCCTCGATGTTGGACCTAACGAAACCTCCACCGTTTGCGTTCCCATCTTCGCTCGAACGTCCAGCTTCCCCGATCCCTTTACCTCCTCGACTTGTACCCTCTTTCCCTCAATTCGCAAACCTGAGTCGACTCTCACTCGATTCACCGACGCTAACCGATCATCACTTGTTATCAATCGTATCAGGCCTCCGAGATTCATTACAATCTTTCTCGTTACTCAACGCAAACTCGTTCTCTCGCGAAGCATTAATCATCACTCTTCGAAACCTCCGCAACCTCTTCGAACTAGATCTCACAAACTGTATCTTTGCCGACTCGACCCCTCGAGGTTCTCTCTCCCTCCTTCAAGACCCCGAGAAACCTCCTCTTCCACCTTCACTTGAATTCCCACCTCACCCACACCTAACCCTTCCTCTCGCGCCTTCTTCCTCCTCCTTCGATTTCCTCGACATCTACACGACCCACTTCTCTCCCACCCGCACGATCACTCTCCTCGAATTACGCCATCCTCTCGACTACCTCCCACTGTATGCTCCTTTCCTTCACTCTCTCAAACTCACTTCAGCACCTACCCAACCCTCCCTCGTCTCAAAACTCTTTTGGCAAAAAATCATCAAGTTGCCCTTACAATACTTGACGGTCGGAGTCGTCGAGAGTAGGAGAGGGTTCGCATTTGGAGGAATGAATCATAGTGTGAACAAAGCGTTCAAGAGGGAGAAAATTGTCGAGATGATTCATTGTATGAGAGGGAGGTTGGAAGCTTTGGCTATAACGAAAGAGTACGTTGTTCCTCACTTTGCCTTCATGATGTGCGAGAAACTGATGTAGGATGAGGAATTAATTTGCATAGAATGATGTTTGACGAGTTCGATTGTAGGTGGTTGAGGGATTTATGTCAGAACTATGGTATCGTCTATACTTCAGAGATTGGTTCACCTGTAGCTCACTGAGTATGGAAGGGGGGAACGAGTGTACTTGTACCCTGTTCAGTTAGGATCACCTTTTTTCTTTCTTCTGCAAAGGGTTTCAACATGTAACGCTGAGCAACTTGCGAGGGATCTTTGTGAATCGCGCCATCGATTTTGCTCTGTACCGTCGAGCGAGAATGTCGGGATCGAGCTTTCGCTGTGTCAAAAACTGGCCAAAACTGTCTCGTTCTGTCAAATGCGACTGCTGCACGTCGATGACACTCTGATCACGACGAAGGAGGAGAGAAAGACTCGACGCCTGACTAGCAGTGCGTCTCTGTTAAGAATTCAGAAGGAAAAAAACCCCCGGAGGTTGAAAAACAAAACAAAAGAATTGGACAATCAGAAGGGAGAGAGAATAGAACCGAATGGAACGGGCGTAAGATGAAAACAAGCAAGGGTCTAAGCGATCAACATTGAAGAAAGAACGAAGGAGGGGCGAAAAGTGGTGAAAGAGATGGGGTTTGAGAAGGAGGGGAGGCTGCCACGAAGGGAGGGGTGAGGGGCGCCAAGAAGGAAGGAAGGAAGGATATCAAATGATGGGTATCGTCGAGGGAGTGGAGGACGTGAGAAGGATGCGTAAGGAGGAGGAGGAGGTGATAACGACGGAAACAAGTAAGGGAATCACGACGTTTAGGCTGAAGTGATGATCCAGTGTTGGGCTTCGTCCGACTGTATACATGAGAAGGGAGTGAGTTAGTTTCGAAGTGTGAGAGGAGAAGAAGGAAGGAGGCTTACGTCGTCGAAATCGGCAAGAGCGACCGACTTGTATCCACCGAAAGTGTCGATGACATTGTTGCTGATGGCCTTGGTGGTCATGTCGAGGGAGTGATCGACAGCGACAATGCAAACTCGTTGAGAAGAAGCGCGCTTCTCGACCGAGGTGAGGGACCTCTTGTTCTTCTTGTGCATCCTCTCGTGAGATCGGAACCCATCACGCTTCTTGAGGGAAGCGCGGTACATGTCGAGATCGTCTTGGCACTCGGGGTGGTTGGCGTGAGTGATGTAACGAGGGTGTCTGTCCAACCACCATCCAGGGTGTTGGCAAACCCAAGTAGAACGATCAGATTTGATGACATCTTGAGTTTGCTTGGGTTTCCAAACACCGTCGTCTTCTTGCTCTTGTTGTTGAGTCGCTGAGGGAGCGGGGGCGGACTCTTCGGAAGAGGCGGAAGCGACAAAGTTGTTGTTGTTGTTGTTGTCGTTCGAAGAAGAATCGTCAGAGTTTGAGGAGGAGGAAGAAGGCTTCGCGGCGAGCTTGACTTGAGCGTTCAGCTTGATGTTGGCGACCTTTGATGAGGAAGAGGAAGATTCGTCGTTGTTGTCGTCGTCAGATCCAGAATTGCCGCAAGGGACCTGCGCGAATGAAGAAGGATTCAGTTCTCGGAAACTTTCGACAGGGACGGAGATTGCGCGACTCACCATCTTCCAGAACTGCTTGGCGACTTCGAGAGTGTCGGTACCTTCTCGCTTACCTCCAACGTCTGTGGACGTCAAGAGACTCGAGTCAGTTTTCGGCCAAGTGCACAATCGACGACGCGCAAAGAAGGAAAAGAGACGAGACGTACTGCAAGCGTAAGAGACGGCAGCGATGTTGTAACCTTCATCGTGACCCCATTGACTCGAAGCGCATTTCGAAAGTCCAGTAATGAAAGTTCCCGCCCAAGTCTGCCACTTGACTCCACTTTGACCATATTGAGAGTCACTTCCTAATGTTACAGGTTGCTTGTCGTCGCCAGTAACAAAGTTGGTTGTATCGCCAGGTCTGAAACGCGCGTCGAATAAAAATTAGTCTCTTTCTCTCGCGAAAACTTGGAAAGAAAGAAAGGGCGGTGAAGGAAAGAAAGTTGAACGAACCGATCAAAGTATAGGTACTTTCCAGTCTTTGCGTTCTATTAGAGGAGACGTTCACAAGTAGTGTCAGTATTTTGCACGGTCGTTCGTACGCGCGCGTTCGAAGTGAACCGGTCGAGGAATTTCGGACTGCGATTCATCGGTCTCTTGAAGGGGTAAAAGCAACGTACCTGAACATAGTAATCACCATCGAGTTCAATCGCTTGAGTCTATTGTCGATTAGCGTATAGGTCAGTTCAAGACCGAGAGAGGTTGGTGCGAAAAGGGGGAGGGGAACTTACAGCGAGTTTAACGAAAGTTTTCACGTTGTCGACGATACCTTGGGCTTGCACAGATGAAGCGGCGAGTGCCAAGATAGCGAGAGATGTAGTTGAGGTCTTCATGATTGTGTAAAGTGAGAAAGTAGGGAGGGGAAGGTGCTGTTGAGTGAATAAAAGGGTCTTGAGGGGGGTTGAGTTTAAGCGAGTGTGGTTGCAGAGTATGCGGTGTGTTGAGTTGGTCGTTGTGGGCTTGTACCGGACAGGCTCGAAGTTGAAGGAAGAGAGAAGTGTAGTGGAGGAGACAAGAAGAGTTTCGAGTTCGGTTTCGAAAGTCACGTCGACAAAAGACCAAGCAAAAACAGAGAGGTTCGCGTCGAATGGATCCTATTCAACCCCAGTGGTAGCACCTCAGGCTAGCACAAAAGGCTACAAGCAAGCTACAAGCTCTCAAGATAGTACGCGAGGGAGAGAGACAAACGAGTCTCTCCTTAAAGTCCGTCTTATCTCCCCGTCTGACTCGTCAATTCTAACAAGGTGAGAGCCCTTGTTTCGTCGATATGGCGTCGACAAGCAGTCGATGTATGTACAGCAACAAAAGCAAAACGAAGGACAAGGGTCAATCTTGCGAAATTCAGGGGCTTGCGAACGAGAAAGCCTCCTCTTTTTCCCTGATCTGCCCTCATCTTCTCTCCTCACTCTCGACCATCAAACGCGCCTGCTTAGACTTACCTTCAGCTTTACAAACGGATCAGCGCGTCGAGGTGTCCCTTTCCACTCCTTCCCAGCGACTTTGCCTTGTTCTCCTCATCACAAAAAACCTCGTCACCTTTCTCCTCTCTCCTCTCCTTTTCCCAGTCTCAATCAGAACGGCACTCCATCAATGTCCAACACGTTCATGAAGAGGACTGCTTCAATGCACTCCCTCCCTTCTCCTCCAGCCGATTCATCAAGTGACGTTCAAATGGATTCAATC
>Ga0308169_10005034_pt1 | contig 12153 bp, 15 predicted proteins | sample PhyBR1_2_FD_202139 | JGI IMG/M metagenome (GOLD analysis project Ga0308169, IMG submission 202139) | Phyllosphere microbial communities from UC Gill Tract Community Farm, Albany, California, United States - DLSLSB.R1 | ecosystem: Host-associated > Plants > Phyllosphere > Unclassified | place...
CCTTCGGTAATGCTTTTTTACACAGCACATCATTAAGCGACATATCTTTGTCCCACATAATTAAACTTATTTAGTGGGTCAAATTGTCCCAATTTTGACCCTCACAAAGCAAAAATTGGGTCAAACAGCTTAGGACAGGGTCGGACAAACAGGCATAAAAAAAAGCCTTTAAACATTGAGTTTAAAGGCTTTTTTAGATTCCGATGGATTACTTCGGAAAGAATTTTGGTGGAGGTGGCGGGAGTATAATTACAAATATAAGATATTGTTTTAATTATTGGTTTTTTATACAGGAGTTGATCTGTGTAACTTCTGTGTAACAAGTTATTATAATTGATAGTGATTGATCATGATTAACTATGATGCATCATGAGTTCAATTGATGTTTTGGAAACTGAACTCAGGACCTATTTTATTATTAAATATTCTGAGATATTTAAATTCTATTATTATACCAAGCATCTGGTAAATCTTAAAAATGATACAAGATCGAGCAAATATAGTTGATGGTTGGGTAGAATAAACCTAGAGGGTTTTAGCTCTTTTCCTCAATATTGATAAAGTTAATTTATATAAATGAAGGGAATTAAAACCAATTCAACTAAACCCTATAAAGTTCTTTAAATAAAAAACCACTAGATAACTAGTGGTTTTAGAATTCAGTTAGGCAAAAAGTTACGCAGCTTTTTTAGCCTTTTCAGTTTTTGCTTTTTCAGCAGAATGTGCGTTAGCAATAATTTGATCAACTAATAAATCTGCGCGATCTAACAATTCATTAGCCTTGTTGATTAAATATTCACGACGGATTTGTTGAAAGTTTTTCATATTCATTCCTCAATCAATTTAGGTCTATAGTGGAATAGGTACATTTACATGTTTTTCGAGCTTGGAATACAACTGTTCCATTTCGTCAGTTGACTCACCCGCCACTATGGCGTTAGCAATACCTTCTATAACCCAGATGCATTGCTTAACATTTAAAGTAATATCACTATCGTCACATTCAAGATCTTCAAGAATATGTGCAAGTTGACGCATAATTCTTGCTACTTCTTCAGCACTGGGGTCAATCTGACTCAAGTAATCGATATTAAGTGAAACAATTTTACTTTCTTTTAAAAATTTATTTGCGATGTTCAGTACACGTAAATAAATATCTTTAATTGCATCGTCCAAAAGCCAACCCCATACTATATATAGTAGTAATTTGTAAAAATTCAATGAACCTTTACAAAAAGTTAAAAATTGGTTGATGATTATACATGATGCTTAAAAAATAGGTTGACTATTTTTGATATTTTTTTAAGACACTAAAATTTAGCTTCTTCTTCATAGCTTCCCCTTCTTTATAGTCGTTTATTGTCAATTATATATAGCACATTAATTGTTCCCCATTAAAGTAGTTTTGTTAAATTTCTATTATTTATAAGTAATGAATCTATATGCTTTATTTTTATCTTCAACACACAATGACTATTTAAGATGCATAAAAAATGTCACGATAGAATTTATCCAAAATTACAAAGATGCAAGAATCAAGGTTAAATTACAAGGACGGATTCCTGTACAGTACAGAATTCAGTCCTTAAAAGTCTCTTAATATCTTGTCCAACTTTTTGAGGTCAGATCACTTAGAGGGCTTTCACTATCGCGCTATGCTTCGCTTTACAATCGTTGTATTTCGCTACAGTATCCACAGACCATAGCATCACCGCCTTACCTTGTCCTGATTCAAGTCTTTGAAGATCAGGACAGAACTCAAGGAGGTTCGCTGGAATTACCGGCGATAAGTGAGTTAAGCTGCTGCAGCCCAGAATCATCAAAGCAATGGTTGAGATAAACAGGACGCTCCACGATCTTTTGCACTTCACGTGTAACTGTTTCGACCTGTCTACGTTGTGTTGATTTTGCTTGCTCATAATCAGCACTCACTTCATTAATTTGATTTTGTTTTTCAGCTAAAGCTTCGACTTGCTTGTGTTCAATTTCTTGAATTTTGGCGGTGCATTTAGCATCAGCTTCTTTAAGTTTTCCGCTTAAGTGGTTTGTATAAGCAAGTTGTCCAATCCATAAAAAGAAAAAGACCGCAATTGCGATCCAGTTTTTATATTTCCAGATAAGTAATGGCATTATTTACTCCATTCTTCATAGGCATTAGCCAACTTCACGTCATATTTATTTATTGCATAATTACGTCCGTTATAACCTCTAGCAAACGCTTTCCAGTCCTTGTTTTTAAGAGCACTCACAAGGTTGTTTACCTTGATGTATCGGCACATCGCATCAAGCTGTGAAGCCTCATCCTTGTACATGGCATTAATAAACATTTGCAAGGTTGAATAACCTAAAGACTTCCAGTGATAACCCATCACTTGACCTAATCCCCACGAACATGATTCGAGCGCCACATCGCGGTTAAGCTTTGATGCTCGGTCTAGTTTTTCATGTTGCTCTGAAAATTTACCGTAAGCACCTGGTGAAGAATTGCAAAGGTCTGGATATAACTTGGACCACTCTTTAGATTTGGTTATCCAGTTAATTGCTTGAAGGCCTTCATAGAATTTATGGCGCTCAAAAAGAATAACCGGCGAGCCATCTGAATTAAAACCAGATCCTTTACACTCAACCTCCATCACTGCTTTCAAGGCAGCAACTTCAATACCGAGTGCTTTGGCTTGAGCTTGGATTTGATCATTGGTAATTTTTTTACTCATTATCTTTATCCGAATCAAAAAATTTAGGACGTGCACCACTTTTCCCCCACACATAAAGCTGTCGGGTAAAAAAGGCGAATGAAATACTTACAGTAGTGTAGAAAAGTGTTCCGGCTGGACTGGCGACATAATTGTCTTTAACCAGTAATGCCACTCCAAAAATAATCGATAGCATCAAAAGGAAATCGATATGTTTAGGGAGCTTAATTTTTGGATGAAAAACCATGACTGAAAAAGAAATCACAAACAATATGACTGCTGTCTTACTTATGATTAGCAGCATCTTTATCCTCCTTTTTAACCCAACCAAGAATTTTTGATCGAGCTAAACCAAGTAATGCTTCCGCTGTACTTTTACCTGCAGCACCCAACACGAATCCGAATAACTCAGGGTGTTTTCCATTGGCTAAATAGGCGCTTGCAGGTTCAGCAAAAACGACACATAAAATAAAACCGGCGAAGAATCCTATCCAGCGATCCCGCATCGGCTCTTTGCTTAAAAGAAAGCCAAAAGTTGCTCCCAACACACCTGTAAACAGGATGTGAGACTGACTTCTTATGCTTTCCAAAACTTGACTAAAGAAGTCCATAAACATCCCCTTTCGTCATACATCCCCCTAAATTTTGGTAATAAAAAACCCCGATCTCATTAAAGATCAGGGTTAGTTGTGGTTTGTTGAGTATTATGCTGTTATCGGAAATAATTTTTTAAGTTGAGCGTAAAAGTTATTAATCTCTGACTCAGTTAAAGCTTTATTAAATACAGCTACAGCATAAAGAGTTGTTTGTTGAGGCAAGACACCTGCCTGAGAATGCCCACCCATTTTAAAGGGTAATATATTAGGGTTCCCTGATGCTTTGGTGCCTGATGTTTTAGTTAAAATACCCGCATCAGAAACATATAAATCTTTCGTTGTATCGCCGATAACGCCCGCAATAAAACGTGTCGCGGCTGTTCTTGTTGGGGCTTCAAGAACACTGGCATTATTGCTTAATAACGTAAATTTAGTATTTCGTAAAATAGCATCACCAGTAGTCACCGATACACCATAATCAACATGACCGCATATCATGGCGGTAGCGCCAGCATTAGCGATGGCAATATAAGAGATATCACCAGATGTAACTAATGAATTATCTACAAGACCATTTAAAGCCGTTATATTGACAAAATTTTCACCAAAAGTTGGTGTACCGATTTTGCTAATTGGTTGCCCTGTCACTTTATTAACGACGTTGCCAGATGCATCAAATGTAAAATAGCCGATTAAATTAGGATGTGTGATATCGGTTGAGTATCCAACGAAATTTGTGAAATTTGCATTTTTTAGCTTAATTTTTAAACCCATGACAAGTCCCCTTAAATTGTATATTCGAAAATCGGACACCAGTTGTCCATTCTTTTATTGATGCCGGATTCATCGAATACGATTGAATCGCCCTGAGAATCTCTTAAGTTCCCACGTGGCCCAGTATTTCTGTTTGGTTGTGCAACCGGTGTCCATGCGTAGCGTAGTTTTGCACCTGCTGGTATTGGGGTTGCGGTTACAAATTTAACCGTATCAGGCTGGGTGATAGCTACAGATTCGATTGCGATTGTAGCCCCAGCACTGTCAACTAATGTGAAGCCATATGCATCCGTATTTTTTGTAACTTGTGTTGTGTCAAAAACAAGCGGTTGAACTGGAACATGGAACTTAACTTCCAAAATACGCCCTTGTTGGGTGTACTGGTTTCCAGTCTTCACCGTCGATTACTACTCGTTTATAAGTTAGTCCGAGATATGCACCGAGCCATTTACTGCCGACGTTATTTAAATGATATGGATCTGTGTAATCAAAGATGTAGAGTGGGCATGCCATAAACACTTTATTTGGGTTTTCCATCGCGAGTTGATACAGTGCGAGTTCAATTTTTGGAGCACCAATAGCACTACCAAAACTTGCTAACTGCGATGTAATGAGTTTCACGTTTTCAGTTTGCCCATTGGTTGCTTTAACGTGTGCATCAATCGTAGCTAAAACTTCTAGTGTGATTGTTTTGTACTGAGTGATTGTTGTGGGGTTTGCATTATCTGCCTCGCCATGTACGAACGTTATTGCGCTCATGCCGTATGTTTTACCTTGGTCCTGAGCTAAATTGTATGCAGCGGTAATAGCAGGCAGTAAATTGGTTGGAACATAAGTATCACGCAGTTCGTGAATACGTTTACCGCCTTCGCCAGATGCAGTACCTAAGAGTTGATAATTTTGCTGTGTATATTCAACTTTATTTTCAGATTTGATCAAATCTTTGATTTGCTCTGTTAATCCACCTACAGGCGTTTCACCGTAAATATACGGATTACCATTATCAGCAGAAAGGGCTTCGATTAATGGTACGAGGCTAGAGAAAAAATCAACACCAGTGTTATTCGGATGCTGCTTGCGAATACCACCAGCAAACATCAAATTATCAAATTTTTGCATGGTGGTTAAAATTGGGGAGCCATTTGTACCCAGCGATAAGGATTGACCAAGACATTCGGTGTGCGCGATGTTGTAGCGGAAAACCCCAATTTTTTTACTGTTGGGATTGGCATCTAGTTGATTACCGCCAACAAGTAACTCTTTTACGTCAATTTTTGAAGCTTCGACAGTACCATCTTGACGCACCGCAAAAGCAATCTTGTTGTTGCTATCTATAACTTCTAATTCATCAGAAAATGCATCTGATACTTCAGCACTACCCGTATCTAAATTTGAATTTACAACTTCTGCTGCAAACTCTTTGACATCGAGTTTAGCAACTTCAGTGGTGCCATCCGCTTTGACAGCAAAAGCAATCTTGTTGTTGCTATCTTCAATACTAAATGGATCTTCATTATTTTCTAAGATTTGAGATGTAATAGTCTCGGTTTTTTCATTTACATAATTTTTTGATTGATCAAGGTCACTCAACCCGGTATCGGTCCAAGTCCCAATCACTGGTGTCACACCCTCAGCACTCGTACGACTCCACCGCCAAATCTTACGTGTGTCATCCGCGCGTGCACGCATTTCCGATACAGCCGGAAGACTGGCTTTTAATGCGGTTTCGGTTGCATAGCCGGTGTAAAAACCTTTTGCGATGACATCATCGGCTTTGATATTAAGCTCTTCAATGGCTAAAGGTAATGATTTAAAAGGAGCGCCATAGCGTGGATTCACTATCTTTTTTTCATTAACCGCCTCACCCGCATTTTTTACGTCAATTTTCGCAGCTTCAAGTTCCTGCTTTGTCACCATGTCAGCCATGCTTTTCTCCAGGCATTAAAAAACCACCCCAAGGTGGCTGTTAATCTTTAAAAATTTAGTTAAAAGAAGTCGTGGTCCTGTTGGTAATATCTGGCGTCATAATTGACCGCTTTAAGCGAATTGGTCATTTTCCCGGATGGTGACATCTCAGTGACCAAGAAGGCTGATTTACCTGCATTCTCGGAGTTAACGATCTGATAAGTGGTTTTTAGATACCGATCAAATTTCACCACAAGCGAATCAAGCGGTGCACGACTCAAGACGACCTGATTTGTCATTGCCCCCGCATAACAGTCAATCATATCAACAGAGCCATTCGGCATTTGCAGATAGATTTTCTTAACCTGATTTTGTGAAAATTCTACATTTTGCGAAAGTGTCAAAGTCAGACCATCCACCGAATTTACTTCGCCATCTTCCGTACCAAGCAACGTGTTATCAGCCACCAGAATCTTGTCATTTCGCGCAAGCAAATTAGACTCATCTAGTGCATCAAACTGGCAGATAATACGCTTGAATAGCAACTTGTTCCACTCTCGCCAAGCGCGTGTCTTAGCCTGCTCATCAGTACGAATACCGGTGGTCTTGATGGTCATCGGGTTATTTGCAGATCCATTTTCAGGAATAGAGTATTTAATGCGCGCATCATCTGCCGGACTTGTGTACTCAATTTCAATGCCGTCATACCCCTTATCAATCCGGTTTGAATAAGATCGTTTTTCGGATTTTGGAACTTTATTGCGATGATTAAAAAGCAAGACTGCATTAGATTGCGGCTTCTCTAGCTTCATTCGTAATTTAGATCCAAACCGATAGGTTTCACAAAAACATGAACTGGCGATCATTCCCGCCATCTCTTCAAATGACAGGTTTGAATCGTCGAAAGTGTAACTAAATTCACTTGCTTTTGATGAGCCAAAATAAGTGTTTACTTCCTGCTCAACAGTTAAGATTTGATTTATATCGATCTCATAATCACTTCTTCGTCCATTCTTGTGGTCTAAAGCTAAATAAATTAGCGCTTGCGCAGCTGACCTTGTTGCAGTGAGTGAACCCGTACCGTTTACCGGTAATTTTCGAGTGACTAGCATGTTTAACTTTCGCTCTTTCAGGGATAAAGCGCCTTCAGTCCCCAAGGTTTTAGATCGTACGATTGTCACGTCACCATAATTTAAAGTTTTACTTTTTGAAGTTGCGTACACATCCTTAATTTTGGTTAAGTCTTGATAAGTACTATTGTTTGTTGGGGTGGTGCGTGCAATCCGGAAACGTACCCGCCCTGGTGTTGATAGTGCTATTCGTCTAGTGGTTCCAAATGGGCTTTTTGAACTAGATTCAATATGAAAAGTGGTTGAATAAATTGGTCCTATGGGTGTGTTGTCACTGGCAATGTATTGGTATTCAACCTTTGCTGTCATACCATTTACCCAAACTCCCCCTTTGGAATCTTGATAAAACAATCCATTCTGGTAAAACAAATTAAAAACCAGTTCTTCAGTATCTTCCAATTCAAGGTTATACCAACCGACCCAGCTGTTATTTAATTTATCCAGTCGGATTGCCAAAGGCTGACTCTGTGTATTCTGGTTTGGCAAAAAATTAACTTTAGCCCAATCACTATTTAGCAGGTCCGGATTGATTAACTTGATTTCACTTGTGCTCACGGAATCAACAATATACGAACCATTTAAATTAATCGATCCGCTATTATTGGTGAAAAGAATATTCGCGCCAACTGTAAAGTCCTGCGTCACATATTGCCAGTTTGGGTTGGTCGCTTGGGCATTTTGCAGTGAAATTACATAATTGAATCCACCGGATACTGCTGTTTTGGTTGTATTGGTTACTTTGTAGCGTCCAGATAAATCATAGTAATTATCTACAGACGTTGGCTCTATCTCTGGTGGCTCAGCTGTAATTTCGGTAGTGACCTTAATTAATGCCCCCGTCAAAACAATATCTTTAAAGTTATTCACACTCGCGATATCCAATGCTGAATGAATGGTCAACTGTTTTTCAGGTGTAAGTGTGATATCACCTGCCAGCGTTGCATCATCAATAAGAAACTCGGCACCATAAATACCTATTGAATCATTCGCATCAAAAAGCAGATCAAAATTAATATATGGAGATGCGGTCTTAATGATATTTGGAAATTGAAAGTAGATTTCAGGCGATTCAATTTTTTGATCATTCGGCACATTCAAGGTCTGGCCATTAATTGATTTCGACTTGATTGAAAAACGAGGTGGCTCAGTAAACGCTTCACCGATTTGATAAATTGGTGCCCCTGTAATGTTTGTATGAGGATCATAAACAGACACAGCCATACCGGAAATATCATTCACATTGGTCTGATCATCTTTAATATCATGAATTTGAACATAACCACGTGTGCACAACATCAGACACTCTTCAATTTCCTTATTATTCTCATCGTAATAAGTAATCGGTGCTGAAATTAAATCAGGTACGGCACGTAAATGTCCAAAAATTTCAGGAACACGACCACCCAATCTCGCCTGATTCTGTCGTGAAGCTAAATCATTATTTGACGATTGTGGTGCAGAAACTTGCGGTTTAGGCATCGTCATATAGGTATAAATACTAAATGCCGCCGATATTGCTGCAATTACATAGAATACAATTTGAATCCAGGCTGGATAAATTACGACATAAAAATCACCCTCTAGGCTTTGTAAATACTTTACCGAGCGCTCATCGAAAGGCGTTACATCGTTTTTATTGGAAACTGAATTGTGGTAAATGCGAGTGTTTTTGGGAAACACGGTGAATTGCTGTTTTAAATACTCACAAACGTCTTCAACACTTTCATCAGACCATGTTTCTTTGTTGAAAGGGTCTGGAATAATAAATACACGTTTCATTTATAAAACTCGCAATATTTATAACCAACAATAAATTCAAGTGGCACATACTGAGCACCATGTGCCGCCAGATGTAAAACACGACCTTCATAAAAAAGCCCGATGTGGGTTTCAGTTCGGGCTGAGTTATACATAAAAACAAGACAGGGGCTTACGGGTTGATCAAGCCGGTCAAAGTCATCGCCGCCATTCAAGAATTGATTTAATCGCTGTGATAAATCTTCACCGGTAACCAAGGCCCACGCTTCACACGCAAGCTCATTACAGGTGTAATCACTACGAAACTCACGATCAAGCAGATCATCAATCATAGTGTGCCCCGCAACATAGGAAAGCGCTCTAATGAGTACGCATCTCCAGTTCTGACTGAGTTTAGTTCAGGTGCTTGTGCATCAAAAGTTACAAGCCCTGTGCTGTCTTTATTCATACTGACGATATCTAGTGTTTGAATGATTAGCATAGGGGTTGTTAGATCATCATCCCGATACACCCGGTACTTAAAAGTGGGTGGCACATTGTCAGTCAGGTTTGCATAGGCTTGGATTAATGCATCGTCATAATCAGCCAAAGTAATGCTAAATACCTGGTCCAAGTCGTTGGTGATGTTGTTTCGGCCTATTTCCATCTGCTGAAACTCATAAAAATAATCGAGACCGTCTTCATGCTTTACAGTCATTCCACTTGTGTCATTTCTGACATAGCGAAACACCTCAGGAAAGCTTGAATGCGCTATCTCGATGCAATCAAGCTGAATAACGCCACCCTGCGCATTAAGAAAAAAAGATACATAGTCAGTCACCTAAACCCCCAGTGCATTTGGAAAATCCTTATTCACCAATTCTTCAAGCGGCTCAAAAATATCGCTGCCTGAACCAAGTGCCACAAGCGTGTCATCAAGTGTGTCGTCACGTAATTTAGCTTTCACTTCCAGAGTTGCAGAGCAGGTGTAAACCTTGGCCTCTTTTGAATCCAGCCGAAAGCCTGACTTGAAAAAACATTCATATTCTTGCAATTCGGCATCATCAATAATTAACGAGGCTAAAAATGGCTGATTTGGATTTCGTTGCCAGACATTAAAAAAGGCCACAAGATACTGATAGCCTTTTTCACCGGTCACCCAACTTGAGCTAACCATGTGGGAATTTCCTCTGACATCTCGTCGATACCGAGATGGACCTCCGTCCAACTGTTGTTGAATCACATTGTTTCCGTGCTCAACTGTGTAGCCACTTTGCCGAACACAATAAGCAAGTTTATTCATATTATCTCCGTGCTGTGGCATTGGTGTTTTGAGCTAAAGCCTTACGTACCTTTGAGTTTGGCTGTTGCAGTGAGTTGACGATGTATTGCTCAACCATATCAATCGTTACAGTGCCATCACTCGCTGTGGATACATTTGCTGTTTGACCAGGCAAGGTGTTGATGATGATTTTTGGCGCTTTAGATCCGCCACCATCAGCAAGATAATTCTTCAAATCGCTGTTGGTTCGACTATCAACAACACGTTCACCTTTATCCAAAAGCCACGTACCCTCCTTTGGAATATTATCGATACCATCATGGGCCATCCCGGCAATGGTTTGACCTGCAATTAGGCCAACGTTCGCGTATCCCATAGCAGTAATAGCTGCCGAGGCTGCTATTTTTTGCCCAAACAACATCATATCTGGTGCTGCCATCGCTTGAGTTGCTGCAAGATGGGTTGAAACTAAAGCTGAACCAATCGCAAACATCTGTTGCATTAGAAACATCGCTTTAAATGCTCCCGATTGCTCACCCTGGTTATCTTTGACGAGTTGGGTCATATCACCCCAAACCGATCCAGCTTGAGATAACAACGCCGCATACATATTCATGGAATCGTTATATTGCTGAGCATCCAACTCCTTTACTTGTTCTGCATATTCAACATCAATTGCAGCCATTCCATCACGATATTCTTTATGCGCTTCAAGCAGGGCTTCATATCGCTCATCGTCAGTTGAATACAAGTCACTTGTCATGATGTCTTGCTCAACGCCTACACGTTGATTCTTTAAACTGGCTTTGGAATTTGATCGATCATTGTCTAGAGACCATCGGGCATATTCACCTGCTGGCATAGTAGCGTGTGCAAAAATATCATCAGCACCGAAAGACAGGCCTTGAATTGACTCTTGCAGAGCTTGCTGCATCTCTAATGCATGCCAACGAGTCTTTCGAAGCTCTAATGCATATTGCTCATCAAGAAATTTGAGCTTGGCATTTCGCACCTCATCAGCAATCTTTACATCGTTTTCCGCAATCTCTCGATCCATCTGATATGCATATTCAAGTTTCTTTTCTTCCGACCACTTATACTGATTAAGTTCAAGGTTTAGAACTTTAAAGTATTCAGCACTTTCAGCATTGAATCTCTTTTGAACCAAAGCTAAATATTTGGTTTGCTCCGAAGCACTAAAGCCTGAATTTTTTACTAAATCTTGCTGCTCCTTTTCATCCCAAACCATATTTTGAAAGTCTGAAGCATATGCCTTGGAGATTTGCTCACGGTCACGTTTTTGCTGTTCAAGTAATCGCTGCTGTTCTTGAAGCTCTTTATTAACACCTGAAGCTGCTTTAGCTGCCTCATTCTGTTTTTTAATCCACTCATCTGAACCTTTGGTTACGCCTGCCTGACTATTTTGGATTTTTGCCATTGCTGAAACAGACTGATTAACAGCATCGTTATAAATTCTACTGATAGCAGTACCAACATCATCCGCAACTTTTGCATTATCCTGTGCTGCCATAGATACGCCACTCTCTGGCGCTTTCATCATGGTCGCGCCAAAAATTGCTGTTTTGGCAAATTTCACACCTGGCAATTTATCTGCCCACGTGCCTTTTTCAGCAGCAAGATCTATAGTTTTTTTTGCATTTACTGCATCAAATGACAAACCAGCAATCGCATTTGATAGCATCTTAACAACTGCATAAACCCCCATGCCTGTTGCGGCTACCCCCTTAAATACCTCACCAAGCGTTTCACCCGCTTCAGACATTAAGTTTGTTTCATGTGATGCACTGGACATACCATCACCAACGGATACAAGTGCTGGCATTAATCCCTGAATAAATTGATTTTTTGCACCTTCGACTTGCAGGTTAAGTAGATCCATCTGAACACGTAATTCAGCAGCCTTTGCGATTGCTGACTCATCCATAATGACGCCAGCACGTTCTGCTGCATCTGCCCAATACTCAAACCCTTTACCTCCATCTTTTAAAAGCGGAATAAGATTGGTTGTATCGGAT
>Ga0308169_10005035_pt1 | contig 12151 bp, 10 predicted proteins | sample PhyBR1_2_FD_202139 | JGI IMG/M metagenome (GOLD analysis project Ga0308169, IMG submission 202139) | Phyllosphere microbial communities from UC Gill Tract Community Farm, Albany, California, United States - DLSLSB.R1 | ecosystem: Host-associated > Plants > Phyllosphere > Unclassified | place...
ATCAAGGCGAGGGAATCTAGTTTGCCAGCGAGGATCCACGCTGTTTTGGGAGAGAGGGAAGAAAACGAAAGGTCAGTTTCTTCGATTTGCGTGAATCTCTCCCCCGCTCCTGGTTCCTCATTCTCCAGCGCAGTTTACACTCCTATAGAACCTAGCGAGTAGGTCGAGTGGAGGGGGAGGAAAGTGATCGCTAGTAGGGGTAGAGTTCGGGAGAGGGAAAAGAGAAAGAGGAAGAACGAGAAATTGTGCGAAAAGGAATTTGACTCTCGGAGACTCACCTTGAACCTGCTTCATAACGTTTTGTACGTATTTCTCCAACGCCTCATCGGCACTCGTAAACAGAGTCAACCCATACTTTTTGACCTGTTTGAAATCCTCTGGTGGATAAACTCCTCTTTGATACAAGATTCTTAAGACGCGTGATAGCCATTCAGCTATCACTCTGTCTGAAAGGGACAGAGGAATAGTTACATACGAGTTGACAGAGTATTCAAAGAATTCAGTTACGATTTTGGTTGAACCTTTGAGAGATAACGTTTGAGATTGTTTTCGCTTCGTGGCCATTCTTGGTAGGTGTCTGTTGTAGACTGTGGATGTGCTAGTGTAGCTTGCGAGTGGTGTGTAGAAGAGTGAGAGCTGTTGAAAGATGGGGATAGTTGAGTGAGTAATTCAGGAGTGATCAATACAAACGATGAGCTTACGAGTAGGTATATAGATTCTCTGTAGGTTCCTCGAGACTATTAAAGGCGTGTTGAATGTTTAGCGAGTTGAGAGGTGAGAGGTAGAAACCTGACTCGACTCTCAACTTTGTCGCATCTACCCATCACCCTCGACAACTCGAATCTCACCTCGCAAACACCTCCCAGCACTCTCAAAAGTCTCCTCTTCGACCCTTCTTGTCCCCCCCCTCTCTCTCTAGCTTTGATCTCGTTCAGTCGCGCTCTCCTTCACAGAAATGGAACGCAAGCACATCTGCATCTTACCTGACTGTGAGCACCTCTGTCACCACTACTCAGTAAAGCTTCATTCGAAACTGATCTAGCTCGCGTTCGTAGCTGTACCACTCGATTCTAGCAATTCTTCTTCTTCTTCTTCTTCTTGTTCATCTTCATCTCGATTCCTTCGTCTCCCTCATCCCCGTACCTGTGAGCACTCCCTACTCAATCACAGACTACTCAAGATATACTGACACGCCTCTATTAGCTCAACCCGCACTCTTCTTACCTCATACACGAGATTCTAGCGCGTCAACTCTGGATGGAATTCTCGAAGTTCAAAAACTAGCTCTCGACGCAGACAAACAACGTTCTTGGTTCCTCGAGAACGAAGTAGTATCAGGTAAAGCACACTTCCCTTCCGACCCCTCTCACCCAGGATCCCAAACTGACAACAATAGAGGATTTTTGAAATTCAAAAGATGGAAATATTTCAATCTTGTCACCTTTCGACCCATTATTCCTCGTCCTCTCTTACCTTTCGATTCTACCATCCCATTTCGTATCTTACTCGGACCTGTGGGATTCAGTCTCGCAACATTGTTTCAACCCGCCAGTTGCAAAGGGAGAGAAAGAATCAAAGGACGAGGAAGATGCACTCTTCTCGGACGATATCATTGAATTGTCACGCTTGGAATGTGTAAAGGCAAGGTTAGAGAAAGTATGCGAGACACAAAGTAAGCCACTCTCTTACTATCTCTCCACAAATTATACTCGAGTTAAACGCCTTTCTCAAATTACAGTCTACGATTCAACGACTCTCTATCGACTCTCCCCATCCCTCATCCTCGAAGTACTCAAAGCCAAAGTCGACGCACTATCCGATTCAATCGATGGTATATTCGGTTCGTTTGAATCGACAGATCCAGGAGAGGGGAAAGCACCCGAGAAACAAGGACTACAAGAAGAAGAAGAAGGAGGAACTCCTCGAGTTGTTGTCAACTTGTCGAAACCTTTCCCTGTTGTTTCGAGAGGGATGGGGAGAGAAGGGGTTGGAAGTGGACAAGGGTTAAGCGAACAAATTCAGAGAGGTGAGAGAGTTCAAATAGCTGTTTTTATTCGCTTTCAAAATAAAAAAAAAAAACGGTCAGACTGATCTTTTGGAGTTGTCCGATAGAATCTCGACAAAAGTATTCGATTGGAATCATTTCAAACTACTTACCACCAGCTCTATCTCACACTCTTCTCTCAGCTTACGAGTACGTTCTCTCTCTATCTTCCTCTTCCTCACACTCACGCAAAACCGCTTACTCTGAGCTGAACCTTGTTCTCTCTTTCTCTCTCTCCACCTGCAAAGATTCCCATCTCTCACTTCCTTCCTTTCCTCCTCCCACACGACTTCCTCTTTCCTCAACACGACTTATCTTCCCGGTCGAGGAGGAGGAGGTTCTTCGAAACTCGTCGATGGCGGTGATTCAGGAGCTCTAGCTCTAGGAGGTGGAAACGCAGCGGCACAAGCAAAGAAACGTAAATTGGAAAGTAAAGGGAGTAGGGGAGTAGAAGCGCTCAAAAAAGTTAATGTCAAAGGAATGAAAAGTTTGAAGGAGATGTTCGGGGGCGCGGTTAATTCAACGGGGAAGGGGAAAGCAGTAGCGGCAGTGGCGAAGGGGAAGAAGAAGTGATATGGAGTTTGATTTGGAGGGGTGCTTGGATTTTTTTGCTTGAGAGTTTTCTAGGGTGTTGTAGCGCAGCTTTTTGGTGATAGGTTGTATCGATATTCGCTCACTTTAGTCTTTCATCTCTCATGAGGCATTTGTGAGAGATTGCAAGCGGGGGGTGAGTTTCAGTTCAGAAAATTCTATACAAGTCGATTGTAAAACGTGAAGAGTGGGTAAAAGCGGGGAAGAAGATACAGGAAGAGAGAGAGAGAGAGTGTGAGGAAGGAAGTGAGAGACAGAAAAGAGAGAGCGAAAGGAGGGAGAGTATGAACGATGATTCGGAAAAAGGGGTAAACGACTTGAGGAGGAATGCTAAAGTACTGCGAACGACGCGAGAAGGGGAGAGATGGGTTTCAAGCTGAGGTAATTGTTGTTGATGCAAGCGAAGAGAGAAAAGGTCGTTGTGATTTCTACCAATCGAAATCGGCTTCGACTGAATTGACGGCCCAAGTGAATTTCTCGAGGAGAGTTTTCGAAAAGATCTTGTTGAGAGGTACGTCGTGCTCCTTGCACCATTTGACCGAAATACGAGGATCGATGTAATTGATCTTTGAAGTACCGAGAGAGATTTCTAGAAAAGATTGAAAAAAGACAAGTTTCACGGTCAGCGACAAAAGACAGAGGCGATTACGAGTAGAGGAAGAGAGTAAGCTCACCTTTGCCTTCATCTTTATCGGTAGCATTCGTCTTCTGAACCAAGATCCTATCATCCAACTTCCTCAACTGACCAACCAATTTCTCTTCATTTCCCTTCGCCGTCTCATATTTCGCTTTCCTATCCGCCTTGATACTCTTCGCCAACTCATCAGCAGCTTTCAACCTCTCTTCCAACTCTTTATCCTTCATAGGTTTCGAGTTCTCCTCTGCGAGTTTCTTCTGTTCCTTGTCAAACTTTTTACGAATCTTTTCTCGTTCCAAAGTGACGAGGTTCTTTTCGTGTTCGTCGATCCAATCTTGTTCGAGGTCGGATTCTTCTTCGAATTCTTTCTTGTACATCTTGGGTTTCGAAGCGACTGAAAGTAAAGTCTTGCGAAGTTTCATTCGTTGATACTTCATTCCTCGGATCTGTTTCGATTCGAATCTCGCTCGTCAGCTGTCGCACTCGTGAACAAGAGGTGAAGAGGAGCAGAGAAACGAACCTTGTCAGTCATCTTCTCCATCGCAGCCGAATGACCTTTTGACACACTCCTCTGATGGTTACACAACACGGCGACGAGTCGATTCGCACGGTTGTAAGCGAGGATCTTGTCTGCTACTGAAGCGTCTTTTGGAGTATTCTTGAGTTGTTGAACGAAAGTCCAAGAAGCGTTGTAGGTACGGAACACTTTCGCAGTGAGTCCATCCATGTAAGAAGTGAGGTACTTGTTGACGATTTGAGTCTATCATGAAACAAGATCATTCGACGAGTCAGGCCAATGACAAAGCGAGAGAGGGAAAGAGAGAAGGGAGACAGAAGGGAGAGACATACGGAGAGACGATCAAAGAGTAAATCTCCAACAGCTTTAGGTTCCTTCTTGAAGATTTTGAGATTCTTGAAGACTTGTTCATCGACCGTAACCTCGTTGACGTAACGGATCGAATCTTTACCCAAGAAATCAAACGTGACTTTGTTCGGAGGGGTCAAAGTGACATGTTCGAATCGTAAAGAACAAGTTCCAACGGTATCGGCTTCGTCTTCTCCCTTTTCGTTACCGGCACGAAGGGCGAATCGATCGATCAAGTAGACTGCTGTAGCACGTTGTCGAGTCGCCATCTCTTTCGATTTGAGGTCGGCAGTGTAATCAGAACGAATACGATCAACGTGAGCCTAATCCAACGGGGGAAGGTGATCTCCAGTCAGTCTCGGTATCTTCTTTGTAAGTCTAAAGAAAAAGGAGCTCACCTTGAGCGCACGAGCTTTCTCAAACTTCTTCAAATCACTTTGACCCTTGAGAGATGAACCAGCAGCCAAAAAGACGTATCTACACACCGCGCACGAGTCGATCAGCAACTCAGTCATTCATAGAGAGAGAGAGAATATGAAAACTCACTTGACGTTTCCATTGATATTCTCTTTCCAAGTAGCCAACCAAGTCACCTTATCATCGTGTACAACATCTTTCCATTTGTGACCAGGAGGAGCAGGAGGAATCGGTACATTCTTTCCTATATTGATCGTGATTTGTTCTGGTCTAACACGAGTCTTAACTCACACTCACCCTCTCATCAGCTTATCCCCACTAACTCGAACTCAGATTAGATAGAGAGAGAGAGAGAGAAGAGACATACCTTCAACATTCCCGTCTTTGGATGTTCACCTCTACCTCTGAACAAACCAGGAGGTTCAATCCTGAAATTACCCACTTTCTCTTTCCTCCCATCCAACAAACAAGTCTTGTACTTGTCCTCGGCGACGTCTTTCTCGGCCTTCAATTGTTTCTTTTGTGCTCCCGTCAATTCCTTCTTCTTCGCTTTCTCCGCTTCCAAGTAAGCGAAAATCGGAGTGAAATCACATTTCTCGTATTCTTTGATTTTCGTTCCATCGAGCTAATCAAAAAAAACTCCGAGGGTAGGGGGTTAGCGAGAGAGTGGAGGAAGGGAGAGATGAGAGAGAGATGGTGTGTGACGAACCGGAGGATGTTCCTTGAGAACTTTTTGCCAGTCTGAAAAGAAGTTTGCGACGAAAGTTGGATTCTTGACATAATCGGTTTCGAGGATCGCGGCGAAGAAGGATGCGACTTCTTCTGCTTCGGGAGGTAATTTGACTACCTTGCCTAGTGCACGTTGAAAAGAAGGTCGTCAATAAAGAGGGCAAAGAGAGGAGAAAGAGAGGCAAAGGAGAGAAACGTACCATCGTACTTCATCTTGACGTTGTGAGCCTCGTATTCAGGAGGGAAGAGTACTCCGTTGTGTTCAAGAGTCTTCCACTGTATACTCCCTCGACTCGGATCAGCGCTTTGTTCTCATAAAGCAGAAACGAGGAAGAGTGAGCGTACCTTGATATCACCCGAATTCTGATTCTCCCACCACTTGTAAGCTTCCGAATCACTCTCTCCATCCCCAGCTTTACTCTCCTCATCGTCCTCTTTCTTTGCTTTCCCTTTCCCTTTAGCTCCCTTAGCTCCCTTCTTAGGTGGTTCAATAGATTCTTCCTTCTTGACTTTCCCTTTCCCTTTCTTAACTGTCTCTTTCTTGGGTTTCGTAGCAGCTGGAGTAGTAGTAGACTTCTTCTTGGTTGCTGCAGCTTTCTTCTTGAGTGGTACTGCCGAAGAAGAAGAAGAGGAAGCGGATTCCGATTCGTTTTCATCATCGTCCTCCTCCTCCTCCTCTGGATCGCTCAAATCGGAATCTTGATCTTCTTCAGGTTGTTCAGATTCCTCCTTCTTGACCTTGGGTTTCGCTTTCGATGAAGAAGAAGCACGAGGTTTCTTGTCTTTCGAAGCGGTAACTTGAGCCAAAGGTTTCTCATCCTCTGAAGATTCCTCACTTTCCTCCTCCTTCTCCTTCTTGGCTTTCCCCTTGCCATTCCCGTTCTTCGTAACTTTCGCCAAAGGCACTTCATCTTCCTCCTCTGAATCCTCTGAATCAACTCCAGTACTGTAAATGTCCAATTTCTTCTTCTGCTCTCTCTCTTCTTCTTTGACGACGTGAGAAGGTGCGATCAAGGCGTCAGTCGCGTCGTTCATGATTGTATCTCCTTTTTGAGGTGAATTCGAAGTGGACGAGGCAGCAGGGGGAAGTGCGAATGCTGCTGCAGAGTCGGCCGCTGGATCGATAGTGGGGAGTTTCGAACGTTTCATCTATTTGGTATCGTGAACTCCTCGGTCAGTACAATCGAGCAAGAAGCGAGGAAGACGCGAGGTTAGGAGAAAAGTCATTGATTTTGGAAAGATGACTTTGGAAAGGGAGAGGGAGAAGAAGTGACTGACAAGAGGTTCATCATCTTGAGATTCATCTGAATCTGCTTGAATAACGCGTTTCTTGTATGGTTTACTCATCTTGTTAAAAGTTGTACTCCCAAGTCCCGAGTCGATTCGAGTCGAAGTTGAAGAAGTGAGAAGTGAGAAGTGAAGGGGAGGAAAGAAAGAGTTGAAAAAAAACCTCACCAAGTCGACAAAATCTCGCCCATTTCTCCAACTTAGAGAATACAATCTCATCACATCTCGCGAGGGCTACTTCTGACTAGAGTTCTCGAGGAACTAGATCAATTCATAACCATCTCTGTCTTGGTCGATTTTTCACTTGGTTTTGAGTCGACTTTGAATCCAACTCGCTTCCTCCTCTCTCCTCTCCACACTTCTCGCTCAAAGGTACCACGTCTCATCGTAAGCCGCTCTCTTAACTATTGAGTGAGCTCTCTGCTAACCCCTACTACCTCGATTAGATGCCCGCTTCACCATTATACAGAGGTAACACCACCTTTCCCATCATCTCATCTCTCATCGTTCCCTTTCCCTTCCCTTCTCTCTCTTTTAAACTGACCCCTCTCGAATATTTAATAGATCCATGGGCTAAACGAGAAGCATGGCGCAAAGTAACTCTTTCTCCTCTTCCCCTTCTCTGTTCTCCTCATCCTCCTGAAACTAACTCCTCCCTCTCTCTCTCTTCAACAGTCACCAATCTTCTCAAACCGAGCAATGTAACCTCCCTTCCTTCCCCTCCCTAATCCTCGAGAAACTGAATAAAACTAATGTGAGAAGTGAGAGAGAATGAATAATAGGTTCAGGAATTTATTCCCAGGATTCGGAATCGCTTTAGTTACTTTCACTGCTTATGTAGCGTACGATGAATTTGTCGCAAAGAATAAGAAAGTTGAACATGGTGGACAAGTCAAAGAACACTAGTTAGATGGGTTTAGGGAAAGAGGAAGGGAGAAGAGAGAGCGAGGGGGAATTGGGTTGAGGTTTCGAGAAATGTGTGTATTTAAAGACTGGTTATCAACAACAGATTGATGAGACGGGAGTAGACGATGAGGGATGAGAGATAGAGAGGGAGCTAGAAAGGAGAAAGGATTCGAGAAACGAGGCAGGAATTAGGTTTCTGACTCTCTCGCTCCCTCAAGTCCTGAATGACGACGCTCAGCAGACTTCGGAAGTGGGTACAACACAACGGATGACGATAGGAAGAGAGACGGTACTTGGGAATTGGATCGAAAGTTGGAGCGACAAGGGGAGGAAGCGGAGAAGGATTTCGTTAAGAGGTCAAGGATACTTTCTTCGCGGCTGAGCGAATTGAGCGGAAGGGAAACCCAGTGCGAAGCGTGATAAACTTCGAAGCTGTCACGGGTGCAGTCGTTGTAAGCGAAGGAGACGTCGAGAAACCGTCAGGAAATCGACGAGATTCTTTTCTTTCGGTTTCGGAAAGCTCTCTCTCTCTCGCTCTCAAGAAGTGGTGGTCTGAGGTGGATGTGTTCCAACGACTAGTTTTCATGCATTTCTCATCTCAAAACTATATACTTCGGTTCGTGACTCTGTTTGATTCGTCTTCACTCGTTTGAACTTTTGATTCGTTTCGGAATATATTCACAATCCCGATGATTTGGGAGGTTGTTGATTAACCAATTCGATCCAATACTTATCGGGATCATACTAGAGGAACGTGTTTTTTTTACCGAATCCTTGAGTCAGCCTCTTTGACTCCTTTCGTGAAAGGAAGAAAAAAAAAGGGGAAGGAAAGAAACTAACGATGAAAGCGATGTTCTACCCTCCCCACTCAAAACACTTCATCAGCCCCACCTTGCTCCCATTTTCGAAGGAGTGAGTGGAAGAACGTACGCGCATTCGTCCCTCGTGAGGTTTCTTCTTGAACTCTACACCGAGATCTTCTAACCTCTTACATTCTTCCTCGAGACTATCTACTGAAACACAGATGTGTCCGAAGCTGTCCAGATTCTTCCTCTATCAGCACACGAAAGAAGAAGGAGGGAGATCGGGAGAAAGAGGGGGCAACGAACCCTCGTCCAGGTTCTTCGTTACCGTTTGCGTAACCTTTGAATTCGGGATCAGACTCGGTACCCCACTGTATAGTCGATGAGAAGGTGAGGGGGAGGGGGGAGGGGAGGGAGCGGCGTCAGTCATAGGGAAGGAGAAGGAAAGCAGAAACGAATTTACGTTGTGGCACAATTCTGTTCTCACCTCCGGACATCAGCTACTGCGAGCTATCAAGCGATGAAGTCAGGAAGTGAAACGTACCGAGGATACCCTCACTGCAAGAGGATTTGGGATTGAACGTCAGTCAAACAGCTCTGATTCTTTCGCAAGACTTCGTTTCGATCCCAAAGCTGCTTACCGACCCCATTTCCTAGCTTTCTTTTCTTCGATCGTCGCACCTTCTTTACCTTCCTCTGGGAATGCGAGGAAGTAGCTATCAACAACGATCCTCATGAGCGAAAGTTTCCGTTGCGAGAGAAGGGTAAAGTTGAGAAAAAGGCGTACTTTGTGAAATCTCCTCCTGGAGATTCTTGGACTACACGCAACTCGGCATGTACCATCAGCAAGAATTTCCCGATTGGTAGAGAGCGAGGATGGGGCGTACTCAATTCCATTCCGAGAATGCGTTGATAGAAATCCAAAGAAACTTTGGCATCCTTGATTCGGAACATGGTATGATCTAGCCATTAATCACTCTATCTATCATCAGCTACGTCTCTTTCTACGTCGAAAGCAGGAAGGGGAAGGAAGTGGAGGTATGACGTTTTCTTTTTAGATCTAGGGGTGGGGAAAGAGGAGGGAGAGGGAAGAGGGACTGACTGAGACGAGGACCCATTCTAGTTGCTGATGTGTGAAAGGCTCTTAAAGTGAGTGGTGCTATCGAGCGTGAAGAGAGGAAGGAGAATAACATGTCCAAAATTGGGAATTCGAAAACCTTGCGGTTTGCTTCCAAACGCTTCGCTTTCTCGCTTCGGCTTGGACTGAGAGGATGGAGAAGGATTCATTATTACTCTCAACTAGGTCAAGACAGAAGGAACAAAGGGACAGACTCCGATTGAGACGGTTCTATTTTATCTTGACTTGTTTCTTACTCCTCGCTTCGAATGCCTACCTACTCTACTCAAACACAGAGCTACGATATACCCTCTTACCTTTCACACGACCCACCGTTGAGTCCTCATCGCTATCTCCCCCTCATCCTTTAACTAACTCTTTTCTTTCAACTTCCGCAAGTCCGAGTCCCCTCTCTCATTTCGCACAAACCAAATCTATTGGTCTCCCTGTCCCGACTCGCTCTCTACTTTCTGTTCATTCCACCGAGTACCCCTCAGTACGCTCCTTGCTCCTCGCTCCTCTCCTTCTCATCCCCAGCTAACCCCCTTCTCTTTTCTTCTAGACCATCTCTCCCCCTCAGCGAATGAAACCGTCTCACTAGCACTCCGACTCCTTCCCTCCCCCTTCCCTCCCTCCGAACAACTCGGTTACTTATTCATCAACCCAGGTGGACCGGGAGGAAGTGGTACAGAATCAGTATTACGTTTCGGTAGTGAACTTCAAACGATCCTCTCTGGTACACTCTTTCTCTCTCTCCCTCCCTTCTTCTGTAGAATTGGTTACGAACTGATAGAAGAGGGTGAGAGTATAGGGAGGTATAATGTAGTTTCGTGGGATCCAAGAGGTGTGAATTTGACGAGTCCTAGTTTGGGATGTTTTGGGAATCAAGGAGACGCAAATAGGTTTCAGAGAGATATCCTTTCTCTCGGGTTACCATCTGGTGAGTAATATTTTCCTTAATCCAGCTCGAGAGGAACTAAAGAGGCTGATTAGAGAGAGAGAGGGAAGGGAGGTTAGATTCGGTTGGGAGTGACAAGTTGGAATGGACAGAGAGATTCGATGTTTATTCCGAAGCATTACAACGAGCTTGTGATGAGAACGCGAACGTAGGCATAATGAGGAGTAGTACGACTAGTTTTGCAGCGAGGGATATGTTGTTGATCGCAGAGAGTTTGGGGGAGAGTAAAGTTAATTATTGGGGATTCTCGTTAGTCACTCTCTTTCTTGCTCTCTAACGGTTTGTAGAGGGTTAGGGGAGCTGATGAGTAGGAGTGATGAATCAGGTATGGGACGATTCTAGGGGCTACGTTCGCAGCGATGTTTCCTGATAAAGTGAGCGAACCTCTCATTCTTCTCCCGTGTGTCCGTGCGGAAATCAACGCTGACGAGAAAGTTGACGAGAGTGGCAGGTCAATCGGTTCATATTGGATGGTGTATCGGACTCAGTTTCCTACACTCAGAATTTCTGGCAGTGGGGATTCGACGGAATGACTGATACTCACAAAGTACATTCTTTTTCCCTTTCATCTCCTCCACCTCTCTCGAACGACCTGATCATTTCCATGATAGACATTCGATGGATTCTTCTCAGCCTGTGCCGAGTCTGGACCGAAAGGATGCAAGTTTGCGAAGGAGAATTCGACTAGTGAGGAATTGAAAGCGAGGTTGGAAAAGATTTATGAGGGGTTGAGGAAACGACCACTAGCGGTAGGGACGAGTGAATGGGGTCCTGGAGTCGTCACGGCTAGTGATGTTTCGAATACTGTGAGTCATCAATGCGTCTTTAAGAATAAGGGAAGAGGGCTGATCGAGATGAGTGCGAAACGATGTATAGATGTTTCATTCACTTTACGCTCCGAAAACTTGGTGAGTTCTCTCTTTTGATGGCGTACCACCTCATACAAACTGACTGGTGTTATCACCGAGTTCTCCCAGGCCAGAAACCGCTTCCCTGCTATCCGAAGTCGAGTTAGGAAATGGATCCCGACTCTTCTCGACCGCCAACAAATGGACCTCCGACCTCGGTCGTCGTTCACCGCTCAGACACAACCCTTTCCACACACCCATGATCGGTGGCATGTCTTCTGCCGTCGTCGTAATGTGTAGCGACACGGATCCTCGCGTGATCAAAAACGATACGAGTGTCGAGAGGTTGAGGGATTACATGAGGGATTTGAAGGAGGGTACGGGGAGTCCGACGAGTGATCAGTGGAGCGTTTGGATTAGTCAATGTAGGAGATGGGGGGTCGAACCGTTTGAAACTTATAGAGGTGAGCTCGTAATTCTCTGCTATCGTAAGACTTGGGAAGTTCTAATGGTTCTCGTCTTGATTTTTGAACGTATAGGTCCTTGGACCGTCAAAGATGGCTTGAACAAGACTGCGTTCGTATTCTTTCTGTATTCAGCGCAATTTGTCCGTTTCCGAACTCACAATTGACGGACTTCATCACTCGACAGCTTCCCGATCCTCTTTCTATCGCTCACCGCCGACCCCGTCACTCCACTCCCGGCAGCTCGTAGAATGGCAGCCAATTTTGGTCCCGAATCCGCTACACTCTTGATTCAAGAAGGGTCAGTCCTCTCTCTTCTCCTTCCTCCACACTTCCACATCTCACTAACGAAATCATATTGATTAGATTCGGACATTGTTCTGTCTCTCATCCTTCGCTCTGTACAGCTAAGAAAGCACGAGCTTATTTCCTCGAAGGCAAAGTACCAGCGATGAACACGACTTGTACAGCCGACGAAGGGTTCT
>Ga0308169_10005036_pt1 | contig 12148 bp, 21 predicted proteins | sample PhyBR1_2_FD_202139 | JGI IMG/M metagenome (GOLD analysis project Ga0308169, IMG submission 202139) | Phyllosphere microbial communities from UC Gill Tract Community Farm, Albany, California, United States - DLSLSB.R1 | ecosystem: Host-associated > Plants > Phyllosphere > Unclassified | place...
CACGAGGCGTCGTCGCTACAAGAGCTATCCATCGACGCTTTGCCCCACTCGGTCAGTGCCAGCCTCCTCTTCTTGTTTACCATAATCCCGGTGTCGAACACCACCAACTCACGCACAGGGCTTGATCGACCTTTCCGACGCGCCCGCACTCGACTCGCTCACCACCCTCTCCCTGTCCTTCTCCAGCGCGTCCCTTCCCCGAATCCACCAAGAATACCCCTCTTCCGAACTTCCCATCTTACCGTCACCCCTACCCAGCCTCAATTCCCTCTTCCTCAACCTCTCCACCGTCAAGCACAACCTATCCGGCGACGGGATCCATGTGCTCGCGGAACGCGTCAACTTCCGCCAGCTCACCCGGTTGGCCATCCTCAACCTGTTCTGTGACACGGTCCATCTGAGCGCGATTCTTGCTCTCTCGCCTAGTCTTCAGGAGCTGTATATCAGCATCAAAGGCGAGCACGTCCTGCGCGAGGCGCTCGACGCTATCTCCCCGTCCGATGGAGGCGCATCTCCCGAGCATGGCCAAGGGTCAGGAGGGGATCTGAGGATACTGCATGTCATTGTGCCGGAACGTTGGGCTCCTTCGCCGGACGATCTCGCCGAAGCGGCCGAGAAGCTGCCGAGGCTAGAGCAGATCGGGAGCGGGACGAGGATATACGAGGTGGACAGGCGGTATGCCCCCGATGGGAACATCAGGGTCCAGCTGAACCGGTTCTCACGGACGACTACTCCTGGCTACTTTCAAATATGGCGGGGGTAGGTCGGATGCAGTGTCTAAGATCTGCTGGTCCATGTGTGATGCCAAATATCTTGATCTCAGATCTCGACGCGTGTCGCGAGCCTGTTGCCTGTAGTCCGCACGCGCCAATGTCCATATAACATCGCGGCGCAGCATGTGTGCCGCCAAACTAAAGCACAAGATTGAATCACAACCGGTCTGACCATCGTACTTGTTAGACCCAATTATTCCTCTTCTTACCCTCCATATCCGCCGCGACCTGATGATAATCCACCTCCTCGACGTCATCGCCATGGTAAGCCGCATACGGATCGTGGCTGTACATGCCCGACTTGCCACGAGCCTGAACCAAGTACGGGTCGTTGCCGTACGAGGTCCTCTGGCCCTGTTGTTGCGCGAACGAGTCGTCATGCGTGGGCGAGCCTAACGCGACGCCCCACTCCCCCGAGACCTGTCGCCCCGTGCCGCCAACGGCGTACGGGTCCGCCGAGAGGTACTGCTGTTCTGCGGCCTGGCGCTCCGCCGCCGCCTTGACCGCGAGCGGACTGGGCTTCTTGGGCTGGTAACGCGTGTTGATGTCGCCGTGATTGGCCTCGGCGGCTTTCTCGGCAGCAGCGACGCGTGCGGCGGAGCGTGAAGATGACTTGGCCGGGCGGACAGGGTCGGATGCAGGCGTTGGTTCCTGTTCGGCGACTGTCTCCTCGGGCGCCGAGGGGGCTTGCGATCGCTGCGAGATGGGTTGGGGGTCGGCGTACGCGTATTGCTGGGACGTGAGAGGCGCAGTGGACGAGACCGACTCGCCGCGATAATGCTCCGTCTGCGTCGGTTGCGGCGCGTAGTTTTGGTATGCCTGCTGCTGGCCGTAGTGCTCCTGGTGGCTGTATCCGTAGCCCTGCTCGGGCTTGCCGTAGGCGTATTGATTCGGCTGGTGTGCGTTCTTCGGGAGGGCAGGCACAGGCGGGACAAACTCCTTTTCGTTGATGGGCGATTTGGCACCGCCGGTCGATTGACCAGAATTCGCTCGCTGGCTCGACATGGAAGGGCGGGGGGTTTGGTTGCGCTTCTTGGCCATGCGGGCTTGATGCCTCTCCCAACGGAGCTGGGTTTAGCGCGCGAACTGTGAATTGAATGACATGTACGTACCCGCTTCTCCCGCCGACGACGTTTGGCGATCCACCAATACAGCAGGAACGCCGCGATCGCGAGAGCCATACCGCCCACCAGGGCCGGTACAGCCACCGCCACGGGGAAGGCCTTCTTCGCGGCCGCAGAGGGCGTGGGCGTCGACGAGGCCGTGATCACTTGGGTCACCACCGATTGCCGTTTGGCGATGTTTGGTGTCGTGGGTGTTGTGCCCGGCATGGTGTACAGGTGTCACGGGGCGATGAAGATCGAGAGCTGGAGGGCGCGGATCGAGGTAGGATTTCGCGACTTGAGTGCTACCGGTCAGCTACAGGGTGAGACCGATCGGCCAGATGAGGGGAGCGGCGAGTCTGCTGCACGAACACGGACGAGCCGTACAGCAGGATGGCGGAAGGTTGTGTAAAGGATACGCGTGCGGTCGGGACGGTTAATCAGAAAGGAGGGACTTGGGAGACTTGATGCCACTGGCAAGGGACCTACTGCTCAGGCTCCGGTCTTTGGGCCGGCACTGCGCGTGTCCTTCCCTTTACGATGAGTCGCTGCCGCGAGCTACAGAAAAAAGCCGAAGTAGGCACGTCCAAATCGAAATCGAGTTTGATCAAAGGTGCCGGGATCGAGTGACGAAGGTGCTGATACAAGACGGACGCGTATTACAAGGCCTGCTTCGCGTGATGCGCACTTGGATCAACAGGTGAAAGAGCGAGAGAGCGTGAGGCGAAACGAGTGTGTGTGTCTCGAGCGAGGTCGAGTGGTAGCTGCAAAATACAAGTAATATAATGAAGACGACGACGGGGAGGATGCAACGTGACTGTCGTACCAAGATGATGAGTACGACTGCGGCCACGAGTACGAGCACAAACAGTGCGGGCAGGTGCCGGACGGGGAGAGAGGGAGAGGGCTTGGGCCTAGGAGCACCGTCCGAATGGGCGTGTACGCTCTCTGGCTCGCTCGTAGGTGTGATTCCTGACTTTGCCCGCAGGTTGGTTGGTGTACCCGTTGTTTTGACCCATCTCACATCACATCTCATCACGGCCTCTGCGCTTGCCCGGGATGCCGACGCCCGCCTCGGCCCCCGCCCGCGCCTCGCGTCCGGCCTCGCCCTGCCCACCCTCTCCGGCAAAACTTTGTTCCCGTCGTCAAATCCTAAAACACCACGCGCGCAGATGCTTGTATTTTGGCTTGGCAGCACGTTGTACCAAGGGACAATACCAGCGCCGAGAGCAAGCAAGCATGCACATCCTGCTGCTCAGGTCGCCAGAGCTCCAACACGCCCGGTCCCAATCTTCAAACCGGTTCGAGTTTCAACGACGCGTCGTGTCAAGCACCGCTCTGGTGGGTGCTCGTGTCAGGCACGGTTGCGCCTACCCTTTATCCCTCTCTAAGCTAAGATGCATGAAGTTTTGAAACCAAAATCTAGGTGATATACCCCCCTGTGTCCCCAATGTGCATGTACAGGATAAGATGCGGCGGCATCAATGTGCAACGCTACGCGCGAACGGGGAGATGATAGGAAACGAAAATGAGCCCAGTGTCGATCGATACTTTTGCGCTGTAGTTGCGCCAGGCCATTCTGCACGAATCAGCCAAGTCCTTTGAATCAGCGCGTGCCGCGTCACTTACACATGACAATCTTGGGCTCGGTGATGCTCGCGGAAATGCTCTTGTGCGGCAAGACCGACGCGCCGTTGATGTACAGCTCGTCTTTGATCGTGACGTCGTCTCCCAGGACCGTGATGTTCTCCAGACGCGCCTGCGGAATCAGTATCGCCCATACACGGTGATATGTGGCGCGTCGCCGCCCACTCACCCATCGGCCGACGTTGCTGTTCCACCCAACGATCGAGTTGGCCACCCACGCGTGGTCCCTGACAGTCGCGTTGGACAGGATCACGGCTCGTTGCAAACGGACACCGGGGCCGATCTTGGCTCCCGGGCCAATGACGACGTTGGGGCCAATGACGGCGGTGGGGTCGATCTCGGCGGTCTACCGTAAGCTGAGCACGTCCAAGAAAGGTCATAAATGACTCACCTCGTCAACCAGGACATTTCCGCCGTAGACCCATTTGTTCTTTGATGGGTCGGTCAGGAGGGGAGAGTGAGTGGCAGTGAGGTGCGAGAGGTAGAGGCAGGTACCTGGCGTCAGAACGAGCGCACGATAAAACTGCACACGCACCGCTCAGGAAGTCCTTCGGTTGTCCGACGTCCATCCAGAAGCCCTTGAGGTCGAAAGAGTGCAGCTGGTGGTCCGCAGCGATGGCCGGGAAGATCTCCTTCTCAATCGACGTCGGGCGGGGCTGGCGTGAGTTCCGCTCGACCAATCTCGGGCTCGGTAGCTCACCTCGATCCGGTCCAGCACGCTCGGGTTGAACATGTAGATACCGGCGTTGATCCTGTTTCCGACGAACTCGACAGGCTTCTCGACGAATCGGTCAATAACCGTGCTGTTCGGCTTGGTCACAACGACACCGTACGCAGACGGCTCGGCCACCTTGGTAACCATGATAGAGCCCTCGTTTCCGTGCGCGATGTGGAAGTCGCTGTCGTCAGCTGAGGTAAGGTCCGATTGAAGCTAGCTCACCGGAACTCCTCGAAGGGGTAGGCGCAAGTGACATCCGAGTTGAGGACGAAGAACGGCGAGTCGTCCTTGCCCAGGATATCCCGGGCGAGAGCGAGCGGGCCGGCTGAGGTGAGCGACCGTACGGCCAGCGATCAAATGGCAACGTACCAGTGCCCAACGGCTCAGTCTCGACGCTGAAGTGGATCTTGATGCCAAACTCCTCCTCCGTCTTCTTCAGCACCGACACCATGACCTCTGGTCGGTAGTTGACAGCGAGAACGACATCGGTGACTCCGGCCTGTGTTGTCAGCGCTGCTCTAGCTCACCCACAGCAGGTTCGAGGCCGGCTCACCTTGACCAATGCCTCGATTTGATGCAAGCTGTCCGTCAGCGATCGGTTCGAGCACTCGCCATCTTGCCTGCCCGAAATAGCCTGCACGTTTGCAGCGGGTCGGCCAACTCACATCATGGCCTGTCCGTTAGCTATGGCCGGTGCTTGGGAGGAAGGGGACAGCTCACCTTGTTACAGAACTCGACCAACGGCTTGGGCCATGACAGCTGGGCGTCAGCGATGCGAGAGCGCAAGACGATCCGATGGGAAGAGATGGATCCCGCAATACCCACAGTCAACGGCCTGAGACGCGTACCGAAACCGCCGACGAGAATTAAGGCGTGTGGGTCAGCAAGTGGAGCGGCGGCTGCTCCGGTCGGTACTCATCTTCATGCTGGTCGAGTGTAGTGGTGGATGAGACGATGTGGGGACGAGTAAAAGATAAAGATTTATGTGTGTGTGTGGGAGGTTTTGCTCGATATGGACGAGGCCGGTGGCTGCCTGGCTTGCAGAGCCTAAGGTGATGTCCGTAAACGTGGATGGATGCGGTGGGTGGTGGATGCGCCAGGCGCGTCGTGCTACTTGTTCGGTTCCGCCCAGTCGCGCCCCCCGTCCGACCCGTCCACCCTGTGGCCACCCCTCAATCTTGACGTGTTTCAGGGGCGTGACGCATCGCCGCTAGCCGCAGCCGCATTCGGCCAAACCCACCTCACAGAATAAATCTTCCGTCCATTTCTCAGCCATTTAATCCTGCGGTCCCCGCCGCCGGGCAAGATAGATTTCTGCGCGATCTGCACCAGGTTGATCAGTTCTCGCCGCATCCTCATCTCACCTCACCACACCCCGTCCACACCACACCTCGGCCAGGATGAGAATCGAAAAGTGTTACTTCTGCTCGGTCAACGTCTATCCGGGCCACGGCACCATGTTCGTCCGAAACGACGCCAAGTGCTTCCGGTTCTGCTCGTCGAAATGTCACAAAAACTTCAAGATGAAGCGTAACCCGCGAAAGGTCAGGTGGACAAAGGCGTTCCGTCGCGCGAACGGCAAGGAGATGGTCATCGTGCGTGATAGTCTCGGGGAACATCTTTACGTTCGGCTCCACTGACCCCAGGACTCGACGTACGAGTTCGAGAAGCGCCGCAACGTGCCGGTGCGGTACGACCGGGAGCTGGTCGCCACGACGATCAAAGCCATGGACCGTATCGCCGAGATCAGGGCGAAGCGCGAGAAGGCGTTCTGGAAGAACAGGCAAGTATTGGTCTCACTTTGGTCAACGTTTGTGCTGACGGGCAGGATGTCCGGCAACAAGGCCAGGAACCTGCGTGCAGCCGCGACCGACATCGAGCGCCATATCGAGCTTGTCCAGCCCCGCACGAACACGGCCGTCCAGACCGCACCGCTCGAGGAGAAGGAGCGCATCCGGGAGAAGATCAAGGTCCGAGCGGCGAACCGAAAGGCCATGGCGGAGCAGCAGCTGGGCGGCGGCAAGAAGAGCAAGAAGGAGAGCAGGCTCATTCCCGCCGCCGGCGGTGGTATGGGCATGGGGATGGATGTGGAGTAAGGCCCGCGCTGGGTTCACGATCGCGGAGCTGGAGCTGGCGGCGGGGGACGGTACGTCGAGGTTTTGTTGTATACGCCTTTTCATGGATTTTATGACCTAGACGGTTACGGAGGCTGTGGGTGGTGCACGCTGCGTTCGGGCCGTTTCAAAGCCCTCCTCACAGAGCCGCTCCCAATGTGCATTGTTGGTCGCCCCGCCCTGCTTCATTGGTTCACTCCAGAGACTGCGTCTCTCAACTCGAGACTGAACTTTATCATCGTGTGTGTGCATGGCTGGTCGAAACTGGACAGTATTTACAACAATCGTGTAGCGAGTACGTGTACGGGACTGATCAAGGCCATTCCGCGTGACCTCATCCCCCCGCGGTGAGTTCTGTCCTACGTCTTGCCTCTCCTCTTGCCACATCGGAGCACCGTCTGCACGTGATAGCCATCGTCAGATCCTTGCCCGGCCCCGTAAGCACTTGAGCCGGCTACCTCTTCCTTCCCCACCCTCCACTCTTCTGCACGCTGCCTCCATTGCCCACCACGGCAGCATTCGTCGCTGGAGGCGTTGCCGTCCCATCATTCATCCCCGCTCCCGGTCCGAACGCCTTTCTCACGTCGGAAGCGGCCACTCCGTCAATGTGTCCGTTGATGACCGAAGGGGCCTGTCCAAGGGAGGCAAGGTACTCCTGGCCCCGGATGGTGAGGTACGCCTCGAGCCTGGGTATCAGCGATGGTCTCCCGCAAGACATATACTCACATGTGTGCGTTCCGCGAGTTGGCCTTCCATGCTGCCAGGCCCACATCTCCTATGACGGGTATCAACCTGCCGTCAGTGATGCCCGGGAGGATGATCTGGCCGCTCTGCAAGACATCGAGCTGTGCCGTCCAACTCACCCTAACCCGAAAGAGACCGCGTTGTTTGCTAGCATCTTAGCGACTAGATCCCTCGGTACATCCAGCTTCTTCGTCGGTCGGACAATCATGAAATAGTTGAGTGTCGCGTTGACGGCGTCACCTAGTCCCGGTACGATACCTGGCACATCAGCACGGCTACACGATCCCGCGTGCATCACCAACTCACCGATGAAGAACGTATACCCCACTCTGAAACCACACAGGCTCATCCCTTCGTCAAGCCGATGCGCCCTCTTCCGAATCTTCTTCAACACCCGTGCGTCGCGCTTGGACAGCCCATCCGGAACCTTGCGCTGATGGTCAGGCTCGCCCTCCGACGACCGGGACGGAGACCGGGGGCAAACTCACCTTGACCTTCTTCGTCTTGCCTGTGCGCTCGTCCGTGACTGTCTCGTAGTGGGGGTCCTCGGGCGCGTACTGCTGCATATGCTTCTTCATGACGGTCTGGGGATCAGCTCGATAGGTTCATACGGTTCGGTGAGCGTACCATGACCGCCTTCTGCGCGATGAACGCCATCTTGTGGTGATTTGAAGCTGGGTGCGGGCGGTAAGGGTCGGGGCGATGTGTCTACCAACCAGATGCGGAGGTGATTACGGAGCTGCCGGGGGATTTGGGCTGGTCTTGGAAGGACAAGAGATGAGAGGGAGCGAGTTGTGGGATGCACAGGCAAAAACAAAGACAATGCTGGCCACGGACAAGTGACTGACAGACGTTTCAGCTTATATTCGGCCCTGACGTCAGAAGCCGATCCCTCATTCAGCGCCCAAGGGCTTGGCTGCAATTTTCGACCAGTTTGCCACTCGACACGTGGTTGTCACCAGTGGCGATACACCCCTCTCACCGCAGCACCGCCTCCATACTTGCCAGAACATGCCAGATTCCCTCTGGACTGGTCCAGATGCTTTCGCTGTAGGGGAGAGTTACATCCGTCCCGGTAGTTCACGGAGACTCGCAAGCCGCGCGGGGCTCGTTGCCACCCACGGCAAAGCCTGCCTCTCCGTCACGGCTGCATCACGCCAACAGCCATGGGCGCTGCGACCAGAACGCATCGCCTATGATATCCTCATGCAACACGACCACCTCTCCCGTCATCCCCTCGTACGCCTTGATCTTCTTCTGCCGTCTCTGCGCCGACTCGGGTGTCCCGCCATTGATGTGCACGCCGGCTACCTCTGTCTCGACCAGTCGTAATGCCGCGTTCGGATCTTGGCGGATGAGCGTACTGCCTTTACGGAACATCGGCGGGATGTTGTTGTAATTGATGCCAAACGTCGAGAAGAGCAGCTCGTTCTTGTCCTTCGAGTCTGTACCCTGCGCGTCAGATCCGTGTACCCAGATGCGACACCCACCTGGAGCTTCCTGTTCGCTTCTGTTGTAGTCATACCGCTGTGAACGAGCGCCCAGAAACTCGTATTCTGCAAATTGTTGATGTGCGCTGTGGGTCAGCGGACATGCAAAAGTCGCCACACAATATCCACCGCCCCCATGTTACCGGCTTCATTCGCAACTCACTGTCCGCTTGTCTCCACCCGAAGTAGTCTCGCACCTCCTTGACGCCCGGATACGAGACGACGCGGCTGTCAAAGCTCGGGGGGTACTTCATCGGCAGGTCAGGGAAGTACCGGCTCCAGTGGAAGACATAGGATGATGTGAAGATGGAGACTATCGTCGAGTTGATCTTGCTGCCGGGTCAACACCACACCTCGTACATCGGGTGAATCGGGCCACGCACCTCCGCCGGCGGTTGTACAGCTGCGATGCCCGCCGTATCAGAAAGCTATCTGTCAGTTTAGCTCGGCCTCGAAGGTCCTCGATCCGCCTCCGAGCACGAAAGCAGACCCACCTGTACTCGTCGCTCTCCCCGAACGCCAATACCACGTCGCCCAGCTCGTCCATGACGCTCTGGGCGGCTCGGTCCATGAGGCGCAATGCGCGTACGTCGTTGGGCTTTTCGAACGCGTGCACGTCGGAGAATCTGACATGAGATGCGTGGTCATTTTCGATCGTGCCAGCAGTGGATCTCGACGCACTTGTGGAAGCCACGACCGTCTATCCGGACGACGGCGAAGGTGTTGGGCATGAGCGGGTCCGGGAGCTCAAAGTTGCGGACATATTCGAAGCGCGACTTGGCCATGATGCCGGGCGGAGTGCTTCCGTGAGTTCCCCGGTATATCTATCGAGGGTGACAGTAAGGTGGCCCAGGGCGCGCCGATTGCGATCCTTCAAGTTGTCGTCTTCGCTGCGAACAAGTTGAAGAATCCGGCCATAAGTCAACCGAGACAATACACTCCGGCCAAAACATTGGCGGCGACCGCCGATTTGCAGCCGACGCCGAACGGGATTTCGCTGCCATCCATGAATTCCACTCGGGTGCTCCTCTGCACATCCAACACTTTACACGACCAAAGGACACAGCATCACCCCCCCAGCATGTCCACCTCACGAGCAAGCACATCATTATCCGCCGTCCGGTCCCTTCCCCGAGCCGCCAAATCGTCAGCGCCCTCTTTTTCCTCGTCGCGCCGAAACTTCTCCTCTAGCCCGAGCACGAGCGAAACATACTTCAACCCCTGGCGCGGCAAATCGCACCTCAAGAAGCCCATCACCATTCCCAACCCCTTGCCGGCACTGTATCCTCAACGCGTGCTTCTCTCGGACGGATCGACATTCACGTCGTACACGACCGCGCCGACGCCGGCGATCCTGCGGCTAACGCGAGACGTGACGAACAACCCGCTCTGGGCGCCGGGGACCGAGACGCGTGGGGCGATCGACGAGGAGGGCCGGGTGGGCAAGTTCAAGCGCCGTTTCGAGGGGATGGACTTTGGCTCGGGATCTGGTTCTACTGCTGGCGGAGCCGAGGGCGCGGTGCTGGATGGCGAGGGCGTCGTGGTGGATGATCTGAGCTGGATGAGCGAGGGCGGAAGGGAGGAGGCTGCGCCGCCGCCCAAGGTGTTCAAGAAGGGGGCGCCGACCAAGGGCAAGAGGAAGTAGGCGGGCTAGGTGATGCGCGGAGAGACGAGGGACGAAGGAATCCTGTTGGGACACAGTGTGGCATGTTTGCATGGCGATGTATATCACTCTCACCTGCCCATGGCCGTCCTCGACTGTGACTGAGGGCCAAAAATCGTGCGTGCAGCCTCGAGATTGAGCAGCCGACGAGCCGGCTGGACGGCCCGCCGTTACAAAGATCGGAAACAGACATCCATGATGGCGACCGCAGGGCTTGGTGTGAGCACGACAGTAACGAGTCCCTCATGCCACCCACGTAAACTCCGCCCTGTCGTATGCAGAAGTATCCATGCGTTGTCTATGGTAAAGCAGCCCAGCTAAAGCCCAAGCAAAAAGCCCATTTGTTCAGTGCAAAGTGCACTGGTTTCATCGTCCACCTTGATCCACCACCTGCCCCATTCGCGGTTCACCCCGGACATCCGCGGCTCGCCTCTCAGCCTACCAATGTCCAAATTGTCATCCCGCCTCCGGGCAGCTCATACACCCGGAATATTTCGGTGATGCTTGATCTCGATCGCCTCCTCCGAGTATGACCTCGGCTGCATGGGCTCCCAAATGGGGTCGACGTCTGGTCCGTCGAGGTCTCCTGCGCCGTCCCAGCCCCAACACCACACTGCGAATCAGTCACCGCACCACACTAGTAAATGGAGAAAGGCCGAGGGCGCCGCACGTACCCGACTCGGGACCCGTTTGGAACGTCATCTCCTGGTACTCCTCCTCGGTGAACAGGCGGTCGTGCGGGCCGTACCAACTTCGGTCCTGAGGATCGGTGTGCGGGTCATCCGGCAGTCCTCCTATGCGCTTGTAGCCCCGGATCGCCGTCAAGTTCCGCCTCTCGGGGTGGATGATGTCGTAAACTTTCTGCCATGTCAGTCTGTGCATACGCCATGCATCGAGCGATGGGGCCTACCTTGTCGTACGCGAGTTTGACACGCGGTACCATGATGATTCGGCCATACCCAGCATTCCAGTAGTCGTCTGCGGTGAGCGTCCGTGCGGTGTAGGGATTGGCAAAACTTACTGCAGATGAGGGAACACTCCGAGGCGGAGCACTCGCCCTCGGGCAGCCGGGCCATGCGGAACTTGACGTGCGGGAGGTCGTAGAATGGCGCCGGGTCCAGCACAGCGATACCGTTCCAGCAAGATTGGACTGCGTGTGAGTATTGCGAGACATATTCGAATTTGACGCTTCGGCTAACTCACCTTGGATGGGAAGATGGCGCTGGAAGCGGTGGTTCGACTCGGTGTGGTGGAAGACCTGCTCGAACGGAGCGTTCTCCAGCGCAGTACCGTTGATGTCACGGGCTACCCAGTTGTCGTAGAAGACCGGCGCGCCCTGGATGTAAGCGTCCGCCAAAACGGTCCGCCAAAGGCGTCACTCACGATGTCGTCGTGGTACATGTAATCCGCAGCGCAGGTGATTCCCGCATTCTGCTTCCTCGACTGCCAGATCAACTCGAGCAGATCGTCCACACACGGCAAGATATCGTTCATGAAGACGATCGAGTCGAACACCTCGTTGGCGTTGTCACGCAGCTCATGGAGCGGGACCATGGCAGCGTTTCGGACCTCGGCGAGGTACTCGATACGGTGGTTGAACTGACCCCTCGTTCGCATCGACGTGCTGATGATGACGCGCAGGCCGGCCGTGCGCGCAAGGGCATCAAAGATACGCAGTAGCGCCTTCGTCTGGTCGTTCGATCCGTTCTCGTAGATGGACACGAAGCAGTTCTGGTACCCAAGGACCGCGGCCGTACGGAGGAGCGTGGCAAACAGGTCGGGGATGACGTCGAACGAGTTGTACAGATTGATAGCGAAGAAGTACTTGTGCTGCTGGGCCTGCAAGTCGCGCCTGATGTTCTCGCGACGGCGATCCTCTCCGCTGCCGAGCGTGAG
>Ga0308169_10005037_pt1 | contig 12145 bp, 12 predicted proteins | sample PhyBR1_2_FD_202139 | JGI IMG/M metagenome (GOLD analysis project Ga0308169, IMG submission 202139) | Phyllosphere microbial communities from UC Gill Tract Community Farm, Albany, California, United States - DLSLSB.R1 | ecosystem: Host-associated > Plants > Phyllosphere > Unclassified | place...
CCATGCCCGCGTCCTCGTGCTCGAGCCCACGGGCGCCGGACGACTCACCGGCATCCGCTTCGACCCCGCCGACGTGCGCGACATCGTGCTGGTCGTCGGGCCCGAGGGCGGCATCGCGCCGGAGGAACTCGCCGCGCTCGGGGATGCCGGTGCGGCGATCGTCGCGCTCGGCGACACCGTGCTGCGCACGTCCACCGCCGGCCCGGCGGCGCTCGCGGTCATCGACGCCGCCCTCGGCCGATGGTGAGTGCCGTCCCGCGCCGCGCACCCACGGATAAGCTGGAAAGATGAGCGAACCCTCGATCTTCACGCGCATCCTGAACGGAGAGATCCCGTCCGAGATCATCGCGCAGACCGACACCGTGTTCGCGATCCGCGACATCGCCCCGAAGGCGCCCGTGCACCTGCTCGTCATCCCGAAGACGGAGGAGTACCGCGACGTCACCGAGCTCGCCGCACGCGACCCGGAGCTGCTGTCCGAGATGGTCGGCGTGGCGAAGGAACTCGCGGCCGAGCACGCGAACGGTGCCTTCCGCCTCATCTTCAACACGGGGGCGGATGCCGGACAGACGGTGTTCCACGTGCACGCGCACGTGCTCGCCGGCGGCCTCTCGGAATCGAGCATGGGTGCCTGACGACACGGCCGACAGCCCGCAAGCCGCACAGAACCACGTGCACGGGTCCGTCTCGGAGACCGTCTACGCCGACGGCGTGGCCATGGTGCAGCTGCTCGGCCCGCAGGACCGCCTGCTGCGGATGCTGGAGCGCGAGCACCACGACGTCGACGTGCACGTGCGCGGCAACGAGATCACGCTGACCGGCGCTCCGGGCGCGGTGGCATCCGCCCGGCACCTCGTCGACGAGCTCATCGAGCTGGCCCGCGCCGGGCACCGCCTCGAACCGTCCGACGTGGCGTCGGCAGGGCGCATGCTGCGCACCGAGAACGGGCCGCGCCCGACCGAGGTGATGGGCGAGGCGATCCTGTCCACGCGGGGCAAGGTCATCCGTCCCAAGACCGTGGGGCAGAAGTCGTACGTCGACGCGATCGACGAGAACACCATCGTGTTCGGGATCGGCCCGGCCGGAACCGGCAAGACGTACCTCGCCATGGCGAAGGCCGTGCAGGCGCTGCAGCGCAAAGAGGTCGACCGCATCATCCTCACCCGGCCCGCCGTCGAGGCGGGAGAGCGCCTCGGGTTCCTGCCCGGCACGCTGACCGACAAGATCGACCCGTACCTGCGACCGCTGTACGACGCGCTCAACGAGATGATGGACCCCGAGATCGTGCCGAAGCTCATGGCGTCCGGCACCATCGAGGTCGCGCCCCTCGGCTACATGCGCGGCAGGACGCTCAACTCGTCGTTCGTCGTGCTCGACGAGGCCCAGAACACCACGCCCGAGCAGATGAAGATGTTCCTCACCCGGCTCGGGTTCGGCACGCGCATGGTCGTCACCGGCGACATCACGCAGATCGACCTGCCGCAGGCCGCATCCGGGCTGCGGCTCGTGACCCGCGTGCTCAAGAACATCGACGACATCCACTTCGCCATGCTCACCAGCGACGACGTGGTGCGGCACTCGCTGGTGGCGCGGATCGTCGACGCCTACAGCGAATACGACGAGAAGCGGCTTGCGGCGCGGCGCGAGCGCGACGAGGCCGCCGAGATGGCGAACCGGGCCGAACGCCGCGGCCGGCCGCATAGCGCGGGCCCCCGAGACTTCCTGCCGAAGCGAGGACGCTGATGACGATCGAGATCACGAACGAGTCCGGCATGTCGGTCGACGAGACCGTGCTGCTGCGCCTGGCCGAGTACGACCTCGCCCAGCTGCGGGTGAGCGCGGAGGCGGACCTCGCCATCCTCCTCGTCGACGAGGGCGCCATGGAATCCCTGCACGTGCAGTGGATGGACGAGCCCGGCCCCACCGACGTGCTGAGCTTCCCGATGGACGAACTGCGGCCCGGCACCGACGACCTGCCCGCCCCGGCGGGCCTGCTCGGCGACATCGTGCTCTGCCCGCAGGTCGCGGAGGCGCAGGCGGAGACCGCGAAGCACTCCACGATGGACGAACTGCTGCTGCTGACCACGCACGGCCTGCTCCACCTGCTCGGGTTCGACCACGTCGAGCCCGAGGAGGAGCGGGAGATGTTCGCGATCCAGCGCGACCTGCTCATCGGCTTCCACACCGCGGAGCGCCACCGCACCGCATGATCACGGCTCTGCTGCTCCTGCTCGCCGCCGTGCTGCTCGTGGCGCTCGGGGGCCTGATGACGGCGTTCGACGCCGCGCTCTCGGTGACGTCGCGCCAGGACCTCGCCGATCTCGCCGACGAAGGACGCAACGCGACCGCGCTGCGCCGCATCGCCGATGACCCGGATGCGCACGCCAACGCCGTCATCTTCATCCGCGTGCTGTCCGAGACCGCGGCCGCGGTGCTCGTCACGGCGGCGTTCACGCTGCTGTTCCAGAGCATCTGGTGGGCCGTGCTGGGTGCGGCGATCCTCATGACCGGCATCTCGTTCGTGCTCGTCGGCGCGAGTCCGCGTGCCGTGGGCCGGCAGCACGCCGAAGGGCTGCTCGGCGGCGGGGCGGCGCTCGTGCGCGGCGCGCGGGTCATCCTCGGCCCGCTCGCCGACGGCCTCGTCGCGCTCGGCGACCGGGTCACGCCCGGTGTCGTGCGCCGCGCGTCGTTCTCCAGCGAGGAGCAGCTGCTGAGCATGGTCGACGAGGCGGCATCCCACGCGCTCATCGAGCAGGACGACCGCGACCTCATCCACTCCGTGTTCGACTTCACCGACACCTACGTGCGCGAGGTGATGGTGCCGCGCACCGACATGATCACGCTGGATGCCGCGGCATCCATCCGCGAGGCGCTCGCCCTGTTCCTGGACCGCGGGGTCTCCCGCATCCCCGTCGCCGATGACGAGGCCGACGACATCGTGGGCGTCGTCTATCTGAAGGACCTCGTGCAGTTCGGCTTCAACGAGCAGGCCGGCTGGCGGGACGCCCCGGCCAGTCGCATCGCGCGACCGCCGGTGTTCGTGCCCGAGTCGATGCGCGCGGAGACCCTGCTGCAGCAGATGAAGCGCGACGCCGTGCACGTGTGCATCGTCGTCGACGAGTACGGGGGCGTGGCGGGCCTCGTCACCCTCGAGGACATCATCGAGGAGCTCGTCGGCGAGATCGCCGACGAGTACGACCCGCGCACCACCGAGGTCACCGAGCTGGAGCCCGGCAAGTACCGCGTCAGCGCGCGGATGCCGCTGGAGGACGTCGGCGAGCTGTTCGACCTGGAGCTCGACGACGAGGACGTCGACTCGATCGGCGGCCTGCTCGGCAAGGTGCTCGGCCGTGTGCCGCAGCCCGGCGTCGAGGCGGAGTACGAAGGACTGCTGCTCACCGGCGGCGCGTCACGGGGCCGCGGGCGCGGCATCGCGACGGTATTCATCGAGAAGGCGCCCGAGAGGAACGAGACCGATGACTGACAACACCCGGTGCGGGTTCGTGACCTTCGTGGGCCGCCCGAACGTCGGCAAGTCCACGCTGACCAACGCGCTGGTCGGCGAGAAGGTCGCGATCACGAGCGACAAGCCGCAGACCACCCGGCGGGCGATCCGCGGCATCCTGAACCGTCCCGAGGGACAGCTGATCATCGTGGACACGCCCGGGCTGCACCGCCCGCGCACGCTTCTCGGCCAGCGGCTGAACGACCTCGTCGAGCAGGTGCTCGGCGACGTCGACGTCATCGCGTTCTGCGCCCCGGCCACCGAGAAGGTCGGGCCGGGCGACCGCCGCATCGCCGAATCCCTGGACGGCTACCCGCGGGCCAGGAAGGTCGCTCTCGTCACCAAGACCGACATCGCCTCGCGCGACCAGATCACCGAGCGGCTCATCGAGGTCGACCGGCTGCGCGACGACTGGGATGCCGTCATCCCGCTGTCGGCGCTCACGAACGACCAGCTCGACGTGCTCACGGTCGAGCTCCTGGACCTCATGCCCGAGGGGCCGGCGCTGTACCCCGACGGCGTCGTCACCGACGAGTCGATCCAGGACCGCATCGCCGAGATCATCCGCGAGGCGGCGCTCGAGGGCGTGCGCGACGAGCTGCCGCACTCGATCGCCGTCGTGGTGCAGGACATCTCCGCGCGCGAGGACAGCGACCTCACGGACGTCTATGCGGACATCGTCGTGGAGCGCGACAGCCAGAAGGCGATCATCATCGGCCGCAAGGGATCCCGCCTCACAGCAGTGGGCGCCACCGCCCGCGCGGGCATCGAGCCGCTCCTCGGCACGCGCGTGTTCCTCTCCCTGCACGTGCGGGTCGCCAAGGAGTGGCAGCGCGACCCGAAGCAGCTCGGCCGACTCGGCTTCTGACGCCGGCTCCGGCACGCATGGCGAGTCGTGCACGCGGCCTGGTAGCATAGGCGCATGCGCTTCGGCCAGCTTCTCCTTAGCTGCCGCGACGAGGCCTCGTTCTAGGGCCTTCCTCGTCGCGGAGCTCAGTGTTGGCCCGACTCACCTGACGCAGCAGCCGAATCCGGCGCCGTCACCCCACTGAGAAGAGCGACATCATGCAGAACACGCAGCAGCCCTCCGGCATGCCGATCCACAAGTACCGCCCGTTCCACGAGCAGATCCAGGTCGAGCTGCCGGACCGCACGTGGCCCACCAATCGCATCACGACCGCACCGCGGTGGTGCGCCGTCGACCTGCGCGACGGCAACCAGGCCCTCATCGACCCGATGAGCCCCGAGCGCAAGCGGGTCATGTTCGACCTGCTCGTGCGCATGGGCTACAAGGAGATCGAGGTCGGCTTCCCGTCGGCCAGCCAGACCGACTTCGACTTCGTCCGCCAGCTGATTGAAGAGAACCTGATCCCGGATGACGTCACGATCCAGGTGCTGACCCAGGCGCGCGAGCACCTCATCGAGCGCACCTACGAGGCGATCGCCGGGGCCAAGCAGGCGATCGTGCACTTCTACAACTCCACCAGCATCCTGCAGCGCGAGGTCGTGTTCCGCTCCGACCGTGAGGGCGTCAAGCAGATCGCGCTGGAGGGCGCGCGCCTGTGCCGCGAGTTCGAGAAGCGCGTCCCCGAGACGAGCGTCTACTACGAGTACTCGCCCGAGAGCTACACCGGCACCGAGCTGGAATACGCGGTCGAGGTGTGCAACGAGGTGCTGGACATCCTCGAGCCGACGCCCGAGCGCAAGGTCATCATCAACCTGCCGGCCACCGTCGAGATGGCGACCCCGAACGTCTACGCGGATTCGATCGAGTGGATGAACCGGCGCCTGGCCCACCGCGAGAACGTCATCCTGTCGCTGCACCCGCACAACGACCGCGGCACGGCCGTCGCCGCCGCCGAGCTCGGCTACATGGCGGGCGCCGACCGCATCGAGGGATGCCTGTTCGGCAACGGCGAGCGCACCGGCAACGTGGACCTGGTGACGCTCGGGGTGAACCTGTTCACCCAGGGCATCGACCCGCAGATCGACTTCAGCGACATCGACCAGGTCAAGCGCACCGTCGAGTACTGCAACCAGCTGCCGGTGCACGAGCGCAGCCCGTGGGGAGGCGACCTGGTGTTCACCGCGTTCAGCGGCTCGCACCAGGACGCCATCAAGAAGGGCTTCGAGGCGATGGCCGCGCGCGCTGCTGCAGAGGGTGTCACCGTCGACGACATCGAGTGGGCCGTTCCGTACCTGCCGATCGACCCGAAGGATCTGGGCCGCTCGTACGAGGCCGTCATCCGTGTCAACTCGCAGTCCGGCAAGGGCGGTGTCGCCTATCTACTGAAGACCGACCACGCCCTGGACCTGCCTCGCAAGCTCCAGATCGAGTTCTCCGGGGTCGTGCAGGCCAAGACCGACGCCGAGGGCGGCGAGGTCACCAGCGCCCAGATCTGGGAGATCTTCAACGACGAGTACCTGCCGGCGGATGTCGCCGACGCGCGCTGGGGACGCTTCGAGCTGCTGGGCACGCGCACGCAGAGCGACATGTCCGGCGACGTGCGTCTCGACGTCACGCTGCGCGACGGCGACGAGCGCGTCGAGACGTCCGGGAACGGCAACGGCCCGATCGCGGCGTTCCTCGAGATCGTGCGCGAACGCGGCTTCGACATCTCGCTGTACGACTACGTCGAGCACACGCTCTCGACCGGTGGCGACGCGCAGGCGGCGGCCTACGTCGAGCTGCAGGTCGACGGCCAGCGCCTGTGGGGCGTCGGCATCGACGGTGACATCTCGACCGCCTCGCTGAAGGCGATCGTCTCGGCCGTCAACCGCTCGATCCGCACGAGCGTGCCCGAGCCGGAGCTGGCCGCGGTCTGATCACCTGCCCCGGTCGTTGAGCGAGCGGAGCGAGTCGAAACGCGGCGGCCGTACCGCGTTTCGTCTCGGGGGTGCTTCGCGCGTCCTCGCTCACCGACCGGGGGCCTCTTCCGCGGGCGGGACGATCGCGATGCGCGTCGTCTCCACCGCTACCTTGCGCCGGTACAGCATGCGCTGCTCGGGCAGCGACAGGTCGAAGATCACCGCGAGCAGCCGGATGACGGTCGTCACCGCGATCCCGATGATCGCCGCGACGGTGATCGGCACGCCGAGCGCATGCAGGGCGATGAGCGCCGCAGCCCCGGCACCGGCCGCCACCGCGTAGAGCGACCCCACGTGCATGATCGCGACCGGCAGCCCGACGAGCACGTCGCGCAGCACGCCTCCGCCGACCGCGGCGCTCACCCCGACGAACAGAGCGGGGATCACCGGAAGCCCGAACGAGAGCGCCTTCGTCGTCCCGAACGCGCCGAACATGCCGATCACCACGGCGTCGAGCCCCACGATCACGGCGTTCAGGCGCTGGAAGATGCCGGCCAGCAGCATCCCCAGCAGGGCCGCCCCGCCGGCTGTCACGAGATACCAGTTGCTCTCCAGCATCCGCGGGGTCACGTTCAGCAGCAGGTCGCGGGTCATGCCGCCGCCGAGCCCGAGCATGATGCCGATGATCGCCACGCCGAGGAAGTCGAGCCGGCGCTGCCCGCGGAATCCCGACGCGAACAGAGCGCCCTGGATGCCGCCGAGCCCGACGGCGGTGAGATCCGCCCACAGCGGGATCACGAATGTCTGCTGGTCCACGCACCCATTGTCGTACCCGCCCGCGATAATCGATGTGTGCCCACTTACCGTGATGAGGTCGTCGTGCTGCGCACCCACAAGCTGGGCGAGGCGGACCGCATCCTGACGCTGCTCAGCCGCCAGCACGGCAAGGTGCGCGCGGTCGCCAAGGGAATCCGGCGCACGTCGTCCCGGTTCGGTGCCCGGCTCGAGCCCTTCATGGTCGCCGACGTGCAGCTGTACCAGGGCCGCGGCGCCGACCCGTCGCGTCGGCTCGACATCGTGCAGCAGGCCGAGTCGCTCGGGTCGTACGGCAGCGAGATCGCGGTGCACTACGACCGCTACACGGCCGCCAGCGCCATGGTCGAGGCCGCCGACCGTCTGGGCGAGACGGAGGCCACCCCGCAGCAGTACCTGCTGCTCGTCGGGGGCCTGCGCGCCCTCAGCCGGGGGGACCACGGCGCACGCAGCGTGCTGGACTCCTATCTGCTGCGAGCGATGGCGCTGTCCGGATGGGCGCCGGGCCTCGACGACTGCACCCGCTGCGGCGCGCCCGGCCCGCACAGCACGTTCGTGGCGCAGCTGGGCGGCGTCATCTGCGCGAACTGCGCGCCCGCCGGCGCGGCGCGCGTGACCGCTGAGACCGGCGGCCTGCTGCGCTCGCTCATCGCGGGGGAGTGGGATGCCGTCGACGCGTCCTCTCCGCAGGCGGCCTCCGCGGCATCCGGACTCATCGCGGCGTACGCGCAGTGGCACCTCGAGCGCGGCATCCGCTCCCTCGAACTCGTGACCACCGGAGAGGCAGGCCCGTGAGCCCCAAACCGTTCACGCATCCCGACGCGGTCCCGTACCGCCCCCTCGACTGGACGGGGCAGCAGCCGCCGAACTGGCCGCGCGGCAGTGTGCCGCAGCACGTCGCGATCGTGATGGACGGGAACGGGCGCTGGGCGAATCGTCGCGGGCTGCCGCGGATCGAGGGGCATCGGGCCGGCGAGACGTCGATGATGGACGTCATCGCGGGCGCCGTGCAGGCCGGGGTGAAGTACCTGTCGCTGTACGCGTTCTCCACCGAGAACTGGCGCCGCTCGCCCGACGAGGTGCGGTTCCTGATGGGCTTCAACCGCGAGGTGCTGCACCGGCATCGCGACCAGATGAACGAATGGGGCGTGCGCATCCGCTGGGCCGGGCGCCGCCCGAAGCTGTGGGGGTCGGTCATCAAGGACCTGCAGATCGCCGAACAGCTCACCAAGGCGAACGACACGCTGACGCTCACCATGTGCGTGAACTACGGCGGTCGGGTCGAGATCGTCGACGCGGTGCGGCGCCTGGCCGAAGACGTGGCGGCCGGCCGGATCAAGCCGTCGGCGATCAGCGAGAAGGCGATCCGCCGCAATCTGTACATCCCGGACATGCCCGACGTCGATCTGTTCATCCGCTCCAGCGGCGAGCAGCGCAGCTCGAACTTCCTGCTGTGGGAGTCCGCCTACGCCGAGTACGTGTTCCTCGACACGCTGTGGCCGGACTTCGACCGGGCCGAGCTGTGGCGGGCGATCGACATCTACCTCGACCGGGACCGCCGGTTCGGCGGGGCCGTCGACGAGCCGAAGGAGGCCCTGCAATGAGAGACCGCGCCGCGCTGTACGTGGATGCCGGCTATCTGCTGTCCGCATCGGCCACCCGGGTCGCCGGAACGTCGCTGCGCGGGGCGGTGACCGTCGACTACGCCGAGCTCGCGGCCAGTCTCATCCGGCACGCCGAGGCATCCGAGGGCCTGAAGGTTCTGCGGATCAACTGGTACGACGCCGGCCGGCACGGCACGCCCAGCCTCGAGCAGGAGCAGATCGCCCTGCTGCCGCGACTGAAGCTCCGGCTCGGTCGCACCGGCTACGACGGGGAGCAGAAGGGCGTCGACCTGCGCATCGGCCTCGACATGCTCACGCACGCCCGCAACGGCGCGGCGGACGTGTTCTTCCTGGTCTCCGGTGACGACGACCTGACCGAGGCCGTCGAGGAGGCGCAGGCGCACGGGGTGCAGGTGACGGTGCTGGCGATCCCGGATGCCGAGGGCAATCCGCACGGCGTCAGCCGGCATCTGCGGATGGCGGCGGACTCCGTGGAGGTGTTCTCCGGGCAGACGATCGACGCGCTGGTCGAGCGGCGGGCCGTGGCCGACACCGCGGCCGTCGGGGTCCCGAGTCCCGCGATGTTCGGCGGCACGCACCGCCCGGCCGCGCCGGTGACGGCGGCGGTGCCGACGGTCGGCGCGAACCGGCGCGTCTCCGAGCCCGCGGCGCGCCCCGCGCACGAACTCGTCTACTCATCGGCCACCGGCGCCGCCCCCACCGGACAGGCCGTCTACGTCGACGACGCGCACCTGACCGAGCAGATCGACGAGGTCTGCCGACGCGTGCTGACCGCATGGCTGCGCGGCGCCGCGCCCGAGGCGCGCACGGCGCTGGATGCCGGGCGCCCGCAGATCCCGCGCGACATCGACCGCACCCTGCTGGTCGACCTGTCGGACGCGCGTGGGGAATACGACCTCACCGACTCGCTGCGCTACCGCCTGCGCGAGCGTTTCTGGGTGGTGCGCGACGAGCATGGAATGCATGACCCGGTCGGCGAGGTTGTCCCCTGATATGAGCAGCATGACGACGCCCGCACCCATCACGATCGACGTCTGGTCGGACATCGCCTGCCCGTGGTGCTTCATCGGCAAGCGCAATCTCGAGACCGGGCTGGCCGCGACCGTGGACGATGCCGACGCGCCCCAGGTCGAGATCGTCTACCACTCGTTCGAGCTGTCGCCCGACACACCGGTGGACTTCGTGGGCGGCGAGGCCGACTATCTCGCCCAGCACAAGGGCGTCACCGCCGAACAGGCGCAGCAGATGCTCGACCGCGTCACCGGGGTCGCCGCGGGAGCGGGTCTGGAGTACCGCTTCGACCTCCTGCAGCACACGAACACCGTCAAGGCGCACGAGCTGCTGCACTTCGCGAAGGAGCAGGGCCGGCAGCTGGAGCTCGCCGAGCGCCTCATGGCCGCGTACTTCCTCGAGGGGCGTCACGTCGGACGCGTCGACGACCTCGTCGACCTCGCCGCCGAGAGCGGACTGGACGCCGACGCCGCACGCGAGGCGCTGGAATCCGGTCGCTACGTCCCGGCGGTGCGCGCCGACCAGGCCAAGGCCGCGGCCTACGGGATCAACGGCGTGCCGTTCTTCGTGATCGACGGCAAGTACGGCGTGAGCGGCGCGCAGCCGCCCGAGGCGTTCACGCAGGTGGCCCGGCAGGTCTGGGCCGAGCACCGCGAGGTGCCCGCATCCCAGCCGGCCTGAGCGCGACCCGCGAGAGCCGTCAGCGCGGGAGCGCCTGCTCGATCAGCGCCACGATCTCCGGGTCGTTCGGCACCGTGCGCGAACGGAAGCGGTGCACCGCGCCATCCGGCGTGAGCAGGAACTTCTCGAAGTTCCACTGCACCGGTCCGTTGACGCCCTCGGTGTTGTCGCTCTTCTTCAGCGCCTTGAACAGGGGTGCGGCCCCGCCGCCGTTGACCTTGACCTTGTCCATGACGGGGAACGTGACGCCCCAGGTCAGCGCGCAGTAGTCGAGGATCTCCTCCATCGACCCCGGCTCCTGGCCCAGGAACTGGTTGCAGGGGAATCCGATGACGGTGAGGCCCCGGTCGCCGTACGTCTTCTGCAGCTCCTCGAGCTGCTCGTACTGCGGGGTGAACCCGCATTTGGAGGCCACGTTCACGATCAGGAGCACGTCGTCGCCGAACGATGCGAGCGTGGTGGTCTCGCCGTCCGCCGTCTCGAAGGGGATCTGGCGCAGGTCGGTCATCGTAGAACTCGTCATATCCCCAGGCTATGCCGCTGCGGAGCGGCGGGGCGCCGGGTCTGGGAGAATGGACAGGTGACTCTGATGACCGCTTCCGCAGCCCCCTTGCGCATCGGTCCCATCACTCTCGACGCACCCGTGGTGCTGGCCCCGATGGCGGGCATCACCAACACGGCATTCCGGCGCCTGTGCCGCGAGTACGGCGCCGGGCTCTACGTGAGCGAGATGATCACGACGCGCGCGCTCGTGGAACGCAACGCGACGACGATGCGTCTGATCACCCACCACGAGTCCGAGACGCCGCGCTCCATCCAGCTGTACGGCGTCGACCCGGCGACCACGGCCGAGGCCGTGCGCATCCTCGTCGCCGAAGACCGTGCCGACCACATCGACCTCAACTTCGGCTGCCCGGTGCCCAAGGTCACCCGCAAGGGCGGGGGAGCAGCGCTGCCGTGGAAGACGGGGCTGTTCCGCGACATCGTGACCCGCGCCGTGCGAGCCGCCGGCGACATCCCGCTGACGGTGAAGATGCGAAAGGGCATCGACGACGAGCACCTCACCTACCTCGACGCCGCCCGTATCGCCGAGGATGCCGGCGTCTCGGCGATCGCGCTGCACGGCCGCACCGCCGGGCAGTTCTACTCGGGCGAGGCGGACTGGTCGGCGATCGCGCGGCTCAAGGAGGCCGTGACCTCGGTGCCCGTGCTCGGCAACGGCGACATCTGGTCGGCCGACGACGCGGTGCGGATGATGGCCGAGACCGGCTGCGACGGCGTCGTCGTCGGACGCGGATGCCTCGGGCGCCCGTGGATCTTCGGCGACCTCGCCCGAGCCCTCGGCACCCCCCGGTCGTCGAGCGATGACGCGCGACGCGCGCCCGAGACGAAACGCCTCGCCCCCGCAGCATGCGACCCCGTCGATGCGACCCTCGGGTTCGTTGCGCGCGCCTTCCGCCGTCACGCGGAGCTGCTCGTCGAGTTCTTCGAGGACGAGGACCGCGGCTGCCGCGACATCCGCAAGCACGTCGCCTGGTACTTCAAGGGATACCCCGTCGGCGGTGAGCTGCGTGCCCAGCTGGCGACGGCATCCTCGCTGGCCGAGATCGACGGCCTGCTCGCCACGCTGGACCGGGACGCGCCCTACCCGGGGGCGGCGGCGGAAGGCCAGCGCGGCCGCGCCGGCACCCCGAAGCGTCCC
>Ga0308169_10005038_pt1 | contig 12143 bp, 12 predicted proteins | sample PhyBR1_2_FD_202139 | JGI IMG/M metagenome (GOLD analysis project Ga0308169, IMG submission 202139) | Phyllosphere microbial communities from UC Gill Tract Community Farm, Albany, California, United States - DLSLSB.R1 | ecosystem: Host-associated > Plants > Phyllosphere > Unclassified | place...
GAGTCTACGGCCGTCTAGAGCGTTTTTTCCATACCTTGCAAAAAACCGTTGGGATGAGAGTGCGCAGATGGAGATGGACGATTCCCTCTTCTTCAACTCGTCCTGACGTCGCCTCGTCGTCAATGACAAGCGTCTAATTCGCAAAGCCTGCCCTCATTCGTCTGCAGCAGTCTTGGAATATTCTTTTTTCGCGAGCCATAGTGAGAGGGAGCAACAGCTTCACAGCTCTTCACGCTCGGTGAAAAGTCCTTTGAGATAGTGTTCTTTGGCTTACGATAACAAGTACAGCGTTTCATCTACTTGCAGAAAGTGCGAGAACTCTCGGTAATTTTTTTCGAAGGTTGACTTTGAACAACACCCATCAACCTTATGAGCGCCAGCCAGGTGAGCTCCAGTAGATTCAGCACACTCTGAATAAAGCTAACAGACCCTTCGTGCAGCCTCTACTCCATTTGAATCGGCAGCTCTCTGGCATGTATCGCCGTACGAACAACCTCTCACTCAATGCTTCCTCGCCTCTCGCGACTGGTCAGACCCAACCAGAAACCCAACCAGTAGCATCTACTTCAGCTCTACCCGATTCCCCAGCCACGAACGATGGTTCAATAACTCCTTCTTCCGCTTCATCTAAACGCAAACTTCGTCCTTCAACCTCGACTCGAGACCCTTCGACTCCTAAACGTACTAGACAGGCGACCTCGGGAGCAGCTGGAGCGAGTCATACACCACCGACAGCGAGGTTGGCAGACTTGGGAGGTGTAGATGCATGTATCGAGAGCATGTTGGAGTTGGTTGCGTTACCTTTGACGCATCCAGAGGTTTATCTACATACGGGAGTGAGACCACCGAGGGGAGTTTTGCTCGTGGGTCCACCGGGATGCGGTAAAACAATGTTGGCAGGAGCGATCGCAGGCGTGAGTTCCCTCTTGCTCTGTTTCTGTCCCGTTTGTCCCCGCTGATCTCCTTCGTACTCGCTCTCACAGGAACTCGGAATGCCATTCATCTCAATCTCAGCACCTTCGATCGTTTCTGGAATGTCGGGAGAATCAGAGAAGCAATTGAGGGAAACTTTCGACGAAGCGGCTGTGAGTCTTTCTCTTCATCAGTATCTCAAAACCGAGATATTGAGATTGAAGCTCTCACAGAAAAACGCACCTTGTATCCTCTTCATCGACGAAATCGACGCGATCACGCCGAAACGAGAAACTGCTCAGCGAGAGATGGAGAGACGAATCGTTGCTCAGCTATTGACTTGCATGGATGGTAAGCTTCCGAGTTCATCCTGTCGTGATCATCTTGCTCATTTGACTCCTCTACAGATCTTTCGTGGGACAAGACGGACAACAAGCCAGTCATGGTCATTTCAGCTACGAATCGACCCGATTCCTTAGATCCCGCTCTTCGACGAGCAGGTCGTTTCGATGCTGAGATCACGATGGGAGTACCGGATGAAGCTGGTCGAGAAAGGTGAGTCGGAGGATTATCGATAAGTCTGAGTATTCGCAAGCTAATCACATTCTTCTCCGACTCACAGGATCCTACGAGTTCTGATGGCGAAACTACGATTGAACGGAGACTTTGACTATGCGTTCCTCGCCAAGTCGACACCGGGTTACGTTGGAGCGGATTTGAGTGCTTTGACGGGAGCTGCAGGAGTTATCGCGGTGAAACGGATATTCGAACAGTTGGGAGAAGACACGCCAATCGACCTCACGACAGCTGAGGGAGCGATGGGAGCATTATCCCAAGGACAAGGGGAGGAAGCGATGATTATGGATGAAGAAACAGCTACTCCCACGAGTATTCCAACAACTCCAGCTGCCGACGACGCAAATACTCAACTCGAAGCTCCTACTCCCTTACCAGCTACCATTCCTCCTTTCTCGACCCTCCCTCCTTCCCTCGCTGCCCTCCCTATCGCCTCTTTCCTTCGAACCCACCCTTCCTGCCTCACTTCCGATCAGCTCTCGACCCTCGCTCTCACAAACGCCGATTTCACTAGAGCACTCTCTATCGTCCAGCCTTCGTCGCAGCGAGAAGGTTTCACAACGGTCCCCGACGTCACTTGGGAGGATCTCGGAGCGTTACAAGCAGTTCGGGAAGAGATGAGGATGAGCATTGTTCGACCGATTCGTCGACCTGATGTGTTCAAGATGTTGGGACTCAATGCACCGTGCGGAGTCTTACTCTGGGGTCCTCCTGGATGCGGTAAGACTTTGTTGGCGAAGGCGGTAGCGAACGAGAGTCGGGCGAACTTTATCAGTGTCAAGGGTCCTGAATTGCTCAACAAGGTACGATCGTCCCCACTATCAACGTTCATGAGGTATCGCTGATTTCGTGAGTCCGTACAGTACGTCGGAGAGTCTGAACGAGCTGTTCGACAAGTTTTCGCTCGCGCTCGAGCTTCTTCACCTTGCATTATCTTCTTCGATGAACTCGATGCGATGGTTCCTCGTCGAGATGACAGTCTGGTGAGTCGCAGTGACCTCGTATCAGTATACCGAATAACGCTGACGGTGTCTTGCTCTTACAGTCTGAATCCTCTGCTCGAATCGTCAACACTCTTCTCACCGAACTCGATGGTCTCGAATCTCGCAAGCAAGTCTTCGTAATCGGCGCAACCAATCGACCAGACATTCTCGATCCCGCTATGGTCCGACCTGGTCGACTCGACAAACTCCTCTACGTCGACTTGCCTTCGCCCGCCGAACGAGCCGAAGTTCTCAAAGCCCTCGCGAAGAAGACTCCTCTTGCAGACGACGTCGACCTTGATAAGATCGCCTTCGACCAACGCTGTGACGGACTGAGTGGAGCCGACTTGAGTGCTCTCGTGAGGGAAGCGGCAGTGGCAGCTTTACGAGAAATGTTCACTTCGATCGATCTCGACGGACCTCCACTCGCTGCTCCCGTATCAGTCGAAGACGGGGGACCTGGATTGGCAAAGGTTGAGATGAGGCATTTTGAGACTGCAGTTTCGAGGGCGAACCCTTCGGTCAGCATGCAACAAAGGAGGAGGTTCGAAGTGTTGAGGAAGAAGTTTGCGGGTCAACCTGTAGGACATGCGAAGGATGGAGCAGTAGAGCAGGAGGAGAAGGAGAGTAAGGAAAGGAAGGATAAGAAGGAGGCAGAGGAGAGAGCTGGAGGAGGAGGAGCTGCTGTAGAGAACATGGACTAGAGGTCATAGAATAGATTACTCTCGATACTGCATCGTATCTCTCCAGACTCGAGAGATCTTTGGACTCGGGAGGTAGCGGACGACTGGAGCCAGAGATAAATAGGAAAGGTTTCGATTCGAATACAACAACAAATAGGTATCTAGGAGAGGAGAGCGTCTACGGCAACAATAGTAAGAGTAAAAGGAACATCAAGATCGAGTGGCTGCCCGGTAAACATGTCAGAACGTCTTGTTTCGAGGTAAGTGAGCGAGGGGTGTATAGGCTGCGTCGCAATCTAAAGCCGTCTTATCGATAGGCTCGATCTTCTCCTTCTTGGGGAGCGCTCGAGGAGAGTAGGGTAGAGATCGCTCGAAGGAGGTGGCCTTCGTTTGGCGAGTGTACTTTGAAACGACCGAAGATAGCTTGGAAAGTAGGGGAGTTTGGATAGATCCAGCGAGCTGTAGAGGTATAAGTCGAACGTCAGCAGACTGTCCAATCACACGGAGAGTGAGAAAGAAAGAGGAGACTCACTCGTTGTTTGAGCTCGTTTTCGGCGAGAGATCGAGAGTCGATGATTCCCTTGTTCGACTCAATCGGCTTGAAATCTTGCATTCCTCTCCAAACGACTGGAGCAGAGAGAAGCTTGACGCTCGTTCGGGATTTGCAGCGGGAAGAAGACGAGGTGGAGGGTTTCGACTTGAACGCAAGTTGACGAAGAGGAGAGGGTGTGGTGTAGGTCGAGCGGTCGTGAATCGAAGCTGGAGCGGGAGTGTTGACCACCTTAGAGATGAGGGCAGGGGCCTGTAAGGAAATGCGTCAGTCTCGGGATCGATGAGAGAGGCAGGAGGAAAGGGGACGAACAGCTCGGTCCGAATTCGACTTGCGCTGTCGTGGGATCGTTGAGAGCTCGAGTACCACGTATGCTCGACGGATCAATGCGGTCTCATGCTCGTGAACGACTTGCACCCAGACGAAGAGGAAGGCAGTAGCGACGGCGAAGTTCGAGAGAAGAGTAGCGAGGATCGACATTCTTGTAAGAGGGGTGTAGTGTAGTAGTGTGTGATGAAGCGGTGTAGAGTAGTGAGAGTGAAGTGAAGATGGAGAGAGTGAGGTGGAGCGAGAGAAGTGAAAGTGAAGGAAGAGAAGGAAGGAAGAGAGGAGAGAGAGCGGGTTTTGTACAGAGACTGCTAGCCATCTCTAGTAGATAAGAGATGCTCCGAATGAGAGAGAGAGAGAGGGGGACAAAGTTGAGGCGGGAAAGAACGAGGAATGAAGGCTTGCGATGAAGTGTGATGGGAAAAATGAGATCGAGCTTTTTTGGTTCAGTCTCGCAGAGGATCGACCTGCTCTCTTGATTGAACGTCTTTCTAGTTTATTATAGCTATCAGAAAGAGGTGCGACGTCTTGCAGCGTGACTCGAGTCAGACGGAACGAGATCACACTTTTCATCACTCTTGTCGAAGTTTCGCAACAAACAACAAACCAGCCTTTGTCGCGTGTCGTCGATAGCACTTTACAGTCGTAATGGACACTCAGCGATTTCACTCTCCATCTAATAAGCGTAGTAGGGAGGAATCATCGATGAGAACGATCCCTAGCGAAGGAACGAGATTCTGTTTCCGAGGTCTCTGCTTTGGACCGGAATGCGAGGATTCCGAGCAGATCGGTGCTGCTGGTATCAGGCAGAGCGACTGTATTCGAACACGGCGAAGAACAACGCCAAAGAGAGAGAGAAGCGTAACCTTGCCCAAGTTTCGAAATATCGTAAATAAACATATTACATAAGTATAAGATTGACATACTCAAGCTATACTGATCATCTCAGGTTCGAAGCTTCGCCCGTCCCTCTCCTCTTGATCGGCCCCAACGCTCCCGTACCTCCCTGCGGTCTCCCCATCGCGCTCGCCGAGTATCCCATTCCAACCGATTCCGACCCCACCGCCGCACTCACAAAGCTTCCCTCATCTCCAGCAGTCGTATGCCGTCTCGGTGGCATACCAGGTGGATGAATCGCCCTCAACGCAGGTGAAGTCGCTCCATTCCCCATTCCCAACCCCAACCCTCTCGCCGCTGAATTCGAAGAAGACGGGAATGTACCGAGTGATGGCGACGGAGGTTGGGAAGACCAAGGACCGCTCTGACCTGACGAAAAGAATGAACTACTTTTTGGGCTCGAGGTGGAACTGACTAGTAACCCTTCTCGTTGGTTCGATTGTCCACCTCCACTTCTACCTGAACTGAACGGTTGGAACCCGATGGTAGGTGAAGGAGATCTTAGCATTCGATCGACAGTTGGGCTCGACTTGCCTCCTCCGGTTGAAACGGGTGTGAGGTTCGAAGAGAGTGACGAAGGGCGAAGGGCAGAGGGGACGATGGAGAATGCGGAGGAGAGAGCGGATTTCATCATTGATGAACGTTGGCGTGTGTGGCGATTCAAGGACGGGGAAGGAGGTTGAGCGGGAGAATTGGGAGTTGCTGCTGTCGAAGTTCGGCGTGAGGCTGCCGGGGTCTCGCCGGCTGAAGGGAGGACGTTGTCGTTGGCGCTCAGACTCAAGAAGACTGCGAACAGGAATAGTGTCAATTCTGAGGGAAGAAGCGGACAGAGGAGTCGAAATCTTACGGTAGAAAGGAACGAGCCAAACGCAAACTGCGAAGAAAGTTGCAACTTCCAAGAACCCTTCGTCTTGTTTCTTTCCGTATGCACCCCTTCGATGGTTGTAGGCGTTGTAGCGGGTGTAGTGGTGAGTTGAGGAAGATTGTTTCGCAGAGAAATGTCGGAAGGAAAGGTAGTGCGAAAGGAGGACGAAGATGCAGGAGAAGATGAAGCTGAGGGAGGTGAGCGATATTGAAGGCCACGATCTCCGGAAGTTTGTCAGGCTGTGAAAGGTCGAAACGTTCAAATCAGGCGAGAGTTCTCGCAAGATGTAGAGTTTCGAGTACTCACTAGACCAGATGTGCGAGAATTCCGACTCCGACGAGTTGAAACGGAAGATCGTCGACCCAATACAGGATTCCATAGAAGACGATTATGCACTACGGAAAGCGAGGTCGCGGAGGAATGTCAGTTTTGCGAAATCAAAATCGACGAATTTGACCATTCTGTCTTTTTTAGTTCGCTCTTGACCATTTCCTCCGCATTCCTTCCACGAAATACGTTGAATGAAATGAGACTCACGTAGATCAAGCGTTTCCCTATTGATTTGGCCAACCCAGAATGTTCTTCGATAACTTCTGCGACTATGATCAGACGAAATAAAGGTCATTCCCACGCGTTCGAGTTTTGAATAGAGGAGTGCTCACTATACAGGAGACCACTAGCTGTAAACGAGTACGAAAGAGTTAGCCGGACGCAGATGAGTCTGTTTGTGGAGAGAAAGAGAGCAACTCACCGAGAGAGAGGAGAACAAAGATCAAACCGACTACTGCTGATACATAAGATAAGCAATGCAGAGCAGTGACCATACTAATCCGAAGCTAAGTTTCAATGTAGAGGAGAGGGAAGGGAAGAGACCACGCGTCGACGTCGATCCCTTCTTCGAAGCGTCTGCGTCTACCGTCCTTGATCCCACGCACAGGCCCGACAGACTACAGCTCCAAAGTCGACTTTATCTCTCTTTCTTTCCCCTCCCTTTCCGCCACCTCGAGATTCCCTTGGAATTGGGAATTCCTTCAACCTTTTCAACTCTTCACATCGACCCACCTCTGCCCTCTCTCCCTCCCTTTCCATAGCCACTCTGATGGCAGGTCATCAACCAGATCCGCAATCTATCAACAATTTGACCTCACTCCTCCCTACCTCTTCCAATGCGACTTCAATCCCTTCTCCCGATTCTTTAGTTCACCTCCTCGCTCAACGACTTCGCAACCACCTCCATTCGACTTATGTAGGAGACTCGAACCTCGTCGTACTCAACCCTTTGCAGGTTACGGCAGATCAGAGTGAGGCAAGCAAGGCAGAATACGAGGATCGAGCCTATAAAGTTAGACATGGTAAAGGTGGAGAAGAAACTCTACCTCACGCCTATGATCTCGCTTGTCGAGCATACTTGACCATGAGGAGAACGGGTGAAACTCAATCAGTAGTTTACAGGTGCGCTTTTCCTCCCTGCATATCGAGTTTAGGAAAGAGTGTTGAACGAATCGCTAATCTCCTCTCCCTTCCTTTCAGTGGTCTTTCGGGTGCTGGATCTTCAATGCAGCAAGAACTCTTCACTTCACAACTCCTCCGACTCTCGACTTCCGGAAAGAAGGATACCAAAATCGCAGAACAAGTTTCAGCACTTTCGACTCTCCTCACTTCTTTCGGTTCAGCAAAGACCGTTCACACTCCTTCTTCCTCTCGACACTCTTCCCTCCTCGAACTTCACTTCAACCAAGATGGCAAACTCGCGGGTGCGAAATGCCTCGCGTTTGGATTGGACAAGACTCGATTCACGAAACTCGCGAAAGAGGAACGAACTTTCCACGCATTCTACCAATTACTCGCTGGAGCTTCAAAGGAAGAGAAGGAGGAACTCGGATTGTTCGAGGACATCACTGCTTATCGACTCCTCGCGAAATCTGCTTGTTATCGATTACCTCCCGGTTCGCCTCATTCGGACGACTCGATCGCACTCGACGAACTTCGATCCGCCTTCAAGGTCTTGGGATTCAAACCTCGTCACGTAGCATCGATCTTCCGTATCCTCTCCGCCATCCTCGTACTCGGTAACCTCGAATTCTCAGAGTACCCAACAGATCCTCACGATTTCCAATCTGAACCTGCCTGGATCGAGAATCGGGAGGTACTCGATCACGCCGCCTCATTACTCGGTGTCTCATCGGAGGAGTTGGAGAGGACCCTCACGAACCGAGTGAGATGGGTGAGGAAGGAAATGACTGCGACGATCTTACGAGCCGAAGGGGCCGATTTACAACGAGACAGTCTCATGGCCGCCCTCTATTCGATCCTCTTCGCTTTCGTCGTCGAGACTGCGAACCACAAACTATTCCCAGGAGACGAAGCGATCGCCGCTCTTCAAGAATCCGGAGGTTCGTCAATCTTACAGTTCAATCAACCTGGATTCACGAATCGTGCGATTGGTCGACCTGGATCGGGATTACTCGTTCGCGCTCTCAATAGTTACGACGAGTTCACCGCGAATTACGCTACCGAGGTTGCGAATTTCTGGTTGACGGAACATGAATTCGATGGAGATAATGGAATCGCTGCGAGAGCTCAAGAGGATGGAGTGAGGTTACCTGATGTCTTACCGAACGATGGAAGTGCTCGAGTCGAGTTATTGCGAGGTGGAAGGATCGGAGGAAAGGCGGATCGAAAACCAGGAGGTTTACTCGGAGGACTCGCGAAGACTTGTTCGAGTTTACGCAAGGGGACAAAGGCGGAAGTGGCGGATGATGATTTGTTGAGAGGGATGAGGGATCATTTCTCTTCCCACCCAGCATTCATCTCGACCCCTGGAGGACCTGGTGCGAAGAGCGCTTTCGGGATTCAACATTTCGCTGGAACGGTCACTTACGATTCGAACCGATTCGTCGAAACCGATTCTGATGCCCTCGATCCCGATTTCGTCGCCGTCCTTCGAGCTTCGACCGATGGATTCGTCGCGAAACTATTCAGTGGTCCGTCTCTCGCCGCCGAAGTTCATCCTCTCGACGACAACACTATCGTCGCTGCCCAAATCTCTTCCTCTCCTCTTCGTCGCCCTTCTCCTATTCGATCTTCCCCTGCCCTCATCCCTACCGATATCGATTACACCGCTCCCATACTCGATTCCCTCGAGATTCATCCCGTTTCCTCTCAACTCAATTCGACTCTCGCTCAACTCCTCATCCTCCTCGATCGAACAAAAGTCTGGAACGTCATCTCCCTCCGACCGAACGATACGAATCATCCTGGACAAGTCGACCTCAAACGTCTTCGAGAACAAATCTCTGCTTACCACCTCGCCGAACTCACGGCGAGGAAGAAGATCGATTTCGCTCACGATGTCGATTATGACACGTTCTTGTACCGACATGGGTTGTCACCTTCTGCGAATGGAGGAACTAGGGAAACTGCAGAAGGTTATTTAGTCGATTTCGGATTCTCGGAACGAGCGGGAGATTTCGCATTGGGTACGAATCGAATCTGGATGTCTTATCGAGTGTTCAAAGCTACTGAAGATCGATTACGAGTCAACGAACCTGCCGATCATCGTGAAACTGCATCGAACTCTGCCGTTGCGAGTGGTTCAACTTCACCTTTCATCGGAGGAGGGGGAGGAGGTTCGAAAGACAAGGAAGCCTTCGATGAAGGTGAAATGGGTTACTTGCCTCAACTGGGAGCAGCAGAGGGATCTTACGGACAAGGTGGAGTAGTCGGAGACAGTGTCGACGATCTTTTGTATGGTCAAGGAGGACCTCAAACCCCTCACAATCCAGGATTCATCCCTTACGCCGCACAATCGACCAACGCTTTCGACACGGTTCGTTCGAGTGGTCATTTCGGAGGAGGAGGAGGATTCGGGAATCGACACGAGTCAACTTTCTCACTTCAACCTCCTTCTGCACCTTACATGGCTGGACTTCACGGAGGATCTCAGAACCCAATCACTTCGTCCGAGATTTGGGGGAACGATAAACCTTCTCCAGCTGGATTCTCTTCGGTTCCGAGAGCGGGAGGGAACAAGGAGGGAGTGTTGGATAAGGATGGGAGACCGCAAGAAGGGGAAGGGAAAGCGATCGAGGAGATCGCGACTAGTAGGGGAAGGAGGATTTGGGTTGCGATGGTTTGGGGTTTGACTTGGTGGGTTCCGAGTATTTGTTTGACTTATTTGGGAAGGATGAAGAGACCCGACGTGAGAATGGCCTGGAGGGAAAAGGTGAGTCTCAAACTCATAACTTGCTTTTCGACGACGTTGTACTGATGTTTCGGCGATGTACAGCTCGCTCTTTGCATGTTGATCGGATTCTTCTGTGGTCTCGTCATCTTCTGTACGTGCGGTCTCTATTGTCAGTCTTCTTTCAGCTTACTGATCGAGCTGCCTGCACGTAGACATTGTCGTTTTCGGTAAACTCCTCTGTCCCAACTTCGACAAAGCTTGGTCACCAAAAGAACTTGGATATCATGGAGGAGCTTCTGACTACTGGGTGGGAGTACGAGGAAATGTTTACGATCTCACAAAGTTCTACAAGGTTCAGTACGTGCAGGATCCGTAACTCGCTCAGACCGTTGGGAACTGACGAGAAAGCGATTGTTCACTAGACATTCCGATATTCCTGGTCAAACTGTCACTTCCGAGTTGATGCTCGAACTCGGCGGTCTCGATGTAACTCCTTACTTCCCAATGTGAGCTTAGCTTCTCCTCAGTCAAGGCAGAGTGTGAGGGATTGAGCGAGTGTCAACGTTCCAGTCCTCCCGCAACTGCTTGTCCCGACTTGACCCAAGACACAACGCTCAACCTTCAATACGAGAACTTCACTGCGAACGTCCCTAGTGCCATTCATCAAACTGGAGCGCTTCAATCCTACTCGGGTTCCGCTCTTTCCGACGCAAACTGGTACTTCGACACTTTCCTACCCAAGATGAAGAATTATCACAAAGGTCCTATCGTCTACGAGAAGAGCAAGGTCAAGAAGGATGCAGACGCAGCTGGTCGACAATGGGCTATCGTCAATGGATCTGTTTACGATCTCACCGATTACTTCTACACTGTAAGTCTTCTCCTCTCTACTCGAACGCTCTCCAATATTGACCGATCTGCCCAAATCACAGTACGATCTCTTACTCGACAGTCGATACCAATTCCTCAATCAAGACCTCGCGAATCTGTGGTCAGCTCAGCCTGGAGCAGATTTGACTGGTCCTATTCGCGACCTTGGACTCGATCCCGTCGAGTTGCAACAGAGCATGGATTGTATCACGACGCTCTTCTACACCGGAGAAATTGACTTCCGCAAATCAGCTCGATGTCAGATTCAACCCAACCTCCTCCTCGCGTTCTCAATCCTCATCATGCTCACCATTCTCGCCAAGTTCCTCGCCGCTCTTCAATTCGGATCGAAACGAATGCCGGAGATGCGAGACAAGTTCGTTATCTGTCAGGTACCTTGTTATACCGAAGGCGAAGAATCGCTCAAGAAGACGATCGATTCCCTCGCGGTTCTCAATTACGACGACAAGAGGAAGCTCATCATGATCATCTGCGATGGAATGATCGTTGGAGCTGGAAACGATCGACCTACTCCTCGAATCGTTCTCGACATTCTCGGAGTTGATCAAACCGCAGATCCTGATCCTCTCATGTTCAAATCGGTCGCCGAAGGTAGTAAGCAACTCAACTACGGAAAGGTATGGTCCGGATTGTACGAGGTTGAAGGACGTGAGTTCACATTCTTTCGTTTGCTTCTTTCAACTCGGATGCTGACTGACTCTGCTTTTCGTTACAGATGTCGTTCCCTGTAGGTATCGTTCTCGCACTCATCAGCCGAACAACGTACTGATAAAACTCCATCTTACCCACAGATATCGTTGTCGCGAAAGTTGGTCGACCTTCCGAGCGATCTCGTCCCGGTAATCGAGGAAAGCGAGACTCGCAGATCCTCGCCATGCGATTCCTCAACCGAGTTCACTTTGACAGCGAGATGTACCCTCTCGAGCTCGAGATGTACCATCAGATCAAGAACGTTATCGGAGTTGACCCTCAACTTTACGAGGTATGCGTCTCCTCTTCATCTTCAGAGAATATTCGGCTGACTCTCTCTGCGTCTTCAGTTCATGTTTGTCATCGATGCCGATACTTCCGTCGCTCCCGACTCGCTCAATCGACTCGTTGCCGCTTGTACCGATGATTCGCAAATTGTTGGTATCTGCGGAGAAACTCGATTAGAAAACGAGCAAGCTTCTTGGTGGACCATGATCCAAGGTAAGTGGCCGAACTGTGGATCATATCGTGCACTCGCTGATCCATATTTCATCTGCTTCCAGTCTACGAGTACTTCATTTCT
>Ga0308169_10005039_pt1 | contig 12143 bp, 11 predicted proteins | sample PhyBR1_2_FD_202139 | JGI IMG/M metagenome (GOLD analysis project Ga0308169, IMG submission 202139) | Phyllosphere microbial communities from UC Gill Tract Community Farm, Albany, California, United States - DLSLSB.R1 | ecosystem: Host-associated > Plants > Phyllosphere > Unclassified | place...
TACTTCTTGGGCAGCAGATCACACATAGCAAGCCAACATGCCGATCACGAAGAAGCGGGGAGCCATATTCTCGATATACGCCGATTCGCCCGTTCAATCAACGTCAGCAGCCCTCGCATCGAGCTCGAGCAACAAGCCCAAAATTGGCGGCACCGCAACGTCGCCAAGTAAGAAATCGTCCTCTGCGTCATCCACGACGGCGTCTCGACGCGCTTTGACAGCGCTGCAACCCACCGCCCTCCGTTCCGTCGCCGCGTCTGGTACATCAACGTCATCGCTCAAGGGGAAGGGCAAAGCCGTGACGGTCTTGGGGGAGGCAAAAGCGACTATTTCAGCCAATGCCGCCCCTGCTACATTCACCAGCGGACTGTTTCCCAAGACGTCCACCTCGACTCGCCGCTCCACGACGACAAAGTCAGCGACGACGGTCACGAAGCGCCATATCGAGGTGTTTGTCGATGCGGACGAGCCCACCGCCGCCACAGCCTCCACCTCGGCCATCGCTACCAGCACGCATGTTCCCGCTGCGACATCCAAAGCAGACATCCCATCGCCGGCGAAACGCACACGCGCTATCCCTCGCAAGTCCCATGCCGCGGCGAATGACGAGAACGCCCCGCCGCCAAAGTTCGTCCTCCCCGACTCGCCCGCTGCGAACACGCGTTCAAGGACGCGACGGGAACCCGAGTCGGCAACGAGCATGACAAAGACTCCATTAGCCGCTAGCCCGCTCGTTCGCCGCAGAGTGTTGGGCGAGAAAGGCCTTACATCTACTGGATCCGCGCCATTGAGAAGCAAACCCACGGCGGCAAAGAAGGGACGGGCGGTGTTGGCCGATGGGGTGTTGAGCGATGTGTCAGAAGCGTATGGAGCGACTGGACTGGAGCCTGAGGGTTTCAGGACGCAGAAGGCATAGATTCATCCTGAACCAACAGGTAAGCCGTCCCCATGTGTTATCTCGCACATGGCTCACTCGCAGGACAATAAAATGATGATGGCTTTGCCCCGCCGTCTCGCTCTCGCCTTTGCCCCGTTGCCACGACAAAACCCGACATGACGACCCGAAACGACTTGACGCCGGGCAAAAGGGCCCGAGGGCCTTTTGGATGACTTGTAATCACGACTACGACTTTCGTTTCTTGGCAATTATAGGTGTTCGCAGAGGAGGCCGCTCAGGTTCAGATGTGTAGCGCTGCTGGCGAAGTATTGCCGCACAGTCATGCACTATCTCTTGCTCTCCCACTTGCGTACCACCTGTCGGGAACGGAGGATTGCTCGCGGCTTGTTCCGGACAAGCAAGCTGCCCGCGCCTCATACAAGAGACTAATGAGGGTGATGATCGGCTAGATCATGGCGGCCACATGCACTGCCTCTTTCGGCCTCGTCTGCTCTTGCCTACCTTCTTGCCTATTCTCATACGCCTCAGCAAGTGGCATTAGTCATCCCGGTCATGGCGTCTCCGTGGTGCCGAGATGCCCTATGGATACAGTTGCATTGCTCTCTCCAAAAGCGCATTATTCTATGTGTATAGGATCATATCGTCCCGACTCCCTCTGCTTCACGCCACCGTCCTTCTCCATCTCCATCCCTCACACACTGGCCGTACACGACACGCGGAAGCCCCTCGGTCATTCACCAACATACACCGCCGCAGCAAAGATAGCCGGTCGATGGTCACTGCCGTCAGCCTCTGAGCCTCGCGTGTCCCGTCACCGACTTACGATCTCCCTTCCAGCTGCCTCATGCTGCTGATCAGCTCCAACTCCTGCAAGCCCGCACACAACTCACCCTGCGTCATCTATGGTCCCATAATGCAAACACTCGACCTCGCCCCGCTGGTGCCGCCGCGGTCGCACAACCGGCGACTGAGGCACAGGCAGCTCGGTAACATCATGATGCGGCGTCGACCGCACATGCAGCCAACCAGGCAAGTCTTTGATGAACTTGACAAACGAGTTGCGATCTTCGGTGTGATGGGCGTGCACGCCCGGTACAGACCCCGTTGATATATGGCTCGGAGGGGGCGGGCGGGCCATCGGTGGACTCGGGTCGACTTCGAGAGTCTTTGTCCGGCGGCTGAGCGAACCACCAGATGTCGACCTCTGCGGCGCAGAGGCGGAGATCTGGTCCGCCTTGGAGATGGATGAGGTAGTGAAGCCATGATTGGATGAGGCGGACAATGAGCGCTTCATCAGCGTCTTGCTCGATGCTCCCAGTCCGCCGGGTACACTGGCGGAGTTGGCGCGGCGCCTCGAGGTCGGTACCTCGGAACGGTCCGCGTCGGCCGGTAAGGCTGGGTCGAACGTGATCTTGGGGAAAGCGGGTGGGCTGGCTTGAACCGATCCAGCATCGAGTAACGGATGTGCGGCCGCTGAGCCAGAGCGGGAGCGCGAGGTCAACCGTGCACGCACCGGCGACCTGTTGATGGCAGTCATGGTCGGGGCAGAGCGCCGTAGCGGGGAATGCGCGCGGTCATCACCGTTGAACAGCTTCGAGCTGGCGTGCAAGGCGGGACTCGTCTCAGGTGAAGCAACGTATTCCGCTGCTGGCTCGGCAGGTGGAGTGGGCGGCAAAGATCGGTTGAGATGGAGGTTGGCCCCTTCTTGCGTGTCGACAGACCCAGTTCGAGTCATCGAAAGCTTGAGGTGTTCGCCGAAGTTGGCGAAAGCGTGCGAGAGCCGGCCGAGTCCTTTGCTCCCGCGTTCGTGATGAGAATCGTCATGTGTCGGAGATGAGGCTTGTTGCTGGAGGTCGGGATCCGGTGTGACGACCGACTTCCACAAGATCCTGTCGCACTATACGTTAGCTTTCTTGCTTCAAGGCTCCATAGCCTACGCACCCAACTCGGCACCCTCTGCTTCTTCGACGAGTCATACACCCCTTCCCGGTAATCCACATTCTCGTCGATATCCTCCGGCGCCAGCTCGTGCGAGTCTCCACTTCGTCCATCATTATTGCTGGACCGGCTCGATACCGTTCGCTTTAACACCGAGAATCTGCGCCGCACCGGTTGATTCGGCGACGTGGACATCCAGCTCGCATCAGATGGGCGGCGAGGCGGCCCAAACTCATGATCCGCCATCGGCCGATTCGAGCTCGTCGAGGTCCTGCCTGCGGCCTCACCTCCAATGGGCGTAGCGGGCTCAAGCGACGCGAGGGACGAAACCGACGTCCTCCTCGAATCGAAGTCGAACTCGGCCGGTGGCTTCTCCTTGTGCTTCTTCGAGGCTGACCGCGCAAGTTTCCGGCGAGATGGAGACGGCGACAACACCTTGTCCATCTTGACAAGGCCCAGGAACCGCTTCGTCTTCTCCTTCAATGCCACCTCCAACGCTTTGTGCCTCGAGCCATACGCCGAGGCGTCGACCGATGTCGAAAAGTCCTCGTCCTCGTCGACGTCGGTCCCGACGGTAGAGGGTCCCGCCGAAGTATAGCCTCCGCCATTCGACTCGAAAGACCGCCGTGAAGCTATAGTCCGTACGTCATCATCGCTCCCTTGTCCCGCGTTGTGCCCGCTGCCGTCCTCGTGCTCCTCCGTGTCCGCCTCGGGCACATGCGACAAGGCCGGGTTCGGGCCGGTATTGACGCCGAGCTCGGCCCCACTTGGTCGCCTGGCGTTCTTGCCTTCCAGCGTGCCCCTACGTCGTAGACTGCGCCTGAGCTCCCGGTTGGTAGCCTTGATCGACCGCCATACCTGGATGTCAGCCTCGGCATATAGTCAAACTGCGCGACAAGCTGACATCGTATTTGAAAGTGGGCGGAAAGTCAATCTCGTGCTCTTGGAACCCCGGAAACGGGTTCTTCTCTGGATCCCGCATGACCCCTCTCAGCTGGTCCCACATCAACGCCTCGCTATACTCTGGCTGTCAGCTCACAAGTCGTCAACAGACGTGGCAGATGCTGACTTTTCTGCTCCACAAGCCACTCGGCGTGCAGCCTAGAAAGGTCAAGGCGGAAATTTACTGGGAGTCAGCTCCGGTCACTGTTGAACAGGTGCAACTTACAATCGCCGCACCAAAAAACCGAGTCAAACCGATCCGTCAAGTCTGCGAGGTCAGCACAAGTTCCAAGCCGAATCGATTTAGACTCGCCTCCGAGCGTAGCACGTGGATCGTCTTTGGGCAAGAAACAATCCAGCCTCAGTTCCGATTTGATCTTGGCGATGTTGGCGAGTCGAGCCGACACCCGCGCGGTATGCGCAGCAAGATGCGAGTTGACAAAGAGGAATCGATGGTCCGCGAGCTTCAGGCTGATTCCTCTGGCGCGTCAGCCGTCGTCTCGCACGCAGCGGCAGTATACGTACATGCCGCCTTTGTTGCCGAGCCTACCGCCGGCAAGACCCGCCGTCACAAAGTCCTTGTCGACACCTGCGCGTGAGCTTTCAGCGTGCGAAGGCTGCCAGCAGCTGAAATGCCAATCTCACCCTGCACGAGATGCTCGCATCCCTTGTACACGTATACCGAAAGGAATATCCCCATCAGCCGTTCCTTCACCAGATGGAAGTAGCACTTCTCTCCGTCCCGTGTACGCTCGGGCTCGTCGTTTGGTATGACAATTACGGGCCGTTCGCGCTGGCTCGTCGTCGCTGCTTTCGGTCGAAGGGGTCCAGGAGACGGAGGTGTCTTGGAAGCCAGGTACGAGTGGTTTTCCTCCGGCGATGAGGAGGAAGACTCGGATGCGGATGAAGAGACCGACCGGGCAAGTGGAGAATGCGTGAGCGTGCCCGATGTGATTTTCGGAGGCGGGACAAGCAGGGGCTCGGTATCTGAAGGGATCACCCCTGGAGCGGAGGATGATCGCAGTAGGCCCGGAGCCAATGGTGTGTTGATCGGAGGAGGCACAGCCGAAGGGGCGCTAGGGGGAAGTAAGGGTGATTCGCCGGGGGATGGCGTCGCCCCAGGCATGGCAGTCTTGTCTTCCCGTGACACAGGCCCGCAGAACCAGTCTGTCATGAGTTGAAGCCCTCAGTCACGTTGACAGGCTGGACTCACCGTCAAGCATCGTGCTCCAGCCCTTTGAGCCCTGTTGGTGTTTGTGTGCGTGCAACACAGGCGTACTGGGCGTAGGCGAAGGGGTGCCGCCCCGCGAATCATCCTCTGCATCCTCGTCCGTCTCCATTTGCGGCGTCCGCAGTCCGCCATATCCTTCCTCGAATGACATGCCCGTCTCGTCCTCCTTCTCCTTCTTCTTCTCTTCCTTCTCTCTCCTGTGCGCTGCGCGAACGTGTACGCCCTTCATCAGCCCTCCACCCAGACCGCGGGGTACGCCCGAATGCGTAGGGCACTCCTGGCCCGCGACCACGACGATGTGGTAAGGGTGTTTGTTCTCCTTGGTTAGCTGCGGGATGGTCGGCGATGAGGAGGAAGGGATGTGGTTGGGTACATCGCCGAACAAAACCGACAGGTCGCCCTTGGGCTGGGCATCAGCCAGACTCTCGACATTGTTTGGAGCGGCCCACCAGCGCATCGCCCATGTTCCAAGTCACCACGAGGATTTTGATGCTATCCCTGTCTATCACTGTCCCGGGGGATATCTGGGGCGAGAGCATCCCTGCTGTTGCGGGCGATGTCTTCGCCCGACTCAGGCCCACCGAGCCTGTGTCATCCGCCCGTCCGTCGAGAGCCGGTGTAGGATGGCTGTTGAAGAGCGCATGTAGCCTCGACAAGACGTTCGCATCGCCCGAAGCAACGTCCACGCGGTGGGCGGTCGGGCTGGGCGGTGTGGGCGCAGGCCGCACACGCAACAACGGCGTGGGCGGCTGAGGGTGTGCCATGGCTCAGCCTGATGTTATCGCCGGCCGTCCGCGCTGCTATCAGCAAACCATCTCTCTCCGTAGCGGATCGTTCACATACTGTTGTTGCGCAAATCTTGTGTACCACCTGCTCATGCGACTACGAGCGAAATTCCACCGGCCTTTGAAGCCGTCTCCTTGCTCGAAGGCCGTACCAGCACCCAATCGAGGCTGTGCAACACGTTCTCTCGCTGGCGGTCGTCGATGTATGCTCCGCGCTTTAGCCCCGCATGATCGCCATATGGCGGTGTGATGGTCGCGAGCGTTTCGGAATGGTGGACACGTACACTGTTTGGCTCTGATCAAGGGAGAGCCCCGTATCGTGGATGGCAGATGAAGGATGCTGGATGGGCAAAGGAACGGTGCGACATGAACATTGCATTGCGTTTCAATCGAGTTTCAGAGTTTGTTGACATCCTCCCATCCCGCTCGCCGCTTCAGCGACCTCGCCCCAAGCACGCACGCCTCAGCAGCCCATTCCCCGCACGCGACAGGCGCCTTGTGCAGAGGCACGAGGACCCGATGGGCAAGCATGGGTCTCGCGAAGAAGAGCATGGTCGCAACCGCGCACAACAAGGCGGGCAGGGCGTCGCAAAGCTGTATGCCTTGGCCGCGCTCTGGCTGACCATCTCCGCCCTGTCCGCCGGTCTGCTGATGAGCTACTTCCTGCCCGCCGGTGTGAGAGCTTCAGCCCTCCTTCGGTTCTCGATCTGACAGGCAGACTCGCATACCCGGTCTGACAAGCGTGAGCTGATGTCATGTCGGGGCGTGATGGGCTCATTTCTAGATCCTTGCCGCACTCGAAGCCGACTCGCACTACAAATACCTCGTCCCGCTCTTGATACCAACGACAGCGTGGTTCGTCATCGCCAACTGGGTCGGATGGGAGTACTTCCGCTTCGCCTGATGCGCACGGCACAACTCCTCGACGTATCGCCCACGCCGCGCAGCGCGCAGAGCAGCGGGGTATCCGAGATCGCTCGCCGTTGTGCCTGGACGATTTCAGTCCCGCCCTGTTGCGACTTCGACGCGTCAGCAGCGGTTGAGCGTGAATCAAGATGAGATGAATGGCGTCTCTTCATCGAACCAACGTTGCAGCATTACCCAAGCATGTATACGGAATTAATGGAGCTAAAGATGATGATACACAAAACCAACTGAACATCCACCTCACGTGCTGTAAAGTCCATTACTCCTACGAGATGCAAGCCTTCTCCTCATTCTCCTCGACATGCTCAGGCCAATCACACTACGACGTAGCCTTGCGCATAGTCGGACTGGCCGGGACGCTCCTCATCCCCAGGGCCGATTTAGACCTCTGCGCCAAGGAGTGCAAGCTCGCATCGTCGTTCTCCTGCTTGACGAACATCGAGCCCGGCTTGGCGGATGCGTTGCTGGTCCGTCGAGAGCGCATCGACCAGGCGCGCAGCGATGGGGTCTGCGATCGTCCGGGTGTTCGTCCCGCATCTTGGTTGTGGTCATGGACGACGTCGTGGTTGTGTCCATGGTGGTGCTTCCCACCTACGAGGTGCTTGCCATCGCAGCATGCTGTACTTTAGCCTCAAATCACATTTGCCTGGTTCCGGCTCACCTCGGACGTTATCCAAGCCCTCGAAGGAGACGTCCTGGTCATCGCCATCATCGCGCAAAATCATGTCAAAGTCGTCGTTGAACGGCTGACCCTTGTACGACCCCTTGAAGCGGTGTCCACCGTGGATCGTCGCTGGCGCGCCATGGCGCTGCATGTAGTCGTACGCAGCCGTACCCTTCCTCTTGCCCATCGTCGAGCCATTCTTGCGCAGAGCGGTCTCATGTCGCGCTGACAGAGCCGACGCCGGGCGGATATGGCTCGCTTTGGGCGTGGTCAAGTCCCGCTGAGACGAGTTGAAGCTGCGCAGGGACATCGGTGAGCGGGGCATGGCCAGTCGGCCCTGTTCGTCTGCGGCTAGGAAATGTGAGGAAGAAGGGGCTCGCATGGTCGCCGAGTTTGCCGTGCCGTGATCAGCGCCGCTGGAACCAGGCGCGGGCTGTTGCAACAGGAACGAGAGGGCCTGCGGTCAGCACTATCTTCCTCTAGCAATATCAGCGACTCACCTGCATCCAAAGGTCATGTCGCTCCTGGCTCGGCGCAGTGAACTGGATTTCCCGCCCAGGCGTTGCAACAATGATGCTCTTGCTGAACAGACCCGGAGGTTGGACATTCGGGTCCTCGATCGCCCTCACGCTCGAAATGAACACTGGTGTCAGCTCTGAGTCTAGGACGACTGATGCCACGTACCGCTCTTAGCCGACGACTCCGATGCGATGCCGCTGCCTGGATCTTCGGAGCTCCAGTACAACGTCTTCGTGTACGGATGAACCCAGAAGAATCGCCTGTGCCTCTTCTCGCTTTGTCCCTTACCCACAACACGTCGCGTGTACTTGTGTAGGTACTCGCCGATCATTGTCTGCGTAATAGCATGGATGGTGGCCGGATCCGTGGCGCCTGTCGTCGCGGGCGCACGAGGAGCCTTGTGCATGCTACCAAGCGACGACATGCTGGCGTTCCCGTGCGAACCCATGATGCTCGAAGCGGCCGAGTTGAGGCCGTTGGTGTTCGGTCCCGAGATAACCTTTGTGGCGCGTCGCTTGACACTCTCGCGCGACTTGGCCCATGCCGCTTCGTCGCGGGCGGGGGTGTTGACCGTGTTCTGGCGGAAGGAGCTGCGGGAAGGTTGACGCGATGCGCTCTCGGGCGGGCCCATAGCTGAGGACGACCGGATGGCCGCATTAGCGGCAGAAGGAGGTTGACGCTGCGACGTGCGGCGACCGGCAGCCGTCGCTGGCGTAGCACCCCGTGCGACATACTCGTCGGGAGGAGGCGACTGCGGTCGAGGTGGAGGGCCGGTTGACATTTTCTTGACCGCCGTAGGAGGGGGCGGCATCGAAGGAGGTGGAGGCAGGTTCATCAGGGGCGGTCGAGACCTGTCGGGGGCGGACTCTGTCGGCGACGGCAAGCCTTCGATCGCGGGCGCAGGCGAAATACCTCGGATGGATGGCAAGCCCTCGGTACCGGAGTCGTTGCCGCCAAAGGTGTTGATAGACGTTCGCTGAACCTGCTTGCTGCCAAGCGTGGCGGCGGCCGGTGGAGCTGTGAGGAAGTCGTAGTTGCCTCCAGCCGCAACTCTGAACAGGCCTACATCGGCGGCGGGAGCGCTCGGCGAGACGGGTATGCCAGCTACAGGGTCGGTCTGGCTACCGCCATCGGTCGTCTCGGGTCGCTTGGCTAGGACTTGGACAATCTTCTCGACAATACGTTCGACCGGTATCTCGACTCGCTTCTCCACGATGCGATCGACCGGGACCTCGACGCGTTTCTCGACAATTCGGTCGACCATGACCGGAACCTCGACAATCTTCTCCACGATTTTTTCCACCTCGACGGGCACCTCGACCCGCTTCTCGACGATTCGTTCGACCTCGACGGGGACTTCGACTCGTCGCTCCACCTCGACAATCTTTTCCACTTCGACGATGCGGTCCACAATCTTCTCGACCGGAACCTCGACGATCTTCTCCACTTCCACCTGGACAGGCACCTCCACTCGCTTCTCCACCTCCCGGATGATTTCTACCGGCACCTCGACTTCCCGAATGACCTCCTTGGGCACCTCGACGACCTTCTCCACCTCCTTGATGACCTCAACAGGCACCTCCACCACCTTCTCAACGATCTTCTCCACCTCCTTCTCGACAATCTTCTCAACCTCCACGACCCTCTCAACCGGCACCTCCTTGATCACCTCGACCGGCTTCTCCACGATCTTCTCCACCACCTTCTCCACCTCAACCGTCTTGATCACCTCGACGATTTTCTCAACCGGGACCTCGCGGTCGACGTTGACATGCTTCTCGACGATCTTCTCGACCTCGACGATCTTCGGAACCTCGACCTCGCGCTCAACGATTCGCTCCACAATGGTCGGCACCTCGACGATCTTTTCGACTATGCGGTCGACCGGAACCTCCACGACCTTCTCCACCTCAACGATCTTCTCCTCGACTTTGGGCACCTCGACGATTTTCTCGACTTCGACGATCCGGTCGACCACCTTCTCGACTTCGACGATCTTTTCCACCGGCACCTCGACGATCCTCTCAACCGGCACCTCCACAATTTTCTCCACTTCCACCGGTACTTCAACCCTCTTCTCCACTTCGACAACCTTCTCCACGGGCACTTCGACCAGTTTCTCCACCTCCACGACCTTGTCGACGTAGACGATCTTCTCGACCTCGACCGGGACTTCGACCCGTTTTTCGACCTCGACAATCCTCTCCACCGGGACTTCTACGATCTTCTCGACGACCTTTTCGACCTCGATGATTTTCTCAACCGGGACTTCGACGATCTTTTCGACGACTTTTTCGACCTCGACGATCCGATCGACTGGGACCTCGACGATCCTTTCCACCGGCACTTCGACGATCTTTTCGACGACTTTTTCGACCTCGACGATCCGATCGACTGGGACCTCGACGATCCTTTCCACCGGCACTTCGACGATTTTCTCCACAATCTTCTCCACCGGCACTTCCACGATCTTCTCGACAATCTTCTCCACTTCCACAATCCGGTCAACCGGAACCTCTACAATCTTCTCAACCTCGACAATTCGCTCCGGCCCAGTCGACAGTCGATCCCTGCTGGCCATACGATGAGCCTGTCTCGCAGCGGCATATCCCCCCGCCGCGCCGGCGAGACCAAGCCCGAAGCCAGTGATCGTGAGGTTCCTCGTCCGGTTCTCGTCGTCCGAGTCCGAGTCGGCAGTGGATTCTGCAGTCTGCCACTCCTGGCCGGTGGCGTACGCCTCAGTATCGGTGGGCAGCTCGGACATGCTGTCGCGGGGAGTCATCGTTCCGACGCTCTCGCGCGCATCGGCATAGTCCGTCTCTGCATCCGTGGTCGTCTCGTCTCCTAGATCCATCGATGGCGAGCGAATGAAAGTGCGGCTCAGCGCGCTAGGGGGAAGAGCGACCGTCTTCTTGGTTGGCGTGGTCTCGCCCGTCACGGTGATGGGGGAGTGGGACTCGTTGATGTGGAGCCGGGTCGTCTCGCCGAAGACCGATCGCTTTGGCGTCTCGAGTTCCGAAGAAGCTATCGAGCCCGCGCTCGCCGCCGTGGTCATCACCATAGGCGGGACGGCAGATGGCGAGTCGGCGTCGTCGCGGTCGCGGTCGCTGGCAGCGCTGCTCGGTGACCAGTCAGTCATCGTCGCGGCATCGGTGTAGTCCACAGCGGATGCGAGCGTGTTCATGTCGCCCAACTCGTCCGCCAGAGCAGTAGCGGGGCCGAGGAAACTGGTCGGTCGGTCCTTGTCGCCAATGGAAGACGACGACTGGTTGGCAAGATCATTGAACAACGGGGCAGGTGAGCCCGTGTTGAAGCTGCTCGGGGACTCAACCGAGCTCTCTCGCTGCCGGAGCAAGTCGGGCGTACCAGAGCTGGCCGAATTGAACGATCGATCACCAGGAGTGCTTGGGGAGTGAGCCAGAGCAGAGTGCGTCTTGTTGAAGCCGAGCTTGCGCGTGAGACTCGCCGCGAAGCCTCGACCCCTTCCTCGTCTACCACGGATCGTGCCCGTACCTCGCGTGCCTTTGCCGTTGACTTCGCTCTCCCATTCGGCGTCAGGTGTGCGCAGATCGACCTCGGACAAGTCTCGCGCCGGCGTTTGCCTGCCCTGACCCGCCTTGGCCTTCTCCACCTCTCCCTTCAGTCCAGCGATCTCGGCTCGAGCCTTCTCCAAATCCGCTCGCAAGTCGTCAATCTCATTGACGTACATCTCCCCGAGCGGCGATCGGTGTGAGAGTCGCTCTCCCGCTTTGGACGGCGTCGGGTCTGGCGAGTCAAAGTCGGACTGGTATAGTGCACCAGGTGATAGGGCATTACCGTTGATGTCGAAGCCGGGACCGCGCTTCTTGGGGGACTCGCTTCCGTTGGCTCCAAAGACGTCCTCGTCTTCCTCTTCCGGCCCGCGCACGTCGAGCATTCCGGGGGTCGGAGAGCCACCTCGCGAGATTCGCGCTCGCATGGCGCTGACACGTCGGTTTCGTTCGACGTTGAGCTCGCCCATGAGGTCGCTCTTGTCGCGTTGCAGGCCCGCCGTGGTCTTTCGAGCGTTGGCCATGTCTGTCTCGTGCTTTGCCTTGAGCTCCTCGAGGGCTTGAGCAGCCTTTTCAGCGTCGGTCTTGTGCGCCTCGGCGAGCTCTCGCGTTGACACGAGAGATTTCGTCAGGCGAGAGTGCTCCGCCGTGGATTTGGCCAGCTGGTCCTGCACTTCGGCGTGGGCGGCTCGGACTTCTTGCAGATTGA
>Ga0308169_10005044_pt1 | contig 12135 bp, 14 predicted proteins | sample PhyBR1_2_FD_202139 | JGI IMG/M metagenome (GOLD analysis project Ga0308169, IMG submission 202139) | Phyllosphere microbial communities from UC Gill Tract Community Farm, Albany, California, United States - DLSLSB.R1 | ecosystem: Host-associated > Plants > Phyllosphere > Unclassified | place...
ATTGAATCGCTTCGAACGTCCTTCTGTGACCCTCCGACCGCTCCTTTCCCGCCTTGATTCATCTGAGTATCTTTCCACTAGCGCCTGAGCCAAGTCTCATCCGCTCCCGTGTTGTATTGAGGGAGATGCGCGTTTTCCTTCAACCCCAGTCTATGAAGAAATCCCCTTCTCTCCCTTTCCTCTTGCCTTGAGAGTTCAACTGAAGGTTAGAGATATTACTCACCAGCCATTCTGTTCCCCTAGCCTATCACCACCTTGATCCCGGGTCGAGTTGAAGAGTAGTTTCGATGTTGATTCGATTTTGATCAGCGCAAATGAGCGAACTAGCTATTGATCTTGTTGGCTTGATCTGTCCCGTACAGCCGCAGAGGCGTGCTGTGAGTGGCTATTGAAGTATTGTCAGGCGAAAAGCGGAGAGTGTGCTGAAGGAGACCGAGGAAAATGAAACTTCGGACGAGGATTTGGAAAACAAAACTCTTCGCAGCTGAACATCGTTCTAAGATCTACTTTGTCAACATGGCTTTAACCCAAGATAGCAATGAGAGCAAGCTTCGAGGAAATTGAACCGCGATACTCGCGAAGAGAGGGACAAGCAACGACTCGGAAGTCGAGTAAACGATGCTGACCATTTACGACAGAGGTACGATGATGCGAATCCTACTAAGAACATAAGATGGACATGCAATAGAGCTATGAACAATGCTTACTGATACAAAACAACACGAGATCCGAAATGCTCTTCGCAAAAAAGTCCGTTTTCTTCCTTCGATCTTGCCCCCCTTAAGAATCCGCCTGACCTTTCTCGGCGTCAAGCAAATCGACTTGCTCGAAGATGGTGCGCTGCAGGTCGTTCGCTCGGACTGGTTTCGCGAGATACGTCGACATTCCAGCTTCGAGACATCGTTCTCGATCTCCTGCGATGGCTGAAGCGGTGAGCGCAATGATTCGGACATCACGTAGCTTGGGATCTTGTCGAATAGCTGGAGCGGGCAGAGAGGTCAGCGTTCCAGCTGCAGTAGGGGAGCAGGCAAGGAAAGCAACTCACCTCGAGAAGTCTGATAACCATCAAGTCCAGGCATTTGACCCTATAGAATTGGTTCTGGTCAGTCTGTGACGTCCGCTCACGTCGATTTCGAGAGGTAGCTCACATCCATGAGAATGACATCGTACTCCTCGGTTTCGAGTTTCGCGAGACATTGATAACCATCTTCGACAGCATCCACGTTGAACTGCACTCCAGGAAGGTCAGTACACACCCAACCCTAGATGAAGCAGACCAAAAGCTCACCTTCATTCCCCTCAAGGTTCTTGTGACAATCTCTCGAATTAACGCATTGTCTTCGGCGAGGAGAACTCTGACATCCTCCGGTCTTCTCCTTTCTCGATGAGCAGCAATAGCTGTCTCTGTATGGGCGAGTTTGATGGCTTCAGCAGCAGAAGTCGCTGGAACGAGGTGTTTCGATCCAACGAAATCTTTGACATCGAGTAGAGGAGCTTTCGCTAAGGAAAGCGAAATGATGAATTTCGTTCCTTTGCCGTATTGAGATTCAAGCACGACGCTTCCTTTCATCAACTCGACGAGCTGTAGACGAGAAGTTCAGCTCAAAGCGGAAAGGGAAGAAGCGAAATAAACGAGACCCACCTTTTTAGCGATAACGAGCCCAAGTCCTGTTCCCCCGAACTGACGAGCCGTACCAGAGTTCGCTTGCCGGAAAGGTTGGAACAGTGTTGGTAGGACAGAATCTTCGATACCGACTCCAGTATCTTCGACTTCGATCTCCAATCGGATCGCAGTCTCTGATTCTTCTGCTTGACGGACACGGAAAGTGACGGATCCCGATGGAGTGAACTGTAGGAAGACGCTGACGTGTCAGTAAAAAACAATGAAAGAGAGAAGAAGAGAGGGGAAGCTCACTTTGACAGCATTCGAGAGGGCATTCGTCAAAATTTGTCGCAAACGCAATCGATCCCCAAGTACCGTTCCCTCGTAAAACTCTCCGATATCCTCCTCGAAGTGTAGACCCTTCGCTTGAGCAGTGACCGAGAATAGTCGAGCATCTTCGATAACTTGCGAGAGTAGGAAGGGTTGAGTTTCGAGAGTCAACTCCCCTGCCTCGACTTTTCGAACATCCTGATCGCGATCATTGGCTGTCAGCGTAGCTCTTGATCTGCATAGTAGGAGAGAGCACGCACGAGTACGGCACCAATCAAGTCGAGCAAAACTTCTCCGCTTCCTACCGCTTTTCCGATCAGTCGCCGATGATCCTCTGCGAGGGTATCGTCTGCTAGCACGAGCTCCATCACACCCATGATTTGCGCAATTGGACTCCGTAGCTCGTGACTCATAGTCGTCAAGAATTCGGTTCTGATAAGAGTACGTCGGCGAGTCAGTAGCTGTTCCATGAACGAAAAGGAGAAAGAGTGAACAAACTTTAGTCGATTCGCTTCTTGCGCTACTTTCTCCCTCGATTCGAGTTCGACTTGTTCAGAACGTGTCTTTTGTAATTCGTTCTCCGTCGTGACCACTTCCGTAACGTCTGCACCTACAATGATGACACCATGAACAGCTCCCGCATCAGGAGCTGTCTCGGGGATTGAGGGATCGCCGACGAGAGGAACAAGCTAAAAGAGGACATCAGTTACTCGCGTTGCTGCTGGACAAGAGAAAAGCGGTACTCACTCGGAAGCGAGCCCAGGACACTCTTCCGTCAGGACCAACGATCTCTCGTAACATTCCAATCTCGGTTTCCTCTTCATCGATAATCTTTCGAGCAGCTTCGAGTAACTCCGAGTCGTTCAAGAAATCACTCAAGTCTTTGCCAAACAGCGCTTCTTGAGCTTTAGGGGAGATCGAGGTAGGAGCGTCGAGTGAACCTTCGAAAAAGGTAATGTTGAGTTCCGAGTTGACTGAAAGCAAGAAGGTTCCTGTTCGACCGAAAGAGCTGTCAGCGCAGAGACCCTTCAATGTCCAGAAAGAAGAGCTTACGAGATCCTTCGAGGACAGCTTTGATTCGTTCCTGGATCAACAAGGCTTCGTGACGGGTTTGGACGAGTTCCTCGACATCCGTGATCGAGCAGAACCATCCGAGAGTTTTTCCGTCCGCATCTTTCGCCGCTCGACCGTGGCAAACCATCCATCGAAGTTCGTCGTCTTTGTTCTTGATTCGATACTCCATCTTGAACGGTTCTCCAGATTGCATTGCGCCAATATAGATCTTGAGCGCCGAAGGTAGATCGTCAGGGTGGAAGAGAGCTAATGGAACGATTGGAGGTGAGCTAAAGCGTAGAAGTATTCGAGCGAAAGTTCGACGAACACATCCATTTCTCGAAACTCAGATGATATCGATTATCGAGACCAGTGTATCGATACCAAGCATCGTTCAACCATTTGACTTGTCCTTCGCAATCAGCGATGAAGCAGATCTAGAAGACGTATCGAAACCAAGTCAGTTTATCGAATCGCGATAGAAGAACGAAGGCGACTCACCTGGGGTTGAACTTCAACAAGATCAGTCAGCTCGTCGAGACTCAACGGAGTTCGAGCTGCACCGGTTGGAGACAGAGGCGTTTCTGATCCTTGATCAGAAGGATCCACCGATTCGAGAGCGCTGTCGAATTTGTCTTTGTTCGACGAATCGGGCATCGGACTACTCGATGGCGAATGAGAGAGGATACTGTGAACGCTTTGCAAGACTTCTTCCGGAACGTGGTTGTCCGAGGAGAAGTGGTGTGACTCGACATCGTGGCATTGGTCCTCCTGGCGAGAGACGAAATCTCGCGATTGAACAGTGTCGTCGACCTGACCTTTGGAAGGAGGGAGGGCACCAGGGTAAGACGATGAACCTTTTGGGATCAAAATCGGTATCGAGGGAGGCAGGTCGGATGCTGAGTGAATGGTTGAGCGGTCGAGAGTGAGGTTAAGGGGAGAAGCGGAATTGGATTTTGGTGGAGAGGTCACGACGCCGCTTGCAGAAGGAGACTCTACGGGCGACATTGGTCGGAGAGCTGTGGTTTTGTGTCGAGGGGAAGCAGGCATCGAGCGCGACCGTGAGCCAGAAGGGGTTGGAGTATCGCCATCGTCTCTAACTTTTGCAGTTGCGTGCGAAAGCATAAAGGCAGTTTCAGACGAGATAGGGAGTTTCTCGCGATCTTTGCCGATGGTTGGTCTCGCCGATCGTCTCGACGAGGAGAAGGAGGCTGATCTGATACTGCCAGTCGAAGTCGAGTTTGCGAGTTCCCCATTGTCAGTCTTCGAGTCTGTCGTTTCAGCTCCTGTCGCCGATAGTAGCTGATTGATATAGGACGTAGGAATGACGGCAGGAACGGAATTGTGAGAAGGAGGGGGTGAGAGTCGAGGGGGAGAAGCGAGAGCAGGTTTGCTCGTGGAGAGGGGGGAAAGAACTGGAGGGGAATTTGGTGGGAGATTCGTCTCGAGGTTATCGGCGTCGTGTGGTCGAAGGAAGATAACAGTGTACGATCCTTCGCTATCTTGACCGTTCGTCGTCTCCTTTGATGATCCGTCGACTTTTTCGTATGAAACGAGAACGTCCGCCTTCAATTCCTCCTTCTCCTCAGTCTTCCCTTGATCGACGTAATACTCCAGTACCACACTCTGACCCCAGGCGAGCTGTTCTGTCTCGTTGGCCAAGTAACCTAACTTCTCCCGAACTCTCCCTAGAGCGATCTCACATCCCTCATCTCCCTTTGATCTGACTAGTAAATCCCCTGCCGTACATTTCAAGCCTGTAGCTTCCCCTCGTGTCCAATCTCGACCAAAGATTCGAGCTGCTGCTGGCGAAAAGTCTTGTATCCGAAGTGATCTTGAGTCGAATGAAACGAGAGGAAGGTGAGGGAAAGGCGAGGACATTCGTCTTCCTCTGTCCTTCACGTTGTCAGTATTTGCTTGATGGTGCTGTGGAGTCGGAGAGTGAGATGAATTTCTTGAAAGGAAATGACCATCATTCGACTTTCGTTCTAGATTTCGCAAAGGGAGGGTCTTTTTTTCTCCTCGGCCTCGTTGATGCTACGAAGATGGGAGACAAGTCGACGTTTGCATAAGAACAACAACGATGAGAGATAGATCGACAAAATAATCCAGGGGTTTTTGACTGAGAGAACAACAAAAAGTGAAAAGGGAAATCCAACAAAAGATCGACGACAACGGATAGAGAGATAGAGAGAAACACCTATAGACAAAACACCTTTCTACTACTTGAACCAACCTTTGATTCCCTTCTTCTTCCCACTCGCGGTGAGAACCGCTCGAGGAATCGAAGCTTCCCTCCTCTCCTTCTCCCTTCTCTCCTCCTCGACTTGATCTCGCACGCTCGTAGTAACGCTCGTTCCTTTGTCCGAGTGAGATCGATCCGAAACTTTCCCGGTCGCGTGCTTGTGATGAGGCGAAGAAGAGGAATGGTGGTGATGGTGAGGGTGAGGAGGTTCTTTCGCAACTTCGACGAATTGAACTCCTCCAATTCCAGTACCGAGGACTGCTCCAGTCGCAACTGTTCCTGTTCCTCCTCCAGATATCGTCGAGCCAGTGATCGAAGTTGGAGTCGAAGGTCGTCGGTGAGAAAGCTTTTCGTTTGCGAGAGGTGAAGAGGGATGTTCGAATTCCTTCTCTTTGTCTTTCGAGTTCGGAGAAGACTTCGCCGTCGAGGGAGTAGATGTTGTCGGAGTGGGATGCTCGGGAATCGTGGGAGTTCCTCGATGATGTCGACGGGGAGAAACAGATTGACGAACGTGAGGAAGAGTCGGAGGGGGCATGAGTCGATCGCCCGTTGGCACAGCGCGCCAAGCTGGAATAGGAGGAATCGAAGGAGAGGTTTGGGTAGAAGCTGTTGAACTTTTGGCGACTGGCGAAGACGTGGTGACGGCTAGAAATGCAAGGATAAAGTCAGGTTCTGTCGCACATATCAGTGAAGAACGAGAAGACTTACGTTTCGAACTAGAGCCGATAGTCTCGATTCTGAATCCACCATTCGCATCCCCTTTCTTCCCCTTCTCGTCTTCCTCTCTCTTCTCCTTAGCGACGACTTCTCGTTCAATCGCCAAACTCTTGCCATACAGCGCCAATTGATCCCTCAAGCTCAACTTGCTTCCACCACTGTTATTACCGGACGAAGCGTTCGAGGTTTTCGAAGAAGAGGGTTGATACGAGAGCAAGTCTCTTTCGGCTTTTTGAACCCTCGATCTAGCTTGAGCACGAGTAATCGAGAGGAGCTGATCTTTGTCTGTCGGGAGTCCATTAGCCGAAGAAGTACTAGTTGTTCCATCCGAGGAAAGAATTGGTCGAGAGGGAAGATGCGGTCGAATCTGACCGATTTCGGTTCGCTTCTGCTCTCGCTTGAACAGCAGAGAGGGCAGGAGGAGGAGCGAGTGAAGGAGCGGTAGGAGGTCGAGAGATGGATGAAGTTGTGCTAGAACCGAGTGAATCGGATCGATTTCGTCCATCTTGCTGAACCTGAACGGAGAAGGCTCGTCGAACGTCTGCTGCTGTTGGGCGCGCCATTCGAGAAGCGTTCGAACCGTCCGAGCTGAGTTCGTGATCTGCGAGTCCAGCTGTTGCGCCAGTCGAAGGTCGTCGAGAAGAAGCAGGAGAAGGCGTAGTGCTCGAAGCGGAATAGAGGAAAGGACTGTTTGTTGTCGTTGCTGCATCGTCGAGGAGGTTCTGATGAAGTTGTTGTAGGAGAGGAGATCGAGATTCCGGTTGAGGGTTCGAAACTGATCTTTGGCGAGAAGGGGTCTTCTCTTCGTGTTGCTCCGGTTCTGCCTCGACCTTCGTCCCCTCAATTCCAGCTTCTCCGTCTTGTTCCGACATCGACAGCTGGCTGCTCATACGTGGTCGATACAGCTCGTGTTTCGATCCGGAAGGCGCTCGACTCAAAGCGGGAGATCGATCAGGACGAAGGGTCGAAGTCGTCGAAGTGAGGGAGTTGAGGTCGGATGCGGTGAAAGAGGTTTGGGTAGGAGGTGCTGAAGCGGGAGGGGTCGAGTCGGACATCTTCGTGAACGAATCCATTCTGAGTGGTCGATGAACTTCCATACTTCTCCTCCTCTCCTCCTTTTCCTTTCTTTCTTCGTCTCTAACCCCATCCTGTCCTTCCTCTTCTTCATCCTCATCCTCCTCTTCCAACGCGTACTCTTCACCCAAAGCACTGCCCAAACTACTTCGACTGACCATGGCCTCGACTAGAGCTCTTCGATCTGCTTCTGAACCTTTACTTCCGATCTTTGACATTCCCAACGCTTGTCGAATAGTCGCACGAGGATGTGCCGCTTTCTCCCATACACTCGGTAGAGACGGGCGTCGAGGATTCGAAGCTGAATCTTTGGCGAGGGCGAGGGAAGGGTGGGAGATGGAGGATCGTCGATTCGGAGGAAGAGTCGGAGTCGATGAGCCGGAAGGTCCGCTTGCGGCACCGAGCGAGATCTGACTCGAAGATGCGTTTGGACTGACTGAGGATGCGCCAAGAGAAGTGAGGGAAGCGATAGAAGCGGAAGAATGGAGACCGGGTAGATGAGGGTGAGCAGCATGTTGCGAGATCTTGGTTGCTATGGCATCAAAAGATCGTTGGGGGTGTATTCGTTTCTTGTTGATCGAGCGAAGAGAGGTTTTCGAACGAATCGAAGCTGCATCGTCGGATCCTCCTTGCGAAGATGAAAGAGGTTGCCAAGTTTTGAGGACGTCGGCTGCTTCGATGTGCCCTTGTTGTAGAGCGATAGTTTCTGGCGTCAACCCGTACTTCTCTGATACTCTGGCATCTGCTCCGTATGAAAGGAGGAGTTTGATGATCGAAACGTGACCGTTTGCAGCAGCGAAATGAAGTGGTGTCGAGCCTGTGACAAGTAAACTCAGTATTCAGTAACGCACATCATCGAGACAGAAGCCTCGTGAGCTACTCACCTTGAGTTCCCGCTGCCAATCCAGAACTTTTACTTCTCTCGTTCGTGTATCTTCTCGGTAGCCTCGGAGAGTTGACGTCCGCTCCCGCCTCTATCAGCATTCTCACAACTGTCTCGTTCCCTGAACTTGCAGCAGCATGTAGAGGTAAAACTCCATTCAGGACCGAGTTCACGGGTTGACCATGGGAAAGTGCGTATTGAACGAGACCTTTTGACATTGGAAGTTGAATCTTTTGTCAGTTCTACGTTCTGATGGTACTCAGAAAGCCTTGATGTATAGCTTGGTCGTCTGCGATGGTTCCGATGCCCCGACATCATCCCGTTCGGTGAAAGCTCCGCCAAGTCTCTACACCTCACAATCGACTCAAATCCCACCTACAAGCACTTTCATACTGCCTTCCAGCTCTTTCATAAATGTCCGAGAGCTCCCACGTCGCTGCTGAAAGAGAAAGAGGCAGTTGTTTTGAGAGAGAAACTCACCGACATTCCCTTTCGCTGCAGCACTATGTAAGCTGAGATCTGTATAATCCGTAGTGATCCCTAACCTATTCTCTTGCCTCGTGATAGAACTAGCGGGTTTCAATCGATGTCTGCTTCCAGATCCTCCTCCTGCTGAATTCGAGTGTCGGAGAGAAGCCAATGATTGAGCGAAAGAGTGAGAGGTCTTTGAGGTATGTGTAGAGTGGGATGAAGAGTTGGACATTCCCCCCTCACTCTCTCGCAAAGGGAGAAAGAGTCGGCAATGGGCGAAGAAGGAAGGGTGAGCTGAAAAGGGAGGCTGACTCGTCTGGTTCCGAGGAGAGAACCGATCCTTATTTTTCGACGACTTTCTTATCCTTGTTGTTCCGTCGTTGTCGTCGTAGAGATAGTAGAGAAGAGAGAGTGCGGAACGTGGAGGTGAGCGATCAATTTAGGAGTCCGAATGAATTTTGTCGTGACGGAGTCCAGAATGCAAAAAGAATTGGATCGGCCACGCTTTACTCAGATCGACTCAGTATCACTCCGCAATTCAATTGGTTTGACATCTACATCACCCCGCTATCGGGCAAAATCGAAGCAAGCAAGAAAGAACGGGTCAAGCCGTTGCGAAAGTGAAGAATCTCGCTGCGGCTTCGTAGAGACAACTGCCGACGGTGCTTTTCGACGTTTGAGGAGCTGTATCGTAGTCAGTCGTCGACAAGAATGAATGAGGGCGAGAGCGGCTGACGATGCACGGACGTCAGCGATGCGATACGAAGAACATTCGCAAGGGAGAGCGGGATGCAACAAAGGATGAGCGAGAAGCGTAGACCTGCAGCTGAAGGTTCAGTCACTACTAGCTAGAAGAGGATCCCTGAGCAAAGCGAGAGACACTGAGCGATCTTTTTGAACTCAGAACAGCGAAATCTGTGTCAACGATAGAGCTCGTTGAAGTTCCCCTTCAGCCTAAGCGCAGACCATGAGCTTTAGACAGTCTTGTCTCCAGAGAGTGCCAGCGTGAACGAGAACCTCTTGGGATGCAGCTGTGTGCCATGAGCAGCGAATTTAAGCCTAAGAGACCGCGACGAACAATAACTTCGTCAGCGTGTGGGGCGCTGCTCCACGGAACAATTTGTCACATACCTTCGGATTGACTGACGTTGGCTGCAAGGTCATCAGACAGCTACATGGGCATGGAATCCGCTCAAGAAGGAAAAAGCGAGATGACCAAGCGGGAGAACACGACAACAAGCTTGTGAATGTCACTGAAAGCGCGGGTCAGCTGAAGAGAGATTACCGAAGACTCGTACGAAGCAACAGAGCAACAGAGTGCATGTCGAAAAGTCATGGGTTTGGTCAGAAGTCGAAAGCGAACTTTCCTTCTCTTCTCCTTCATACCTCTCACTAGCCCACCCGAAACACCTCTCAGAGATCATGTCCTTCACTCGCGCCCTCCCCGCCCTTCGTCAATCGACCCGTTCTCTCCTTTCCAAATCTCTTCCCCACTCGATCCCTCCCTCTTCTCCCTCCCTCCTCAGACTCATTCCTTCAGCTGTTCGACCCTTCTCTGTATCAGCACAAAAATGGAGGCATTCTCCCGTAGCAGATGATCCTAGGTGGAAGAACAATCAGAAAGTCACTTATGAGGAATTGAAACCTATCACTCAGAGTCCTGATAACGTGAGTTCAAAAGCATCTGGCTACTTTTAGACATTGTACTGATGTAGTTCCCTTTTCGAGTTCACAGAAGATTCTTCTGATCGGTTCGTTATGATGATCTCTCGAATTCGCGCGCGACTTCGTGCTAATTGCCGCTCATCTCGACTGAACAGACGTACGAGAGCCCTCGGAGGTCGTACTCGGAAATATTCCTTCATCGGTCAATCTCCCCATGTCAACTTTCGAGAAAGCACTCTCGATGGACGAAGGTTCGCTCTCTTCTCCCTCCCTTATCCCTCGTACTCTAGCTCACATAGCCTACCCACAGGCGACTTCACTCGAGTTCACGGTTTCCACAAGCCGACAAAACAGCAACCTATGATCTTTTATTGTCGTGCTGGAGTTCGAGGAAACACTGCGGTCGATCTCGCAAAGAGGGCTGGATACAAATTGTGAGTCTCGCACGGGATGTACACAAGCTGATCTGGAGCTGATGTGTGGCGGTGTTGATCTACAGAGCGAGGAATTACGAAGGATCCTACTTGGATTGGGAGAAACACGAATCGTCAAGTCAGAACCAAGACGACTAAACCCCTTCCCACTTTCTATTTCAACTTCTTTTCTCTCTTCCATTCTTTGGACTCCCTCTTCCCTTCGAAAACAGAACTCGCAGTGCTCGCAACTCATACCGATAGCATAACTTCTCCTTCGAAACTGAATCCAACTTGTAATCAACGAAATTACACACCGTACCACTCGCTAGCTCTCTCCCTGTCTTTTCATCCAGTGAAGCAAGCGAGAGGCAAAAGTGCTCTAGGTCAGAAACCCTTTACAACCTCCAAAAATCTACTTCCAACAAATTATACACTAAATTGTTCAACATGCAACCCAACTCCGCCCAACCTCACCTGCTTTGAGATAGGTATACCAGCTACCACATTCCTGACCTCGCTCTATAGAAACCCTCTCGCCTTGCTATTAGTAACTGTCGTTCTTACGATGGGAAAAAGTGAGAAAAACGTACGGTCATTCTTTCAGGTCCGCAAACAATCACGTGCATTCCTCCACCTCTGTTGCGTACGCGCAGTGGTACAAGAGCTTCTTGTACAGCGGAGGAAGTATAGGGTGGGTAGCGAGAGGGGGAACAACATGATTTGCCTCCTGATTTGTTCGAACAACATCCTCCTTTCTTCTGCTTCTGCGAAGTGGTGGTCGACGTTGAAGAGGCTCGAGTTTGACAGCAGGAAGGTAATTGATCGAGTTCCGCAATTCCAGTGATTCCTTCTCCCTTTTCTTTTGTCTCGTTCATCTTTACCTCCTCCTCCTCCGCCTCGAGGATAACTCCACTCTCGACGTTTCCAATACAGTCATTCTCCGAGTTCCCACAGATCCCTTCCCCTTCCCGTTGATTCTCTGGATCACCACATTTACAAATCGGATAGCAAAACGAGCAGGGCGAGAGAATCTTGTCGATGGAACAATGCATCAGTTGCGAGAGAGACGGTCGTAGTAGGTGTAGTGATGTCTGAGGAGGAAGTGGGAGGGGGGAGTGATGAGAAGGGGAGGAGGAAGATGAAGAGGTTACATGGATTTCGAGCGAGATTGAGAGGGGAGAAGAAGCGGGAATGGACGAGATGACCGAGTTGAGACGAGGGAGGAACCATGAGATTTGAGCTGGAGACGATAGGGCGGCATAGAAGATGTCAGTGATCGGAATCTGCGAAACTCAAGCGAGAAGCGAGACTTACCTTGCTCCTTGACGACCCAAATCACCTTGACATCACCTCCTCTTCCAGCTCTGACCCGTCTTCCAACAACCTCGTCCAATACACCGATGACGAAACTCATCCCACTTCCTCCAGCAATCAAGATTAAATTCTCTTTCTCTTCGAGAACCTCCTTCGTCTCAAACGTCGGCAAGCCAGATCCGGGGTAAGGACCTGAGATTAAGGCAAGGACGTGCTTTGTTGTAGGTCGGGATTTATCGGAGGCTAGAGAGGCAGTAGAGGAGGAGGAGGACGACTTTGCGAATAGGTATAAATCGTTTGACCAAGTTCCGAGACCGCAAGATTTGATGTAGAGTTCGATGCCCTGATCCTGATTCAAAATAGA
>Ga0308169_10005047_pt1 | contig 12134 bp, 5 predicted proteins | sample PhyBR1_2_FD_202139 | JGI IMG/M metagenome (GOLD analysis project Ga0308169, IMG submission 202139) | Phyllosphere microbial communities from UC Gill Tract Community Farm, Albany, California, United States - DLSLSB.R1 | ecosystem: Host-associated > Plants > Phyllosphere > Unclassified | place...
CAGATTTGAATCTGAAATTAAGATTATTGCGCAAATTCACTTTTTTTAAGTTATTCATCTTTGAAATCAAAAATGCTGGAATTATGTCAAGATCAATGTCTGAAAAGTTCGCACTTTCTATTTTCGAATACCCATTATCATTCATCAGATGAATATGTATTTTGGTATACGCCATTGGTATATCATAATTGTCAAGATCTATATTGATCTGTTTTCTATCTTCTTTACTAAGCTCATAATAAAGAGCCTTTAGCACTTTCTGTGCATAGCCAAATGCTTCAGAGCATAGAGTTTGCAGAGATTTAGGATTGTTTTCAATTGCATCGCTCTCGCAAACACAATTGCTGGTACATACTGTCATACAAAGCAAGATTCTTAATAGTTTTATGCTTCTACTACTGTAGTCTCCTTTACTAGTACAAAATAATCTAATCATGAGGGGCTGGAATTATTTTTTTTTAAATATTTAAATTTGTGAAAAATTTTTAAAATTGGAAAGGAGTTAAAATTATCAGAATTGTGATTGCACAAAGCCAGAATTATTGTATCCAAGTCATTTATTGCACCACTAGAGTTATCTAAACGACAATTATACAGTATTATTGACCTCTTGTCTTGTTACTTGCTGCTATTAATTGCTTTACATTTATTGTTTTTTCAATTTTTCAGAATAATTTACAAAAATTGCTGTTTAAAATTTAAAATCATAAAATTTCAAAAATGCGAAACTAACAATTATATTTTTTAACATCTTTTTATTCTCTGTCTGAATCGAACATATAATTTACCAGCAGGCTATAACAAATAAGTCCCTGATCGTTAGCAGGAAACTGGTCAAAGATAGCCTTGATTTCGGACTCATGCAGGGGATCTTTACCAGAACTCAGAATAGACTTTAGCTCTGATGCTTTGATATAACCCGTCTTATTTTTATCAAAATGCGCAAATGACTCCTTTATGGCTTCCTTGCTGATTCCTTCCTTCTCAGCTTTCTCTGCCAGCAGCTTGAATTCTTGGAGAGAAATGTCTGTCTTTTCTTGTAACTCTCTCGAAAATTCGTCACCCACCACTACACCAGAGCATTGCAGTGCAGGTATTAAATTTGCCAGAGGCATCTTGCTTGATTCATTTGCAAACATAACAAATATTTTTTCTAGTTGATCTTCTAGCTGAGGCATTTGATAAAGGGTTGCATAAACAAACAATGAAAAGTAACATTTGCATTAAGATATTAACGGGTTTACTAAGTAAAGCCATGCTTCAAGGACAGCTATTCCTATTAAATAAAGTTTTAAAATAATGCTTATAAACAGACTATTTATTTTTGCATAAATCTATGCAACAGAACAGTGAGTTGTAAGAATGAATGTGGATGAAATTACTGTTATTGTCTACAGATCTTCGTTCATCCAATCAAAGTCTTTGGATATCTTCTCAAGGTCTTCTTCGTTTATCCTCTCATCTCCGAGTATTTTGAATGGAAATTCACACTTGCTAAGGTTGGAGCTGTCTGATAGTTCGTTTGCTAGGATCTTGCAGCACAACTCAAGTAAAAACGGATATTCAAGATAGTTTGCACTATTGCAGACATCTAAGAGCTCTTGGGGAGTGCAGCTGTCAAAAAAATGGAGCATTTCGTATGAAAAATGTATCTCTAGCGGGTTGTATCCCTTCTTGAGAACATGCATGTCTTTCTGCATAAAATTGTAAACCAAAAGTAGAGTTTTTCTGTCAATGAGAAGCTTCACAGGGGAGTCCATATTGGAGTATTCCATAAGGTTTTGCAGAAGATTGCTTTTAGAGGAATACTGCTCCTCTAGTTCTACCAGATGCCCATCCAAAGTTGATATTTTAAACATATGGGTTATTAAAACAGAGAAGCAAATGTAGAGCATGTGCAAAACGCGGCCTGATTTGGAACCTGTATTGTAAAGATCAATAATAAGAAAAGTACCGATCACAGAGAGGTCAACATAAAACATGTAGTTACAGAGTAGAAAGTATATTGAAGATAAACTATGCTAGTTGCAGATCAAAAAAAAAATAGTAAAAAAAAGAAACATGATTTATTGCCTGCTGATTATTCATTCTCAGAATCAGAATTCTTCTTTGATAACCTACTGTTTTTTTTGGACATGTCAAATTCAAAACTAGGGCTTAGCGGAGAAATCTTAGGCGAGACACACGGCTTATATGAAGAGTGGGAATCATAGCTACTGCTCAATGGGCTGTAGCCAGTAGGCATGGGCGAGTATTGGCCAAAACTCATAGAAGGACTTTGGGATGAACTTCTGGGATTGTTGGCAACCGAGTATGGGCTGTAAGTAGGCGATCTTGCACCATACGAAACAGGACTTTGCCCGCCTGTGGGGGAGTTTGGCCGATAGGTCACACTGTAGGGGTTATATGAGGTAGAAGTGGGAGTATATGCAGTGGAGGTGGGCCTATACATGGGCGTCTTAAGATCATAAAGAGGACTCATGCCTGATCTTGTGTCTGGGGAGAATCCAGAGGTCGTCAGAGGGCTGAAAGAGCTGATGTCTGGCCCACAGATAGGAGAATATGCGGAAGGCCAGTCGCCAGAAGTCGATATAACTCCAGGACTCTGTATCATGGGCGTTTCTCCTCCGGCGAACAAGTTAAAGGGAACCACATGGTCTAACTTCTTAATATCAAGTATGAGTTCGATATTTCCTGTGCCTACAGGCGCCAATTGTCCAAGCATGATGTTCTCAGAGACACCCTTGGTTCTGTCCAGCTCGGAGTTGCATGCCGCGTCAAGAAGTACATCCACTGTTTCTTCAAAAGAAGCACGCTTCAGAGCGCTCTGAGACTCTCGGCTGACCCCGTGCCGGGTAATTCCGGTTAGGAATCCCTTCACTGACATAACATCCGCAAGAAGAGACATATGCCTGTGATTTACATATGCGGTACTCTCGAGAACATCCGTCAGCTCATTCAAAATAGCTTGCCTAGCCGCCTCTACACCAAGAATATGATAAATGGTAAGAATGTCATTTGCAACCACTCTGGCTGGATCAATGTCTTGGGCACTGAGCATTGACAGAAAGCTGATCCCATCTGTCTGGAGAAACCACTCTTGTGCCGACTCGCCGGATGATGTAGAAGCAGTGTGGCTAGTGATATGTGCTTTCTTAACCTGGGGGTAGCCCTGAAGATGAATCTTCAGTATTTTAGACAGCGACTCATAGTAGAAAAGTAGAGAATCCCTCAGATCTGAGCTGAACCTTATTCTTATAATCAATCTCTCATCGTTATCATCAGAAGTAATAATACTGGAAGGAAGACTAAAGGCGTTTTTTATCTTCAACGAAATGAAATCAAGAGTAAGTCTCTTAGACACAATGACAGAGCGCGAAAGCTCTAAGCGGATGACAAACTTATCAAGCAAGTCATAGTCGATCTCTTCATCAGGCATCTCAAAGTATGAGTGGACAAATCCACGATCTTCGGGAATGACCGTAGTCTTAATTTCAGGATCATAGATAATCTGAGATGAAACACATGCCATTTTCATAGACAAAAACTCAATCTTGTTTTGGACATTTCTTACATTTTCCAAGTTAAAACCAAGATTACCGGACAGAAAAACCTTCATAAAAGGGGTCCTGATGTTCTTGGCCAGGTTAATTATCTCGTTGAGTCTGGGAACACCCATGGAATGTGTAGACGCTACACCTGCCAAGTGAAATGTGTTCAAAGTCATCTGGGTTGCAGGCTCCCCAACAGACTGGGCAGCAAGCGTGCCCACCATCTCATTGGCGTTGACCCGAGATTTCATTATTTTCAGCGCAATTTCATCCAAGATGGCATTGAAGTTTGCCAAAGATAAATTGAGAAGAACGAATTTGACATTCAAAGAAATCCTAATATAATAGTCAAGCTTCTTGTTGCCAGTCATCGCAGCATCCAATGAACTGAGAATGACGTATGGGCTGATTGTTCTGCTATTTTTAGCATTTTCAACCGCTAATTCGTGATTCTTCAAATAAGTCTTATTTGACAGGATACGGCCAATGTTAACTGGTGAGGAGTAAAATCCAGACACAAGAGCTTTGTTAGTGTACAGATACTCATACTCACAATCTAGGAGCTTTTGCAGATCAAGATCATCTCGCATCATTTCATAGACATCAGACGATACTTGGCTGGGCTTGATAGCATAGTTCTCATCCCCAAACATGTCAATAAAGTATTTTTCCTTAAAATCAGCCAGATCAAGACTTATGTTTTCAAGATGTGTTGCATCAAAGGAGTCGTCACCATACTTAAACTGGTAAATGTCACCACTTCCGTTCCTGACAGAGTAGTCGTGCTGTGCTGTGGCATCTTCCAGTGCTTTGACTAATCTTCGCTGAATATACCCTGTTTCTGCCGTTTTGATGCTGGTGTCAATAATGCCTTCTCTTCCTCCCATCGCGTGGAAGAAAAATTCATCAGGCCACATTCCCGAAATATAGGAGTTTTGCACAAAGCCTCTGCTCCTGGCTGTATAGTCATACTTGTAAAAGTGAGGGAGACTTCGCTCGTTAAAGCCAAATGGGATACGCTTTCCTTCCACATTTTGCTGCCCCATACAAGTTGTAATTTGCGAGATGTTAATGTAAGATCCTTTAGAACCTGACAATACCATAGACTTCATGTTGTTATTGGGAGATATAAGATTGGACCTAAAGCCTCTCCTTCCCATTTTTTCCGATGTTTCGTCTGAAATAGTAGGAATATTACGCGCCTTATTGAGAATAACATTGACTTTAGACTCGAAAGTGGCAGACAGGCTCATACCTGGAAGCTTGTCTAGCTCGTTTCGTTTCGTAACAGTAATAATGTCGTCAACCTCGTCCATCGCCTTTTTTACAGTCTTTCGGCAAACATCGAGTGTTCTGTTGTCGGCTACACAGTCCCCTATTCCAATAGAAAACGAAGAGATATGCAAAAGAAAGTAGCTAATCAGCCTCTGAATGCTGTCAATAAAGTTTAGTGCTGCATTTGAGCCACAGTCATTGTAAATAATCTGAATGATACCGCCCTGCTTTGTTCCAATCGATACGACATCAATTCTACCTGCCAGCAAAACACCATTTTTAATGATAGTCCTGCTGTCGGTGCAGTTCATTGTATTCCATTCCTTGTTCTCATTCATCCTGTCACTAATGTCCTGGTCTATCCCCACATTGGCCTGCCTATCGTAAAATATGCGCGGCAAAATAGCAGAAAAGATTTGCTTGCCAGTCCACAGCTCTACAGGCTCCAAGATTGTTGGCTTCATAAAATCTATGAAATCCTGATTCTTCTTTCCAAAGACATTTAAATTATACAACAGGCTCATGGCTTCGGCCCTCTTGAAAAAGGAATCTCTGATTGTGAACAAAAAGGCACCCACAAGAGTATCCTGCACAATTCCAATTACTGGCTTGTTTGACTGGGGTGAAACAATTTGCTTGGAAACTGAGGTGAGTGAGCAAAGCTCTGACTTGCTAGGATAAGATTGAGGCATGTGAAGATTCATCTCGTCGCCATCGAAGTCTGCATTATAAGGAGAAGTTGCACTCAGGTTCAGCCGAAAGGTCTTTCCCTGCATAATTTTGGCACGGTGTCCCATCATACTCATTTTGTGCAGACTTGGCTGACGATTGAATAAGACTTCATCGTTGTTCTGCATATGTCTTTCAACAATAAAGCCCTTTTCCAGCTTCAGCTCGTGGCGATTGAAGTTTAAGTCAATCCTTTGTCCGTCCGACCTGATCAGGTAGTTTGCGCCCGGATGCTCATTCGGTCCCCGGTTGACCAGCTCCTGCAAATAGTCTATGTTGAAGCTATTGACTTTCTCTGGGAAAGTGTGGACCTTGGCTATGCCGACAGGAACGCCTACTTCCTGCACAGAAATGTTGGGGTCCGGAGATATGACAGAACGTGCGCTAAAATCGACCCTTTTTCCCATAAGGTTTCCTCTAATTCTGCCCTCTTTTCCTTTTAAACGCGCACTGATGCTTTTCAACGGTCTCCCGTTCTTCTGCAGTGCTTGCGGCTGCCCGCCTATGTCATTGTCAATCAGAGTGGCCAAATGAAATTGCAGAAGCTGCTCATAGTCTCTGACTATATGCCCAGGAGCACCCTCCTGCTCGTACTTTTTAAGATAAGCATTGGACTTGACAATGTCCGCAAGCTTATGAGTAAGATCATCCTCTCCTCTGAGATACCCGTTTAAAACTATTGAGGGGCGCACAGCTGGAGGAGGAACAATGATAGCACATAGAATCATCCACTCAGGCTTGCAAAATTCGGGATGAAAGCCCAGAAACCTGTAATCTTCCTCTGGGATCTTCTTCAGGATGTTATAGACTCGCTCTCCATTGAGAACAACTTTCCCCTCGTTGTCCTCGTCTTCCTTCATAAATGCAATCAGATTGAGTCCCTCTTTTTTTATGCTTGGCTGCTTGTTCCCGCATCCTGTTTTGCCTTCTGACGTCACTTCTCCTTCACAAATATTTTTGAATTTCAGGGCTGTCCAGCAATGTTCCAATCCCTCGTCTAATTTATTTTTTGAAATTTTAATTTTTGAACAATAAAAGCAAACACATTCAAGTGTCTTCTTGATCTTAGTCAAATAGCCGACGTGAAACATGGGTTTGGAGAGCTCAATGTGGCCATAGTGGCCTGCACATTCGAAAGAAGAGCCGTTGCAAGTCTGGCATAGAAAGCTCTTCTCTGTAGTCCCCATCCTCAAGTCAATAAGGCCTGCCTCCTTCGGAATGCCATTCTCTACAGTCTCGGGATGGATCACATGGACAACGCTTCCTCTCTTTATTTCTTCGGGCCCAAAAAGACCAAACTGGATCGACCGGATTTGTTTCTGAGTATCCTGCTCGAACATTATGGGCCTGTAAAATTTTATCATTTTCAAATGAGTTTAAAATTTTATGCAGGGAATAAATAAAATAGAAAGTATGCAAAGCACTTGGTCACTGATAAACGTATTACAAATGTTTATTTTTGTCTGACATCACTTTCTCCACAAGTTGCATAAAACATACATGAAGAAAACAATATTCTTTCCTAACACACAATGTACAGTTTAGTTGTAAAAATACACATCGAATCTATGATTCAAGAATTCATTGTAGTTGAACTTGTGTTTTGAAAATGGATAATCGCCTCCCTTCTTGAAGCAGAAAACATTCTTTATTCTTCCGTGAACCAGTGCCATCGCACACGAGAAGCAGGGCTCCTGGTACAGGAATGCCGAAAATCCTGTGCATAAATAGCCTTCTTTTAGTTTGCTAACGTTAGAAATGCAATCAGTAATAGCATGGCCTGAAATATACTCAGAATCATAGGACTTGTACAAAAGCCTATTCTTATCAAAAATAAGACAAACAGACGAGCAGAAATGTTTATTATGTTCCAATAGAACACCATCTGTGTGATCTTCAGTATGTGCAAGTGACCTCTTTTTATCCTCATCTATTTTTATCTGGTTTTTCAAGCAGTTTAAAATATTTTCTGTCAGACAATCTGTTTTGCATGAATTTGACTTGTAGTATTCGAGAGTAACTAAGAGATTACTCATGCATTGAGCTAAGTCAACATTTTCTACAAAATTATGGAAAAATCTGCACGGCCAATGGCTACATGACTCTTCATACTGCTCCTTGGTCACAGACTTGAATCCCGGGACCTTTACAGTGATCCCGTCAGGAATGTTCAAAACACCAATGCCCATCAGAATATAGCACGCTTTGTTTGCTTTTTTGACCTTTTTCAGATGTTCCGGAATTTTCACACTTTTATTCTTTTCTACTATCGAGGATGCATCCTCAGCACATGCTTTGATTGCTGTTGCATCTATAAAACTCATCTTTCTTTCCTCCTCGTTAGTTAATAATCTTGTGAACATTGGGGCTAAAAACCGAAAAATTTACTTTCAGCAATACATTGTTATCATTTACTTTAAGATTAGATTAGCTTCATTCACTCATTTAAGTATCAAGGATTGTTGTTGAACAGCACACACATATACAGTTTAATAATTACAAATTAGTCTTTATGATTGTAAAATATTAGTCTTCATGATTGTAAAATGATGCAAAATAAAATTTAAGAAGATAAGTAAAATCTCAAAGTTTTTAATATTGTGCTGTTCCCTTCAGAAGGTACTCGGAAAATTCAGGTGACTGTGCTTTTAGAGTCTCCAACGGAAGCGCTTCAGAAGCTGTAGAGTTGCCAAAGAAAATAACCTTGTCGAATTTCTCCAGTACATTTAAATTGTGAATTATCATCACAACTGTACTATCCTTGAGTTTGTCCAAAACACTATTGATGATTGCTGCCTCCTGTGCTTTATTCATTCTGGACGTTATCTCGTCAAACACTAGAATAGGCCTGTTCTGCATCACTGCCCGCAGGAAGCATATCTTCTGTCTTTCTCCTGGACTCAGGTTAGAGCCATCATCAACAACCATTCTGTTGTATCCTATTTTCTTAATGTCCTCATGCATGCCAAACTCCTTAACCCTTTCCACTACTTCTTCCTGAACCATGCTTGAGTCAAAAAGTGTCAGGTTCTCCATCACAGAAGCCTCAAAAAGACTATCATCCTGCGGAACGAACCCTATCAGATTTCTTAAGCTTTTATTCTCCAAATGCAATATATTGACACCATCGATAAATATGCTCCCACCGTATCTTTCTATATTTGCAAGGATCTTAGAAAAGCTAGTCTTTCCAGACCCATTGTGCCCAGTTATGGCTATTTTATCTCCCTTTTCTATTCTAAGATTTACATTCTTAAAGATAACCAAGTCTCCATAGGATTTTGTCAGGTTCTCCACAACAATGTCTTTTTCAAAGGCCTGTTTAGACACTCTAGGAACCTTTTCCTTTTCAATGGGAAGATTGTCGAGATTATTGTGCACTATAAGCTCTGAATTCTCAAGCATCGTTTTGAGGCTAGAAGCAAGAGTAATGTTTCTTTTAAGGACTGAGCCATACTTCTCCATCAAGTCCTTAATTGTGCCTGCTCTGTCATCCTGGAAAGCCATATCAGTGCTGGAAATGATACTTTTAAATATAGTTATGATAGCGATGGAGCTGAGCATCTTCGTACTAAAATCTATAAAATTGTTCAAAATCCAGTGGGCTTTGAACCAGAACAGATAATTGTACAGGTCGCAGGTGTATTTCGCTACCTCTACATCGACCATCCCATAAGTATGGATCATCTCGTAATTAAGAAATATGTCCTTGAGCTTCTTTTCTGTAACGTCAAATGACTCGTGAGACTTCTTAAGAGTATACTTACGAGCAAGTGTCACGAGAGTGATTATCATTGGGCAGAAGAGAAGCAGCGACAGAATCTTGAAAAAGGAGAACCCAAATCTATACGTTGCGTATACACTGACCAATCTTATAACCATGTATGCACCGTTGTCAATGAACTCTGAGAAGAATGTCTTCACAAACCCAGAAAGTCCCTTAGTTCTCCTCAAAATAACTGAGTAGAGGTCTCCTTTTAAATACTCTGCCCAATCATGGTACTTGTATTTCAGAAATCTCCTGTAAAAAAGAGCGAAACCAACGGAAACAATATTAGATTCAATGAAAACACCCAGAATCTCCATTATAGGAATAGTGACAATGTAGAATGTCGAAAATAAGACAAGAAGGAGCAGGTTTTTAGGGTCCTTGTTGAAGGCTTTCGACTTATTTATCTGGCTAGCTTGGTCCTGCTGGAAGTTTTTCAGCAACTCTTTGACAAGAACAACTATCGAAGACAGAAGCAGAGCCCACAGTATGTGCTTTCCAACAGCAAATATCTCTCTAAAATGGCTAGTTATGGCAGAAAAATAAAGGGACACGCTTACCAAAGATTTCTTGGCCATTTTGGGATAAAAAATATAAAGCAAAAATTGCAGAAAAATTTGCAAGATTTTTTGCAAAATTATATGAATAAATTTTAAGCTTAGCATCGCTTGGGAGACAAAATATGTATAGTCTGCTGGCAAGTGAGTAACCGTGTATCACTGTAAAAAATAAATGCAGCTCTAGCAAGGCAACGAAACTTCAACCTGATAATTAGATAATCTTATTTAATTGCAAACTCAGTAAATAGACTTGTCGTTTGAATTATAAATACGAAAGATTTGTTGGCTTTGTGGATCTAGCAAATACTTGCTCATTGCCAATATGACAGGTGTCAAGTTAGTTAACAAAATATTTGGAATAACTTCTAATCAGTTTTAGTATAGACTTATTATATTAGGCTAAAGCAAGCCTGTGTTAACTATAGATTGTGTTTGTGCAGTTTGCTGAACATTATATCTATGTTCTACGCAAGTAGACAAAAGATAATCTTGTTCTAATAACAGGCTCTTTTCAACTGCCTGGCAATCGTGCTTTGACTAAAAAGCCATTTAAAGAAAAAGTAAGGTGAATTTTCCTTGCTTAGAACTAATTGACTTATTTGATAGGCTGATAAATAATTTCAGTTTTGACTTTAAACAATGTTCGAGTTTTTTGACAGCAAGTGCTGATTTTTATCTGCATTCTAACGTAGTATCTTCAATTCTGATTGATTGGAATCGTACTGTCTATTTGCAAATAAATCTTATAGGATATGCCTAATGTTTATAAAATCTTTCAAATCAATAAAGTTGTATCTTCAACGATATTAATTTTTAGTTATTGTCATCTTTTGTACTATACTTACTTCTATACTGTAATTTTTTCTAGACTTTTTATAACACTTCGACTACAACCTAACAGGCAAGAAAGCTATTGTTATTGCTAAATCAAGAAATACAAGTAATTTTACTTTAGAAACATAAACTTTGTGACATTTTAGTTTTACAATTAAAATTTTTAATTTTCTTGGTTTTGCTACATTTTTCTAACACTTTGATTCGTTTTCTAGCGAAATAATAAAAATTTTCCCTTTTCAAAAATTTTAGATGCCCCTCTTCCATGGCACTAAGTCATGAATATAAGACAAAAGAAGCTCTAGCGTGTCTTAAAAAAACAATTAGACTAGCATTTGTAAAGACAACCTTCTTGACAAATCTCCTGATGCTTGTTCTTCTTATTTTGTACATTTATTTTATCCGCTTGGAAATAAAAAATAAATCGCATCTGCAAGGAATTTTTGACTCTGCACAACCTACTGAAATACAAGAATATCTTAGAAATCATTTTATCATTGCCTTCGTCCAGCATTTAATCGTCACTATCTTTGACTTAAGGTTTGCTAATGTCTATGGCTCTTCACTCTCAGATTCTTTGAATATGCATGTGTTCATGGATTATTCTGTGTTCAGATCCGCATCTCTCGGCAGTCTTCTCAAAGAACAATTTGAAAAGGGGGAGTCAGCTTCTAGCTTTTTGTACACCTTAGTTTTTGACCTTTTTACAAAATTTTGCAGAGTAAGTATTCTGATTTACGAATTAGGACAGAAAAGTACAAGTTCCTTGTTCAAATATGGCCTAATAGCTGGGTCAGTAGTACACTTTTTGATATACTCTTTATATTTCAAAACAAGCAATTGGCACGAGAACAGGTACTTGAAGTCCAAAATCAAGGTTTCTTCTGTTGTTGCAAACGAGATTATCAATTTTGATGTTGTAAAATGTTTTAATCTGGAAGAAAAGTCAGTGGCTAGACTAAATGCAGCAGCAGAAAGACAGCGTAATGAGAAAATGCGACTTGAAAGGGTTAACACCACTGTAAGATACTTATACCGGATTCTTGAAATTTCTTCTATTGGTTTCTTTTACTTCTTCTACTTTTTAGAGTATATTGATTCCGATTACTTAAGTTCAATGCAGAAGCAGCTTGTAGATCTATATGAATCTTTGAGAGGAATTTTGAAACACATCACTGAAGTCAACAAGCACTTTTTCACATTTTATACATTGGAGACTAACTTGAAAAAAAATCAAATAGTTGGCTACAACGAGAATAAACAACTACATAACAATCTTGGTGAAAACATGGGCTGTTTTGATATTAAAGTTGAGAATCTTACAGTAGAAACCCTTTTCTCCAATCTGAGCTTCGAGATACACAAGAATGAGAAGATTGCTGTTGTCGGTGCCAACAACTCTGGCAAAACAACATT
>Ga0308169_10005048_pt1 | contig 12134 bp, 12 predicted proteins | sample PhyBR1_2_FD_202139 | JGI IMG/M metagenome (GOLD analysis project Ga0308169, IMG submission 202139) | Phyllosphere microbial communities from UC Gill Tract Community Farm, Albany, California, United States - DLSLSB.R1 | ecosystem: Host-associated > Plants > Phyllosphere > Unclassified | place...
CTTGCCTGAAACAACCTTCAAACCTTGTGGGAGCGAGCCTGCTCGCGAAAGCGGTCTGTCAGACGCATTTGTACTGACTGATACGCCGCCTTCGCGAGCAGGCTCGCTCCCACAGGGGGACAGCATTTTTGTGTTATTCCACATTCACCGTGATCTTCTTGGACACGATCGATGGATCGAACGGCATATGGCCGCTGTCGCCCAGGATCAACTGCAAGGTGTGCTTGCCCGGCGCCAGTTTGATAGTGGCTTCGGTCTGCGCCTTGCCGAAGTGCATGTGGTTGGCGTCGGTCGGAATGGGCGCGCCTTCGGCCGGCAGTTTGTCGACATCGATCAGCAGGTGATGATGGCCGGTGTTTTTGGTCATGTCGCCCGCCGGGGCCAGGGCGATATCCTTGACGCCGAATTTGACCTTGAACTCTTGGCTGACGGTGGCGCCGTCTTCAGGGGAAACGATGAACACTTCTGCGCCTTTGGGTGCCGGGGTTGCGGCTGTTGCCAACATCGAGGCTCCTAGCAACAGACCGGTCAACGCGGCACGTGACATAAAGCTTTTCATTTTTTTCTCCAGTTTTTCCATGAAATCCGTCTGGTCATGACAACTTCATGACCAATCGTTGTCGAAGGCTGCAATAACCATAGCAAAGCGAGCCTGAAACGAGCCTCGCTTGTATAAAAACCTAGGAGTGACCATGCGTTTCCTGCCTGGCCTGATCTGCCTGCTACCCCTGTTGAGCCCCCTGGCCCATGCGGAACTGATCGACGACGTCAACGACCGCGGCGAGTTGCGAATCGCCCTTGAAGCCAACACCGCCCCGTTCAATTTCAAGGAGGACGGCAAGCTCACCGGTTTCGAAGTGGAGCTGGGTGAGATGCTCGCGGGAGAACTCGATGTCCGGCCTGATTTCGTCGTTACCGATGCCACGGATCTGTTGTCCGGCGTGGAGAGCGGCAAGTACGATGTCGCTATCAACCACATAGCAATGACCCCGGAACTGGCGGAACGTTTCGACACCAGCACCACTTATAGCCAACCGGATGCGCAACTACTGGCGAGCAAGGAAGAGGCGCAACGTCCGCTGGTCCTGGCGCAGTCTTTCCAGCCCGAGGAAAAGAAGGGGCCGGCGCCGAACCTGGTCATTCCATTCCAGAAGGGCAACCCGGCGTTCAAGGCCAGCCTGGACAATGCCTTGGCGCGTATCAAGGACGATGGGCGGTTGGAGCAACTGACGCAGAAGTGGTTGGTCAAGCCGGAATGAAATCTGTGATCAAGCACAATCTCTGTGGCGAGGGAGCTTGCTCCCGCTCGGCGGCGCAGCCGTCGTAAAGCGGTTGACGCGGTCTGTCGGGAAAACCACATCAACCGGGTTGGGGCCGCTTCGCGGCCCAGCGGGAGCAAGCTTCCTCGCCACAAGAGCTAGACACAACCTCGTTACAGAGCCGCTTTCAAATCTTGCGCCACACACTCGCCAACCAAGGCTGCTGCTCTCGCGGCAGCCCTGCTGGGCGGTAGTAATGCTCCAGCTCCTCAAACCCCGCCTCCGTTAGCAGCGTGCGCCAAGCCGAGAGGTCGTGGTAGGCGCCGAAGCGCTGGCCGTTCCAGCCTTCCTGGTTTTCGCCCCGGGGATTTGAGCTGAACAGCACGCCGCCAGGCTTGAGCGTGGCGTGCAATTGCTTGAGGACGCGGGGCAGTTCCTGCACGGGAATGTGAAATAGCACGGCGTTGGCGAAGATCCCATCGAAACGCTCCTCCGGCAGGTCCAGTTGCAGGAAATCCTGTTGCCAGACCTCGCAGCCGCTGTCCTGGCGGGCCATGCGCGCGAACTCCTCGGACCCATCGAGGCCCACCGCGACATGACCCATGCCGGTGAAAGTGCGCAAATCACGCCCGGGGCCGCAGCCAAAATCCAGGATATGAAACGGTGCCTGTCCCTGGAGGTGTCGCAGCAAGGCGTCGATGTTCTGGCTGACATCGTGATCGCGGGTGCCTTCGCGAAAGCTTTCCGCCACGGCGTTGTAATGCCCCAGGGTCGTGGCGGTGATAGCGTGCAGGTCGTCGGCGCTGTGTTTCATGGTGGCTGGCTTTGGATGGGGAGTGTTCGACGACTATACCGCAAGCTCGCCCACACAAATGAAGCGCTCTTCAGCGCTTGTTCAAACCCCGCGCCAGTCGATCCCCGCCCAGTTGAATCACCGCCACCAACGCCACCAGCAATACGATCACAGTGAGCATGATCTGGCTGTCGAAACGCTGGTAACCATACCGGTAAGCGATATCGCCGAGGCCGCCGGCGCCGATCGCGCCAGCCATGGCGGAGGAGTTGATCATCGTCACCAGTGTGATAGTAAAGCCGCCGACGATGCCGGGCAGCGCTTCGGGCAGCAGCACATGCCAGACGATGTGCCAGCGCCGGCAACCCATCGCCTGGGCTGCTTCGATCAGGCCGTGGTCGACTTCCCGCAGGCTGACTTCGGCGATACGCGCAAAAAACGGCGTGGCGGCGATGGCCAGTGGCACCACGGCGGCCCACACGCCATAAGTTGTGCCGACGATCAGGCGGGTGAAGGGAATCAGTGCCACCATCAGGATCAGGAAGGGTATCGAGCGGAACAGGTTCACGAACGCGCCCAATGCCTTGTTCAAGGCCGGCGCTTCGTAAATCCCCCCCTTGCCGCTCGTGACGAGGATCACTGCCAACGGGATGCCCGCCAACAAAGCGATCAACGACGACACGCCGACCATCAGGAAGGTGTCGATGAAACCCTGCAATAACCGATCAAACCACATGACCCAGCACCTCCACCTGTTGTGCCCAATTGCCCGCGCGCTGACGCAACTCCTCGGCGCTCCAGGCCGAGCCGCTCACCGCGAGCAGCAATTGCCCCAATCCATGGCCCTGAATTCGCTCGATACCACCGTGGAGCAGTCGCACCCGTCCACCCAGGGCGCTGAACAAGGCAGCCAGGTCCGGCTCATCCTTATCGATGCCAGTGAAGCGCAGGCGCAGCACCGTGGCCGCGTGCGCCGACGCCGGATGAGGTTGCAAGCGGCTTTGCAGCTCTTCGGGCAGTGCGTGCTGCAACGGCGCCAAGAGCGTGCGACTGACGTCATGCTGCGGGTTGCCGAAGACTTCCCAGACCGGCCCTTGTTCGACGATCCGCCCTTGTTCGAGCACCACCACCCGGTCGCAGACTTCGCGGATGACCGCCATCTCATGGGTGATCAGTACGATGGTCAGGCCCAGCCGCTGGTTGATCTCACGCAGCAAACCGAGGATCGACTGAGTCGTCTCCGGATCGAGCGCCGAGGTGGCCTCGTCGCATAGCAGGATCTGCGGGTCATGAACCAGCGCCCGGGCAATCCCGACACGCTGCTTCTGACCGCCCGAGAGCTGCGCCGGATAGGCGCCGTGCTTAGCTTGCAGACCCACCAGCTCCAACAGTTCGCGCACCTTGTGCTGGCGCTGTTCCTTGGGCACGCCGGCCACCTTGAGTGGCAGCTCGACGTTCTGCCACACCGTCTTGGCTGACATCAGGTTGAAATGCTGGAAGATCATGCCGATGCGCCGGCGCAACTCCACCAGCCGATCTTCGTCGAATTCGCCGATGTCCACCTGATCGATCAGCACGCGCCCGCTGGTGGGCTGTTCGAGGCGGTTGATGGTGCGGATCAGCGACGATTTGCCCGCGCCGCTGCGGCCGATGATGCCGAAGACCTCGCCGCGCTGGATCGCCAGGTCGATGCCTTGCAGCGCAGCCACCGGGCCCTGGGTGCCAGCGTAGGTCTTGCCCAGGCCGATGAAGCGCACGTGGGCACGGTTCAATTCCGGATGCAGTTCGGTCTGGTCGGCGACGTGGGGCGCCGGGGCATCATGACGGAGTCGAGCATTGATTGCGCTCATGTTCAGCCTTCCCAACCAGCTTGGTAGAGCTTGCCATGGGCCTTGTCCAAGGCTGCGCGCACAGCGGGCGAGTGCTGGTAGATATCGACGAACTTGATCAGCCGTGGATCGTCCTTGCTCTTGGGCTGGATCACGAACTGGATGACGTACTCCTTGTGATCCAGGCCGTCGAACAGCAACGCGGAGGTCGCATCGAAGGTGTTCGCCAGGCGAATGTAGGCCGGATAGCCCTGCACCAGATCAGCGTCTTCGTAGGCGCGCACCAGTTGCACGGCCTCGACTTGCAGGATCTTGAGCTTTTTCGGGTTGGCCACGATGTCATCTTCGGTGGCCTTGTAGCCGACCCCTGGCTTGAGCGTGATCAGCCCGGCCTTGGCCAGCAACTGCAAGCCGCGTCCGCTGTTGATCGGGTCGTTGGCAATGGCGACGCTGGCGCCCTCGGGTAATTCGGCGAAGCTTTTGTATTGCTTCGAGTAGAGGCCGACGTTGTTGATGATGCCCGGGGCGAACGGCACCAGGTCGAAACCGGCGGCGGCCTTGGCGTTTTCCAGGAAGGGGATGTGCTGGAAATAATTCACGTCGATGTCACCCGAAGCGAGGCTGACGTTGGGCGCGATCCAGTCGCTGAATTCCACCAATTCGACTTTCAGGCCTTGTTTGTCGGCCTCTTGAACGGCCGCCTCCAAGGGAATGGCAAAGGCGGCGGTGGTGCCGATTTTCAGCGGGGCGTCGGCGGCGAACAGCGCCGAGCTGAACAGGCCGAGGGCCAGGGCCAGGGTTTTGACTGGCAGGGTGAGGAAGTGCTTGGTCATGTCGGATATTCCAGTCATTGATTGAGTCATGTGCTTTCGTGGCGAGGGAGCCTGCTCCCGCTGGGCTACGAAGTAGCCCCAAGCTTTTTTGGGCGGGCTTCGCCCACCAGCGGGACAAGCTCCCTCGCCACGGGGGTCAGCGTCTGTAGGTTGAGCCGGTGTGTTGTCCGGGCAAATGAGCCCCCGCGTGAAACAACTTTTCGCGCAGCGGGCCGTTGTCGTATTCGGTCTTGTATGACCCGCGTCGCTGCAGCTCGGGAATCACCAGGTCGATGAAGTCCACGTAGCTTTGCGGCGTGACGATGCGGGTCAGGTTGAAGCCATCGAGGCCGGTTTCGGCGATCCAGGATTCCAGCTCATCGGCGACCTGTTCGGGCGAGCCGACCACGGTGATGTAGCGCCCGCCCAAGGCGTGTTGCTCCAGCAGCTTGCGGCGGGTCCAGTCGTTGTTTTGCAGGGTCTTGGTGGCGGATTGGATGGCGTTGCTCTTCACGTACTGGATCGGTTCGTCCAATTCATACTCGGAAAAATCGATGCCCGTCGACGCGGAGAAATGCGCCACGCCGGCCTCGGCGCTGGCGTAGCCCAGGTATTCGGCATGCTTGGCCCAGGCCGCTGCTTCGGTCTCGCCGACGATCACGTTCAGGCCCATGAACACCTTGATGTCCTCGGGGTTGCGCCCGGCCTCGATGGCACTGGCCCGGACCTTGTCCACCTGGACCTTGGTCGTCGGTTTGTTCTGGCCGCTGATGAACACGCATTCAGCGTGGCGCCCGGCGAACAGCAGGCCCCGCTCCGAACTGCCGGCCTGGAACAACACAGGTGTGCGCTGCGGTGAGGGTTCGCAGAGGTGATAGCCTTCGACCTGATAGAACTCGCCTTGATGCCGGACCTTGTGGACCTTTTCTGGCTGGGCATAAATCCGCTGCTCGCGATCGTTGATGACCGCGTCGTCTTCCCAACTGCCTTCCCACAGCTTGTAGAGCACTTGCAGGTACTCGTCGGCCTGGTCGTAGCGACGGTCATGTTCGACTTGCGCGGTGAGCCCCATCGCCTTGGCGGCGCTGTCCAGGTAGCCGGTGACGATGTTCCAGCCGACCCGGCCGCGGCTCAGGTGATCCAGCGTGCTCATGCGCCGGGCGAACAGGTACGGCGGCTCGTAGGTCAGGTTGGCGGTGAGGCCGAAGCCGAGGTGTTTCGTCACGGCGGCCATCGCCGAGACCAGCAGCAGCGGGTCGTTGACCGGCAGTTGGATCGACTCTTTCAGCGTGACGTCCACCGATTGCTGGTAAACGTCATAGACCCCGACGATATCGGCAATGAACAAGCCATCGAACAACCCGCGTTCCAATAACTGGGCCAGCCCGGTCCAGTATTCAAGGGTGTTGTACTGGGTCGACGTGTCCTGCGGATGGGTCCACAGGCCATGATTGATATGCCCGATGCAGTTCATGTTGAACGCGTTGAGGAGGATTTTTTTCTTGCCGGCCGCCATCAGATCGTCCCCCGCAGCGGCGGTTTTTCATCGTTGAGGTAGAAATTGCCGACCGCGTGATATTTCCAGCGCACCGGGTCGTGCAAGGTGTGCACGCGGGCGTTGCGCCAGTGACGGTCGAGGCCATGTTCGGCCAGGGTCGCCTGGCTGCCGGCCAGTTCGAACAGTGTGCTGCCAGCCGCCAGGGAGATTTCCGTGCTGATCGCCCGGGCTTCTGCCACGGCGATCGAGGCCGCCGCTACCGTCTCTGCGTTCGTCTTGTCCTGGGCGCGGTCGAGGAATTCTCCGGCGCGTTCCAGCAAGGCTTCGGCGGCGTGCAGGCGAATGCTCAGGTGGCCGAAGCTCTTGAGGATGTGTGGGTCCTGGGTCGCGACGTCACTGGTGGCATCGATCCATGGCCGTGTCTTGTTGCGGACAAAATGCAAGGCGTCTTCATAGGCGGCGCGGGCGATGCCGGTGTCGATGGCGGCGTGAAGGATTTGCGCCAGCGGGCCGACCGGGGTTGGGCGTTCGAAGGCGCTCTGGAAGGGTACGATGTCTTCGGCGCCGACATGGACATCCTCGAAGACCACCGAACCGCTGCCCGTGGTGCGCTGGCCGAAACCGCTCCAGTCGTCGATCACCGTCAGGCCTTTGCTGTTGCGCGGGACGAACGCCAACTGCTGCACACCGTTTTCATCCACCACCGATGTGGGGATGCGCTGGGCGTAGATCGCCCCGGTGGCGTAGAACTTGCGGCCATTGATGCGATGACCGTCGTCGTCGCGGCGCAGCTGGGTGATGCGGTCATGGGCTGTCCTGGTTCCGAGCTCCGCCAGGGCATTGCCGAACCGCTGGCCGGCCAGTACCTCGGCGTACAGCCGCTGCTTCTGGGTTTCGCTGCCGTTGACTCGCAGCACTTCCAATGCATAGAAGTGATTTTGCGGAATCTGGCCGAGCGAGCCGTCGGCCTGGGAGATCAGCGCAACGACCTTGGCCAGCGTGACGTTGGATACACCCGCGCCGCCATAGGCCTTGGGCACGCTGATGCCCCACAGGCCGGAGCGCGAGAACGCCTCGAGTTCCGGGTGCGGCAGGCGCCGTTCGCGGTCGCGCAGGGCACTGTCGCGCTTGAAGTCTTCGGCCAGGTCGCTGGCGACAATCAGGGCTTGTTCATCGCTTGTAATCACCGCGACGTGTTGGGAAAGCGTCATGTGCTGCTCCAGAGGTCGGGTCGTCAGATCCAGGAATGCCGGGCCGGCAAGGTGCCGTTCAGGCGGTAGTCGCCCACCGCGTGGTACTTCCAGCGCACCGGGTCGTGCAGGGTGTGGACCCGCGCGTTGCGCCAGTGGCGATCAAGATTGAATTCGGCGAGGGTGGCGCGGCTGCCGGCCAGTTCGAAGAGCTTTTCGCTGGCGTGCAGGGCAATCTCGGTGGTCAGCACCTTGGCTTCGGCCACGGCTATCGAGGCGCGGGCGGCGGACTGTTCGGTGATCGGCGCGGCGTTGACCTGGTCCAGGACCTGCCCGGCCTTGCGCAGCAGCGCCTCGGCGGCGTGCAGTTCGATTTTCAGCCTGCCGACGTCGGCAATGACGTACAGGTCATCACTGGCCCGCTCGACCTTGGCCTCGATCCAAGGGCGGGCGCGTTCACGAACGAAGGCGATCGCGTCATCGATGGCGCCCCGGGCGATGCCCAGGTCGATCGCGGCCTGGATCAGTTGCGAAAACGCGCCTTGCACGTTTGGCACATCATTGATGCGCCAGTTGTCCAGCACCAGCTCGGCGTCGACCCGCACGTTGTTCAGCAGTACCGTGCCGCTGGCCGTGGTGCGCTGGCCGAAGCCCGACCAGTCATCGACGATGCGCAGGCCGGGAGTGCCGCGTCGAACGAAGGCCAACACCTGGCGACCCTCGTCATTCAGTGCCTTGACGGCGACCCAATGGGCGAACAGTGCACCGGTGGAATAAAACTTCTGACCATTGATCACAAAGCCGTCGCCGTCGGCCGTGATCCGCGCCTTGAGCTCCAAGGTATTGCGGGTGCCGCGTTCCGGTCCGGCATTGCCGATGCGCCAGCCTTCGAGCAGGCTCTGCAGGAGAACTTTCTTTTGTCGTTCGGTGCCCGTGGCGAGAATCAGTTGGAGCACGCCGAACTGGTTCTGCGGAATCTGGCCGAGGGCCGGGTCTGCCGCTGAAATGATCGCGAACACTTCGGCGACGGTGACCGAGGAGACTTGCGGTCCGCCGTATTCGCGAGGAACGGCAATGCTGCCGAGGCCGCTACGGGTGAATTGCTCGATTTCCGACCAAGGCAACTTGCGCTGCTGGTCGCGACGCGCGGCTTGCTGGCGCGCAACCTGTGCCAATTGATGAGCGGCCTCGATCGCCTCCGCATCGTTGCGCAATACCTGTGCCGGCAATAGCAGCGGCGCGATGTCCTGGTCGCTCTGGACCTTTGCCTGGGCCAAATCGGACATCACAGCCGCTCCGTGGCTGCGTGCAGCGCCTTGGCGCTCTGCACTGGGGTGATTGTGTTCCGTACCATACCCACCTCACATCTCAAGAAAACACCGCGATGAATGCGGCGATCGAAAATCAAGAATGTCCGGTGGTCCGGTGTATATACCCTAAACGTGCGTAAACCGTTTTTGAACTAACTTTTAGGAATAATCATAGCTTGGATTTGATCGCCGGTGCGGCCTGCATTTCTTTCGGCGGGTTTTTCAGGCAGGGCTGGGCGCATCCTATTTTCAATGTGCGCGGCGGCGCCCAGCGGGAATTGTTGCCCACCCGGTCAATGATGCAGTAGGTCACCTCCAGGCGCAGGTCCTCGCCGGCTTCCATGATGATTTCCGGCGGCACCCAGACGTGGATCGGCTGGCCCACCTCGCCAGGCGTTATTCTCGGCAGGTCCATGCGCACATCACCCCAACGCACGGTAATCGCGTCGTCGGCGGCCATGTTCAGGTAGGGCTCGATGGTCAGCGGCACGCCACGTTTGATCTGGTTCGGGTTCACCCCCTGGCGGCGGATGGTCTGAGGAATCCGCACCGGCGCCAGGCTCTGGTTTTCATCACCGGTCAAGGCCGAAGGTAGGCCACCGGGGCAGTCCAGCTTGACCTGAACCTGACGCGAGGCGGACAGCGCCGGGCCTCGTCCGATTTGCATGACACGATAGTGGATGCAAGAGGTCCCGTTGACGATGAAACTCTCCGGTACCCGAATGCGGATGCCGTCATTCACATCGGTCTCGGTAAGCAGGTGGGAACCGACGTAGCAGCTGTCCCAGAACAATTCGACCAGATCGCCTGCGTCCACGCCGGGGTAGGGCGCGACGATGACTTCCAGGCGCGCGGCGCTGGTGATGTTTATGTCGTTAATGGCCAACGTGGGCGCGGCCAATTCAGGGGTATGCGACGTACATGTCATGGTGTTCTCCTTGATGTCTAAAACGCACTACGTTCCGAAAGCTCAAAGGCGCGGATAATTACCGTATTATTGAGTTGCTTGGGCGGGGTGTGTTGGCGCATCCAACTCTGTAGATAAGTAACGCGCTTCGCCTGTTTGCATCTAGATATAGGTTCGAGAGTTTCAGTGTCAATAGAGGCGCTTGAGCAAAAGTTGATTATGTCAGGCTTCAGAAATTTCCTACGCGTTGCTGTTACGGATACGTGTAGCGAGGCGTACTTTTCCTCGGGTGCCCGGGCGGTTGGGCTTCTGTAGGCTGGAAGTGGCGCTGGCCAATATTGGCACTTGATGTGGGGCAGATCAGGTTTAATGAATAGGCGGAAACTTTTAAGTTCTGCACTTGAGGGGACGGGGTTTCAGGGAATTGCAAGCAGTCTAACTTCCATCCTTGGAAGTCATGACGGTGTTGCCAACTTATTGCGCGCCGTGTCCGGCAGAGAGGAACTTGCTGAGAAACTGTCGAGTGCGCTCTTCTTTAGGGTTTGCGAACAACGCCTTGGCTTCGCCTTGCTCGACGATTACGCCTTTGTCGAAAAACACCACGCGATTAGCCACATCCCGGGCGAAGCTCATCTCATGCGTCACGATGACCATGGTGCGCTTTTCCTCGGCCAGGCCGCGAATCGTCGCCAGTACCTCGCCCACCAGTTCCGGGTCCAGCGCCGAGGTCGGTTCGTCGAACAGGATCACCGCCGGTTCCATCGCCAGCGCGCGGGCAATCGCCACGCGCTGTTGCTGACCGCCCGACAGGCGCCTCGGATAGGCGTTTTCCTTGCCAGCCAAGCCGACCTTGGCCAGTAGCTTGCGACCCAACGTCTCGGCTTCCGCACGCGGCGTCTTTTTCACCACGATCGGGCCTTCGGTGACGTTCTCCAATGCCGTGCGATGGGGGAACAGGTTGAAGTTCTGGAACACGAAGCCCACCTGCTGGCGCAAGCGACGCACCAGACCTTGTTGCTGGTTCAACGGGCGACTGCCATCGATCTCGATGTCGCCGACCTTGATCCGGCCGCTGCTGGGTTCTTCCAGGAAGTTCAGGCAACGCAGGAAGGTTGTCTTACCCGAGCCGCTGGGGCCGATGATTGCAACCACTTCGCCTTCCTCAATCTTCAAGTCGATGCCGTTGAGCACCACCTGACCCTTGAACTGCTTTGTCAGTTTTTCCACGACAATCATGGGTCAGGACTCCTGGTCGTGCCGATTGACCCGGGCTTCCAGTACGTTCTGCAGGTGCGAAAGCACGGTGGCAAGAACCCAATAGATCAGCGCGGCGGCAAGATACATGGTGAAGATTTCGAAGGTGCGGGCGGTGATCAATTGCGCCTGGCGGAACAGCTCCGGTACCTGGATGGTCGCCGCCAGCGCGGTGTCCTTCACCAGGGAAATGAAACTGTTGCCCAATGGTGGCAGGGCGGTGCGCGCGGCTTGTGGCAGGATGGCCCGGCGCAGTGTCTGCGCACGGGTCATGCCGATACTTGCCGCCGCTTCCCACTGGCCGCGCTCGATGGAGCTGATGGCGGCCCGCAGGATTTCACACGCATAGGCGGCCATGTTCAGCGAGAAACCGATCAGCGCCGCCGGCAGCGGATCCAGCTCGACACCCAGCTGAGGCAATCCGTAATAGATCACGAACAGCTGCACCAGCAACGGCGTGCCGCGAAAGAACGACACGTAGATGCGGGCGATCCAGTTCACCAGCGTGAAGCGTGACAGGCGCATCAGTGCCAGGCCGAACCCCAGCAACAAGCCGAAGAACATGCCGCCCAGGCTGAGGATGACCGTGTAATACGCGCCCTTGAGCAGGAAGGGCGCGGAGTCCAACGCGAGTTGAAGAGCTGCTTCCATTATTGGGTGACGTCAGCGCTGAAATATTTTTCCGACAGTTTTTTCAGCGTGCCATCGGCGCGCAGCTTTTCGATAGCCTTGTTCACGGCGGCCAGCAGCTCGGGCTCGCCTTTACGCAGAGCGATACCGGATTCCTGGCGAGAGAAGGCTTCGCTGGTAACGGTGGTGTCCTTGGCTTTCTTGGCGTATTCCAGCGCGGCCAGGCGGTCGATCAGGATGGTGTCGATACGGCCGACGCGCAGATCCTGGAACTTGGTCGGATCGTCGTCATAGGTCTTGACTTGGGCGCCCGGCACTTTGGCCTTGACCCATTGTTCGTAGTTCGTGCCCAGGCCCACGCCGACTTTCTTGCCGTCCAGGTCAGCAGCTTTCTTGATGTTCAGCTCATCGGCCTTCTTGGTCAGGACCAGCGCTTGAATCCCGGAAATGGTGTACGGCTCGGAGAAGTCGTACTTATTCTTACGTTCCTCGGAGATAGTCACTTGGTTGACTACAGCGTCCAGGCGCTTGGATTCCAGCGCCGCGAGAATGCCCGCCCATGGAGTAGTCTGCAGCTTGACCTTCACACCCAGCTCCTTGGCCAGGGCTTCGGAGAACTCCACTTCGAAGCCGGTCAGTTTTCCGCTGTCAT
>Ga0308169_10005049_pt1 | contig 12133 bp, 12 predicted proteins | sample PhyBR1_2_FD_202139 | JGI IMG/M metagenome (GOLD analysis project Ga0308169, IMG submission 202139) | Phyllosphere microbial communities from UC Gill Tract Community Farm, Albany, California, United States - DLSLSB.R1 | ecosystem: Host-associated > Plants > Phyllosphere > Unclassified | place...
GTCAAGCGCGTCTTGTACCTTCTCGGACCTCGATGAAGGGCGTCCGCCAGTCTACGAGTCGCCGTCGGTGTCGAGAGAGGTCGGTCGACGAGGTGCGCTGATGAGGACGCGCCGAGGTCGCTCTGGGCCGTGAGCGAGGGCGGCTGGTGGCGCAGGCGATGCACAGAGATGCTGGCGAGTGGTGCAGGTCGCGAACCGAGGCCCAAGTCGAGTGCCCAGTCGGGAGGGCGAGCGGGAGCGGCGCGAGGAGGAGCATAAGCCGGGCGCGCTTGACTTGCTCTAATCGGCATTAGCTTTGCGCGCGTAGGGTGCGCGCGCGCGCGGGGCCGGTCACGTTTTTCTCGTGACCGGCTGCTCGCCTAATCAGAGCTAAGGCCCGCGTTCCTATTCACGATTAGCTTTCCTCGGCCCGCTTCAGACGACGATTGCGCCGCCCACAGCCCTTCGCGCGCCTTGCCTCGTTCAGGGCGCACTCGATGAGGTCCAGGCAGCACGCTCGAGAGGAACAGGGCCGTCAGGAAGAGCGCGCGCTCGTCGCCCTCGCGTCCGCCCTCGAGGAGCGGGTTCAGGATGATCGAGTGCAGCAGTGCGAGGGGGATCTACGAGATGCTATGTACGTCTGGCTGTGCTACCGCTTGAGCGAGCCCTCGCGTTGAAGGCCCGACTCGCCGCCGACGACCCCTCGCTCGCGCTCGACCTCCTCCGTCAAGACCCTCCTACGCAAGCCCTCGTCCTGCTCGCGGTCCTTGGCGCTCGTCCTGCCCGCACCAAGCTCGACAGCCTCCTCGTCGGCCGGATGCCGCGCCGGGCGCGCCTGGCCGTACTCGGGCTGGAGCGGCCCGCCGAGCGAGACGAGGACGGCGGCCGAGTTGGCGGTCGGGGCGTCCAGCGCGAGGAGCTCCTCGGGCGTGAACATGCGCGGCACGAGGTAGTACCGGACGGGGATGAGGATGATGATGATGACGGGGAAGCCGATTCCGGCTGCGCGCGAACGAGAGCGAGATGAGCGTCGCGCCGACGAGAGGGAGAGAAGGCGAGAGAGGGACGCACCGATCGTCTCCGAGATGGCGATGATGGCTGCAAAGAAGAGCCACTGGATCGCGACGAAGCGCAAGATCGAGCGGCGGCTGATGTTGTAGAGCGGGTGGGTCGACGGCGTCATGCGGCGGTCGCGCAGCAGGTACAGCGTCTTGTGGACGATGCTGTTGCCCTCGACGGAGCCCCAGCCGACGACGATGAAGATGCCGGCGAACATGGCGCGCGACATGAGGCCGCTGCGGGGAGAGAAGGGTGGAAGGTCAGGAAGGGGATCGAGCGCAGCACGACGAGGGAGCGAGGACGTACAGGACGACGAGGAGCGGGCGCGACATGGTGCCGAGGATGAGGAGCTGCATCGCGATGTGCAAGAGAGGGTCAGCATCCCGAGCAAGCGCAGGGTGAGAGAGCGAGCAGAGGAGAGGAGAGGGAGGACGCACGCCCATAGCAAAGTGCGACACCCTCTGCTCGACGACCCTCGTCCTGACGACCTTCATCGGCGACCTCTCGGCACCCTGCTCGATCCTCCTCTCGCCGTGCGCCCGCGCCTCCTTGACGTCGCCCTCGAAGAAGCCGCCCTCGCTGACTTCCGTCTCGGCCGGGATGAGGTGCGTCTCGCTCAGGCTCTCGGTGTGGACCGGCGCCTGCGGGACGAGGCCGTTGGGCGCAGGGAGGCCGATGACGCCCGAGATGAAGGTGGTGCAGCCGAGGAGGAAGAAGTCCCAGTGGAACCCGGCGGGGCGCTTGACGGGGAAGCCGCGCGACTGCGCCATGACCGAGCTGACGTTGTTCTGCGAGCGCGACCGAGTACGAGAGTCAGCTGCGAGCGCTACGAGGAAGATGAGAGGGAAGGGGACGCACGTCGAAGTAGAAGAGGAGCGTCACGAGGCAGCCGAAGGGGAGCGCGACGAACACCCACTTGACCGGGAGGGACCAGAAGGGAACGACCCAGTCGCGGCTGCACGGCGTGTCTCGAGTCAGTTGTCGAAGCCCGGACGAGGCACGAGAAGAAACAGGGACGCACTCGAGCGTCGGGTTGAAGGTCGAGCCGATCGGCAGGAACTGGATGTCGGCGTCCTTGATGTACCCGGGACTGCAGCGTCGTCGTCGTCGTCGACCGTCAGTTCCTGCTGAGCGAGGCGGCAGGCGAAGAGCGAGAGGGAGACAGGGACGCACATGTGGACGAAGCCGGTGTAGAGAATGACGGCGGCGGCGAAAGCATAGTCGACGAGGAACTTGCGGAACCAGAAGGCTGTACGGCAGCAGCGAGTCAGCGCTGCACAGGTCGGGGACGACGCGCTGGGAGAAAAGGGACGCACGGCCAAAGTGCAGCGTGCCCGAGCGCTCGGTGAAGTAGACCGTGAGGGCGAAGAGCATGGCGATGACGACGCTGAACCAGCCCGACTGGCCCGTGCCGTCGTCGAACTCGTACACGAGCAGCTCGATGCCCTTCTGGATGTAGATGACGCCGACATCTGCGAGAGGGAGCGTCAGCTGAGGAGCAGGCTCAGTTTGAGAAGGCGACGACGCACAGAGGCCAAACGTCTCGCTCGTCATGCTGCGAGGGGGAGGACAACGTCAGAGACCAACACTCGACGATCGGAGAGCATCGAGACGCACTCGGTGACGAAGCGGGTGTAGTCGCAGATGTTGAACACGGCGACGATCCAGTGCGTGATGGCGGACCAGCTGCAACGGCGACGACGACGGCGGTGAGCTTGGACCCTGCGCGAAGGCTGCGACGAGGGAGGGGGCGCACATGAGGACCCAGGCCTGGAACTGGATGTAGTTGACGTCGTAGTCGCGCAGGATGTCGAACGTCGTGTAGTTGAACAGGTTGATGAGGCCGGTCACTGCGAGCGCAAGGACGAGGGTCAGCCGACTGCTCCTGCGCTCCTCGACATCGTGACCTCGTGAGGACCGAGGCACGGAGGAGGAAGACGTACCGCCGACAATGGTGAGAGGCTGCACCGAGAAGACGGCGAAGACGAGAGCCGGGAGGACGGATGCGAGGAGGCCCTCGTTGACGCCGTAGGTGCCGTCGGTGCGCACGTACATGTCGATGATGTAGGCGAGCATGGGCATGACACTGCGAGGCAGCATGGAGAAGCATCAGTCGCTGCGGCGGGGCTCGAGCGAGAGAGAGAGAGAGCGAGACGCACTTGAGGAAGTACATCTTGAGGGTGGCGCCGACGACGCGCTCGAGGTTGCGGGGCTTGAAGCCTTCTGTCCAGTCGCTGACGTAGAAGGGGAGGCGCTTGCGCACGTCGTGGTACATGCCGCGGAAGGGCATGTACTGGTAGGCGAACGAGCGCTCTGGCCAGGGGCGACGGTCGGGCGAGAAGGAGCGCTTGTCGCGGCGGGGCGGCCTCGAGGCTGGGCGACCGCGCTCATGGTCTTGCGCGAGGTCCTTGTCGGGTGCCGAGACGGGGAGGGTGAGCGAGGGCCCGCCGGCGGAAGATCGAGAGCTCGCGGCGGCGGTGCCGACCGGTGGTGGTGGCGGAGGGTCGAGCGACATGGGGCGCGGCGTGGACGGGCTGATGCGGGTCGAGAGAGGTGAAGGAGCAGAAGCAAGGCCCAGTCGAGTGAGCCCCAGCGTGGCTGGTGGTCATGGTGCGAGCCAGGAACGCCGACCCCGCTCAGAGCGGCGGCGGCCGGCGGCGCGCAGCTCTCGTCGTCGTCGGGGCCGTCTTCTCGCTCGCTCGCTCGACCCAGCACAGCACAGCACCCCGCCCGCTCAGTGGGCCCATGTCGCGCTTTGTGCGAGCTGGACTGTCAGACGACCTCACCCTCAGCCCAGGTGCGCTCGCCCTCCCCCCTCCCCTCTCGTCGCGCCTCATCCTCATCATCTCATCGCCCGCCTCTTGGCTCTCCGGCCCACAGACGTCCGGGCACACGTTCTCGTCCCGCTGTGCGCCGTCGTCCTCTTCAGCGGCCTCATCCGCCACTACCTCGCCCGCTACCTCGCAAAGCCGCCAAAGGAGCAGCCCCTCCTCGTCGTCCGCGAGCAGTGCGTCCCTCTCCCCCACCTCACCTCACCTCACCTCGCCGCACCGCCTGCGCCAAGCTGACCTGCCCTCGTGCGTCGCTCGCAGACGGGCCCTCACCCGCGCCCAGCTCCTGCGCGCCAACAGCTCGCACCTCGCGCCCGCCGCCTTCAACAGCTTGCGCGCCCACCTCCAGACCGCCCTCGAGGATGGCTCGTACTTGAAGAAGCCCGCCCCGCCCGAGGGCTCGTCGCCGGCCAACCCGCTCGACAACCCGCAGGACATGGAGCAGATGATGGACGGCATGACCGACATGATGAAGAAGCAGGCCGTCGGCTTTGTCCCTCAGGTGCGTCGCTCCCTCCCTCTCTCTCCACGCGTGCCTCGAGAGCAGCAGCTGACCTTCCCTCTCTCTCTCTCGACCGATGCAGATGGCAACCATGTACCTCGTCAACAAGTTCTTTGCCGGCACGCTCCTCGGTGCGTCCGCTCTCCTCGTCCTGCGCACCTGCATGGCCTCTCGAGCTGACGTCGCTCTCGCGCAACAGCCCGCATCCCGTTCCCTCTCCCGCTCCGCTTCAAGGAGCTCCTCCAGCGCGGCATCTGGCTCCCCGAGGTCACGCTCGACGCCTCGTGGTGCTCGGCGACGTCGTGGTACTTCCTCTGCATGTTCGGCCTCGGCCCGGTCTACCAGCTCCTCGTCGGCGACTCGAGCGGTGCGTCCTCCTCTCTCGCTTTCCTACTCCCTCCCTCACCCCGACAAGCTCGAGCTGACGCACGCTCTCGCCCGACCCGCAGCGACGCAGATGGTCGCGATGAACCCGATGATGGGCATGGCCGGCGGCAGCGGCGGTGCGGCGCCCGTCATGCCCGGCGCGCCCGGCCAGGACTTTGTCAAGCTGTTCCGCGGCGAGCGCGAGAACCTCGACATCGTCGAGTACGCGTGGGCGAGCGACGGCGTCGAGGAGCGGCTCCTGAGCATGTTTGCGACCTAGGCGGGCGAGGAGGAACTGCAACGACGATTTGGTGTACCGCTCGTACGCGCTCGCTCGAGAGCCTCTCTGGCGTCGCCCTGATCGTTCTCGAGAAGCGCTCTCTTCTCGGTTCGCAGCAGTGAGCAGCTCTTCGCCTTCTCAAACTCGCTGCGAGGCTCGAGCGCAAGTGAGAACGTCGCGCATCGTAGTACCGCGAGAGCGCAGAGCTACGCAAAAAGTCTTCGTCAAGGTCGCCGTCTCCTGGAAGCGCGAAAGAGATCCTACAGCGAGCCGCAGCTCGTCCTCCTCGTCAACCTTGGCCCTCGCCCGCGCTCTCGCCCAGCTCGCCCGCTCGGGGCCCATGGCTTCTTCCCTGCTGCCCGCTGAAGGTCGAGGAGCGCCGCCTAGAGCGTGTAGGTCGAGTATGTCTGGGCGCCCGAGTCAATCATGAGGCCGTACCGGGCGGCCTGCGCCAAGCGGCCGTCGCTCGTGTCGCCCGAGCAGTCGAAGAAGTTGACGCCGCCGACCCGGAAGCGGAACGCCTGGCGCGCCTTGTACCAGATCGTGCCCGGCGCGTCGGTCCTGCAGGGCGAGAGGCGAGGGCGAGGGCGAGCGTGAAGGGGAAGGGGAAGGAAGGGCGCGAGCGTCAGCTCTGTGCCGCCGTGGAAGAAGCGAGGGAGGGAGGGAGAGAGAAGGTCGGGCGAGGGAAAGAGCGAAAGAGGGAAGAGAGAGAGGGCGAGAGAGGGCGAGGGGGGGGAGCGAGGAGGAGCGAGCGAGGAGGAGACGCGCGACGCACGAGATGAACTCGCTCGTCGTCGGGTTGTACAAGGTCCATGTATGGGCGTACGAGGCTTCTTGTATCTTGCGGAAGCCCGACGTCGGGCTAAACTTGGACACCAGGTCCTTGTACAGGTACTGCCCGTTGTTGCCGATGTAGCTCCCGCACGTCGAGCCGCTCGTCGCAAACTGGTAGGCGATCGTCGTCGTGCCGTCGGGGCACGTCTTGACCGTGTAGGGCTGCTTGACCCAGTAGGCGTACGCGTACATCGGCAGGCCGACGAGCTGCGAGAAGAGGGAGGGCGGGTATTGGCGAGTGCGAGGGAGGGGCGAGAGGAGGAGCGAGAGTGATGAGAGGGAGAGAGGAGAGGGCGAGAGGAGAGAGCGAGAGGAGATGAGGAGAGGAAAGAGGGCGAGAGGAGAGGGTGAGTCAGCGGTGCTCGTCGAGGCGAGCGTACTTAGGAAGGTCGAGCGCACGATGTGGTTAACGGCGAAGCCGGCCTTCTGGAACAGCGAGATACTGCAGGAATGATACAGAGTGTGAGCCTCAGGCCCGTCGAACGTACTCGCGCCTGAGGAGGGGGAAGAGGAGGAAGAGGAGGAGGAAGGAGAGGACGCACCCGCTGTACACCGAGTAGGGGTTCCCAGCCGGCGCGCAACCGGCCGACCATGGCGAGTTGGGCCCGGTGTACCCTGACCAGGTACCCGTGATGTCGTAGGACATGACGGTGAGGTAGTCGAGCACGACGGCGTAGGCCTTCATGTCGGTGAGGACCTCGCCCGACGCGCCGACGACGCCGCTGACCGGGACCGCCATCGAGAGGCGCGTGTTAATGCCGGCGACCGAGCGCAGCGTCTGAAGGAAGAGGAGAAGGTTGGCGGCGTCGGCCGGGCTGACGACATTCCCTTCCGACGTCTGGGCGTTGGGGTACTCCCAGTCCTGTTGCGAGGGGCAGAGGATGCGTGTCAGCAAGGGCAGCCGCGCACGTAGGCGAGAGAGAGAGAGGGAGAGAGGGGCGCAGACTCACGATGTCGATGCTGCGAGCGGGCGAGCGAGAGGGTCAAGATCGGCTCGAGGAAGGCTCGAGGCCGGGCGGGACGCACCCGTCGAACCCGTACTGCTGCATGACGGCGACGAGCGTGCGAGCAAATGTGTTGCGAGAGGTGGCGGTGGCGACGTGCGTCGAGAAGTACCTGCTCGAGGGTGAAGGAGTCAGCGACGGCGTCTGTGCGGCGGGCTCAGGGAGAGGGTGGAGGGACGCACTGCGAGCCAGTCCAGCCGCCGACCGTGTACGAGACGGTGACGCCCGCTGCGTGAGCCCGGGACACAAAGTCGCGGATGAGCGAGTCGTCGATACCGGCTTGCGAGATGGTCGACCCCTGCGAACGGGCCCTCGTCAGCTTCTCGCGCGCGCTGAGTGGCGCAGAGTGCTCGCGCAGAATGGATGAGCGGCTCGGGACTCACGCTCGGAGTAGTCGTGAAGACAAAGTAGTCCAAGTGCGTGTACTTCTTGTAGGGAACGTCCTGCGAGCGTGAGAGGGAGGAGGAGGAGGAAGAGGAGGTCAGCTCTCGCCCGCCCGGGCGACCGAGCAGAGGATCGCAACTCACGGCCGGCGACATCTGATAGCTGGGGAAGTAGGCCGAGAGGACCTTTTTGCCGGTGAAGCCCTTGCCGTACGTCTGCGCCGAGGCGACGAGGCTCGAGGCGGCGGCGAGCAAGAGGAGGACGGGTCGGACCATGATCGACGCGCAGGAGGGCTGTCACTGAGACTGAGGGAAGGTACTGAGGGTCGGTGCGTCGGCTCTGCTTGCCAAGAGGTGCTGCCGAGGGCGCGAGACGGCGGTGTTTGCTCAACGAGGGAGCGGCGGCGGTTGGCGGAACGAGGGACTGGGGTGAGGACGAGCGGTCGAGTGGGCGCAGCACAGGTACGTGCGGCGGCTGCACGAAGCGCTGCGAGCGTGGCGGCGGCTGCTGAACGAGGAGGACGAGGAGGAGGGCGTCGAGCGAGGGCAATGTGGAGAACGACGCGGCGGCTTGCCCGATCACTCGCGGCGCGCCTTTTTCGCAAATTCCATTCCAGCCGCACCGGGTGCCTGATGCCATTGCAGAGTTTGGCACAGCGAGGGAAACACGCCCCGCGCTGCGAGGCTCGAGCGAAGGAAAGGCTCGAGTCGTCGACCGCTCTCGAGACGACGCAGGTCGAACTCGCTCAGGAGCATGGCCGCAGCCGACGAGGGAGACTCGGTGCACATTGCAGCTCTAGATACTGCACAAGGAGACCGGCTCGAGAGCTCGCGCCGGGCCCTCGAGCGAGAGCGTCCGCCCTCCTCGTCCCGAGGCGCCGCTCGAGCCCGAAGCCGCCGCCGCCGCCCTCCCTACCTCGCCGCCTCGAGCGCAGCTGCGCAGATCTCGACGAACCGGATCGTCGCCTCGTCCTCGCCCTTGCGCGCGTAGACCTGGAGGCCGATGGGCGCGCCGCGGTACGTCTCGGCGTCGTAGCGCTCGTAGTTGAGCTTGTCGAACGGGCTCGCAAAGGCGTGCGGCTCGGCCTTGACGTCGACGGCGGGATCGACGACGGTGACGGGGAAGGCGGCGCTCGGGTAGTCGCAGAGGTTGCAGACGGCCTGCGCGCGCGAGCGACAAGAGTCAGCTCGGCCGAGGGACGTTAAGAGCGGACGAGGAAGCTGACGCACCGTGTAGAGGTTCTCGAGAGCGTCGTCGTGTCGGAAGCTCGGATAGGGAGCGGTCGGCGAGATGATGGCGTCGAGCGGGCGACCCGTGCCCGTCACCTGCTTGGTCGCCTCCCAGTCGTCGAGCTGCGTCTTGACCCAGTGCCGCCGCTTGAGGCACAGCTGCCAGTAGTCGTACGTGCTGAGCTGCGGTGCTGGCGGCGAAGCGAGCGGCGCCGCGAAGATCGGCGGCTCGCCGGAAAGGGAGCACTCGCGCTTGACCTCTTTGTCGCCGGCCGCCGAGAAGAACGAGTTCTGCGCAGCGCGAGTTAGTGAGGCGGCCGAGAGCTTCCTCGACTTCCATCAGGATGAAGGACGGACCAGGATGGCGTCGCCGGTCGCTGAGTCGGGCGGCGAGTAGTTGATGACTGCGTGCGAGTCGAGCGGGCGTCAGTTCCATCGGCGCGAACGCTCTGGGCCTTGCAGCGACGACCGAGACGCACCTGTGTGACCTTGTGCGACAAGCGCCGCCTCGAGAGTGTCCAACGCGCGCAGGTAGGGCGGGTCGGGCTTGACGACGCCGTTGTTGCGGTTGAAGCCGAAGCAGAGCGACCTGCCGCCGCCGTGCTCGGCGAGCTGGTACGCCTCCTCGTTCCAGGGCATGTAGAGCGCGAGAGGGTCGTAGCGCCACGGCTGGGCGTCGACGATGGCCTTGAAGAACGTCTTGAGCCCGTCGACCGAGACTGAGAGCGGGCCGAGGACCGACTGGATGCCCTCGAAGCCCTGCATCGCGTTCGACGTGCCGCAGAAGGGAATGCGGTTGTACGACGGGCGCAAGGCGTAGATGCCGCAGAAGGCGGCGGGCACGCTGTTTCGAGGAGGCGAGTGGCACGTCAGCGGCAACATCCGGGGCAAGCGCGACGAGCAAGGGGAAGAGGACGCACCGAACCGAGCCGCCCAAGTCGGTCCCGACGCCGAGAGCTGATCCGTGTAGGGCGATGAGCGCCCCCTCGCCGCCGGACGAGCCGCCCGACGAGAGAGCGCGATTGTGCGGGTTGAGCGTGCGGCCGTGCAAGTTGCACACGGTCTCGCCCGAGCCGAGCGCCTGCGGCATGTTGGTGTGGCAGTAGAGGACGGCGCCCTGCTTGAGCAGGCAGTCGACGACGACGGCGTTCTGCTTGGCGACGCGCCCGACCCAGCCGACGTAGCACAGGTCCATTTGCTCGCCCTCGACGTCGACCTGGTTCTTGAGCGAGATCGGGAGGCCATGAAGAGGACCTGTCGGCTGTCGGGGAGCGAGTCAGGACACGCACTCGTCGCGGCTCGCTCGAGAGAGAGGTCGAGAGGCTGGAGGGGACGCACGCCGTTGGTCGCAAACTGGTTGTCGAGCCACCTTGCGCGCTCGATCGCTCGGTCAAAGAAGACTTGAGTGAGGCAGTTGGTCTGTGAGCGAGAGCAGCGAGGCGCACGACGAGCGTCAGCCGAGTTTGGTCATCAGTCGACGGAAGAGGGGGGGAGGAGGAGGAGGCGAGGGACGCACGAGCTCGTGAGCGACGCAGGCCCGCCGGCAGAAGGCACGCTAGAGGGACAGCCATGTCAGCTCCTCGTCACCCTCGTGCAGCTGGCGCAGAGGGGGCAGGAGGGAGAGGGAGCTCACCGTCACCGCCTCCGCTCTCCACTCGCCAGCTCTGAGCCTCGCCAACAGGCTCTCGACGCTCGAGCCGGTGATCTCGAGCTCGGCTGCAGTCAGCACGCCCTCGAGCGGCAGCTGCGCCACGTTCAGCACCTCGGGCGCGACGCTCATCGTGCTCGCGTCGAACCCGCTCGCCGCCATCTCGCTCCTCAGCCGTGCGCGCTCCTGCGCCGCCGTGCTCTGCCAGGTCGCGTTCGAGGGCATGCTGGATTGGCGAGGTCGGGCCGAGTTGCAAAGCTGGACGGCGAGTTGCGAGCGAGGACAAGCCCTGCTCGCTACTTGCAGCCGGCTCCTGCGCTCCCTCGACCGCTCGCTCTGTCTCTGCTCTGCATCGGCCGCCTCTTCTAAAGACCGAGACTGCATTACAAGAGCTATGTACAGGTGCCGCGCAAGCTGCATGCACCCGAACGTGCGCATCGACCTCTCCTTCAGCCCGACTCGCCGCTCGCGCCGCTCGCCGCCGCCCTCGCCGCCAGGCGCCTTTCACCTCGCCGCCTCGAGCGCAGCTGCGCAGATCTCGACGAACCGGATCGTCGCCTCGTCCTCGCCCTTGCGCGCGTAGACCTGTAGGCCGATGGGCGTGCCGCGGTACGCCTCGGCGTCGTAGCGTTCGTAGTTGAGCTTGTCGAACGGGCTCGCAAAGGCGTGCGGCTCGGCCTTGACGTCGACGGCGGGATCGACGACGGTGACGGGGAAGACGGCGCTCGGGTAGTCGCAGAGGTTGCACAGGCCCTGTGGAGAGCGGCTCGGGGTCAGCATCGGCGAGCGAGGCGGCACGTGAAGCGAGAGAGAGAGAGAAGGGACGCACCGTGTAAAAGATGTCCTGCTGGTCGCCGTGACGGAAGCTCGGGTAGGGCGCCGGTGGTGCGACGACGGCGTCGAGCGGGCGACCCGTGCCGGTCATCTTGCCCGTCTTCTCCCAGGCATCGAGCTGACCTTTGACCCACTCGCGGCGCCGCAGGCAAAGCTGCCAGTAGTCGTACGTCGCGAGATGAGGAGGCGGCGCCATACCCTCGAGGACGCCGCCGAGGACGGGCTCGCCGGAGAGAGTGCACTGGCGCTTGATGTCCTCGCGCCCGTCGGCGACGAAGAGCGAGGTCTGTCGATCACGAAGAGAGCGAGTCAGCTTACTTTGAGGGTGAGGAGAGGTCTCGGCAGGAGCTTGAAGAAAGAGCACGCACAAGAATGGCGGATCCCGAAGCTGCGTCCGGCGGCGAGTAGTCGATGACTGCGGACAGGTCGGGCGAGCGTCAGCGACTTCTCGGCAGACGAAGGCCTCGTGGTTGCAGTGAGAGAGTCGACGCACCTTTATGGCCGTGAGCGACGAGTGCCTCCTTGAGCGTGTTCATGGCGCGCAGGTAGGGCGGGTCGGGCTTGGCAAGGCCGTTGTGCCAGTTGAAGCCGAAGCAGAGCGCCTGCCCGCCGCCGTGCTCCTGCAGCTGATAGGCCGCCTCGCTCCATGGCATATGGAGAGCGAGCGGGTCGGCACGCCACGGCTCGGCGTCGACGATGGCCTTGAAGAACGTCTTGAGCCCGTCGACCGAGACCGACAGCGGGCCGAGCACCGAGTAGACGGCCTCGAAGCCCTCCATCGAGTTGGACGAGCCGCAGTACGGGATGCGGTTGAACGAGGGGCGCAGGCCGAACAAGCCGTTGAACGCCGAGGGGATCCTGCACGGGCAGAGCTGGGTCAGAGCCGTTCTTCCACGACTCAACGACGCATGAGAGGCGGAGGAACGCACCGAACTGAGCCGCCGATGTCGGATCCGATGCCGAGCAGGGAGCCGCGCAGGGCGATGAGCGCCCCCTCGCCGCCGGACGAGCCGCCCGCCGAGAGCGCGCGGTTGTGCGGGTTGAGCGTGCGGCCGTGCAGGTTGCACACGGTCTCGCCGGACATGAGCGCCTGCGGCATGTTGGTGTGGCAGTAGAGGACGGCGCCCTGCTTGAGCAGGCAGTCGACGACGACGGCGTTCTGCTTGGCGACGCGCCCGACCCA
>Ga0308169_10005051_pt1 | contig 12129 bp, 13 predicted proteins | sample PhyBR1_2_FD_202139 | JGI IMG/M metagenome (GOLD analysis project Ga0308169, IMG submission 202139) | Phyllosphere microbial communities from UC Gill Tract Community Farm, Albany, California, United States - DLSLSB.R1 | ecosystem: Host-associated > Plants > Phyllosphere > Unclassified | place...
GACATGTGGCGCAAGCTGCGCACGTCGGAGTGGATCGTCACGCTGTAGTCGAGTGCGCTCGTTGTTATCACGATTTGCGTTGCTTGGACGACTGTGCGATTCCTGAGAGCGCTAGCCAGAGGAGCTCGCGAGAACGAGAGAGCGCCCTGTGAGGGAGAGGAGCGTGCGCAACGAGCCTCGAGCATCGGAAGATGGACCGAGAGGTGGGACCGCTCGAGCCGCTTCCCCGCTCTCTTGCGCAGGGCTTGCCGACACGAGGGCTGCTCTCGCTACCAGCACCTTTGAAGAGCGAAAGAAAGAAGAGCCACAGCGGCTGCCGAGCTCGCTTTGAAGCGACGCCGACGAGGTCCGAGCGGCGGCCAAAAGAAGAGCGTTGCGCACGAGGGGAATCGAACCCCTGCCGCGAGCTAGACCGTAAGAGTGGAAGGCTCGCATGCTAACCGTTACACCACATGCGCGAGATAGTAAGCTGCGCAGAACGCCAGCGTTGCAGTAGGGCTCAGACGAGAAGACGGACCATGCCGCTCGGAGCTTGGTCTCGTTGCCAGCCGTCGACCGAGAAGACGGTGCGCACAGTCACAGGTCCGAAGCTGCGCACGCGTCGAGGTCCCTGAGACCGTCGGTTCGATCGCAGCAGCGTCGGCAGTGCAGCGCGCCAGAAGGACTTGGCTTGGCGGCGGCGGTGGTGACTGCGATTGCAGAGCGACTCACACAAGCCCTTGCTGCTCGATCTCTCTAGTCACTCGAGAGCGACCGCCGCCCTCGGTCCCGCCGACCTGCGCCCTCGAAGCGAGACGGCGCCGAAAGAGAGGCTCGAGCGCCGACGCTCGCAGCGCTCGTCAGCTCGTTCACGGCCCTCGCTACGTCGACGCTTGCCCCTGGAGTCTCCAGGCGAGGCTAGAGACGCTCTGAACGCACTCTCGAGGGCGAGCGAGGAGCAGGAGAGCGTCACAACGACCTGACGAGCGCGACCTTCTCAAGTCGACGAGGTCGGGTCAGCTCTCTCTCTTCTCGCTCGTGCTTGCGGCACGAGCCTCTCACGTCGACTCTCGCTGCTCGCTGCTCGAAAGGAGATCGACCGAGAGTGCGTGTCTATCGTGCTCGAGTTGCAGACGTCCGGTCGTGCGCTTCACTCCCAGGTTTCGAGCTGTCAGGCTTCTCGGACGCGTAAAGCGCTGTGGCGGCTGCGGCGCATCGTCGGCCCTGCCTAACGAAGCGAGCAGAGCCGAGAAGCGGAAGCGAAAAGCGAGCAGGACGAGCAGAGGAGGACAAGGCCGACGAGGTCAGTGCGTGACGTCGAGACGCCGGCAAGGGCGCACAGCTGGACGGCCTCGTCGATGCTCTAAGGTATCGAGTAGCTGGCGCACTGGGCACTGACGGCCGTACGAGAGCGACAAAGGCTTCGGCGAAGGAGAGCAGCGATTCAGGACGGCTTGCAAGGCAGACTCGCCTTTGACGGGAGGGGGCGGCTCGAGCACACTGCAGCGGATAGACCCAGCGAAGCATTCGAAAGCGGGACGACGAGGGCGAGAGCGAAGCGAGCAAAGTGGAGAGAACGAAGGAGAGAGGCGAAGGCGAACCGGCGACCAAGTCGAGCCGCCCCGCAAGCGGATGCGCGCCCGGTCGACCGGAAGCTCTCGCGCTCTCGCCCGCCGTCCTCCATCGCTCTCGGCACTCGCTGCTCGCTCTAGCACCCGCACAGCTACCCGAGCACCTCTCGTAAGATGGCCAGCCACACGTTCGCCTCGCCGCCCAAGCCCTTCACGGTCGACTGGTCCGCCCAGGTCGACGACCTTCACCGCCGCCTCGACAACGCCCGCTGGCCTGCGCAAGAGGTCGTGCCGACCGACGTCAGCGAGACTGACCACAGCAACAGCTTCGGCTTAGGCGCAGGGCCAGAGCTCGCCCTCATGAAGGAGCTCGCCCAGGGCTGGCGCCAGTTCGACCAGGAGGCGGTGCAGAAGCGGCTCAACAGGTGCGTCCCGCTCTTTCTCTCGAGTGCAGCACTACCGTGAGAATGAGCTGACACGCCGATCCTGCAGCTTGAACCACTGGACGGTCGACATCGAGGACCTGTCGATCCACTTCGTCCACCACCGCTCGACTCGCGCCGACGCGATCCCGCTCATCCTGTGCCACGGCTGGCCCGGCTCGTTCCACGAGTTCGAGCACGTCGTCGAGCGCCTCGCCGAGCCCGACTCGAGCGACGGCGCGGGCGCCCAGGCCTTCCATGTCGTCGTCGCGTCGCAGCCCGGCTTCACGTTCTCGTCGCCGCCCAAGACGGCCAAGTGGGGCATGGAGGACACGGCGAGGGTCTTTGACAAGCTCATGACTGGGCTCGGCTACGACAAGTGCGTCGTTCTTCCACCCGAGCCGTTGCGAGAGCCGCAGGCTGACGAGCTCTCCCTCTCTCGCGCGCGCAGGTACGTCGCGCAGGGCGGCGACTGGGGCTCGATCACGGCTCGCTGCCTCGGCGCTCTCCACAAGGAGCACTGCATCGGTGCGTCCCTCCTTCCCCTTGCGCGCCCGCACTCCTCGCACGGACCCTGACTTTCGCCCTCGAAACAGCCGTCCACCTCAACTTCTGCCCGGTGCCGCCGCCGTTCCCGCTCAACCAGTTCAACCCGCGCGTGCTCCTCAACTGGATGCCGCGCTTTGTCCTGCCCGACGCGCAGCGCGCCAAGATCGAGCGCGGCGTCGCTTACCTCGAGAAGGGGTCCGTCCGCTCTCCTGCTCTCTCTCCCTCTCTTTCGCTCGAGAGAGCAAGCCTGACGCTCTTCACGTTCGCAGTTCGTCCTACTATGCCATGCAGCAGCTCACGGTGCGTGCGAGGCGCCTCGTCCACGAGCGAGAGACGGCGGCGCTGACGCTTCTTCCTCTCGCCCGCAGCCGCGCACGCCGGCGTACGGCCTCAACGACTCGCCCATCGGCTTGCTCGCCTGGATCGGAGAGAAGGTGCGTTCTCGTTCTTCCTTTCGCTCCGTCGACGAGCTCGAGGTGACCCTGCTTCGTCTCGCAGATGGTCCCCGGCATCGAGACGGCGAGCAAGTTCCCGAACCCGACGTGCGTCTCCTCTCCCTCGCTCTTCCTCTCTCGCTCGTCCTGTACTGACTTTTCGCCCCGCAACAGACTGAACCGCGACGCGCTCTTCACGACCCTCTCGCTCTACTGGTTCAGTGCGTCCTCTTCGTCTCCCTCTTCCTCCTCGCCCTCCTTCGCAACCTGACGCTCGCCCCTCTGCCCCTGCAGCCGGCTCGATCGGCTCGAGCTTCCTCCCCTACGCCCTCAACCCGCACTTCAGCACGTTCCTCACTGCGCCAAAGTACCACCTGCCCAACTTTGCCCTGTCGTCGTTCCCGAACGAGCTCTTCTGCCCGACGGCCAAGGACGCCGCGCGCTCGGGCACGCTGCGCTGGTTCAAGGAGGCCGACGATGGCGGGCACTTTGCGGCGCTCGAGAAGCCCGAGGTCTTTGTCGAGCACGTTCGCGAGGCGGTTGCGGCGCTCCTACCCAAGCAGTAGCTCTCGCGCTCGTCCATTCTGTGCAGCGAAGTCTTTGCAGTGGAAGTACTCTGTGCAACTCTCGAGCGTCTCGTCGAGCGACTCTCAAAGCACGAGACCGAGTGAGAGCGCGACGACCGAAGTTACACGCGCGGCTCTGCCGCCTGCTGCGCCGCCTCGGCCGCCGCGGCGTCTGCGAGCGCCGCCTCTGCCTCGCCCTCGAGCTCTGCCTCGTCAACCTCTAACTCCTCCTCGAAGTCGAACTCGAACTGGTCGACGAAAGGCCCGTACGGGTCGACGCGCTCGATGACCTCGTCGACGGCGCCGAGCTCGATGACGAGGTTGCGCCGCTTGACAATGTCCCACACGGTCAGGTCCTGCACGTCGGTGACGAGCGCGACGTCGGGGATGTTGCCGACGGCGAGCTCGAACGCGGCGCGCGACTGGACGGTCGCAGCGTCGTCGGCGGCGGCCTTGTTGCTCGCCGTGACAAACAGGGCGTCGGTCCAGCCGCGCGTCGCGAGCTTCTGGCTCAGGACGCGCGTGCGCGGCTCGTCGAGCCCGAGCTGGTCGACGACGACGAGGTTCCCGGCGCGCCACTTGTCCGACAGCGACACGCGCAGGCCGAGCTGCTCCTCCTTGCGGTTGATCTTGCGCTGCCAGCCGTCGGGGCCCTTGGGCCGCGGGCCGAATGCGCGCCCGCCGCCCTTGAGCATCGGGCTGCCGCGGTCGCCGAGGCGGGCGCGGCCGGTGCCCTTCTGCGGGCGCATCTTCTTGCCGCTGAAGGCGACCTCGGCGCGGTTCTTGGTCGAGGCGGTGCCGGCGCGCAGGGACGAGAGGTGGGCCGTGATGATCTTGTGCAGGAGGGACGGGCGGGCGGGGACGTCGAAGAGGGGAGCGGGGAGGGGGACGACCATGGGCTCGGTCGAGGTCGAGGTCGAGGTCGAGGTCGGGGGCGAGTCGGGCGAGGCGGCGGCGGACTTGGGCGAGTAGAACCGCCGCAGGCGAACGTGGACGAAGGCGTCGCCCAGCGACGACTCGGCTGCGGGCGAGGGAGAGGCGAGAGGAGGTCAGCTCTGTGAGGGAGATGAGGAGGCGGAGGAGGAGGACGAGAGCGCACCGTCAAACGGCAGCGAGTCGTGCGTGGGTGGCGCAGAGGTCGACGACGAAGCCACTGGTGCTGCCTGTGCGTCGCCTGCATCGCCCAGAGGCGCAGCGGCCTCGGTTGCGAGCGACCGGGAGCACGACGCGAACGAGGGCTGCGAGCGAGAGCTCGTCGTCAGCTAGGAGCGCGCGCGCAGCTGGTAGGAGTGGGACGCACCCGGACAGCCCTCCTTGTTGCGGCGAGGAACGACATGGTGCGAGTAGCGGAGAGTTGAGGACGACGAGCCGCTCGCCCGCGCTTTTCCACCAAGTCCGTCGCCGCTCGTCCGCCGCGGAGACAGCGCTTCTCTCGCTCGCGCTCTTCCTTCTTTCCGAGCCAGGTGGTACCGATGAGAAGCTTTTGCACAGAATGAGAGCCGTCTACGCAAGAGATAAGAAAGAGAGAGTGGAATGTGACAGCTCGTCCTCGGTCTCGAGCCTCCTCCTCCGACCCGACCGTCTCCTTGTCGTCGTCGTCGACACCGTCACGAGAGCGCTCAGACCGGGCTCGGCGGGACCTTGAGGTGCTTGCGCGGCGCCTCGCCGTCGCTGTCGCCGCCGCCGAACTGGACCGGGAAGTCGACCAAGGTCGGCGCGTTCGACAGCGCCGGGCTCGGCAGCACGCCGCCGATCGACGACCCGTCGCTCGCGAGGCGCGCCCTGCGGCCCCTCACGTTCGACGAGTGGCCGGGCGGCGCGCCCGAGCCGGCGGCAGGGTGCGACGGCCGCTCGACGTCGCAGTAGGCGGCCTTGTCGAGCTTGAGCGAGATGGCCCACACGGCCCACGAGCCGTACACCTGGGTCGCGAGGAGGAGCGCGCCGACGACGTAGACGACGACCGAGAAGTAGACGTCGCGCGGGTCCGAGTGGAACTGGACCAGGCGCAGGCTGTGCTCGACGAGGAGCCAGATGGCCGAAGCGAACTTGAAGATGCTGCGACGGCGACGAGGGTTAGCGCAAGGAAGTGCAAGAGGGAGAGAGAGAGAGCATGCGACGCACAAGGACTGGACGGCGGCGAAGCGAAGGACGCGGCGAGTGTTGCGCGCGCCGCACCCGAGACGGTCTGCAGTAGGTCGAGCACGTCAGCGACGAGCCCGTGCGGGCGACGACAGGCTCTGCGAGAGGGACGTACACATGAGGAGGCCGATGAAGACCGACTGCTCGGTCGTCGCCTGGAAGAGCCAGATGGCGCCGACCGTGACGATGGCCGGGTGGACTGCGTGCGACGAGCTCGAGGTCAGCGCCGGCTCGAGCGAGAGGAGCGCGAGGAACGCAGGACGCACAGGTCTGCTCCATCGTGATAAAGAGCGACATGATGGCAAGGAGAGTCTGCATCGGAGGAGTCAGCGCGAGGAAGGGGAGGAGGAGGGAGAGGTCCGAGCGGACGCACGCAGAAGTGGTGGGCGAGCAGCGACGGCCGCATCGACTCGCGGTACACCATCTCGAAGATGTCTGCGCGGTAGGGAGCGTCAGCGAGGCGCGGCGGGATAGGCAGGAGGAGGAGGAGGACGCACAGAGAGCCGAGACGATGGCGGCCGTGAGCGTGATGGCCTGGAACGCGAGCTGCGAGAAAGCGCGGACGAAGATTGGCGACGCGACGAGCTGGAGGATGAGCGCGATCGTCGTGAAGACCGTGTTGAGGAGGTCTGCAGGCGGGCGAGAGGGTGGGCGGCTGGACGTCGCACGGCCGGGGAGAGGGAGGAACAGGACGCACAGGTGACCGTGTTGCGCTGATTCGCCGGCGAGAGCTTGCGGTACTCACTCGAGTAGCGCATGAAGCACGACTCGGTCGCCTTGGCCGACAAGTAGAGGATGATGAAGAAGACGAAGAGCGGGACCGAGTACTGTTCGACGGCGAGGCAGAGTCAGCTCGGCTCGATGAGGTTCAGGAGAGCCGACGAGGAGGGAGAGAGAGGACGCACGAAGGCGACCGTTGTAGGGTAGACGAGCGTGAGCTTGGCCTTGGCGAGCTCCGAGATCGAGTGGCTCGACAGGCCGCGCATGTCGCGGTCGTTCCACGTCGTGTTGGGCGCGACGAACGTCTCCTTGAAGGGGAACGCGCGCGTCGTCTCGGCGTAGTCGCGGTCGACTGCGGGCGGGGAGGCAAGAGTCAGGACGAGGAGGACGAGGAGGGGAGGAGGAGGAGGAAGGAGGGACGCACTGCACATGTCGCCTCCCGACGGGCCGATGTGCGCGCAGTGGACGTCGGGCCGGAAGGGCACCATGTTGAGGTGGACGTAGCGGCACCAGGTCGTCTGCAGGGGCGTCAAGGACGTCAGTCGAGGCTCGAGAAGGTCGAGAAGAGGAGGAAGAGGGACGCACGTCGAGCCCGCCCTCGTAGATCTCGCCCCACCGCCTCTCCTCAGTCAGGAACTCGTAGCACTCGTCGTACGACTCGTACTGCTGGTTGGCGCCCGTGCAGTGCTGCAGCGCCGTCGGGCAGATCTGGCTCGCCGCCTTGCGCGACATGAGGGCCGAGCGGTTCGTCGTCGCCGGGTCGTACGTCTCGCCGAGCTCCTTGGCGACGACAGGCGCGATGCTGTCGAGGACGATCTCCCAAGCCTCTGCGCGCGTGAGGGAGAGGTCGAAGTCAGGGTCTGCTCGAGACTGCGAGCCGCCCGAGATGAACGACGGGACGCACGAGGGAAGCGGCGGAAGGTGGCGTCGTACGAGATCATCTTCAGGTCGTCGTTCCACGCAGTGGTGACGTCGACCTGGACGGGCAGGCTCTGCCCGATCGTGTCGTACGAGAGCTCGAGCACGGCGCTGAAGCAGACCAACGGCGGCTCGACCATGAGCGTCTGGATCGTCTGCGCCGACGGGTAGCCGAGAATCGAGGTCGACGAGGTGTTGCGGATGCCGGCGAAGAGGCCAAAAAGGTACTCGATGTTGAGGTCGGCGCCCTCGAAAGCTGTGCGAGGGTTGAGAAGGTCAGGTCGGCTCGACGACGACAGCGACAGCGACAGCGACGAGAGAGGAGGGACGCACTCGTCGTCACGTCGACTCGTCCGACCATGTCGTCGGCGAGGAGGTCGAAGTGGCCGGCTTCGAGGACTGACTGCGGGTCGAGGAAGCTGCAGGTCGGGCGGGGTCAGTGCGCGGCTCGATCGAGTGGCTGAGACGAGAGATGGAGACGACGCACGCTTTCTGGAACTTCTCGAGCGCTTGAAGGTACTCGTACGGTTGGCGGGTGGCTGCGACGCCGGTGGCGAGAGCGGCCGAAGCGGCGGCGAAGAGAGCGGCTCGGCGCATGTTCCGGCGGCGAGAGAGCGGGAGCAGCGGCGGAGGGAGAAGGGAAACGAAGGAGAGCAAGCCGTGCCTCGCGACGCCTCGAAGGGCACACGCCCGCAGCTACGCCCTCGCTGCCCGAGATCCACGGAAAGTACGGCGAGGAGGCGTTGGCTCGAGCCTGCGCCGAATCTCCTGAGCGTCCGTCGGGGCCCAAGCCGCCTCGGTGTCCGTCCGCCCCACGCCATCCGCAGCGATAACCTCGCGCACGTGGAGCGCTAGACGCTCAGGAGAGTGTCTCGCTCGACGGTAGCGCGGGCGTCTTCTGCCGGGCGGAGGAACAGGGGCTCGGTGGCTGCGACGGCGTCGGGGAGCGCCCCTTCGCTCGCCTCTCGTGCGCAGAGTCGCCCGAAGCGGCAACCGGCTCGCCGCGATGGCGTAAACCGCGGTGCTCGGCCGGGGAAAGAACGTGGCCGGCGGGAGAGGAAGTGCGGCCGGGCGAGGAGGACGAGGGAGGAGGAGGAGGAGACCGCCGCCGCACCCGCGCTCACCAGACCGTGCAGAGAAGCAGAGCACCCGAGCAGAGCGTGCACGAGCAGCAGGGGCTAGCGCGTCGAGCGCTGTGGTCGAGAAGGAGCCAACCGCCTCGCTCGCGAATCCGCCCAAGTCGCGCACCTGCTGCTCCTCATCTCTCGCTCGACCTACACACTCGCTCGCACAGCATGTTCCGCGCCACCCGCATCCTCCTCGCCGCCGCACCCCAGGCCAGCAAGGCCGCCCCCTCGTCGCTGCGCACCAAGCTCTCGACCGGCATCACTGGCATCGCCGTCCACCCCGAACCCCTCTCGGCCCTCGTCGACTCGTACAAGTCGACCCTGAACGTCCTCAACAAGATCCCCGCATCCGCCGTGTACCGCCAGAGCGCAGAGGCCATCACGCGCGAGCGCCTCGCCGCCGTCGAGCGTCTCGGCGGCGAGGGCGACGAGGCGAGCATCGAGCAGGTCGAGCAGGCCATCGGCGCCGGCATGGTCGAGGAGCTCCTCATGCAGGCCAACGACGAGCTCAAGCTCGCCGCCAAGATGATCGAGTTCAAGTCGTGCGTCTCGCTCTCGCTCTCTCTGTCTCTCTCCTCTTCCTCGCCCCCTCTCCCTCTCTCATCAGCTCGAGCTCTCGGCTGACCCCTGTCTTTGCTCGCGCCGCAACAGGTGGGAGGAGCTCGAGGAGGCGCCGGCACCAGGGCAGTGGGAGCCCTTCCGCGTCACGCCGTCCACCACCACCGCCGACGACCTGCACCCGAACTAGACGGGCGGCGACGAGCGGGAGCTCTGGACGAGCGCGGCAGCAGTGTACGAGGGAGCGGCGATGGGTCCGGCAGTAATGGATCCTTCTGCGCAGCATTCGTCGTCGAGAGCGCGAGAGAGACCAGGCTTTCGCTCGTCGCTTCCTCAGCTTCCCGCTGCGTCTCGCACGAGCTCTCTCGCTGACGATGCAGCTCGTGTCAAGAACGGCGTCTATACACACGCTGCACATCTACAGCTGCTCGTCGTCTCGTCGCGCCGTCTCGCTGCAGCCCGCGAGAGCGCTCCTGCTCCCTCCCTACGTCGGCCACTCGCACCGCCCTCGCCCTCGCCGCGCCGCCACCGCCGCTCAGTACACCTCGACAACGGTCGCGACGGCGACATGGTCGCTCGGCTCGACGCCCTTGCGCGGCAGGCCGGGCTCGCACGTCTCGTGGAAGTCGTGCATCTCGAGCAACTTGCGCCACCTCGGCTGCGGGCGCTGCGGCTGCTCGGCGGCCGAGGACGAGGGCGAGGGCGGGAGGAGCAGGATGTAGTCGAGCGTGCAGCGCCACAACGGCGTAAAGTTCGAGTACAGCGGCTCGAAATCGCCGCGCTCGACGCGCTCGGCGTACGAGCCCTCGCAGCGCGCGGCGACGTCGGCCTCGGGCTCGGCGACGCGCCAGCCGTTGCCCATCTGCACCTCGGGCTTGCGCGCGCAGTACCACCGCTGCGCCTCCGACGGGACGAGGCCGTACGACTCGCCGTACGCCGAGCGGACCCGGCGGCGCTCGGCTCGTGCTGGCTCGGGTGCGGCGGCGGCGGCGTCTGTGCGCGTCGAAGAGGAAGAGGAGGGGTGGCCGAAGAGGCGCTGCAGCTGCTCGAGCGTCGCGAGGCCGTCGTCCTTGGTCGGCGGGCGCGAGTTCTTGATGATGCGGTCGGGGTGCTGGGAGAGGTCGTCCGACGTGACGTCCTCGCCCTCCTTGGGCTCGGGCGCAGGCGGCTCGGGCGGCACGTAGTCCGGGTCGTAGCTGCGGGCACGAGGTGCGGCGTCAGCTCGGAAAGACAGAGAGAGAGAGAGAAAGAGGTCCGAGCGAGGAGGACGCACATCTTGTCGACGCTCTGGTGGACGACGCGCGAGCGCTCAAAGTCGCCGACGAGGTCGGGCGAGATGGATGCGCCCGTCAGGAGCCGGTACGTCATCTCGCGGGGCTGCGTGTTGAGGTCTGCGAGGAGGAGAGTCGAGCGTCAGGTCGGTCCCAGGAGGGCAAGGTCGGCGAGCGAGAGAGGACGCACCGCCTGCGAGGAACAACGGCCAGTCGTGCCACTTGTCGTCGCTCGCCCTGAAGCGCTCGAGCTCCTTGACGAGGAGGGCCGTCTGCCGCACGCGCTCGTAGACGTGGCTCGGGTGCCAGAACGTGTGCGAGGTCCCAATGACGACGCCGCGCCCGGGCGCGTCCTTGAACTCGAGCGCGACGAACAGTCCGACGTTGCGCGTCGCCCGGGAGAGGCCGGCGGCGCGCCGAGACGCCTTGCTCGACGTGCTTGCGGCGTCGGGCGGGCGCGCGCGGATCTCCTTCTCCTTCTCGGTGAGCTTCTCGGGCTCGTCGGCGGCGTTGGCGGCCGAGGCGCTCTCCTGCGGCTCGGCGTCGTAGGAGGCGGGAGGAGGGTCCTGCGAGTCGAGCGCCGAGTCGTCGAGGGCGAGGTCGTCGAGGGCGAGGTCGTCGAGGCGGATGCCGCGCTCGCCGACCTTGTCGAAGACCGAGTTCTTGTGCGCGATGAGGAGGCCGTGCGACTTGTTGCGGTACCCGACAAACGACGTGTAGCCGTACGAGAGCGTGAGGGACGGCAGGTGCTCGGCGAGGCGGTCGACTTCTTGCAGGCAGGCGATGTCGGGGTCGTAGTAGAGGACTCTGCGCGAGGACGATCAGCTTGGGCGGGGGAGGCCGACGACGTCAAGAAGGAGGTGACGCACTGCTCCATGAGGGCCGGAAGGCGGTCCTTGCCCTGCAGGAGGGACCGAGGCGTGAGCACTGTCTCGAGGAAGCGGACGAGGAGGAAGGAAGGGAAGCGCACCTTGAGGCAGTCGCTCCCGGGAAAGAGCTCTCGACCTGCAGGGTCTAGGATCAGCACGTCGCTTCCAGAGGCTGACGAGGCGCGACGAGAAACTCGCGGACGAGGGCCTGAGCGAGCATCTGCAGAGCAGGAAGAGGGGAGCGTCAGTGAGCCTCCTTAAGTGCAAGGCGAGCTGCACCGAGCGACGGCCGCCGTCCGGCTACCGCATGGACACCGAGGAAGAGGCGACGCACGTTCCACGACAGGATGGCGACCTGCTTGCCCTCGCTCGCCTGGTCGCCCTCGCCGTCCTCGTCGCGAGCCGGCACCTCGACCCACTTGCGCGGCACAAAGCCCTTGGGCTTGGCGTCGCCGGGCCCTGCACCCTTCTTGAGCGCACTCGCGACGCTCGGCGGCAGGTCGGCCGGGTCGACGCCGTGCTCGTCGGCGAACTTGCGGCGCTCGTCCTTGCGGGCCTGCTGCTCGGCCTTCTTCTGGGCGCGGTGCGCGCGCTTGCGGTCGGCGGCGTCCGAGCTGTCGCTCGACTGGGCGGTGCTCGTCGTCGCAGTGGCGGTCGAGGCCGAGGTGGGAGTGCTGGAGCTGGTGGGAGATGAGGACGACGGCGGGGTGGGGGAGGGAGCGGCGGCCATCGTGTGGTGCGGGCGGGCGTGCAGGAGCGTCGTCGTGAGCAGTGCGCGCAGTCGCAGAGCCAGCTTGCGGCGGGCGTGTGTGAGCGGGGAGACGAGCAGGACCGCCCGCCGCGTCGCCGACCTCATCATCGTCGAGTCGTGCCCCTCAGCTCTCGTCTCTTCTGGAGCCTGTTCTGCCGAGACAGCCTGCCGAGCTGCACCCTCTGTCACTTGCATGACTCGCAGCGGGCGCCTTCACTCAGTCGCCGCCGCCGCCTCGCTCGTTCCTCTCGCGCT
>Ga0308169_10005054_pt1 | contig 12126 bp, 13 predicted proteins | sample PhyBR1_2_FD_202139 | JGI IMG/M metagenome (GOLD analysis project Ga0308169, IMG submission 202139) | Phyllosphere microbial communities from UC Gill Tract Community Farm, Albany, California, United States - DLSLSB.R1 | ecosystem: Host-associated > Plants > Phyllosphere > Unclassified | place...
CATACGAGTGAGTCAAGGAAGACGGTCACATAGCGTAGTATACTATGACAGGCTCTGACGCACAGATTCTCCGCCTCGCTCGCTGGTCTGCTGTGGCGAACGATCCTGCGACAAAAGGACAGGACAGTCACGCAGATGGACTTTGTGCGGTTCAACTGGCTGCCAGTGATCGTTACGATGCTGGTGGGGTGTCTGATTGTCGCGGGCGAGGTGTGCATCATGTATTAGAGTTGAGTAGTCTGCATCCATTGTTTGATCTGTCAAAGGGATGGATGATGTTACTTTCGGCCGGCCTGGCAGCACTGGTCGTAAGCTTAGCAGTTTTCCCTACATAGACCTGCTTCACGAATCAGCAGCTCTCTTGCTCCCCGGTGATGACACGGGACACCTGCGCGATCATGTCAGGCCGGAAGTCCCATTGTCTAGAAACGTGCAATCGCAGATTGGCGTTTTCTTATCACAGCATTTCTCCCGCGGACCTCTAGCGTCAAGACTGTTATAGTTTGGTTCACCCGCCCGGGCGAGCCATGAGTAACCTGCTCGGGCTCCTCGAGAGCAATGGGAAGGTATATATGCATGTGTGAGGAGTTCCTGCTACGGAACGTCCGAGCCCTGACCGTCAAAGCCTCCCTGGGGATTCTGGGAGCTTCGGTGCCAAAACTTCTTGGCGAATCTGGCAGGTTGGGTCAAACGGCCATGCACAAGCTCTTTGCCTTTCGCTGAGCTCGGCTTCCGGTGGCCGGACTCGGTGTAGACTTGCGACAGCCTGCCGGTGATCTCTTCTGCCATTCCGGGAAAGAGATCTGCGATTTTCCGCTCAGCCGCCGTGGGCCAAGCGGCAAGAACTCCTGAGAGGGCCGTGATGTCCCTGGCACGGATGTGACGGTCGAGTGAGTCCATCAGGCAGGACCTTATGGTTCCTCGAAGCCGTGCAAAGGAAGAGCTTCTTCCAACCTCCTCTGCTGCCATGGCTTCCTCGGCCGTACTGAACCCTCGGCGCAGGCAGTCTCGTTCCGTACTGGGGTGGTAACGCCACGTATCTGTGGTAGAGAAGTATGGGACCCCTTCTCCGTCTTGGTCCCCCACATGGACGCGGCTGATTGCGATGCCCGAGACGACATGCTGTCTGAGCGGAGTCCGAGCCGCAGTCTCCGAGACAGCACTTTTTGGGTCGTAGTAAGCCTGTACAGTCTGCCGGGAGTGCCTACCTGCCACCGCTGTTTGGGCGTCTCCCTTCCGACTTCTGTAAGACGCCGTCGGCACTGACGGAACCTGCACACGAAGCTCACTTCCGATCGCGTGTGGAGCATCATCGGCCTCCCAGAACCCGTCCTCCTGATAGTACCGATCGGCATAATTGAAATCTAGCTGCGCTTCGAGCAGCCATGTAGGGCTCCGTGAGGGAGCCGGACGATTCTCGAGTTGCTCTCGAACTCTCTCAGACCTGCCCATTTCTTCCACCCAATCGCGAGCCACCTCGCTGTCCTTGGTCTCATACACATTGCAACACAGTCTGAATCCCTTGCCTTCGAAAGTTGCCGCCTGATCGTTTTCGGAAACCGCCGTCGACACGGGAAGCAGCCCGCTTGACTCGGCCTTTGTCTGACTCTCGTGTCCCCAGCACCTCGACGCATTGCAGCTGGAGTGGTGGAAGCGTCTCTCACCAACGTTGATAGCGTGTATCACGCTGCAGACGCCTGCAATCCTCTCATATCGGCCGGAGGCGCAATCGTTCGCGAGTAAGGGCCCGAACTGAACGAAGTCGTATGCTCGAGTGTGCGCTGCAGCTGAGCCCGCGTGGTTGGACAGAGACCTCGTGAAGGTCTCGGAAATCGCTCTGAAGCACATCTCAGTGGGGAAGCTCTCTTCAGCGTCGCGCGAACGCACAACGATGATATGTTCTGGATTGTCCTTCGAGGGCGGCTCATCCGTCTTCGATCTTGGAATGACAAGGTATCCCTCGTATTGCTGAAGGCGCACGCAAGCCGCATCGTCGTGATAGCTCATGTCACAATTGTTGTTGATCTGTTTACCTTGGCGGCTCCCGGCGAGGAAAGTGTGTCAGGTGATGGAACAAGGCGAGACTACAGAAATGCCGTACCCGACTGTCACTGCACCACGCCTGCTCCGCCTCGACTCCCGAAGGCGAATCTTCATGGCACGAACATGCAAGAAACAAAGGACGGGAGTTGACGACGGACTTGATGCGCGAGCGCTGTCCACAAGGTCACTGGGGGTCTCCGTGCTAATTGAATCGGGCTCAAAGGATCTCTCAAAGTGTCACAGGTCAGGCTTCGATCGATGTGTAGGTGGAGCGATCTTCTCTGGCTGGTTATGGAAGGCGCATTCCTCCTGCGAACGTGATATTTGAGGATGAGGCGCTGGCGAGACAGAATAGGCATGAAGCTCGAGGCATGCATTGTCAGTCTGCCCAAGGCGACAAAGTGGAGCAGAATCAGGCATTCGCTGAATATTCGGCGTCACGCCTCCGGATCTGTCTCTGGTGTATGGCGAGACCTTCCGATGTCGCCACCTGCGGCCAGGGCCTGGTGGCGCGTGTGTGGCAAGTAGAGGGCGGCAGGCCGACGCAAAGGATAATCGGCGAGGCTCCGAGCGCCCCTTCGTACCCTCAGACTTGAAGCTTTGCCTTTGTCCCGCGAGACCGTAGCGCACGCCAGTGATGGGATTACCCCGGGTTTCGCCTCAAACCCGTGCTCACTCCGCGCCAAGTTTCCTGCCTGTCCGAACTTCCTCCTCGAAAGCCATCAACGCCTCCCTGATATCCACTAGGCTAGCCCGTCCATTCAAATGCGCCGTGCTCTCCCTCAGCCGCTCCACTCTCGCTCCCTTGCCTCGACCGAGCTTCGCGCCGATCGGCACGCCCTTTGCATTGAGCGTCGCGGGCTGTTTATCCAGCCACATCCTCGCCCTGAGCCCCTTTCTCTCCGACTGAGCTTTGAGGAACTGATAGTGCGCCGTCGAGTCGATGTCTGTGAAGAGCTGGACGGGCGGGCCTTCGCGGTTCTGGACAAAGTCGGCTTCGTAGTCCGTGGGCTCGCCCAGGTCTGGAGTCTTCGCGAGCAGCTGGTCAATGTCGACCGTCTCGCCGAATGGAATCTCGTGAGGATGGGAGGGTGTCACACAGGGCATGTTGACCTCTTTACGAAGGACGTGGTCGATATCGACTGCCGAGAAGAAGGTGACACCCTGCGGGACGTCGTCGATGCCTAGATTGTAGCAAAATAAGGCTCGGGTCCAAGCGTTGGCGATCTGCAGCGCGAGTGCCGCCCGGTACCGGTCTTCGTCCTTGGCGAGGTAGCGCACTTCGTCGTGTACCGAGATGAGGTACCGAGCCTGGATGTTGTATCGCTTGATGAGGTACGACATGGATACGATCAAGAGGTGCAGGTAGTCTACCCCGGATGACTGAACCACCCAGTTGATTCGTGACGGGAGATATGTCGCACTCGAGTCGAGGTACCGCCGACTGAGCGCTTTAGTGACGCCGCAACCCAACGCGGGCGTTGTCGGCCGGTCTGACAGCGCGATAGCTTCGAGCGTGTTGAAGAGGTAGCTTTCCGATCCGCCATGCCACATGCTTGGCGCGGCGGCCGGTCCAAGGTTCCGACTACGATTGGACTTCTCACCTTTCGTAGCCGAGTAAAGCGCCTTCGCCTTTTCGGTCGCGGCCTCCTTGGTGAGGGTCGGATCACCCTGCATGAGCAGCTGCACCGCATGCTTCACTCCCGCGCCGTAAATACGCGAATAGTTGAACACCTTCGCGGCATCTCGGGAGGTACCCAAGATCGAGGCCGTTTTGGAATGCAGGTCCGTCCCTGCCGATTTCGTGCCCTCGAGCGTCATCCAACCAATGGCCGTTGCACCATGCATGCCGAATTGCGAGTCGCCCAGGACACTGGAGATCCAGAGCTCCTCCGAATCCACGTCGGCACCGACCAGTGCGTAGCCCGGCGGCGCTCGTACCATCGCCTTCAGCTCTGATCCGACCCGGTTCTTCTTCGCATTCGATGCGGTGAGCCACGTCGACTCGACCGCTCGGCGTGTGACGGTACCCATCGTGATCACTTGCGGGAGGATCAAGCCGGAAGAAGGGGTGTCGTAGACGACGAGCTGATCCATGATTCGCTCTCGGGCACTGACCCAGTAGCTACACAGCACGCTCATCTGCGTCGCTTCGGTCGCGATACGCGCAGCCATCTCGTCCCCGTTACTGGCTGAAGCCAGCTTTCCGGCCTCGAGGAACTTGACAAAGTTCTTCGACAACGGGTTGCCGACGTTCTTGCCTTCTCCACCGGGATGTGGCAGCCGAAAATAGAGGTGATCGGTGTCCGCCGCTAGCGCTTCGTCACCGGTCGTGGGCCCCGTGCTCCAGCCTACAGCCGCTCCGTGGCCAATGACGGCGCCATCCGAAGCAAACATTTCGGGTGTGATCTGGCTTTGAGGCACACGATAGAGCCATCTATACTTCCTGCTGAGAACAAGCGGGTATCCGTCCCACTGTAGGCGGAGTAGGAGCGGAGCGACCGACTTTTTCTGGCTGAGATCGAGTTCGCCGGGCGCGAGTTGACTAACCGGGCGCGTGAGCTCGTGGTACCAGGCTGGCCATGTCGCTTCGCCGCTAGATGACTTCGCTGTAGCCACTTGAGGTATCGGCTTGGCTGATCGTGAGCATCGAGTTCTTAGCTCAGCCCGATTGCTTACTCTTCTCGGCAGGGAATAGCTGTTGCAACTGCATCACCCAAGGGTCTTCGGATTCGGCATTCTTCATGCCGGCGGCCAGGTCGGGAATCTGGCTGATCACGGTGTTGATATCCTCGAAAGCACTGGCAACAAGGTCTGGCGACGTTCCGCCCAGCTCGAACTTGAGCAGGCTTCGCGTTTTGACAGAGATGAGCTTCTTCCGCCGAGGTTTACCGGCCGGTGCCGCGCGGAAGAAGTCATACTCGGCAGCCCATGTTGACGCTGCGCCGTCGGCGCTACCAGGCTTCACTGGGTCGCCATAGCGCTCCCGGAACCGGTCTGCATCCGCTTTGGGTACCCTGAAACACCAATACTCGTCGCGTAGGTAGACAACCGGATAGCCATGGTACGTCATCCGCAATAGGAGCGGCGCAAGGATAGCTTCAGCGCTGGTCGATGGTCGATAGCTCGGATCGGAAAGAACCTGGAGCCAGCGTGGTTCAGGCTGAGTTACGGATTCGTTCACTGTTTCCGTAGCCGAGGCGGCCGCCTTGTATGCCCCGTCGGGATACGCCGCCGAATAATCGGTCGTTTCCACGTCTGTCGAGCCATGTACACCAGCCAGCTTCTTGGCCGCTTCGACAGCATGCACAGCTGCCTGCGGCGCATCCGGTCCCGAGTCGCACCATCGTGGCTTCTTGGGCGACCAGTCCAGCTGCTCATGCCAAATATCGCCAGGTGTCGGTCCGTCAAGCCTCAACCTCTCCGCTAGACTTCTCAGGTTGTCCGCAACGTTGCCCTCCATCCGACGGTACGTCTCCTCGGCGTTCTGGATGTACGTCTTCCACGACTCGTTGACAGGTAAAATGGCACTGCCCATGGCGAGCGCGCCCGCAATGGAAGCAGGATGAGGGCAGGATCGGACGAAGAGGGGGAAGACGCGCTTGAAGACATCATGGGTGATGCGCACATCGTCGGCGCAGTATTGCAGCAGATCGGACAGCTCGGAGCGGAGCTGGGACGCATGCGTGATGGTCTCGTCGCTGAAGCGGTCGCGTACCGTTTTGTCGACGGCATAACCGCAGTGTAATGCCGCGACGTCCTTGAGCGAGTTCATCGAAGTCACGTCCTCCCACTTCGGTCCCGTATCGTCGTCGCTGGTGTCCGAGGCGGGCGCCTCAGCTTCGGGCTCCTCCGGCATAGCCTCCAGCATATCCGCCCACTCCGGGTTGACCTCTCGCATCGCCTCAATTGCTGCTTCGCGCAGTCCTTTCGCGTCCGCCTTCCTGTCTTCACGAGTCTTCCTGTGCTTCATCCAAGCAGGACGCTGCACCGAGGTGATCCCGCGCGTTGCCACGTGCAAAGAAAGCGTATCGAGGAACCGGGTCTTCGTCTCGTCCAGATTATACTCGTCCTGTATCCGGGCTCTATCGTACCCAACGTTGTGCCCAATGACCAGCCGCGCCCTGTCGCCGCTGAACATCGGTATGAGACTTTGCGGTAGACCTGGGTCAATCGTCTTGTCCCATCGCGGACGTGCGGGCGGTGCCGTAGCTGGCGGATTCTCGAAGATGGTGGGGCATAGCCAGGAGTACCAGTGGGTCGGCGTCGCTGCTGTTGCCATGACCGGATAAGGCGAGATCTTATATAACGTCTCGACATCAAAGGATACCATCTGCTCATCGCCCAGGCCGTCCACCGCCTCGATTGTACCATCTAAATGGTATTTGGTCCATCCCGGCCACTCCGTCGCCCACGACTCCGGTATCGGTGGTAGCTCTGTGTCGACAAAGTCGTGAGCCAATGTCAAGTACGGCTCCGCCTCGCTCTTTCCCAAAGCGTGGAAGTGATCCCGTATGTTGACGCCACGCAAAGGCGGGAGGTCCATGTTGATCTCGGCCAATGTCGCCGCGCCATCGGGCCTCAACCCATTGACTTCAAGGTGTTCCCGCGAGAGCTCGACCAAGTGACGAGGGGGTTTCGGCAGGGGTTTTCCGGGGAAGAGCTGTTTGTGCAGCGAAGGCGATAATAATTGGACGCCAGCGGGGTTGCGGCGCAGCGTAGGTGGTTGAGCTCTCTCCTTCCCTTTGCGGGAAGGCGGTTTAAGTGTCTGCGACTCGAGTTGGGGGGCGGTCGCAGCGTCAAAAGCTTCATCGACAGATGTCGAAGACGTCAGGCTTGGGCTTGCCCCCGTCGAGGGATCGGAGGTTGCCAACACTGATTGCGGGTCGCTCGTCTCGATTGGATCCGACTTTGACGCCCTCTTCGCTGCCGATTGCGATCCTTCTCTACGCCTGAAGCTGTGAGGATCACGGAGAGATGGCAGAAGCCGTTTGCGAGTTGAATCCGAGGTCGCTGAGACTCAGCTTTCGGCCTGGACAACTAGCTTAATGAAGCACGCACCGGCCGAGCGAGTCGATCTTTCCTCCTTCAGCTGCCTAGCCTGGTCATAATCCCGATCCTCGTTTCGTCGCCTGAACAATTGACTCGCCGACTCCTCTGACAGAGACCGCTCATGCTCGGCCTTCTTTCCGGCGATGGCAGGCCGGGGGCGAGGGCTTAGCGTGGTAGATGGTCGTCGTGTGTGCTCTGCGGACCATGATGCCGGAGTAGAATGGGGAAGTGGAGGTACAGACGTCGATTTAGGCCGGCATAGCAGCGCTGGACGGCATCGCAACCTCGCTGGTCGGCTCAGCCGCGACACCTCGAGGTGCCTGAGCATCAAGAGACCCTCCTGTGGACGTTAATGGTCGAGTTGTAATACAGATGACCAAGGTGGATGGGATATGTACAGATGAGGGCGGGGTGACTGCCAAAATGTTTGGCTTTGGCCGAGATCGACGTCACCATAACATACACAACACACACGCACCACTCATTATCCTCTTCATCCTCCTCCGTTGCATTCAACTCTCACGACATCCAACAGTCCCCTGCCGATATTCAGAAGACCTGTAGGCAGGCCTTGAGACGAAGATGGGTTTATTCTCCTGGTTTGGCAAGGTACGTACAGCAACCAGACGGCGCAGCCGAGCAAGCAAAGCTACCAAAATCTCGGCCCCTTGGCACAACGCTGATCAACAGAGCTCGACTCCCGACTACGAGACTCTGCTGGCCCGACTGTCCACTGAGATCCAAGAGACCAGGGTGCACCTTTCCGAGGTTCGACTGCGGGAACGGCGATGGTCGCTACTCGTCAATCTGTACGGGATCGCCTTGTGGGCTGTTTTGGTGGGGCTGTGGTGGACCAGAAACCTGCCTTTCGGATTATTCGGTTGGAGGTCTGATGGTGTCGAGGCGAAGGCTGTAGGTGCTGGGATAGTAGGAGCGGCCCCGTTCCTGTGAGTGACCCACGTCAAGAGTTTGTACGCATGGCCCATGCTGACGAGAGTTTGTGGTCGTTGAACCGGGCTCTGCATTTTGTGTTTGCTCGTCAGCGAAACTCGTCGGGTGCGTTTCCCCAGGTCCACCTCAAGCTCACGCGCTGAACCACAGAGAAACACCTCAGGGGATTGCTGTCCACCCAGCGAAAACACCTCGAGGAGATCAAGAAAGCCACAAACTACGACTCCACCCGCAAGCTCATTGAGCGATACGACGAAACCGGCAGTCCCTCAGGCTCGCCTGCCCAGCTTGGTCGTGGCCAACGGGGTCCACAAACACCTGTCCGCCCTCAGCCCGGCACACCAACGCCAGTGGGCAAGCAAGGCACGCCAAGGGCTCCGGGCCATCTGACCGGTATCGGAGGTACACCTGCTCGTGAGTGACAACACAAGCAGTCGAGGAATGATGGTTGATACCCAGCCGGACAAGGATCTCCTGTGCCCGTACCAGAAAGTCTTGCCCCCGAGCAAGCTGCTGCTCTTCATCTGCAGATGCAGGCGATTCAGCCGGTGTTGCCCACGCCGGAGAAGAGGTGGTATGACCGTGTGGTCGACTCAATTCTTGGAGAGGATCCATGTGAGTGAGGACGGCCTCCCCGCTTAGTGCTGATCAACAGCACAAGCGTCTCAGAGCAAGTACGCGCTCGTTTGTGGGGAATGTTTCAGGCACAACGGACTGGTTGGCGGGAAATATGAATGGGAGCGCATGCGTGAGTGCTGACAACCCACTGGCGGGACTTTAGCTGACCCGCAGAGTGGATCTGCCCTCGTGAGTTTGAGTAGCGAGGTCAAGCGCGGAGACTGATGAACAGGATGCAACCACATGAACCCGGCTCCCATCTCCCGGTTGAAGGACCAGCCCACCATAGCGCTTCCGGCTCCGTCGACACCGGCCTCTACCCGCGATGCACCTTCGCCCGCCACCCCTTCCCATCTTTCGCGGGCTTCGCCCAAACCAAGAAGGCCACTAGGCGAGAAGGGGACACCTAGAGCGTCGAGGCTGGGTCAAGAGGTGTTCTCGGCTTCTGCCGGGGACGGCGAGCAGGAAGATGATGGGAAGATGGATGTCGATGAGGACAAGTAGCTGGGGACAGTAAGTACAGTACGAAGCTCATGCATGGCAATTACGGGGTAGCATGCGGTATTTAGTGACATCCGTGGAGCACGAGCAACCAGAGAGCGCTGAAAGAAGCATGGGCTTGAGCTTGCATCTTCCACTCATCCCATGCTGTCCACCGAATCGAAGGTAGCACGCTCCCCTGGTTGTGTTCCCGAAGCCCAAGGTAAGTCTCTCAAGCCTCGGAGGATGTCATAGCCAGCGGTAATCTGAGACTCCGTAAGGCTAACATGCCGCCGGCCACTTGTTGATCCCAGCTAACTCCTGCTTGTTCCACAGATCCAGCATCACGCGCTGGCGAGGATACCCCGGCTTGACGCTTCTGCGCAGGTCCAAAACACGAGGCGACGGTCTGTACCGTAGATCCCAGTACCACCTTTCCTCAGGGTCGGGAGTGAAGTACTCCCTCGCAAGCCGCTCATGATCGATCTGAACAATCTCCGCTTGCTTTCCCCTCAGGTCCCGCTCGGCGACAGCAGTGACTGCAAGCGCCCAACCATCTGCGGGACGCCCATTTGGTTGCGAGGTCTCCGGTAGCCGGTCGTACATCATGCTTGTCGTTGCAAAGGTGAGGTCATTCTCGCCCAAGCCAAGACGGTCGAGGTGGAGATCGTCGACTTCTCCCAATACACCATTGGTCAGCGACAGCTCCGGCCATGGTTCGATGACGCGGCATACGTCCCTATCGGTCTCTGGTACCCGCTCTGTTCTTTCAACGCAAGGCCGACGCCGACGTACAGAGCGGGCCCTGTGTGCCTCCGGCTCAGCGGGTGTAACACGGCTGATGTTCGCCACGCTTTCGCTCGAAGCCATCCAGAGTATGCCGACAGCGTTCGGTAGGCGATGTTCGCTGAGTCCGGGACATTGGCAGAAACGATAGCCTAGCAGGGCGCGATTATATGCATATTCTATGTGGTGCGGACTGCCCTTGTCCGGTGCGTCTCTGCAAAACCCAAAAGTCATACGATTTACCGGCTTACATCTCGCAGCAGTCTTTGTCCATGTCCGCCGGCACGATACCCGCCCAAGCGGCACAGCCTCCGACAAGGTCCGTCGAGTGTTGGTTGTCGCCGTACTGGAATTTACCGTACTGGAAGAGCTCGCCCTTGAGGTAGCAGGGCCCGTTGTTAACGTAGACGACTCCGATGCAGGCTGCAGATCAGCAAGGATGTCCTTTATGGGGCTCGAACACTCACATGTATCAGGGGTGGGGGTTCTCTTCTTGGGCGTAAGCTGATGGGCGCTGCACAAGGCAATGCAGTTCTCCTCGGTGTTGTGTCCACCCTGCTCGGCGTATCGAGGGTTGCCCGGGATCCGGCAGTCAGCCTCGGACCTTGATGTCGCCGCACGATTCACTCACGTCGTTAGAGTAGTAGTCCCAGTGGTAGTAGTGGGCGTAGCCCAGACCCTTCGACCCCGGACACTTCGGGTACACCTTGGGCGACTGCTGGGGCTCTTTCCTGTCTCGCTTGCCGAACACGTCCTGGTGCTCCTGCTGCACCGATCGGATCTGCGCTCGAGCTTGCTTGGCCGTTGCTCGCTGGATGAGCTTCTCCCGGTTGACCTGTCGGGATTTGATGGCGGCGGCGGAGACCGGCTTGGTGGACGTGGGTGTGCGAGGCGCCAAGGCAAGGGCGACGTTCAGCAGAGAGAGGACTAGGAGGAGGGTGGAGAGACGGGCGAACATGGCAGAGACGGCTCGTTTTTGCTGGAACGTTGAAACAGTGTGTAGGTGGGTCTCGAGCTGAAGTCGTGGGGGATTTGAGCAGCTTGCGTGAATGGCATCCGGACAATATGTATCTTGGGCAGAGCAGGGGGTCCGTCACCCTCGAGCCGCAGTAAGGTACACAGCGCACCGAGTGCCTGATACGGGAACAAGCTGACCTAGCTTACCCAGGTGTGTGTTCATCGCGGGAACGATTGACTTGGTAGAATCCTTCTCGCCGTCCATTGCAGCCCGGGTGGCCGCCGATGCCACCTCGGGCCAGGGATGGTTGTCCAGTCGCACATCGACGGGAGCCAGACAGGCGGCGTCGTCTCTTGCTGATCGTCCGAGGCAGACTGAGCACCCTCGTACCTGCTACGTCCCGCGCGGCCCTGTTGGAGGTCGGAAATCCTGTTCAAGTCAGCTGCGGTGCGGCCGATCCTGACTATTTCGAGCGTCGACGAGACCATGCCCACTGACGACGGCACTCCCGAAGCCGTAAGTCGTTCCTGCACCATTTACAGCCGGACGCTCTGTGGGGACCTGCGTCTTGGTCGAGCTTGCTCACGCGGTGCACTGTCATGTCGCAGATCGCAGCAATGTGATACGGGTAAGATGTCTCGGATTTTCTCCGTCTGCGTGCGTCAAAGTGTGGCGTCGGGACCGGGATGTGTCCGGCAAAGGATCAGCAGGCGGCCGGCTCGGACGATCCTGATGTATGCATCTAGGGGTATCTACCACCGTGGCGTGCAGCCGAACAGCACATGAGCAAGCCGGGGGACACGCGAGGCTCTGATGAGGTACGAAGTTGTCTCGGACGGACCGGGCAAACCTGGCAGGCGTGTGATCAGAGGGTGAGGTACCCGGAATGCCGAAAAATGTCTCGGACAAATGTTGGGCGGGAAGAGGGACCTCCCGCTGCCTTTCGGGCTCAGTAATCACCTGCGTCGATTCCCTGCAGTCGGAGCCGTGTATCCGGGACACATGTGACTTGCCTAGTCTGCAGCAGGCCCTGACGGCGCTCTGTGTGGATTGCATGCCCGGCCACGAGTTGCGGCCGCGGACGAAACCCAAATGGCGACAACTGACGCTGCGAACGGCGATGGCCGCATTCTCGGTGTCTTGAATGGCCGGTGCAGCAGCCCGTCGGCGCGCTTAGTGTACGAGTAGCACACAGTACATATGCGTCATGCGCATATTGACCGAATACACGGCGCCGA
>Ga0308169_10005057_pt1 | contig 12124 bp, 14 predicted proteins | sample PhyBR1_2_FD_202139 | JGI IMG/M metagenome (GOLD analysis project Ga0308169, IMG submission 202139) | Phyllosphere microbial communities from UC Gill Tract Community Farm, Albany, California, United States - DLSLSB.R1 | ecosystem: Host-associated > Plants > Phyllosphere > Unclassified | place...
ATTCGTAATCTGGCTTTTCTTCCCTCGAACCAGCGTCAACTCGAGCGCAGCGTTAGTGACAGAGAGAGAGAGAGTTTGAATCACCTAGAAGGATATGAAAGCAATCTTCGGTCGCATGTCGACGACCTCGCCTATCAAAGACTTGACGTCTCGCTCCAAAGAACTCACGGCACTCCAATCGAATTCCTTCTCGAGCGGAACTTTCTTCGTGAGTTCTGTATAGTAGTCACGAATGAACTCACTAACCCCGTTGCAGCTTGATGTGAGTTAGCTCCAACAACGAGATGAAAGAGAGGGAGATGTGAACGCACTCGAAGAATGCCGTTTGTTCAGCGCTGTAGTCCTCATCCTTCTTACCTTTGAGACGCTCCGTGTAGTCCTTCTGAAGCTCGACTAGACCCTTCATAGCGTTCGCCCACCCGTCTTTCGCTTGAACTTTACTCGTCTTCGGATCTTTCTCTGTGTTGCGAATGACCGAAACCTGCGAAAGTAACCGAGTCAGCGTACCACCTGAGAGTTCACAAGATCGTACATACGTAGAAAGCTGCAACATATGCCAACCTGTGACTGATCTTGAACGGAATCCATTCAGCAACAATCTTGTCAATGCCCAATTTGTCGGCACCGGGAGCGTTTAGCTGTAGGAAGCGAGTACACGTCAGTAACACCTTGGAGCGTGGTCGAGGGACGTACGATTTCGGCCAGCCTCTTCTTAGCTTCATTAATCTTGTCTCGACAAACTTTCTTTACTTTCTTATTGATCTCAACGTCTTTCCACCATTCAGGAGGGAAGTCCTTTGCGCGACGCAAGTGCGCCTACTCAGTGTAACTGTCGTCAACGACAAGGAGCGATCAGAGAGATTGGGACGTACCAGAACAGGCCCGATAATTTTTCCATGCCATTGACTAACATTCAACTTGCTCTTGTACATCCCGCAAAGAAGAACAACTCTACAAAGGTCTCCGATATACTTCTACTCGCGCAAACATCAGCTTGCGTGTAGAGAGAGAATCGCGTCGACTCACTTGGATCGCCGGCGACATTTTCCAGTTTTCCTTGAGCAACCCCATCAACCTCTTGTTTGCATCTTGCAAATCCATGATACTATTCATCAAGAGTAGCCATTTCGTATCTGTATCACCCTGTGGCGACCGAAGCGTCAAGGCTGAACCTGGAGCGAGAGAAGAGCGGTGTAGAACTCACCTTCAAGAAATCCATCAACGCTCCCTTCTGCTCTTCGTCCTTCCCGAGTAGACCCGCGCTTGCCAACTTTGCATTTGCTAGTGAAGTCGAGAGCTGAGGAGAGGAGAAAAGGTGAAAGATGCAGGGAAGGAGTAAGCCGCGAATCGAATAGTCAGTCCAGAGAACTCGCAGACTTACCCCTCCGCCTGTTCCACCTTGAAGCACCATTCTCTGCCCTTGATTTGCTGTAAGATCATCCTCGTTCTCCCCCTCCGTACTCGCTCCTGGAATCCCTACATCATCACCCAACCGATCCATATCAAACCCTCCATTTTCCTCCTCCTCCATATCGAACTCGTCTACACCATATTCCTCCTCCTCCTCCTCATCATCATCATCACCCCCATCGTCCTCATCTTCCTCATCTTCCTCATTACTCTTCTTCCTGCCCTTGCCCTTCTTCTTCTGCTTCTTCTTCTTGGACATCTCCTCGTGATCCTCATCGCTCGAATCCGCATCCTCGTTCTGCTTCTTTCGTTTCCTACCTGCACTGGTCTTCTTCGCTTTCTTCGATGAGATCTCCTCCTCAGACTCTTCGGGAAGTTGGTCGACTGTTTATCGAGGCGTAAGTTTCCTCTCCTCGCTCTGTATAGACGAAAAGGCTGCAGGACTCACTCTCCCTAGTTTTACCTTTACCTGTAGCTCCTCCAGATCCCTTCGTTGTCGCTGTATCGCTGGTTTGTGACGCGAATTCTGGTTGACTTGCTGATCTTTGAGAATTCACCTTCTGACCTCCAGTAGTAGTCTTGCCAGCGCTACTCGAGGCTGGTGGCATGCTAGCTGAGTTGATCGAGCTTGGTGAGGAATGTGGAAAGAGGGAGAGGGAGAAAGAGGTCTCTCTGTTGGTTGAACAAAGTCACTTCAGCTCGTTTCGACTCGCAACGACTCTCGCTGAACTGCTTAATGTTTGATGAGCTCTGTGGACTCCATTTGTTTGGTACCCGACATTCCCTGTTCTGAAACGAGATGAGGGCAACTCGGAAGCGCTCTCTTTCCAGTCGATTCACCTTTCTCTCTCCTTCTCTTCACTACCTCCCGTGCTACTGCTTTGACAACAACGCCAGTCGACTCCCAAGCATCTCGATTCAGTCTTCAATTACTCCACATCGTTCTCTACGCCTTCGTCACTCTCAGAGACTTGTCGGCTCAGTCCTCTTCACTCAAGCTCCGAAGCATGTCCTCGGACGACCCCTGTGAGTCTACTTCTCGCCCTCTTACGCATGCACTGTGGGGTTAACTGAACTCATGCGCAAACCTTGTTCGCAGACCTCGACATCCGTGAAATCGGTCCCGGACGTCGTAAACGAAAAGAATTTCATTGTCGGATATGTCCTGGGAAGAGCTACAGTCGTCGCAAAGACTACGAAGGGCATCTCGATGGCGACGAGCACTCGCTGAACGTGTCTCTAGATAGACTGGTCCCTCGCGAAGACGCCGATATCGACGTTCCTCCTCCGATTCCTCCCGCACAACAACTCGTTCCCGCTGCCGATGATGTCCTCGATGGCAGAGGAGTAGATCAAGGAGGTATCGAACAAACTCCTGCTATACCTGCTCCAGCTTTACAGATCGTGAGCTCCCTTCATCTACCTCTCTTTTCGACAACGACTCATTCGTTTCGTTCACGTTGACAGGGTCGGAGCGACAACGAAGCTGAGATGGCACGTATCTTCCCACTTCCCTCTCCTACCTCACCAAGAAGAGAAGATTCCGAAGGAGGCTTCGATTCTGGAAACTGGATGGACATCGAAGAAGACGAGTTTCCACTCACGCAAGCAGAACTTCAGAAGGGTACGCTCGCTTGTCTCGTCTCTCGTGAGAGCTCTTCTGACAATGTCCCGCTCGAAAGTAGGTGTTGTCGAATCTGCCACGCTCACGATACGACGACCTCGTAAAGGATTCTCCGCCATCGCACCTCTGGATTCGGCCTTCTTCCCTTGGTCTTCGGAACATGTACGCACTATATCCTTGACAGGACGCCGCTCGAATGCTCGAGCTGACCAAGTTCATTCTGAAACAGGCGTTCACCTCATTCTTGATCACCCATCCTCCAGGAGCACCTCTCTCGCAAGCCCTCTCAGATCGAATTCTTGCTTGGGGAGGAACGCTCAAGGCTGGAGAGATCCCGTCGATCAAAACGATCAACAACTTCGAGAAGAATCTGGTTCAAGAAGTCGGTCTCTTCAAACCGAAGGAGCGAACACTTTCTTCTGGTTACTCGATCACTTACATTGATCCCGTCGATCTCATCGCTTCTGTAAGTCTACTTTCGATGATCTCTGTCGCTTTCCTCGCTGACAACTCAAGGATCGGTCGAGAATAGCACTTTGCCGACCCGTCGAAACGAAATTCGATGCAAACCCTTCCCGAGTACAACCCAAATCGACCTGTCGACTCATTCTACCACTTCGATAAGATGGTTGACTCAATCGGATCACTCGAGATTGGACCGGTGATGGTGGAAGCGGGAGGGAAATCTTACTTTGTCGGAGAACTCGCCTCCCTTCAAAGAGGGAACGAGTCTGTCGTCATCTGCATCAGCGGCGGTTTATACAGTGACGGTCACAAGGGACGCGGGATGGGGATAGAAGCGCGGATGAAGGATGGCAAGGTTACGCTGAATCTCGATGAACCCACCTTTGGCTTCGACGTCGATGATCTCCGACTCGATGCGACAGAAGTTCGTGAGGTATTCGGAGTGAAGCGTATCGGTGAGCATTCGTTACTATCGTGTTGTGACTATCATCACTGAAACAAAACGAGTTTCTCCTGTAGTCGGCGTTGAGAATGGCATCGAACATGAGCTCAAGCTCGAGCACGATTACCGCGAGCGCGCTCAAGGGCTTCCGGTCCATCGCATCTTCCTTATTCTCACGCTCGACGATTTCTCTGGGAATTACACAACGAGATGGAATTGTCATTACCTAGTAAGTCTCTCAATCTTCTCTTTTTCGGATCCGAGTTGACGTGGTCAGCAACGAGAATAGCTCACAGCTCGCAATGCTGCCCTCCCTTCATCCGAGAATCAGAAGCGTGAGAACTGCTTGGTTGTCACCGCATCGAAGAAAGCTACTCCTCATGACTTGATCGAAACTTTCGTCGCGGCTTGCAAGTAAGCTGCGAAAATTTGACTTTTCATTCGGTCCTCACTGATTTGTTCCCCACTATTGCTCGATTGCAGCGACACTCACAACCAGCCTCGACGAGTTTACGATTGTCTCGCCCACAAAGATGCCTGGGTCGAGTGTTTCGTCGCTTTCGGCGGTCACGATGGTCCGATGGCTGGTGAAGTTTGCGCTCACACTCCTTCCGGAAACGCTCTCGCGGCTTGTCGTCGTTGCTCGTACGGAGGAAACCTAGCGAAGAAGGTCACCACCGAATCGATTCTCGAACTAGTTCATGTGCGTTCAGTCTCTAGTTTTCCCCAGAATGACTGCACGCTCATCTATCATTTTCGTTGATAGGGAGGCGAGATCCGAACGAACGATTCAATCCAAGCAGAACTCGATGCCCGAGCGACTTCCGAGATCGAGTCGGGAAAATCGACAGAGAACATCAAGCGGTACAAGGAGACTGGTGTTCGCGATCGGAACCAGGAACGACGACTAGCCGAAGTACGACGACTAGGAGACGAGCTCTACGCTACTTCGCCATGGGGATCGAAGCCGAACAAGTCGACGGAGCTATGGGAGGAGTTTGCGAAGTGCAAGACCGTTACTGAGGAGAGGAGGCTCGAGAAACGCTGGAGGGATGACAAGACGACATGGGGATTCGAGGGACAACTCGAACAGATGGAGAGAGACTTGAGAGGGACAAATCGGAAACGACACTGCATACTTGCGCGCTCCAGGTACGTTTCTCGGTTTCCTTTCGAAATTGATCTCGTCGCTTCGAAAGCTGATAGACGGTGTCGCTCTTTCAAGGCTTCTCACTCGCTCAAGACACGAGCGAAGACATCCTTCACATCGGTCCTCTCGGGATACTCAAATACAAGTGGATCGATACCCTGAACATCGTCGGCAGAGCTCAAGTTCTTCCAATCCTCGCTAGACTTTCGACTCGTGGTATCTCAATTCGCAAGACCGAGGTTGGATTGTACATCTACCGTGCTGGAGGATTAGTAGGAAAAGACTACAAACTTCTTGCTCAACTCGTGCCGTTCCTCATCGCAATTCTGCATCACCATGGACTCGTCGACGACGAGCTTGCGCGCGTATGGTACTCGATTGGTCGACTCTTCCCGCTGCTCTACGTCCAGCGAGCAGGAAATCTATCCGAATATCAAGTACGTCTCGAATCAATTCCGGTTCTTCGACGATACATACTGATCCTCTCGATTTCTGGTAGTCGCAACTTCGATCCGAGATCAATTCCCTGTTCATCATGTGCTTCGAGCAAGATCCGCTCGATGTTCTCGCCAAAATCAAGTATCACAAGCTAGGGCACATTGATGGAGATGCTGGACGACTCGGATTGCCCAGCAACATCGACAACGAGACGACCGAGTCGATGAATGGAGTCGCTCGTCAGCGTATTCAGAAGTCAAACAAGAAGGATCCGGAGTCGAAGCTCGTCGCAGGGTTCGGAGGAGCTGCAGCACTATCGTTCGTTTCTTCGGGAGGTTTCTGGAGGCAACTCGATGGCAAGATTGTGTCAGCTGGACCTGGAGTGAAAGCGATGGCGCGTAGCGGAATGGTCGACAAGTTGATGGGAACCACGAACAAAGAACGTTCTCCTCGTACGTTTTTCTCTCACTCTGCATGGGTTTCTGACTCCGACTGATAGATTTGAGCTGACGATCATCGACTTAACTCGTTGCAGTCACCTCGACTTTTCGCTCGACCGATTTGCCCATCACTGCCTACGAGAACGCCCCGATTGCGATCAGATTCATGCTTTCCACTTTTGACGAGGACACACAACTTAGGCTCAACAGTGAGACTCCAAGCATCCGCCGAATGAAGACTGTACGGAGCACGAACGGAGATGTCTTACGAGATGACGATTTCATTGTTTTCAAGTGGATTAGTGAGGGGGAAACAGAGGAGACAACGAAGATAGGAAGGATCAACGAGATGTGGAAATGGACGAGCGGCGAGACGATGTCGATGACCGCTGTCGTGAGGCTTTGGAGGTTTACGGAGGAACCTTTCATCGGTGCAGTGCTAGGTCACGCCGAACCCGAACCCGCTTCAGTGACTCCACTCCTTCTACCACTCGTAGGCTACAACATCTTCCGATCGAAACTCGTTGAGAGCGCGAGCTGACCGCTCGATCGGATGCAGGACGAATGGAGTCAAGTCGCTCACCTCAGCACGATGCACGACTGCGTTCGGTTCAATTGCGCTCTCGCGACACCCTCGAATCCGGATCCGAATCACTCCCGGCTCGACGACGGTATCCTAGTCAATCTCGCAACTTTTCATGCTTTCGATCTTCTCGAAACACTTCGACCTCCTCGAGAAGAGACAAGATTCGGTCAGAAGGAAGCGGAACGAGCGTCGTCGAACCTGAAAGCTCTCGTCGAGAAGACTGATGCCAACGGGAGAATCAAGATTGTCAGACCTACGAAGAAACAACTTGCGAAGTTGAAAACGACGCGCGGAAAAGGGAACGGGAAACGGAACGAGAAACCGAAGGAGACTGTTGAGAAGGTGGAAGTCAACGAAGCGGAGGAGGATGCTGAGGAAGAGGAGGAGGACGCAGGAGAGTTCGAGGTTGTTTCGGATGAAGAGCAGGATTCGAGGAAAGAACGGAATCGGAGGTACAACGTGAGTGTCTCGCCCTTCCCTCGCTACACATGCGAGATCGCTGACAGGCTGGGGGCGATGGAATGGACACAGCCAGCGTTTGAAGACGACTTGGATTCGGAAGATTCCGATGTAGAGGAAGAAGTGGTCAACTCCGACTCGAAACCCGCAACACGCAAGGCGAAGAAACAAGATGAAGTGACAGTCATTCTACGCGCATTAGAATCGAAGGGTGTCGCTGCGAATCAACAAGCCGAAACGAACTCGGAGGATGAAGAGATTACCGATGAAGAGGAGGAGATGCCGCGACGAAGTGCTAGGACAAGGAAACAGAGTGTGAGACTACAGGAGTCGGTGGCGTCTAGCAAGCTGGCTCGAGAACAAGAGCAGGATGCGAAGAAAGGGAAGAAGTCGTAGCGATAGATGGTTATTTCAATTCTATACTATTCTCGTTCGTCTCTCGTTCTTCGAGGTGGATGTGAGAACCATCTCGCAGTGCACGAGAGGAGTGAGAGTATGCTTATCGCTATCTTCGCTGCCAGAGCTCGAGCAATCTGCTCGAAAAGCTGCGAGCAGAGTGATCCAACCGTGGGAACGGTCTGATCGCAGAGCGACGAGCACTTCGCTCGTCAGCTTCTCGTCACTTTGCTCACAGACTGAGTAGGCTCTCTGAACTGACAGGTAGCAGTCCGTTGACGATCAGTCTGATGGCAGACGTCAGAAGGTGGGGTGGTGTAGGAATGAGGATATCGATAGATGATCTAGTGACTATTCGGGCGCAGAATAGTGAGAGTTGAGAAAATCATGTGCCCCGTCATCGTTAAAAATTCTCGAGGTCTTTCTCCCGCTCTTCATCCCGAACCATTTCAAGCGCTATGGCTACGTTATCAGCTGCACCGCCTTCACCTGATCTACCGCCAGAAGGTATCCGACGTCGCTCTGTCGCTTCTGAGAATCCTACAACATTCGAATCACTTCCCCCCTCTCCCTCTCTCATTCCAGCAGATCCACCATCCCCAGTCTACTCCCGACCTCCTTTGTCCCGTACCTCGACAGATTCGAACGGTACTTCATCCTCCACGTCGAGGTTCGAAATCAGTGAAGAAGATCCTTTCTCAGCCTTCAGTTTACTCGACTTTATCAACGTAGTAGACGCTCACTTGGACCTCTGGACGAGACCACTCAGAAGGAAATCGGTATCATGGAAGACGAAAGCGGATAAATTGTTGGACGACGCGAAACAGAAAGGGAGGGAATTCAAACTGCCGGCTGCGTTCAATGACTTGCCTGTAGTAGGCAATTCGAGGGGTGCAACTGGAACCGGGACACCTAATGGATCGTTGGGACCGAGGGGAGAGTTTGCTGGATTGAGTCAGAAGGAAAGGGAGAGGCTCGAGAGAAAATACAGAGAAGTGAGAGAAAGGATGAGGGGAAATATGTCAAAGCTTGTCGTGAAATGGGAAGAAGAGTGAGTACACCTTCTGAATATGGCGGTTTCGGAGCCGCGAACTGAGGATGAAACTAACGTCCTTGCGCAATCGCTTCTAGGAAAACTGTTCGCTTACGAGACAAGGTACGTTTCTGTCGATCCCATACTCGATCCGGAGGGGATAGAGTATTGATCGCCGCTTGTGATGTACAGATCTCCTTCCTCTGTGGTGTCATGAACGTACTCGTTTCAGCTCTCCTCCTCGGATTCCAACCGACCTGGCTTCCAAATTACTACGGGATCCAGATGCTTGCTTATACCCCTTATCGTATCTATACTTACAAACGTAAATCGTATCATTAGTGAGCACTATCCGATTTCTTTATCATTCGAAACGAGACGAAAACTGATTCTGCTTTGATATACTCAGTTTTTTGTTCGACTTGTGCTACTTTGTCAATCTTCTTACTGTACTATACGTAAGTTGCCGCTCTTCTTAAACAAGGAAGCTTGCTGGGACTGACGGGTCGAGGTGGTTCGCAGCTCTTCGTCTTCCCCGGATCGACTTTCTTGTTCCAAGCTTGTTATGGATTGACTCTCGGTAGTCTCGGATCGTGCGTCTCTAAGAATACACTCCTTCAGATGTGTACTGACCTCGAGATGTCACTAGTGCGATCGCAACATGGCGTAACTCGCTCGTTTTCCATTCTCTCGACAAGGTCATTTCGCTTGCGATTCACATCTTCCCTCCTTTCGTCTTCACCGTCATTCGGTGAGCTCTCGCTTCTGTTAGCATCGCTGTCGAGCTCATGCTGACTTTCCCTTGCTGTCTGTAGTCATTACTTCCCGAAAGAAGAAGCGCTTCGACGGTATCCTGCCATGCGCGAACTACCTCATCTCAACAGCTGGAACGCCATGTTTATCTGTATGACAGTTTGTACGTCGCTCTTCTCCCCTTGCTTCTCGCTCCTCAGCCTCAGCTAATCCGTGATTCGTCAATTCAGATGCTTTCTGGCAAATCGCGTACTATCATTTCGTCATTCAACTCCGAGCGAACAAGATCAAAGAAGGTCGAGCAACGAGTTTCACCTTCATGGTGAACGATAAGAAACGATTGATTGGGAAAATAGCGGCGAAAGTTCCGGAGGGTTACAAAGAGGCTGCGTTCATGGTGAGCCCCCCTTCTCACTTCACATTTCTTGCATCGAGTGATTGAGTGTTGGCCTTGAGTGGACACAGGGAGGTCAAGCGATCTATACTATCGTCACTTTACTTCCACCAGTTCTCGTATTGTACGATTCGAAGTTCTGGTCGGACGTCTACCTCTTGTTCTTGTTCGCGGTCAGTGTCTGGAACGGCGCTTCTTTCTACAGTAAGTCTGCATTCTCATAAACTTGGAGAATGGAGATTGACGAGTCTTCTTTATTTCGTTCTCGCAGTGGAAGTCTTCTCTCGTCGCTTCGAAAAGGTGAGTGACGTGAAAGGAACGCATTCCTTTGTTCGCCGACTCGAACTGATCCCTTCTGCTTCTACGTCCCACAGGAACTCCTCGCACTACGAAAAGAATTCGAACAGCAACAAGCTCTCCTTGCACGCTATTCGACCAACCCGCCTCCTCTCACCCCGGGCAACTCCCTTACTCCTACTTCCGATCCTTTCAACTCGCTCGGAACGTCGCCCGAAGGAGGATCGAGCGACACTCGTTTGTACGAATCGCCGATGCAGAAAGCTACGGAAGTCAAGTTCGACGACGAGGTCAAAGCGAAGAAGGATCTCGATGCGGACGTGCCGCCATTGGAACAGGAACTCGGAGGAAAGGCAGGAAAGGAATCGAGTGAACAGGCAGCGGTGGAGGGATTGGGGGAAGTAACGAAACCTCTGTAGGAGCGTAAGCTTTGTAAGAGGATCGCTGGGCGAACATCATCCGTGGACTAGCCTTGGATTGTAGATAGGCCTCCTGTCAGCAACTAGAGAATGGATGTTTATTCGTTGCTCATTTCGCCTACATTGTGGAAATCTCGTGTGCGAAGCCGCTCTTCCGACCGACTGCTTTGCCTCAGCACTTCAGCGATATTGCTCACCGGTTGTGGATGCTCCGGAGCCGTCGCGCTTGCAATCAACGACATTCGATCTGGTCGATTCTCGCTATCAAGCGAAACTTTGACGTGCGATTACCTTCCTTTCTGCTCGAAATCGGTTCAAATCCAAAACCTTCTATCGTTAGAAGCCTACGTAGTTGTACCTCGCGTTTTACGACAGAGCTCCTATCGGAAATCTAGCTTGTTTGGGCAAGCGAAACTTTTCGATCGGCGGCTTCTTCGCACGACGACCTCACAAATACATCACGAGACGAGAATCTGCCTGTAGTACGTCAATTTCGACGTCAAATCTAGTCAGTGGGCATCGAAAACATCGCTTGGAACGAGTATAAAGAGGGAACTTTCGTTTCGTTTCGTTTCTCTCTCTTCTCTCTTCACTACACACGTTCTTCACACTCACACTTCCCCACTTTCACCAACACACTACCAAGTCAATCAATATGTCTGACGGCGACGCACGCAAATCATCTGAACACGGTTTCGGTGCCGACAGGTGAGTCTTTTCTGTCGTTGACTTTTTCGAATCTTTGCTGAACTCTTGGCTTCGTCGACAGGGAGTTCGCCTCCGAGATGGGCAAGAAGGGCGGAGCTGAGGGAGGTAAGGCTTCATCGGGAGAGGCTTACAAGGTTTGTCGCTCTCTTTCCAACTTTTCTTTCGTTCTCTGTCTGATCTTTCGCTCTCTACCTCCTCTCTAGCCCTCTGAACACGACGGTTTAAAAAAGGACGGATCGCCTGACAAACGCATGTCCTCTGACCATGGTGAGCCTGACGTTCCTCCTTCATCCCTCTTGCCCTTCATCCCTCTTACCCTTCGAAGCGAATCCGACCTCGTTTTCCTCCCTTTTCGACTCGGTCTTCCTCTCTCACGCTCCCCTATTCTTCTCTCTTCTCTGATTCGTATACTGATCACTGTATTGTGCTCCACAGGCTTCGGCGGGGATCGCGAGCGTGCCAGTGCTGAAGGGCAGAAGGGAGGAAAATCGTCTGGAGGAGATGATGAGTAAATCACTCACCTCGTTAAATTGTTACTAGCTCCCAAACACATGTATACTTTGTCTCTGTTGTTACACGATGAATGAAAGTGAAAGAGTAGTACCCTATTACCTGTTTCGTCGACTCTGTCTATATCCGATTTCTCACTTTCGCTTCTTTAACGCTTTGGTCCGGCTTGATCGCTTCGCCACTGCTGCGTCGCTGACAAGAGCAGCTATTTACGTGCTGCCATCACTGACGACGTTCAACTGGCGCTTCTCTTGCAGGTCAGCCTCTTGAATCCGTTTCCTCACGCGTTTCTCGTTCCGACCGCCATGTCTCCTCAGGTTTGCTGCTGAGTCACTGAAGTTTTGATCTTCGGAGTACTCGGTAACCCTAGTACAAAGTCGGGGGATCTACCAGGAACCACGACTCGAACTTCAAGTCTTCGCAGCTGCCTCAACTTCTTGTCGTTGTTCTCACTTCGTCCCGGCCACCTTTTCGCACTGACAGCATCAAAGTTCGAGCTCGCTTTCTCGTCTGAGAGCGCTCACCGCGATCTCTACGGTGCGCACTTGGCTCTACTGCCACTGTAAGCAGAGAATGGAAAGCTTTGCATCTCCTCTGTTC
>Ga0308169_10005058_pt1 | contig 12124 bp, 7 predicted proteins | sample PhyBR1_2_FD_202139 | JGI IMG/M metagenome (GOLD analysis project Ga0308169, IMG submission 202139) | Phyllosphere microbial communities from UC Gill Tract Community Farm, Albany, California, United States - DLSLSB.R1 | ecosystem: Host-associated > Plants > Phyllosphere > Unclassified | place...
TTATAACAGACTGCCTTTGCTTCTACTAACGCTGCCGCTGGCGCAGCGTGTCGGCAAACTACTGCCAAACTCTTGGCGTCCCCACGGGGATTCGAACCCCGGTACTCACCGTGAAAGGGTGATGTCCTAGGCCTCTAGACGATGGGGACCCTGGAACTACCGTGCTACTACTACTACTACTACTACTTCAACTTGGTGGAGGTAAGCGGGATCGAACCGCTGACCTCTTGCATGCCATGCAAGCGCTCTCCCAGCTGAGCTATACCCCCGTACTGCTGAAGTGCGAGCATTATAGCGGGGGTTCTTGCATTACGCAAATACCGATTTGAGGAAACACAGATGAATCTGCAGGCGCGTCCGCAGACGCATCTGCGGACGTTTTTCCAGATCCCTTACAGCCCCTTCGCCACACGGGCCAGCACCGTCTCGCGGCCGAACAGTTCCAGCACCGCGTCGATGGCCGGCGTCTGCAGCTGGCCGGTGACGAGCAGGCGCAGCGGCATTGCGATCTGCGGCATCTTGAGGCCGTGCGCGGCCAGCACTTCCTTGAGCATCGCGGCAAGCGCCGGCTTGGTCCACTCGACCGTCTGGCAACGTTCGGCAAACGCGGCGAGCGCCGGGCGCACCGCGTCCGTCAGGTGCTGGGCCAGCAGGGCTGCATCCGGCGCCGGCTGGCGGAAGAACAGCATCGCCGCATCGGCCAGTTCGTTGGTCGTGTTGGCGCGGTCCTTCACCAGCGCCAGCACGGCCGGCAAGCCAGGCGCCGCGTCGAACTGCGCGCCTTGCGCTTCCATCTTCGGGCGCACCAGCGCGGCCAGGCGCTCGTTGTCGGCCGCCTTGATGTAGTGGTTGTTCAGCCAGGCCAGCTTTTCCGGATTGAACTGGGCGGCCGACGCGGTCAGGTGCTCGAGGTTGAACCACTCGGTGAACTGTTCCATCGAGAAGATCTCGTCGTCGCCATGGCTCCAGCCGAGGCGCGCCAGGTAGTTCAGCATTGCTTCCGGCAAATAGCCCTGCTCCGGATACTCCATGACGCTGACGGCGCCATGGCGCTTCGAAAGCTTCTGGCCGTCCGCGCCCAGGATCATCGGCAGGTGGCCGTACTGCGGCAGCTCGGCGCCGAGCGCGCGCAGGATGTTGATCTGGCGCGGCGTGTTGTTCACGTGGTCGTCGCCGCGCAGCACGTGGGTGATCTGCATGTCCCAGTCGTCGACCGACACGCAGAAGTTATAGGTCGGCGTGCCGTCCGGACGCGCGATGATCAGGTCGTCGAGCTCCTTGTTGGCGATCGTGATCGGGCCCTTCACGACGTCGGTCCAGGTGACTTCGCCGTCCAGCGGATTCTTGAAGCGCACCACCGGCTTGACGCCTGCCGGCACTTCAGGGAGAACCTTGCCCGGCTCCGGGCGCCAGGTGCCGTCGTAGCGCGGCTTTTCCCCGGCTGCGCGCATGCGCTCGCGCATCGCTTCGACTTCGTCGGGCGAGCAGTAGCACAGGTAGGCGGTGCCGGCTTCGAGCATGCCCTTGACGACCTCGCGGTAGCGGTCCATGCGCTGCATCTGGTAGAACGGGCCTTCGTCGTGCGAAAGGCCGAGCCACTGCATGCCGTCCAGGATCGCCTGCACCGCTTCCGGCGTCGAGCGTTCGAGGTCGGTGTCCTCGATGCGCAGGATGAAGGTGCCGCCGAAATGGCGGGCGTAGGCCCAGGAATACAGCGCGGTACGGGCGCCGCCGAGGTGAAGGTAGCCGGTCGGGCTGGGTGCGAATCGGGTACGAACGGGGGTGCGGACGGTCATGGCGGAAAGCGTAATGATAAAGGGGCTATTCTACCCCGATGCGCTCCGCGCGGGCAGCGCCGCCGCCCCCCCTCGGACTACGCGCGCCGTTCGCCGGGCCGCCCGGGACTATGCTCGGCGCGCGTCTCGTCTATATATCCGGCCAGCGCCCGCACCGTCGGATAATCGTAGAGCAGCTCGGCGCTGACCGGCACGCCGCTGGCCTGCTCGATCTCGAGCGCGAGCGGCACCGAGGCGAGCGAATCGATGCCGAGGTCGCTGAACGGCGTGTCGACCGTCCAGCTGTCGGCGCCCTGCAGCGGGCCGTGCCCGATATCGACGTCCGGCATGTCGTCGGTCCAGGCATCGGCGCCTGCCGGGGCGGCGGCGGGGTGCGCCCGGCCGCCGCGCACCTCCTCGGCCGCCACCGCGGCGACACAGGCCGAAGCGGGTTCCGGCGCACGCTGCTCAAGCGCGGGAATTGCAGGGGCAGGCTGACGCGGCGCTTGCGGGCCGGTGTGCACGAGGCCCTCGCCTTCCGGCCCGCTGTCGAAGATATCCAGTCCGCTGCCGGCGGCGTCCGCGTCGGCCGCCGCATCGCTCGAGAAAACAGGCAAGCCGGGCGCCGTGTCGCCAAGCCCGCCCTCGCGCAGCCAGCGCGCCACGCAGGCACGCACCAGCTCCAGGCTCGAGGGAGCGGCCGGCGGCGCGGCTTCGGCCACGAACGCAGCCGGCGCCGCCTGGCGCAGCAAGGGATCGAGCGCGCTCGCCTCCCCGGGGGCGCCCTGCTCGATGTCGCCGATCGCCAGCGCATGTCGGGCCACGCGCGCCAGCAGCGTGCCGGCGAACGGACAAGCGGCGGCGGCCCCGCTCTCGCCCTCGATCGCATGCCGCAGCGCGTCCAGGCGCCGGCTGGCCCACACGGCCGCGTCGCCGCGCGCCGTCTGGGCCAGCAGGGTCCAGGCGGCGAACTCGCCGTTGCGTGCATCCTGCCAGGCGCCGCTGCCCTGCGCCGGCAGCCGTGCCAGCGCGGCCGCATGTTCCGGCGCGCCGAAGCGCCCGAGCGCCTGCGCGAACGGATTGTCCGGCAAGCGCACCAGTGCGCCGAGGTGGACGTACAAGGCTTCGCTCGGGCCCTCGAGGATGCGCAGCACGCGCGCGTCGCGCAGCAGTTGCGGCGCCAGGTTGGTCTCGAGGTAGCCGCGCCCGCCGAGCATCTGCATCAGGCGGTCGACGGCTTCCCACAGCAGTTCCGAGAGCACGCACTTGCAGGCGCTGCAGGCATCCAGCGGCAAGGGCGCGCCCTCGTCGATGCTCGACGCGAGCGCGTCGACCAGCGCTTCGGCCGCGCCGATGGCGCAATCGAGTTCGTGCAGGCGCAGCAGCGTGACCGGGTTGTCGACCAGGCGCCCGCCGGCGATGTCCCGGCGCGCCGCGTAGCGCGCCATCAGTTGAAAGCAGCGCTTCATCGCTCCCACGCACAGTGCGCCGATGCCCAGGCGCGCAAAGCCCATCGCATCCTGGGCCACGTCCATGCCGGCGCCGGGCGCGCCCAGCACCTGGGCGTCGGGCACGAAGACGCCGTCGAAGCGCACCGCGCTTTGCGGCATCGCGCGCATGCCCATCGTCAGCGCTTCCGGCCCGAGCTGCAGGCCGGGCGCGTCGCCCGGCACCAGCAGCGCCACGGTGCCCAGCGCGCGCCCTGCCGCATCGAAGGCGCGCGCGAACACGGTCAGCACGCCGGCCCAGGCCGCGAGGCCGATCAGGTGCTTCTCGCCTTTCAGGCGCCAGCCGCCCTCGACCCGGTCGGCGCGGCTGCCGATCGCGCGCGGATTCGATCCCGCCTGCGGCTCGCTCAGCGCATATGCGGCCAGCTGGCGTCCGCTGGAGAGCGCCGGCAGCCATTGCGCACGCAGCGGCTCCGGCGCGAAACGCAGCAGCGGCCGCAGGCCCAGGCCGTTGTGCACGCCGACCAGAGTGGCCAGCGTCAGGTCGATCGCGGCCAGTTGCGCCATTACGCGCACCAGGTCGATCGTCGCCAGCGCCAGTCCGCCGGCGGCACGCGGCGCCTGCAGCCCGAGCAGGCCGCGCGCGCCGAAGTCGAGCAGCACATGCGGCGGCAGCGAGCGCCGTTCGTCGGCCAGGCGCGAGTCGAGCCGCCGCGCCGTATAGTCGCGCAGCCATTCGATGACGGCGTCGGCGCGGGCGCGGCTGCCGTCGTCGCGTGCCGGCGCCGGCGCCGGCGCCGGCGGCCGCGCGAGCACCTGCAAGCTGCCGTCCTGCAGCATGGCCTTGCAGCGCGTGCGCTGGATCTTGCCGCTGGTCGTACGCGGGAAGGCGCCCGGCGCGACGAACGCCAACGTGTGCAGCCCCACGCCGGTGCCCGCCGTCACGGCCGCGCGGATGTCGCGCGCCAGCGCATCGAGCTCGCCCCTGCGCGCCAGTGCGCGGGTCGCCTCGATTACCAGGGCCAGGCGCTCGCCGCCCTCCCCGTCCAGCGCGAAGGCGGCGCAGCTGTTCGGCGCCAGTTCGCCGCCGGCACCCTCGGCCAGCTCTTCCACATCCTGGGCGTGGATCTTGCGGCCGTGGACGATGATGACGTCCTTGCGGCGGCCGGTAATATAGATCTCGCCATCGCGCACGAACCCGAGGTCGCCGCTGCGCAGCCAGCGTGCGCCGGACAGCGCCTCCGGCGCATTCGCGATGCGCAAGCCGAACAGGCGGGCGCTGTCGCCCGCCCGCCCGTGGTAGCCGCGGGCGACGCCCGGACCGGCAATCCAGAGTTCGCCGACCTCGCCGTCCACCGCCGGCACGGAGCGCGCCGGGTCGACCACCGCCACCTCGACGCCCGGCGCGGCAGGGCCGCAAGCGACCAGCAGCCGGCTGCCCGCCTGTCCCGCGCGTGCAAGGCTGACCTGGCCGTGTTCGATGGCCGCCCCCTCCAGCGCGAGGATGCGCGGCGCCCGCCCGCGCGGGCCGCCTGCCACCAGCAGGGTGGCTTCGGCCATGCCATAGCAGGGGAACAGCGCCTCGCGCCGCAGGCCGCAGGCGCCGAAGGCGTCCATGAAGCGCTCCAGCGTCGCCGCGCGCACGGGCTCGGCGCCGTTGTACAGCACATCGAGGCTGGACAGGTCGAGTCCCGCCTTCTGCGCGGCGCCGATGCGGCGCAGGCACAGGTCCCAGGCGAAATTCGGCCCGCCGCTGCAGGTGGCGCGGTAGCGGGTGATCGCTTCCAGCCAGCTTGCGGGCCGGCGCAGGAAGGCGCCTGGCGCCATCAGCACCGAGCGGAACCCGAGCATCAGGGGCGCGGCGATGCTGCCGATCAGCCCCATGTCGTGGAAAGGCGGCAGCCAGCTGACCATCACGGTGTCCGGGCCAAAGCCGAAGGCGCTCGCGATCGCCGCCACATTGGCGCCGATGTTCGCGTGGCTGACTTCGACGCCCTTCGGCTGGCCGGTCGAACCGGAAGTGTATTGAAGGAAGGCGATCGCCTCGGGCGCGGGCGGCGGCAAGGCGACCGTGGCGGCGGCCTGGGCACCGCCCAGCAGCGCGGCGCCGCACCCGGCGCGCGCGAGGGCCGCGGCGCTCGCCGCGTACGCCTCGGGAGCGCACAGCACCAGGGCCGGCCTCGCGTCGTCGATCAGCGCCGCAAGGCGGGCCGCGTCGCGCGCACGGTGCGCGGGCGCGGCCGGCACTGCGACGACGCCTGCCGCCAGGCAGGCAAAGAAGGCGACGATGAAATCGATTCCCGCCGGATGCAGCAGCAAGGCGCGCGCACCCGGTGCGGCCGATTGGTGGATCTGCGCGGCCAGCGCATCGACCCGCTCGGCCAGCTCGCCGTAGCAGACAGCGTGTTCGCTGCCGTTCTCGCGCAGGAAGACATAGGCGATGCGCGCCGGGGTGCGCTGGGCGCGTTCTCGCAGTTGCTCCGTCAGGAGCAGGCAATCGGGTTCGGATGCGTCAGCCACGGGCGCGCTCCCGCAGCGACGGCTGGCGCGCCGGCTCCACCCCGAGCGCAGCGCCGGCGCCCGCGACCGCCGCGCCGATCATGCGCGCGCCCTGGCGCAGCTGGGCCGGCCGGTGCGCGGCCATCACCTGCAGGCGCAGGCGCGCCGCGCCCAGCGGCACGCCCGGATATTCGACCGCATTCACGAACACGCCCTCGCGCGCCAGCGTGCGCCCGGCCAGGCGCGCCACCTGTTCGTTGCCGATCCAGAGCGGCACGATGGCCGAGGGCACGCCGAGGCAGCGCATGCCGGTCTCGGCCAGGTTGGCGCGCAGCGCGATGGCGTTGCGCAGCAGCGCGTCGCGCAGGGCGTCGCCCTCGCTGCCGGCGACGATGCGCAGCGATTCGAGGACGCAGGCCGCCTGCACCGGCGAGAGCGCATTCGAAAACAGGTGCGGGCCGGCGAACAGCTGCAGCTGGCGTTTCACGGCGCGCGAAGCGCTGGCGACGAAGCCGCCGTTCGATGCAAAGGTTTTCGAGAAGGCCCCCATCACCAGGTCGACCTTGCCCAGCACCGACTGCTGGCCCAGGCTGCCGGTCCCGCCCGGACCCAGCGCGCCCAGGTCGTGCGCCACGTCGACCAGCAGGGTCGCGTTGTACTCGCGGCACAGGTGCTGCATCAGCGGCAGGTCGGGCACGTCGGCGTCCATGCTGAACAGGCCTTCGGTGACGACCAGGATGGCGTTGTCGGTATCGCGCGCGCGGATCGCGGCCAGCAGCTCGCGCACGTGGCCGGTGTCGAGGTGCCGGTGCAGCACCACGTTGCGCGTGGCGGCGTTGGCGCCCTGGCGCAGCGAGGCATGCGCCAGCTGGTCGACCAGTACGTAGTCGCGCGTGTTCACCAGCGCCGTGATGACGCCGAAGGCCGCGCCCCAGCCGGTCGGGAACAGGGTCACGTGCTCCAGGTGCAGCAGTTCGCCGAGCGCCGCTTCCAGCGCGAGCGACAGGCGGCTGTTCCCGAGCAGGACCGCCGAGCCGGCGCTGTGCGGGCCGGCCTCCGCCAGCGCAGCCCGGGCCGCGTCGTGCACCGCCGGGTGCGAGGCCAGCGACAGGTAATCCTGGGAGGCGAAATTCACGCCGCGCGTCGCCGTGCCGGGCGCCTCGCCTTCCTCGTGCACCTTCGATTCGGGGCTTGGCGCGCCCTCGAGCGCACGCGCGTATTGCCAGACCCCGTGCGCCGCGCGCAGCCGGCACCAGTCGTCGAGCGCCTCGGCGCGCTGCATCAGGTTGGCGCCGCGCGGCTGCGCGAACTGGGCGACGCTGCCGCGCAGCGCACCGGAAGCTTCCAGTTCGGCGATATCGGCGGCCCGCTCGAAGACGATCGTTTCCTCGTGCACGGTGTACTCCTCGCTAAGTGGGCAAAATAAAATGGAAATGCGGGGAAAACAAGAAGGCGAACAATCAGGCGGCCAGCTCCGCCGCCGCCTGCGCGGCCTGGCGCGCCAGCAGCGCACCGACCTGCTCGGCCGGCAGCGGTCGGTGGAACAGGTAACCCTGGGCTTCGTCGCAGCGCATGACCCCCAGGTCGGCCAGCTGCTCCGCGGTTTCGACGCACTCGGCAATCACTTTGAGTTCGAGCCGGTGCGCCATGGCGACGATGGTCTCGGCGATCGCGTAGGGCCGCGCCCGCGCGCTCTGGCCCAGGCGGCGCACGAACAGGCCATCCATCTTGAGGATGTCGACGGGCAGTTCGGACAGGTAGTTCAGGCTCGAGTAGCCGGTGCCGAAGTCGTCGATCGAGACCAGCACGCCCGCGGTGCGCAGCGCGCCCATCACCTTGCGGTTGGCGTCGAGGTCGTCGATCAGGACGCCTTCGGTAATTTCCAGGTCGAGGCAGCCGCTGGGCAGTCCGGTCGCCTCGATAATTTCCAGCACGCGCGCGGCGATGTCGGGGTGGCGCAGCTGGCGCGCCGACAGGTTCACCGCCGTCTTCACGTTCGGCAGGCCGGCGTCGCGCCAGGCGCGGTTCTGGGCGCAGGCGGTGCGCAGCACCCAGTCGCCGATCGGCACGATCATGCCGGTTTCCTCGGCCAGCGGGATGAAGCGGCCCGGGTCGATGCGCCCATAGACAGGATGCTGCCAGCGCAGCAGCGCCTCGACGCCGACGATGCGGCGCGTGGCCAGGTCGACCTGCGGCTGGTATTCGAGGAACAGCTGGCCGCGCGCGAGGGCGTCGCGCAGGCCGTTCTTCAGCGTCAGGCGCTCGCTCTGCGGCTCGCTGGCCGTGCTCGAATACTGCTGCACCGTGTTCTCGCCCCAGGCGCGCGCGCTGCGCATGGCGATGTCGGCGCGCTTGAGCAGCGCGTCGAGGTCGCAGTCCTCGGCCGGATACAAAGCCACGCCGACCGACAGCGTGACGAAGCATTCGCGCTCGCCCGCATGCAATGGCAGCCCGAAGCGGTCGAGGATCTTCTCCGCCACCTGGCGCGCGTCGCCCTCGGCGGCCACGTCCTCCAGCAGCGCCACGAATTCGTCGCCGCTCCAGCGCGCCACCGTATCGCAGTCGCGCAGGCACTGGCGGATGATGGCGCCGGCCTGCACCAGCAGCGCGTCCCCGGCCTCGTAGCCGAGGGCGTCGTTGACTTCCTTGAACTTGTTGATATTCAGGAGCAGCAGCGCGACCAGGCGGCGGTTGCGATCGGCGCGATCCATCGCGTGGCGCAGGCGGTCGCGCAGCAGGCGCCGGTTGAGCAGGCCCGTGAGCTGGTCGCAGTGCACGCCATCGAGCATGCGCCCGACGCTTGCGCCCAGGTCCGCCAGTTCGACCGGCGCAGGGGCGCTCGCGCGCAAGGCCAGCGCCAGCGGCGCTTCGCCCTGGCCATGGCACACTACCCGGTTGCGCCCGCTCGACTTGGCCAGGTACAGCGCTTCGTCGGCGCGTCCGACCGTCAGGCCGATCGCCTCGCCCATGCGGTATTCGGCCACCCCGATCGAGACCGTCAGCGCGATCTCGCTGCCGCCGTCGATGCAGCGCATCTTTTCGATCGCGGCGCGCACGCGCTCGGCCAGCACCATCGCGTCCGCAGCCGGGGTTTCGGGCAGCATCAGCAGGAATTCCTCGCCGCCGTAGCGCCCGAAGCTGTCGCTGCCGCGCACCAGGCCCTGCACGGTGCCGGCGAAGGCGCGCAGCACGGTGTCGCCCGCGCTGTGGCCCCAGGTATCGTTGACGCGCTTGAAGAAATCGATGTCGAGCAGGCACAGGCAAAACGTGCGGCCATTGCGGTCGCTGCGTTCCTTTTCCTTTTCGATCAGGCCGAGCAGGTAGCGCCGGTTGTGCACCCCGGTCAGCTCGTCGCGGATGGCCAGCTCGTTGATCGTGCCCAGGGCCTGCTCGAGCTTGACGAAACCCTGGGTCTTGGTCAGCTCGAACAGGAGCGCGAACACCAGCACGACCACGAACAGGCCGAGGTGGCAGGCAAGGTAGAGCAGCGCCATGTCCGCGACCGGATGGTTCGGGAGCGGATAGCCGGCGCCGGGCAGCATATAGATCGCAATGGCGGCGGCGCAGCTGAGCGCCAGCCAGGACAGGGCGCTGGCCACGCCGCCCAGGAACATCGCCACCAGCGGCGCCGTGATCAGCCAGCTGGCCGTGGGCGCGCCGATCCCGCCCAGGTTATAGCTGAGCCAGCTGAAATTGAAGAACAGCGCGCACAGGAACAGTTCGCGCGCGGCCCAGATGCGGCCGGTAGCGCGCAGCAGCAAGGGCGAGGCGAGCATGCAGAGGCAGCACAGCAGGATCTCGACGGCGGCGGCGTTGAATCCCAGCAGGTGGTACGCCAGCGCGTAAAACGGCCCGGCGGTGCCGGCCAGCAATGCGGCGTTGACGACGTTTTCCGCGCGCGAGCGGGCATTCGCCGCCTGGTCCAACAGGTCGGCGGGAATGAACCAGTGGGTCGCGCCCATGTAACGGTCGCTCCATCGCGCGCAGGTGCTGTTCATGTTTCCTTGGTCCGGCCGCGAGGCCGCTTGGCGAATGTCAATTCATATGTCAGGTCAAACGCCAGTGTAGAAAGGAAATTTCCTACAGACTTTATTTTTGAACAGATACAAGGTGGATAAACATGCGCGCAACGCTTGACAAAAAAAACAGTCGTTGGCTCAGGAGAAACTTCAGGCGCGCAGCAAGGGCACGATGCGCGGGATGCTGCGGCCGGCGCGTGCGCGCAATTGCCCGCAACCGCCCTCGACATCCTGGCCCGCCGAGTCGCGCAGCTTGGTCAGCACGCCGCGCGCGTGCAGGCTGGCCGCGATCGCGCGCGCGCGCTCCCAGCTCGGGCGGCGGAAGGCAAGATCGGGAATGGTGTTGTAGGGGATCATGTTGAGGATGGCGTATTTACCGCGCAACAGTTCGACGATTCCATCGAGCTCATCCTGGCCATCGTTCACGCCCTCCAGCAAGGTCCACTGGTACTGGATCGGATAGCCGGTCAAGCGCGCATACTGTTCGCCGAATTCGACCAGTTCGCGCGGCGCCAGGCGCGGGGCGCGCGGCAGCAATTGCGCGCGCAGTTCGGGCTTGGTCGTGTGCAGGGACAGCGCCAGCGCCGGTTTTACCCGGCCCAGCGGCAGCCGTTCGAAGGCGCGCGGGTCGCCGACGGTCGAAAACACCAGGTTTTTATGGGGAATATTCGCCTCGACCCCGAGCAGGTCGATGGCTTCCAGCACGTTGTCGAGGTTATGGGCCGGTTCGCCCATGCCCATGAACACGACCTTCTTGACGGGACGACGCGCGCGCGCCAGCACCACTTGCGCCACGATCTCGCCGCTCGTCACCTGGCGCAGCAGGCCGTCGCGCCCGGTCATGCAGAATTGGCAGCCCACGGCGCAGCCGACCTGGCTCGAGACGCAGACGCCGTCGCGCGGCAGCAGCACCGTTTCCACGGCCTGGCCGTCAAGCAGGCCGACCAGCAGGCGCGCCGAGCCGTCTTCGGCCGGGTGCTCGCTGACGACCCGCGCCAGGGCGGCGAGTTCGGCGTCGAGCGCGGGCAAGGCTGCGCGCACCTGCTTCGGGAGGTAGTCGGCCGGGCGCCGCCGGCCACGTTCGTGCGGTGCGCCCTGCACCCAGTCGCGCAGGACGCGCGCCTGGTGCTCGGGTAAAGCGCCTAATGCAGCCAGGCGCTCGCGCACGGCCTGGACGCGCATTTAGTCGTTCTTGACGACGATGCTCGGGAACTTGCTGGTCATGTCCTTCGCCCGCTCGGCAACTTTCACCGCCACTTTGCGCGCGATCTCCTTATAGACCGTGGCCACCGCGCCATCCGGATCGGCGACGACCGTCGGGCGGCCGGAATCGGTCTGCTCGCGGATCGACATGGTCAAGGGCAGCGCGCCGAGGAAGTCGACGCCGAAGTCCTTGCACATCTTCTCGCCGCCGCCCTGGCCGAAGATCGCTTCGGTATGGCCGCAGTTGGAACAGATATGGGTGCTCATGTTCTCGACGATGCCAATGATCGGAATCCCGACCTTCTCGAACATTTTCAAGCCTTTACGAGCATCGAGCAGCGCGATGTCCTGCGGCGTCGTAACGATCACGGCCCCCGTGACCGGCACTTTCTGCGACAGGGTCAGCTGGATGTCGCCCGTGCCCGGCGGCATGTCGACGATCAGGTAATCCAGGTCGCGCCAGTTGGTTTGCTCGAGCAGTTGCTGCAGCGCCTGCGTGACCATCGGGCCGCGCCAGACCATCGGCTCGTCCGGATCGATCATGAAGCCTATCGAGGACACCTGCACGCCGTGGTTTTCCAGCGGTTCCATGGTCTTGCCGTCCACGCTCTCCGGACGCGCATTAATCCCGAGCATCATCGGCTGCGAGGGACCGTAGATGTCGGCGTCCAGGATGCCGACGCTCGCGCCCTCGGCCGCCAGGGCCAGCGCCAGGTTGACGGCGGTGGTCGACTTGCCGACGCCGCCTTTGCCCGATGCGACCGCGATGATGTTCTTCACGTTCGGCATGACCTTCAGGCCGCGCTGCACGGCGTGCGACAGGATCTTGACCTGCACGCTGACGCTGACGTTGCTCACGCCCGGGATCGCCTTGACGGCATTCACGGCCAGCGCGCGCAGCGGCGCGACCTGGCTTTTCGCCGGATAACCGAGTTCGAGGTCGAAGGCAATGTCGGCCCCGTCGACCTGGATGTTCTTGACCGATTTGGAGGACACGAAGTCCTTGCCCGTATTAGGATCGATGACCTTTGCCAGTGCCGCCTTGACGTCGTCTGCTGTGATGCTCATGTGTTTCTCCGAATGTGATGGGCGCAGTGTAGCAAAAATCAGTCCTTCAGCTCTTGTCGGATTGACAAATTCCCGGAATACCCCCTAAACGTTTGGGGCCATCCACTGGTAA
>Ga0308169_10005060_pt1 | contig 12123 bp, 18 predicted proteins | sample PhyBR1_2_FD_202139 | JGI IMG/M metagenome (GOLD analysis project Ga0308169, IMG submission 202139) | Phyllosphere microbial communities from UC Gill Tract Community Farm, Albany, California, United States - DLSLSB.R1 | ecosystem: Host-associated > Plants > Phyllosphere > Unclassified | place...
AAGAGAAGGAGGCAGCAATCTGCCCAGTCTGTCCATGCAAGGTGGGAAGGGAGTGGAGGAAGGTGTTGGAGGGAAGGGCCGTAACATCCAGAGGCCGACTCGGATCAATCGGCTAACACCAGCTGCGGGTACAACGTAAGCAACCTCCAAACGACCAACAGCCTGGGCTGCATATACCGGGGATACCAGTACCAACTCCCCCGGGACTACTTTGGCTTTCCCCTGCCGGACGACATATCCAAGAACCTCTCCAAAGTGGCCGTCACGTCCGTCGTGGCCTTTGCGCTCGTCTTAGCAGCAGGCGTCCACCACACCTACACCATCCGGTACTCGTACCGCGCTGACCCGAGCCCCAACGCGGACAAGGTCTGGGCCCTGACACAGATTCACTTCATCTCGGTCGTCGTTGTCTTTCTGTTCACGTGGATCGCGTTCATCGCGCAGGCGGCTATCATTGGAAATGCCGTGGGAGGGGATACAAGCCAAGGAGACCCCGTTGCGATCTACTGGGGGCAGAGCACGTGGCTCGTCTTGGCCAGTGCGATTCTGCATATTGGGTGGGGGTATGAGGCGGTTCGTTGGCGAGCGTCCTTGTTGAAATGATTGCGGCGAACGCGCGTGCGTCCTGTCCGCTTACGTTTCGGCCCGATACTTAGACTGGGCGCTCTCCTGCCAGACAATCGTGAAGCTGCAACTGGAGGAAATGTGCAGAACTGGACGGACCGACCAGCACACGCTGGGGCCGCAGGCAACAGTCCTATATTTCCCCAATGTACCCCGCATCCTCCCATTCATTCCTGAGACCCCTGCCGCTTCCTGCCCCTCCTGACGCTCTCGCAGCTCTCAACCTGCAAGCTCATTGCACTCTTATCTCTTGCCGTGATTGCTGAGAACTTGCATCATGGCCCCTTACAGTACCTGTCCCCTGTGCACGTCTCGGTTCCTGGTGGAAGTCGCTGCGACCCGCTCCCAGACAGGATGCCATCGACCCCATCGCGCCCGCTGTCACGCGTCGATCATCAGCGGCGTCGCGCATGCATACTTGATCCCGCTTCAGAGCTGAGATTTTCGCCAGCAGGACCCACGCGGAGTGCGATACCAAAAGTCTGGACTGCCTCCACCGGCGATGCCGCGTTTTTGCATTTCGGATGCCCCAAATCGATACCTGACCATTACGTTTGAGAGCGCCCAACCCCGAAAAATCGCTGCGGCGAGCCGCTGCCGTTTTCTATTGTTATGCAACCCCGCGGGTGTCCTTGGCGAAGTACGACGTCGATCGCATGACTCACGCTCACCCTCGAATACCTTAATCCGGTTATGGGGTGTACCAAAAGTTTTCCTCGGACAAACGTTCCTCGAGAAAGCAGGGGTGAGGAGGACCATAGGTGCAATCTGGTATCGGCATGTTCAGGACACCGATGTACCCCTGGACCTGGCTACAATCTGCGAAGAGAGTCATCGATGCTATTCGTGCCAGCGTTACGAGCGTTCTGTGTTGCATCGCTTGGGCACTCCGCGCGACGTCAAGACGTTGGCCCGAGAGCTGCCCCAGAGTCTTCTGCGCCGTCGTGATGTGCAACTCGGGTCGAGGCCGTGACGCCCATGATGACAGACCCCGTTAGCGGCGATCCCACGCATGCAAGGCAGAAGAACAGAAGCGCACAGAGTATGCGCGGGAGTGGTGATTGTCGGAGCATGCATCTTCGATGGGCGATCGATGGCCAGCAGCGATGTCGACGCCTTTTCCCTCGACAGAGGCCGATAGTAACCAAAGTATATGTACCAAGCTCGAGCAGATTGCTCCGTACGTTACACCCACCCACCACACCTTTGCTTCGACTGCTGCATCTGTACCACTACACGACGTGTCGACGACTTTTTTCACGGAACCGTCGATAATTAAGCTCTGGCTGACCGGATTCAGGAATACGGCGCCTCCTGCGCAAAAGGCACAAAATCGATAGCCCTGCCGGACGCCATTTGGCCCAACCGACGAAAACATGCCCCGTTTATCACTCTCGTGGCCCTTCATCCACGCCTCCAACGACGACAACAACAACAACGGCAACAAACATCAACCATCATCGTCCCATCTGCGCCGTCGACCGCGAACCAAAAGACGGAGTAAGACCGGGAAGGCGCCACAGGTGTCCCCGCGAGAGTCGTCACTTTACCGCACCGGCGGAGGTCGCGCGCATTTACTTAGCGGTGTCTCAGATCGCGCAGCCACCCAATTCGATCGGGAGGACCACTCCTCGTCGCTCTACCACCTGCAAGATAACCCGTCATTGTATTTCCCGGCGCCGCCTCCCCGTCTGCACCTCACCTTCGATACCGCGCGGCACTCGGTGGTCTGGGACGACCTGTTTGACTGGGCCGAGAGCTACGACTTGGAAGAGGACGATTCGCCCCTCAGCGGGTACTGTCGTTTCGGATACACGAGTCAGGTGGACTTGCGCGCGACATCGGAGAAGCGCCGCTCGGTCAGGTTTGCCGGGTCATCGTCTTTGGGACTGCAAGGGGTTGGTGCATCCGGCGCTAGGTCGGAGATCTGGACAAAGGTGAGTGTCGCTTGTGTGAGGGCATGTGTGTACGTGTGTGGGGGCGAAGTGTATCCCGTTGTCTCCGCTCTTGGCTGGATGGTTTTGTCATGAGACATCGGCGCGTTGCCATCTCTCATGCACGCATCCATCTCCATTCCTCCCTCGTGACCTTGCCCAGTCGGTCGTCAGCGTGATCGCTGAGACGCTTTGACAACGTAATCATTCATCAAGTTCTTCCCGGTCAAACCTTGTCAACAATCTGCACCGCATCCCATCTCAATCCATCCCGTTCGCCGGCCCATCCTCGCCCATTCACGTCCTGACACCTCTCGCGGATTGCGAACACCATATACGAACAACCGCTCACACCCCAGTCCTATCTAAACGACATGTCAACCACACCGCCACTCGTTCCCCCGCGCTCGCGCCTGCGCTCTCAGGCCCCCGCACCCCTCACCTCCCAATCATCGTACCTCCTACTCGTCGATGAGCCCTTGAGCCACCCAACAACACCCTACACCCCCTCCCTTTCCGCCTGTGGTTCCTCAGACCGCGGCAGCCCACCACCGATGCCCGTCTCGCCAGAAACCGACGAGACCGTCGTCTTCGGCCGCCGCAAGAAGTCGCCTATTGGATTGGGCAAGGACCCCCTGCGCGTCCGGGATGGCGCTCAGGCCCGTCGCAGCTCGAGCGGCGTCTACACCCGTGAGCCACGTCGCTTCGTACCGCGCACACCTGCTGACGCGCAGCACCCACTTTCCCCGGCGCACAGGGCCCACGACCTTCGCATTTCCCCACGCACGTCTACACTCCGCCCGGCTTCCTACTCCATCCGACCCCGCCTGCTAACACGCCGTCGAATTACTCTTACACGTCCGCGGCCGGTCCATCGCGCTCAGCGTCCGTTTCGTCCGCCGAATCAGACACGCCCGCTACGCCTGTGTCGTCCTCGTCCCGCTTTTCCACCCTCTCCGGCCGCGCCGGAAAAGCAATGACGGGCCTCAAGCGTATCTCGCACCAAATCCAGTCGAACGTTTCCCCGCCGCCGACCAAGCAACCCTTGTCTGCGCGGGACAGCTACTTCCCCTCATCAATCAGCAGCGGCGTGCAGAGGGTATACGAGCCATACGCCCCCTCGACGCGTCCCATCTCGCACTCGACGGCGCATGGCCCAACGTCGCCGCAGGGTCTCGGCTTTGGCCTGTCGGAGAACGACGGCAGGGCATCAGGGCCGAGCACGCCCGCCACGGTCATCATGACGCCGGAGACGTCCATGCATAACGGAAGGATCATCTTCGACGATGCTGCGGGCGAGTTCGGCACGCCGGCACCGAAGACGTCACCGCAGAGCAAAGGAAGGAGGAAACCGGTGCCGAAAATCTTGGACGACCAGCTGGTGGAGAAGGTGGACGAGCTCAAGTTGGAGAACGCGACAACGACGCATGCCCTGTGAGGTGTATATGTACAGCATGAGAGAAGTCATCGGCCACTTGGGGCCACCCGCCGGTATTGCTAGATGGCATGTTGTTATAGGGTCCCATCATGTCAGATGTAACATCCCTACTACGGACAATGTATTCTCGTGACGCATATGATTCTCCGCCGGCCATCGGGCCCGTCGCGCGAGACTGACCCGGGTCGTCCTCCTTGTCGCATTGCGCCTTATCTGACGTCGACGCAAGCCCATCGATCGCTCGCCTGAGCCAGGAGGTATAAATAAGCCTTTGCCGCTTGTGTCTCGCAGAAACGTACCGCGTCAAAGGCACATACCGGCTTACCACCGCGTGGTCCTTTGAGCTTCACGACCTCGGTCGCAGGCCACGCTCTAGACGGCGGTTGGGCGGTACCTATCGCGGGTTATATATAGTCATTGGAAGAGAACCGTCTCCGTCACGGACAGCAGCGCCGACGTTGGTATCCGTCATGACCGAGCGTTCCGACCCGATGAGCAGTGAGCTCCAGCTTGCCCGACCCCTTCAGATAGACGGTGTAAAACAAGCAACCCTCATCATACCACTCACTGCATACACAGTCAGATACGGATCATGTCGGCGCGGATCGACAACGTCGCAGTTGGACGGGTTGGCTTGGGACTGATGAACTTCACCTGGGGCCAGACTGTCCCGCGCGAAGAAGCCTTCGACGCAATCAAGTAGGCCATACTTCTCTGCCGTCCGGTCCCGAAGGGGCTCACATCCAGGACCGCCGTAGACTCGGGCGCGAATTACATCAACTCGTGCGAGTTCTACGGCCCCCCCGACGACCTGTTCGCCAATGTCAAGCTGCTTCGGGCGTTCTTCGACCAGTACCCGGAGTACAAGGCCAAGGTCATCGTGGGCATCAAGGGGGCTGTGGATACCTTGGGCCGCAAGCTCTCCGGAGAGTGAGCCTCGGTGATCGTTTTCAGGCACAAGGCGCTTACAGCAGGCTCGAGTTCCTCAGACAGGACATCAAGGGGATCCAAGCTGCCTTAGGGGACACGAAGCTCGATGTCTTCGTGGTCTCCCGCGTGCCGTCAGACGTGTGAGTCCCTTTTCGCCCCCTTCCCTCCTGCCTTCTTTCTTCGCCCGCGTCTTCTCCGCCCGCCAACAAGACAGGTGACGAATACTGAAGCAAAGCTCTACCGAAATACTCATGGCTAACCTGGCCACCCTCCAGTCCGAAGGCCTCTTTGGCTGCGTCGGTCTAAGCGAGGTCACTGCTGCGACGCTTCGAAAAGCCCACGCTATCCACCCCGTCGCGCTCGTCGAGAACGAGCTCTCGCTGTTCAACCTAGAGGAGGAGGCACTGGACGTAGTCAAAGCGTGCGACGAGCTCGGGATCGTCTACACCGCGTACTCTCCCCTCGGCCGGGGCATGCTCGTACAGCGGTACAAGACGTTTGAGGAGTTACCCCCAGACGACAACAGAAGGAAGTTCCCCCGCTTCCAAGGCGAGAACTTTGCCAAGGTACGCCGCACATCTCATCTTCTGGCCTCGAGTGCTCCTCTTCGTGGAATGTACTTGCCTCACCCTGTGCTCGCACTGCTGACTAGCAGAACCTCGAGCTCGGCGACAAGGTGCGAGAGATCGCCGATAAGAAGGGCGTGACCGTGGCGCAGCTCGGCCTTGCGTTCATCCTGGGACTTTCGAAACATGTCGTCGCGCTCCAGGGATCAACCAGCTCTGAACGCATTCTCGAGAACCTCGGCGCGTCCGACGTGCAGCTCGAGCAGGACGACGTGGACGCGGTGCAGGGCATTGTGGACAGCTTCAACATCCAGGGTAGCCGATACCCCGCTTTCGCCACAGCCACACTGGTGAGATCGCGATTGTCTCTCTGAAGGCGGGACGGCCGCTGATGCGCAGATGAAGTGAGCGTGTCCCGTGGAAGCACGGGCACGTCTGGATGCACGTTCAAACGTCGAGCAAGGACGATTTTGGGGTGGGTGATGAGTTTCAGGCGCTAGCGCGGTTCCATCAGAGTGGATCAGCGGGGTAGGGTGAGATTAAGCATGCATACCGGTCGTCGTGCTCCAAACCGGTCGGGCATGCATGCGTGGATGAATGAGACGACGTACAATGCTCGATTCCGTCACAGCTTCATCCCGCACATTGACGATCTCTTGCTCTCGGCATCTTGCGAGAATGACGTCAATGACCAAATCCGAGATTCCGGGAATTCACTTCCCCCCCTCATTCCTGTTCTCACCAGCCGTTTCGACCCATCATCTTGCCTTCTCATCATCACCAACATGGATTTGGGCAGACCCGTCGTGATTGGCGACAGCCCGAACGCAGCGCCCGAGCATCAAGCTGAAGCCGCGACAATGGTCTCGACGGCCGAGCCGTCTTCGGCGGAACACATCGCTCAGAAGCAAGAGGATCCCGCAGCAAGGTTGGGTTCGCAGCCTGTCGAGCCTATTGCTGCTGTTCCGACCACACAAGTTGCGGAAACTCGACCCATAGCAGCTGCCGTCCCGCCAGAGGACGTACACCCCAAACCACCCGTGCACCCATCCCGTCGACCGAGCGCCCCGCCGGTACCGCCCGCAGCGCCAATGGGACAGACATACGCTACGCCGCCTGTGCACCCTTCCCGCCAGGCTCCCACAGCAACGATGGACCCGGACGTCCCTTCGTCCGAGTCGGCGCCTACTGCGCTGCCGACCAACCCTGCCACGCATCCTGAGGAGCAGAAACGTGCTGTGCAGAAGGAGGACCCCGCGGTAGTCTCGCGCGAGGTCGAGAAGACCAAGGCGGAAGCGAGGGAGCTCAAGGGGGAGAAGCCAAAGGGCACCGTCGTCGCTGGCCTTGAGGACGATCGACTCTGGGCCATGATGCGGCGCTTCGACACGGTGAGATGGGACCCACTGCTGCGCGACCATGCTGACGACAGCAAATCACACATGTGCTGCACCCCGCTACGCACCTCCCACCCGCCGAGCCGGACCTCCGACCGTCTACCCTCCCACATCTTCCCTCGCACTCTGAGATACTCCGGTCGAACCTTGAGCGGGTCTTCGCGGCTGTCGGACCCTCTTCTATGATGGGCATGCGAGAGATGCAGCGGCTCATGTCGTGGGAACCGCAGGAGAGGTGGAGGACCGGATCATTTTGTGCCGCGTACTTTATCTGCTGGGCCTTTGGCTACGCGGTCGCCGGAGTGTTCTGCTTTTTCACTGCTATCGTCTGCTTCCCTGGCTGCAGGCGATGGTTCTTCCCGCCGGTACGTCACGCTGGGGCGCACCGCGCGATGATTCGGGATTCTGACAACAGGTCCCGCCCCCGCCTTTCGTGCCTCCGTCAGCGACCGACCCGACCAACAAGAAAGGTGACGAGAGTCTGCTGGGCAATGTGGACTCGAAGACTGTTCATCGGTCCAAGGCGGAGCAGGCGGAAGAGCAGGCGTTCGAAGCGACTTCGATCCTCAAGGCATTCACGACTCGGTTGATCTTCGTAAGCGCTTCGATAGCAGCTCTTCTTAGCTTACGTCCAGGACGGCAGCAAGAAGGGCAAAGAAGCTGGGAACGCCAATGTCGGCGAGAAAAAAGAGGAGAGCTCGTCCTCTAGCGAGTCGGACAACGACGCCGATGACGATGTGGAGAAACGCCCGATTCAGGACGGAGAGCAGGGCCTCGAATCCGCCGATGTGGTTGTTGGAGGCGAGAAGATCAAGACGGAAAAGCCGTTGACGGAGAAGGAGAAGAAGAAGCTCGCGCAGAAGGAGGCCAAGCGCAAGAGGGACGAGATGGTCAGCAACATGACCAAGATGACCGAGGATGGGCTTGGTGCCTTTGCAGACTTTATGGAGCGCATGACCAAGTGGGTATACCTGGGGCGATCATACCCCGACGGCTTACAAGCAGCGCTCTATCTCCACCCTCGCCGTACCCCGACCGAGGCGCCCGGTTCAAGATCGCAGGAGCGTTCCTTGTCCCCCCGATGATTCTGCTCACGTTCGTCCCGGCTGACTGGTTCGGACGAGGCGCAACCTTTGCGTTCGGCGTCGCCATGTGGGGTCAACCGTTGTTGATACAGGCGGCGAAGAAGTTCGTCGAGCTCGTGCCGGACTGGCAAGAGCTGCTTGACATGCGCAAGTGAGTGGTTGCGGTCTCGAGCTTTAGCCTCAACTGAAATCCAGCTCGATCCTCAGTGGCGTACCTACCGACCAACAGCTCACCCTTCACCTGTTGCGTGTTGCCGAGGCCCTCCACCACCCTCTTCCCCGACCGCCGTGAGTGGATCTCTCTTCCTTGCAGAGCTGCGCTCACAGCAGTCCACCACCCCTGGCTGGCACGCCCAAGGAAGCGATCAAGGACACGACACCCGCGACGGTCACAGCCGATGACGATGCCGAACTCCTCGAAGCGGAGCATGAAGGCGGCGCCACCGAAGCTGTCACCAAGACAAAGCATAAGACCAAGGCGGTCATCACCAACTTGATCCAAAAGACAGGCAAGAAGATGGCTGGTTTCAGAGGAGATGTGTCTGTCGACGGCGCAAAGAAACACGTGAGTAGCGCTCTGGCCTGCTGCATCCCCTCTCCCTCTTCCGTCATCCCTGTCCGTCTCCTCGCCAACCGTACCATCAACTGATTGTCTCCTGGGCCCGCCTGTCAACTCCCTCTCACCACGTGCACAGCAAGCAAAGCTAACATGGAGGCGATGCCCGAAAAGATCGGATCCAAGATTGATAAACTCGTTTTCCGAGGAAACATGAAGGACCATGGATCGATAGACCAGTACCCGGCCAAGCTGGACGGTACCTCCGGACATATCGTCTTGGAGATGTCGAATGATAACCTCGTGCAACCGCAAATCGCCTTTGTGCCCCTCACCGGCACGAAGGAGGACTTTGTGCTGCCAATCGACGATATCGTCGAGTTGAAAAAGGTGCGTCGGAGCCAAGCAATACCCGGCGCGTAGCTCACGCACAGTCGCACGTCTCCATGCCGCGCATGGCGCTGGGGTGGGTCAGCGGCGCCGACGTGGAAGGCCTTGGCCTCACGATCCGGTTCAAGGATTCCACGCAGCAGCTTGCAGAGTCGATGGGCGCCGATTCAGTCGAAGGCAAGACTCTACACTTTACGAGGGTCGGCAGGCGAGAGCAACTGTTTGTGCGGCTGATCAGTATGGGTCGGCAACGATGGGAGGTGCTGTAGATGAGTGATTACAAGGGCGTCTGTGCAGAAGCCACTGCACTCAGTCGCGGTGCAGTGATATAGACGTGGGGGAAATGTAGCTCTCGTGAAAGATGTAGCGATACGACCCTGATGCATCGGGAATGAGCCGGATTCGATGTCCTCCGCCAGGAAAGCCCGAAATCGAGTTGTGCTGGAAAGAAAGAGATACATTGCATGTGATGTGCACTTTTGAGCGTGCAGTTGACTAGTCTAATTGCATCTGGGACGCTACTGATCGCGTGTTATAGTTATATATCATAAGTCCATGAAGCGAATACGCAAAAGCCTTCTGACCAAGAGATGAGGAGACGTCCAACTCGCCCTATCGCTCCTGCTCGTCGGACAGATCAAGCGAGTTGATCGCGTCGGCGAGGTCAAAGTGGAAGAAGGGGGTCGCACGATCCAGGAGCGGGACGGTGCGGTCCGAGTCGGCCGAAGCACGGGTACCACGCCTGTTATACCTGTTCTCGCCCGCCTCGAGGGTCTGCGGGCTGTAGTCTCCCTCGAGCTTGTCCATGATCGACGATCCGGGAGAGGGGGACTGGCCCCTGGAGCCCGTCTGGAGTCGCTCCTCGTCCTGCCTTGCTTGGTCCTCGGGGCTCAGCGAATTGTCCTGGGGCACGACCGGGGCGATCTCGAGGGCGTTTCCGTGGCGGAGGTGTCCGATCCCAAAGCCAGCAGCGATGAGGGCCCGTCGGATCCAGGGCGAGAGGATACCGGCAAAGTGGAACTGGACTGGCTTGTCCGCCCACTTCTCAACCTCGCGGCGCGTGTCGACCAGGTTCTGCACACCGGTGGTATCGAGGTTGGCGACGGCCGAGAAGTCGAGGATGACGGCCTTGAGGAGGGGCTTTGACTTTTCGGCTTCGAGGATCGACTCGGCGTTGGCCTTGGACGGTCCGGGGTCGTTCCACGGTCGGTCGCCCTTGGCGATGAGCGACTGGTCCTTGCCTCGGCGGGTGTGTTGCTTGACGTAGCCGACAATCTTGTCGTTGATGTACGACGCGTTGGGGAACAGGAACGACTCTTCGAATCGGTAGATGACGACACCGGGGGGCGGGTTCTCGACGGGCACATCGCGGTTCATGACTCCTCCAGCGGCGCAGAGCGGGACGTAGACATCTCGGATCTGACCGGTCTCGGCGCTCTCGGGCCTGATTCGCACTCGGCCGAGGAAGTGGCCCTTGGGCCGGGCGATTCGGACAAGCAGGAGGAACACCGACGTGGCGAGCGACCAGTAGATACCGGACTCGATCGAGTAGAACAGGGACCAGAGCACGGCGCCGACGAAGATGAGGTACTCGAGCGGGGAGACTCGCCAGAAGCCAAATGACTGCTTAGGGGAGGCAACGAGATCCGCGACGGCGTGGATGATCAGCGCCGAGAGGGTCGCGTTCGGGATCCAGAAGAAGGCGGGGGCGACGGCGTACAGCGCGACGATGACGACGATACCCGTCGGGATACCCGCTGCGGGGGTTCGCACGCCGGATTTCGACTTGAGGGCGGATCGGGAGAAAGATCCGGTGGACGGGTAGGCGGCGAACAGTGTGCCGAGGGTGTTGTTCACACCGATGGCAATGAGTTCCTGGTTCGGGTTGATCTTGTACCCGTTAAGACGGCCAAACGACTTAGCGATGGAGATGTGCTCGAGCAAGAGAATGATCGTCGCGACGGGAATGTGCGGGCCGATGGCGGCAAGGAGCTCGCCGGTGATCTCGGGTGGGCCGACGTGTTGCAGACCAGTGGGCACTTTACCGACGAGGGCGATTCGGGGCTTGTTCGGCGTGTGCAGGTTGATCCGCCACGAGATGATCGTGAAGATGATGATGGTGATGGCGTGTCGGAGGCACTGCGCGAAGAAGAACGGTCGGTTGTACTTGGGGTATCGGTTGCCGAGGTACGTGAACGACCACTTGAATGCGTAGAGCAGAACCAAGGCCGACACACCAAAGGCCGCGTCGAGCTTGCTGTGGCCTAGGTTCTTGAGCGTGTTGATGATGACCTTGTACGTGGCCGCTCGGGTGTCGAACAGCTTCGCGATACCGAACAAGGCGGGAACTTGACCAGCGGCGATGTTGATGGCTGAACCGGTCATGAAGCCAGACACAGCGGGCTGCGAGACTGAGATGTCAGCGCGGAACGGAGGGAAGAGCGGGGGCACTGACTGAATTCAACAATCCAGCCCAGTCTGAACAGACCGATGGCGAGGACGATGAAACCACAGATGAAGGCGAGGGCGGTGGCGATGACGGGCGCGGAGTACAGGTCGCCATACTTGTCCTGCACCTTGGTGATAATGTTTCCGGTTTCGAGAGACATGACAGCGACGGGCCCGATCGAGACGTCCTTTGAGGTGGCGAAAAAGGCGTAGGTCAAGACTCCAATGAACGACGAGTAGAGACCATACTGGGCTGGAAGGAGGGCGATCTTGGCTGCGGGACGAGAACCATGCCGACGGTGATACCGCTGCTGGTCAGCTTTGGGTGCACATGGTGGACACATGACCCGGCGACAGCACACTTACGCAACGAGATCACCGTACAGCCACGTAAAGTTGTATCGCGGCACCCACGAGATGAACGGGAACAGGCTGCGGACATAGGTGACAACCTGTGATTAGCAAGCATGAACCAACACTCGGCACCACTCACATCGTGCTTGATGTCACCCTTGTGCGACCTGACCCAGTCGACCGTGTCGACCGACTTGGGCGCATTCTCGTCGTACCCCACAATGTTCTGCACGCGCCGCTTGAAGCTCGTCATTTTGCTGGTCGGCCTGTCTGTGTGGGTCGATCTCCGTCGTGAGCGGTTGGTAGGCCTCCGCGCTATCGTTTCGGAATTGTCGTCTTCGTGTATTGGGAACAAGCCCGCTTGGGAATTCGTAGCGGAAGAGGGGCCTGGCTCCATATTCGGA
>Ga0308169_10005061_pt1 | contig 12123 bp, 12 predicted proteins | sample PhyBR1_2_FD_202139 | JGI IMG/M metagenome (GOLD analysis project Ga0308169, IMG submission 202139) | Phyllosphere microbial communities from UC Gill Tract Community Farm, Albany, California, United States - DLSLSB.R1 | ecosystem: Host-associated > Plants > Phyllosphere > Unclassified | place...
TAGCCCAGCGGGAGCAAGCTCCCTCGCCACAGGGTTCAACGCTGGACTTGGAGTTCAGCCAACCGTGCCGCCAACGCCTTGGCCTGGCTCGCCACATCAGTCACCGCCGTGCTTTCCCACCACATCCCCCGCAATGGCGGGCCCATGGCGAACAGGCGCTCGGCAGGGTTGCCTTGGGCATCCAGCACCGCGCCGTCGGCACGCGCGGCGATGCCCAGGGCCAACGGGCCGGGCTGGACCAGACCTCGCGCCAACAACTGCTGCGGCAATGGACGCGCAACCCGACGCCAGTCATATTCAATGCCGCTGGAGTTGATCAACGCGGCGCCCTGCACCACTTCCAGTCCAGCCTCGCCCCGTCGGCGAATGTTGATTGCCACCGATCCTTCGCCAGACGATACAAATCCCTTGTACGATGCCGCCTGAATCCGCAACCGCCCTTCCCCATGCAGGCGTGCCACCAGTTCCGCGCTCAACGGCGGCGAGCGATGGTGATGGCTTTCCCACCACGGCCGCACATGCCGCACGAACTGTCGGCGCTGCACGTCGCTGGCCTGGTTCCACAAACGCCCGATATGGGCGCGCACCGTGTCCAGCGGCGCCTGCCAATCGATGCCCTGGGCTTGGGCCTGGCGGCATTGTTCGCGCAGGGCGCGCATCAACTGGCGTGGCGAACGCAGGCTGTGGTTTTCGGCGAGGAAATCCACCCACGCCGGTGGTTGGCGGCGCACGTGGGGCAGCAGGCCGTGGCGGGAAAACACTTCGATCGGCCCGCGATGCCCAGCCTGTTCCAAAGACACCACGGCATCGACCATGGTCAGCCCCGAGCCGATGATCAGCACCGTGGACTGCGGATCGAGCTGGCGCATCGCGGCCACGTCCCAGGGATCGAGGGCTGCGGCGTTCAGGCCGCTGGATTCGGTCTGCGGGGTGCGCGCCGCCGGGAACATGCCGGTGGCCAGCACCGCAAAACGGCCACGCAAGATCTGGCCGTCGCCCAGCGTCACCATCACGCCACCGTCGGCAAGCCGCAGGTCCACGGCTTCCCCGCGCACATGCTCGGCGGTCGAACCGTTCTGTGCGCCCGATTCGCGAGCTTCGGCCAGACGTTGCTGTACGTAGAGGCCAAACATTCCCCGGGGCGGAAACAGCTCGCTGATCGGCACGTGTTGCTGATCCGACTCGGGCCAGCCGCCGGCCTTGATGAACGCGGTGAGCCATTGGGTCAAGTCATCGGCGTTGTCCGGGTCGACACTCATGCGGGCCGCGTTTCCATTCAAGGTATGGCCCAGTTCCACGGCACTGTAGGCCTCGCCCCGGCCCAACTCGCTACGCGGTTCGACAATCAGCACTTCGCGCCGGCCCGGCAAGCGCAGCAATTGCGCGGCGAGCATGGCACCACTCAAGCCACCGCCGATGATCAAGACATCGGCGAGACGGGAAATCGAGGTTGGCACGTCAGTCATCGAACGCTTCCGTCATGAAAACAGCGGTTATCGTTCACGCCTCAAGGGCCGTGGTGGGACGTCAAAGCAACGGAACGACGAGACGCTACCTTACTGCCATCGCCTGATGCTCCGGAAGCGTTCTTTGGTAGCACTCGCGATGCTGTGGGCGTTCAGATCACCACATTGCGCACAAACCGCGCGGCCACCAAATCGTTGTTGCGATAGGCATGGGGCTGGTTGCTGGCAAACATGAAAAATTCGCCAGCCTCGATTCGACGCTCCTCGCTGCCCAGCAACAGCGTCAAGCAACCTTCGAATACATAAAGCTGCTCGCTCCAGCCGTCCGCGTCGGGCTCCGAGACATAATGCTCGCCGGGCTCCAGGCGCCATTCCCAAAGTTCGACTTCGCGGTTGGCGGTGGCCTTGGCCAACAATACGGCTTTGCTGCCCGGAATCACGCCGGCCCAGGCCAGCTCGTTGATACGGCTGGGGTCGCGAGCATCGGGCGCCTGGATCAGATCGCTGAAGGCCACTTCCAGGGCTTCGGCAACGCGGTCCAGCGTGGTCAGGCTGACATTTTTCTCACCGGCTTCGATGGCAACCAGCATCCGCCGGCTAACGCCGGACAATTCGGCCAACGCGGTCTGGCTAAGCTGCGCGGCATGCCGCAGGCGCCGGACGTTCTGGCTGACGTGTTGCAGGACTGATGCCCGCTGGCTGTTTTCTTTGTGCACTATATTGCTCATCTGCCGGGGTTGCGCATTATACTGCCCAACTTCGGGCGCATTGTGCGTCCGCCTCAAGTAGTGCGCAAGGTCATGGCATCGTTGAATTCCCCGCAAGCATCCTCCCGCCTCCCAAGGTTCAGCAAGGCCGAATGCGTGCTGGTGCTGATCACCATGATCTGGGGCGGAACGTTCCTGTTGGTGCAGCACGCCATGACGGTCAGCGGGCCGATGTTCTTCGTAGGCTTGCGCTTCGCCGCGGCGGCGGCGTTTGTCGCGTTGTTCTCCTGGCGGCATCTTCGCGCGCTGACGCTGTTCGAACTCAAGGCTGGATGTTTCATTGGCGTCGCGATCATGCTCGGCTACGGCCTGCAGACGGTCGGCCTGCAAACCATCCCCAGCAGCCAATCGGCGTTCATCACCGCACTTTACGTGCCGTTCGTGCCGTTGCTGCAATGGCTGGTGCTGGGCCGGCGGCCAGGACTGATGCCAAGCATCGGCATCATGTTGGCGTTTACCGGGCTCATGTTGTTGTCGGGCCCCGCCGGTGCATCACTTAATTTCAGTTCCGGTGAAATAGCCACGCTGATCAGCGCCATCGCAATCGCCGCCGAGATCATCCTGATCAGTACCTACGCCGGCCAGGTCGACGTACGCCGGGTGACGGTGGTGCAACTGGCAAGCACGGCAGTGCTGGCCTTCCTGATGGTGGTGCCGACCCAGGAAGTGATCCCGAGCTTCTCCTGGCTGCTGCTGGTCAGCGCCGTAGGCCTTGGCGCCGCCAGCGCAGCGATCCAGGTGGCGATGAACTGGGCACAGAAAAGCGTCTCGCCGACCCGCGCCACGCTGATCTATGCCGGCGAACCGGTGTGGGCCGGCATCGCCGGGCGGCTGGCGGGTGAGCGGTTGCCGGCGATTGCGTTGCTCGGGGCAGGCTTGATTGTGGCGGCGGTGATTGTCAGTGAGTTGAAAACTCGGAACAAAGGTGTTGTCGAGGTGGATGAGGGGCTTGAGCGGGAGCGGTGAAGCCTCGTAGCTCCTACCGGTCACAAGCGAGTGATGCCGGTTAACTCGCGAAATATCCCCTCGCCACAGGTGATATGTAGAGCGCAAAGTCAGAAAACTCCACCTACCTTGTAGGATTCTGCGACACCCTCGCGGTTGGTGATCGGGAATACGCCACGTATGATCCCGGACAAACTTTGCCGAATAGAAACCTATGTCACTGATAGTTCTATTGCTTTTGCCCTTCATCGGCAGCTGTGTCGCGGCGCTGTTGCCGCATAACGCCCGTAACGCCGAATCCCTGCTGGCCGGCCTCGTGGCCCTGGTCGGTACGGTTCAGGTGGCCTTGTGGTACCCGCAGATCGCCGACGGCGGCGTGATTCGCGAGCACTATGACTGGCTGCCGAGCCTGGGCCTGGATTTCGTGCTGCGCCTGGACGGTTTCGCCTGGCTGTTTTCGTTGCTGGTGCTGGGCATCGGCACGCTGGTGTCGTTGTACGCTCGCTATTACATGTCGCCGGACGATCCGGTGCCGCGTTTCTTCGCGTTTTTCCTGGCGTTCATGGGCGCCATGCTCGGGCTGGTGATTTCCGGCAACCTGATCCAAATCGTGTTTTTCTGGGAACTGACCAGCCTGTTTTCATTCTTGCTGATCGGCTATTGGCATCACCGCGCCGACGCTCGACGCGGCGCCTATATGGCGTTGATGGTAACCGGCGCCGGCGGGCTGTGCCTGTTGGCCGGGGTGATGCTGCTCGGCCATGTGGTGGGCAGCTATGACCTGGACAAGGTCCTGGCCGCCGGCAACCTGATCCGTGACCACGCCCTCTACCCCATCCTGCTGCCGCTGATCCTGATCGGCGCGTTGAGCAAAAGCGCCCAGTTCCCTTTTCACTTCTGGCTGCCCCACGCCATGGCCGCGCCCACGCCCGTGTCGGCGTATTTACACTCGGCGACCATGGTCAAGGCCGGTGTCTTTCTGCTTGCGCGGTTATGGCCGTCGCTGTCGGGCAGTGAAGAATGGTTCTACATCGTCGGCGGCGCCGGCGCGTGCACCCTGGTGCTGGGCGCTTATTGCGCGATGTTCCAGAATGACCTCAAGGGTCTCCTCGCCTATTCGACCATCAGCCACCTCGGGTTGATCACCTTGCTGCTCGGTCTCAACAGTCCACTGGCGGCGGTGGCGGCGGTGTTTCATATCCTCAACCACGCCACATTCAAGGCCTCGCTGTTCATGGCCGCCGGCATCATCGACCATGAGAGTGGCACCCGGGACATCCGCAAGCTCAGCGGCCTGGTGCGGCTGATCCCGTTCACCGCCACCCTGGCGATGGTGGCCAGCGCGGCCATGGCCGGGGTGCCGCTGCTCAATGGGTTCCTGTCCAAGGAAATGTTCTTCGCCGAGACCGTGTTCATTTCCGCCACGGCCTGGGTCGAACTGGCGCTGCCGATCATCGCCACCATCGCCGGCACGTTCAGCGTCGCCTATTCCCTGCGCTTCACCGTCGACGTGTTCTTCGGCCCCACCGCCACCGACCTGCCCCTGACACCCCATGAACCGCCACGCTGGATGCGCGCGCCAGTGGAACTGCTGGTGTTCACATGCCTGCTGGTGGGCATCTTTCCTGCCCAGGTGGTGGGCTCGTTGCTGGCCGCCGCCGCGCTGCCGGTGGTGGGCGGCCCGCTGCCCGACTACAGCCTGGCAATCTGGCACGGCCTGAACGCGCCGATGATCATGAGCCTGGTGGCAATGTCCGGCGGCATCGTCCTGTATCTGTTGCTGCGCAAACAATTCAAGCAAGGCCGCATCAAGCATCCGCCGTTGATCGGTCGCCTCAGCGGCAAGCGCTTGTTCGAGCGCTGCCTGGTGCTGATGATGCGCCAGGGTCGGCGCCTGGAACGCAAGATCAGCACGCGGCGCCTGCAAGCCCAGTTGTTCTGGCTGGTATTGGCGGCGGTTTTGGCCGGACTGATTCCGATGATGAACAGCACGTTGGTCTGGGGCGATCGACCGAAGATCCCCGGTTCCGTGGTGTTCGTCGTCCTGTGGGTGCTGGCCATCGGCTGCGCCCTGGGTGCCGCTTGGCAGGCCAAGTATCACCGTCTCGCGGCGCTGACGATGGTCAGTGTCTGCGGCCTGATGACGTGCGTAACCTTCGTCTGGTTCTCGGCCCCGGACCTGGCCTTGACTCAATTGGTGGTGGAAGTGGTCACCACGGTACTGATTCTCCTGGGCCTGCGCTGGTTGCCACGGCGAATCGAAGACGTGTCCCCCCTGCCCAACAGCGAACGCCGGGCGCGGGTCCGGCGCCTGCGGGACTTGTTGCTGTCCGTCGCGGTGGGTGGCGGCATGGCGCTGTTGTCCTATGCGATGCTGACGCGCCAGACGCCCAACGACATTTCGTCGTTCTACCTGAGCCGGGCCCTGCCCGAAGGCGGCGGCAGCAATGTGGTGAATGTCATGCTGGTGGACTTCCGTGGCTTCGACACGCTCGGGGAAATCACCGTGCTGGTGGCGGTGGCCCTGGCGGTGTTCGCCCTGCTGCGGCGTTTCCGACCGCCCAAGGAAAGCATCCAGCTGCCGGCGCAACAACGCCTGCTGGCGCCGGACGTGGTCACCGACCTGGTCAACCCACGCCACGCCAGCGACACCGCGCTGGGCTTCATGATGGTGCCGTCGGTGCTGGTGCGCCTGCTGCTGCCGATTGCCCTGGTGGTGTCGTTCTATCTGTTTATGCGCGGCCACAACCAACCGGGTGGCGGCTTCGTCGCCGGCCTGGTGATGTCAGTGGCGTTCATCCTCCAATACATGGTCGCCGGCACCCAATGGGTCGAGGCGCAAATGAGCCTGCGACCGCTGCGCTGGATGGGCACGGGTCTGCTGTGCGCCACCGCGACAGGGCTTGGGGCAATGGCGGTGGGCTATCCGTTCCTGACCACCCACACCTGGCATTTCGAACTGCCGTTGCTGGGGGATATCCACTTGGCGAGCGCGCTGTTCTTCGACATCGGCGTCTACGCCGTGGTGGTCGGCTCGACCCTGTTGATTCTCACCGCCCTGGCCCACCAGTCGGTGCGAGCCCATAAACCGGGCCTGCACGCCAGACCCGTCGCCCCCCTCAAAGGAGCCAACGCCTGATGGAAGAAGTCATCGCGATTGCAATCGGCGTGCTGGCCGCCTCCGGCGTCTGGCTGGTGCTGCGACCACGGACGTTCCAGGTGGTGATGGGCCTGTGCCTGTTGTCCTACGGCGTCAATCTGTTCATTTTCAGCATGGGCAGCCTGTTCATCGGCAAGGAACCGATCATCAAGGACGGCGTACCGCAGAACCTATTGCACTACACCGATCCGCTGCCCCAGGCGCTGGTGCTGACCGCCATCGTCATCAGCTTCGCCATGACCGCGCTGTTCCTGGTGGTCCTGCTCGCATCCCGGGGCCTGACCGGCACCGACCACGTGGACGGCCGGGAGCCCAGGGAATGACGTTGACGCCTCACTTGATCGCCGCGCCCATCCTGCTGCCATTGCTGACCGCCGCGTTGATGCTGATGCTTGGCGAGAAACATCGACCGCTCAAGGCGCGGATCAATTTGTTTTCCACCCTGCTGGGCCTGGGCATCGCCGTGCTGTTGCTGGCCTGGACCCAGGACCAGCCCTTGCCCGCCTCCATCGGCGTATACCTGCCGGGTAACTGGCAGGCGCCGTTCGGCATCGTGCTGGTGGTCGATCGCCTGTCAGCCCTGATGCTGGTGCTGACCGGCATCATCGGCGCCTGCGCCCTGCTGTTCGCCATGGCCCGCTGGGACCGGGCCGGGGCGAGTTTTCATGCCTTGTTCCAGATCCAATTGATGGGCCTGTACGGGGCGTTCCTGACAGCGGACCTGTTCAACCTGTTCGTGTTTTTCGAGGTGCTGCTGGCGGCGTCCTATGGCCTGATGCTCCACGGCTCGGGTCGGGCGCGGGTGTCGTCGGGGCTGCATTACATTTCGATTAATTTACTGGCTTCGTCGCTGTTCCTGATTGGCGCGGCCCTGATCTACGGCGTCACCGGCACGTTGAACATGGCTGACCTGGCGCTGAAAATCCCGCTGGTGCCGGAAGCCGACCGGGGCCTGCTGCACGCCGGGGCGGCGATCCTGGCGGTGGCGTTCCTGGCCAAGGCCGGCATGTGGCCGCTGAATTTCTGGCTGGTGCCGGCCTACAGCGCGGCCAGCGCCCCGGTGGCGGCGTTGTTTGCGATCATGACCAAGGTCGGTGTCTACACGATCCTGCGCCTATGGACGTTGCTGTTCTCCGGGCAGGCCGGCGCCTCGGCGTATTTTGGCGCCGACTGGCTGGTCTATGGCGGCATGGCGACGATCACCTGCGCGGCGATTGCGATTCTCGCGGCCCAGCGCCTGGAGCGCATGGCCAGCCTGAGCATCCTGGTCTCGGCCGGCATCCTCCTGTCAGCCATCGGCTTCGCCCAGCCCAACCTGGTGGGCGCTGCGCTGTTCTATCTGGTGAGCTCGACCTCGGCGCTGTGCGCGCTGTTCTTGCTGGCCGAGTTGATCGAGCGATCGCGCTCGGCCAACGAACTGCCCCTGGAAGATGACCTCGATAGCCTGCCGCGGCCGCTGGAGTCGCTGCAGCCACCCAAGGGCAGCAACCTCGATGATGAACAGAAAGCCGTGGTCGGCCAGGTGATTCCCTGGACCATGGCGTTCCTGGGCCTGAGCTTCATCGCCTGCGCGCTGCTGGTGGTCGGCATGCCGCCACTGTCGGGTTTCATCGGCAAACTGAGCCTGCTCAGTGCGCTGCTCAATCCCGGGGGGCTTGGGGCGAGCGGCGATGTGCCGGTGTCCAATCAGGCGTGGGGCCTGCTGGCGTTGCTGATTCTCTCCGGGCTTGCGTCGCTGATCGCCTTCTCGCGCTTGGGCATCCAGCGCTTCTGGACGCCACAAGAGCGGCCTTCGCCACTGCTGCGACCTTTCGAATGCGTGCCGATCATCGCGCTGCTGGGCCTGGGCATCGTGTTGAGTTTCAAGGCCGAGCCGTTGCTGCGCTACACCCAGTCCGCCGCTGAGGCGTTGAACACACCGGAACATTACGTGATGGCGGTGCTGGCTACCCGCGCCGTCCCCAACCCGCCAGCCAGCGCGCCATTGCAGGCGGTGCAGCCATGAAGCGCCTGTTTCCCGCACCCTGGCTGTCCCTGGCGTTGTGGTTCCTCTGGCTGTTGTTGAACCTGTCCCTTAGCGCCGGCCATCTGTTGCTGGGCGCGGCGCTGGGTTTCCTCGCACCATTGATGATGCGACCGCTGCGACCGCGCCCCATCCGTATCCGTCGACCGTGGGTCATGCTGCGGCTGTTCCTGCTGGTGGGCCGCGACGTACTGGCTTCCAACCTGGCGGTTGCCTGGGGCGTACTCAACGCGGGACGCCGCCCGCCTCGCTCACGGTTCATCAAGGTGCCGCTGGACCTGCACGATGCCAACGGCCTGGCGGCGCTCGCGATGATCGCCACGGTGATTCCCGGAACGGTCTGGTCGGAGTTGGCGCTCGATCGCAGCCTCTTGTTGATGCATGTGTTCGATTTGGAGGACGAGGCGGCGTTCATCGCACACTTCAAGGCCACCTACGAGCGCCCGTTGATGGAGATTTTCGAATGAGCCCGTTGCTGTCCAACGCGATCCTGCTGAGCCTGTTCCTGTTCTCGCTGACCATGGTCCTGACCCTGGTGCGCCTGTTCAAGGGCCCTTCGGCACAGGATCGAGTCCTGGCCCTGGATTACCTGTACATCGTCGCGATGCTGATGATGCTGGTGCTGGGGATTCGTTATGCCAGCGATACCTATTTCGAGGCGGCGTTGCTGATTGCCCTGTTCGGCTTCGTCGGCTCCTTCGCGCTGGCCAAATTCCTGTTGCGTGGGGAGGTGATCGAATGACCGGCGAATTGTCGATGTGGGTGCAAATCCCGGTGGCGATGCTGCTGGTGTCCGGCAGCCTGTTCGCCCTGGTCGGCGCCATCGGCCTGGTGCGCTTGAAGGACTATTTCCAGCGCATGCACCCCCCTGCCCTGGCTTCGACATTGGGTGCCTGGTGCGTGGCACTGGCCTCGATCATTTACTTTTCGGCGCTCAAGTCCGGGCCGGTGCTGCATGCCTGGCTGATCCCGATCCTGCTGTCGATTACCGTACCGGTGACCACCCTGCTGCTGGCCCGGGCGGCGTTGTTTCGCAAGCGCATGGCGGGGGATGATGTGCCGGCGGAGATAAGCAGCCGCCGTACCGACTGACAAACATCTCGAGCCGGTACAGCATTTGTGGCGAGGGAGCTTGCTCCCTCGCCACAGGACTTGCAATTATCTGCACGCGCTCAGGCCCACGCCACCGCCAGCAACCCTGCCCCCAACACGACGCACAACGGCGAGTACACCCAAGTATCGAGCCGGGCAAACGTCGAATCCTTGACCTCCTTGAAGAAGCCCACCAGGTTCGACTCACCGATGGCGCGGGCAAACATCAGCAAGGCAACCGCGCTGATCAGCCATTGCAACGCCCGGTGGGTGACGGGCGGCGCGATCAGGCCGACCCGCAGGCACACCAGCACCGCAATCATCAACAGCGCAAGGGCCACCAACAGCGTCAGCCAACCCGATGGGTTGAAAGCCGGTTGCAGCGTGCCGCCCTGCTTCACCGCAACCTGCGGCACGACCGCCGAAGCAGCCCAGCGGCCCCCCAGGGCCCAATACAAATGAATCAAGCTGATGGTCGCAAACACTGCGACCAGCGACCGAGCCAATAAAAGCGTCATTCGCCAGCCTCCTGGAAAAGGTTGAACATTCATCCTAGCTCGAATTTGGCATTTTGCCGGACGGGCCAAGATTGCCAGTTTCCGGCGAATGACGACTTGCCCAGGATCAACTGTTCAACGGACTGGCGCCGGAACACGCTACAGCCCGGCGGAAACCTTGTCGGCAACCTCCTTGGGCACCCAGGCCTGCCAGACCTGAGGATGGGCCTTGAGGAACGCCTCGGCGGCCTCGCGGGACGGCGTGCGTTTCTCGCTCATATCGGCCAGGGCCTTGTTCAGCGGCTCGATGGGCAGGTCGACCTTGCTGAAAAACTCGGCGATGTCCGGGTGCTGCTGCTGGAATGGCGCGGACACGCCAATCGACAATTTCGACGCCAGGGACCGGGTCGGCTTCGGATTGGGGTTATCGGCATCGGTCAGGGTTTTCCAGGCCTCGGCATCAAACGGCGGTTCTTGCAGTTGCACCAGTTTGAATCGCCCGAGCAACGGCGTGGGGGACCAGTAGTAAAACAGGATGGGCTTGCCACGGCGGATCGAAGAGGTGATTTCCGCGTCGAGCGCGGCGCCGGAGCCGCTGCGGAAATTCACATAGCTGTCGGAAAGGCCATAGGCCTTGAGCTTCTGTTTATTGACCACCTCGGACGTCCAGCCGATGGGGCTGTTGAGAAAGCGACCCTTGCCGGGGCTTTCCGGGTCCTTGAACACGTTTTTGTAGCGCGCCAGGTCTTCGACGCTGCGCAAATCCGGCGCCAGGGGCTTGATGCCCTTGGCCGGGTCGCCCTTGATAACGTATTCCGGCACCCACCAGCCTTCGGTCGCGCCCTTGACGGTATCGCCCAGGGCAACCACCTTGTCCTCGGCCTCGGCCTTGACCCACACCGGACTGCGACCGGCCCATTCCTCGCCGATCACCTGGATGTCGTTGTTGGCCAGGGCGGTTTCCAACGTAATGGTCGTCCCCGGTAGCGTGTCGGTCGATAGACCGTAGCCTTTTTCAACGACGATCCGCAGGATATCGGTGATCAGGCTGCCGCTTTCCCAGTTCAGGTCGGCGAAATGGATCGGCGCCGCTGCAGCGGACGCGGGAAGGGGCGCAACCAACACAGCGAGGGTGGCCCAGGCAGCCAACCACTGTCGAACTCGTTTCATGCTTGATACCTCATGCCGAACACAGCAATAAACCGAACGGACTGGCGAACCGGACGCAAGCCTCTGAATAGTTCAGTCAATTGACTGTAGCCAAGGTTCCAGCAAGAGCCTTTTAAAACTGTTACGCAAAGGGAAAGAGCGAAGGCAAATCAACCCGACGCGTCATTTCTTTCAATCAACGGCTACCCATTACTCACTGGCCTTGAATGTCACAAGTTCACCTTTGCGCCATTTGGCAGCCTTGGCGGTGACCGCTTTCAAGGTCTTGGTCAAACCTTCCTGCAGTTGTTCATTGGCGGCAAAGACGGTCACCACGCTGTGGCCTTCCTTGAAGAGGATGGCGTGGCCATCGGCCGTCGTGACGAAGGCATAATCGCCAAGGCCATAGACGGTCAATTTGATTTCACGAAACCTGATTTCAAACTTGCCGCCCTCGCGACTTGGCAACACTGCCGCGCGGAAATGATCACCGACCTTGAGCTCGAGCCGGGGCTTGTCATCAACCACCAAGGCCGACTCGGTATCGATTTCGGCAACGTAGATGCCTTCGGCGGTCTGTTCGGTGATATAGACAAAACGTGACTGGAACAGCTTGACCAGCTTCGCCCGCAGATCACCCAGTACAAATAATGCATGCATGTCGAGATTACTTACTGCCAAGGAAACATCCCCATCTTTATACGGCCACCCTCGAAGGATGGACCACGAGAACCCGCACGGTCGCAATGACCGGAAGTTTGAATTCGAAGTGAACGGCGCGCCCAGGCCCGGGGCGAGAGAAGACTAAAGGATTGCCGCTCTCGCTGTCTTTTCCGGCGGTCACCAGAGGCTGAAGGAAAACGCCACTCTGACCATCGGAAAAGGTGGGACTACTAACTTTAGGGAAATTTCTCACTTAGAAAAGCATTTTTCTGACATCGAGGGCAAAAAAAATTGCTTTAGATAGCACAGCAGTCTCCACGGCGCCGTCGATTCTAGAGCAGCCGCAGGCGCGCAGACTACC
>Ga0308169_10005062_pt1 | contig 12123 bp, 19 predicted proteins | sample PhyBR1_2_FD_202139 | JGI IMG/M metagenome (GOLD analysis project Ga0308169, IMG submission 202139) | Phyllosphere microbial communities from UC Gill Tract Community Farm, Albany, California, United States - DLSLSB.R1 | ecosystem: Host-associated > Plants > Phyllosphere > Unclassified | place...
TCCATCGTGCTCGCGTGCGCAGCACAGGCGGTGCGGGAAGCGCGATCGCGGTCTCCGCCCGATGGACCGCCGGCCGGATGTGCTGTACGCGAGTTGCCAGTAGAGGATGTTGCGCCAGGCGAGCCGTTGGGGCGGGATGAGCGATGGCGACGTGGAGGCTTATCAGTTCCCATGAACCATCTCCCGGCATCGTTTTGCTCGGTGCCCGCGCTCGCACGAGCTACCCATAGCTCTTGGCCGGTCGCCCCTCCCTTCTGCCCACCTGTACAGCCCCGTCGCTGGCATGCAATACCCCCCAGCAACGCATATTCGTCCCGTTCACCACCCTCCACCGTTCCGGCGCAACTCCGGCGACGATTGTCCCACTCCCGCGCGAAAAGGAGCTCGACTTACAGGTTTGGGTTGAAAAGCTGAGTGGGGTAGTTAGGGGTGGTATGAACCGGGGCAAGAGATGCTCGGGCGAAGGTATAGGTTGAGGTGGGAGCGAACAATGGGAGGTGGAAGGGGTTGGGTGATGTAGGGGGTGAGGGTGGGCGAGTGAGGCGGTGGGCGCGGCCAGGGAAGCGGTGAGCCATTGCCATCCCACGGCCAACGCACGGTGCCAGCGTCATCGGGCTGCCTGTCACCGGGGTTATCGAGTGTGGCACCTTGAATAACCGTAGGCTGACGCGTCGGGGCCCAGATGATGCATGCATGCTGCCATGCAATGCTTGTGACACTCTGTGACTTGCGTGCATACAACTCATACATACATTCCTCGCTGTCCAGGTCGTCCAGATAGAACAGTGCCATCATGCCGCTCGAATCGTGTATGCTTGTGTAAGCTCGCTCTCTCTCTCTCCTCACCGTGGTCACCGAGCTCATGCCAGCCTCGACAACTCGGAGTATATGAGGCAAGTCGAGCCCACCCTGCACAAGCTCAGCTACAAAGACTGACTGGCAGAAATGGAGACTACGCCCCGACCCGGTTCCAAGCACAGGCTCAGGCCGTCTCGACCGTCTTCACAGCCAAGACCGACTCGAACCCCGAGTCGGCCGTCGGGCTGATGACCATGGCCGGCAAGGCGTGCGTCCATCCTCCACCCTCCAGTGTGTTGCGATTGATGGACCGCTGACCTCAGACCGTCGCTGCTCGTTACGCCAACGAACGACATCGGCAAGCTCCTCTCCGCGCTGAACAAGTCACAAATCGGCGGACTGCCGCAGCTGTCCACGGCGGTGCAGATCGCGCAGCTTGCCCTTAAGCACCGGGAGAACAAGAACCAACGGCAACGGATCGTCGTGTTTGTCGGATCGCCGCTGGAGGACACACAGGAGAGCCTGGTCAAGCTCGGCAAGCGGCTGCGGAAGAACAATGTCTTGGTTGACGTGGTTACGTTCGGCGAGGAAGGGATGGGGAATGACGAGAAGTTGGGGGCATTGGTTGAGGCCGCGGGGGCGGGCGACTCGTGAGTCCGGCTCCAGCCTCCGGATCAATGTATCGGAGAGCGCGTTGGAGCTGACTGCAGACATCTCGTGTCGATCCCGCCAGGTTTGAGCTTGTTGTCAGACGCGATCATCTCCTCGCCGATCCTGTACGACCCGGAGCTGGCGAACATCGGGCAAGGGGCCAGCGGCGAGGCGGGCGGTTCGGGCGGTGTGGGCGGAGGGGACATGCTCGCCGAGCTGGAGAATACCGACCCCGAGCTGGCAATGGTGAGTCGCGGGCTGATGCTGACAACGGAGCGCGGCTGACCGTAGGCAATCCGGATGTCGCTGCAAGAGGCCGAACAAGCCGCAGCTCGCTCTGCTCCAGCAGCAGACGCCACACCTGCCGCTGCTGCCGAGGCACCCGCACAAGGCAGCTCAAGCACAGACGATGCAACCGCAGCAGCAACCCTTCCTCCAACGATGACTCAGCCCATCTCTAACGCCAACGACCCGTCCATCCCCCAGGCATCAGGCGACGTCCCGCCGGAGCAACAGCCGTTATTGGGTGATGATGCGCACATGGACGAGGATGAGGAGGACGAGGACGAGGACGAGATGCTGCGCAGAGCGATGGCGCTGTCCCGTGGGGAGGCGGGCGGGGAGGACGTGTCGATGGATGACGAGGAGGACGAGGACGAGGACGCGGCCATTGCGCGGGCGATCGCTATGAGCATGGAGGAGAACAAGGGGCCGGAGGAGAAGGACGAAGCGGGAAAGTAATACAGCAGGCGAAGAAGACAAGGAGGCTTAACGATGATGCCGACGCTTAGATCCATTTCACGGTCGATTGTAGACCTTAGCAATACCATGCATGATCATCACGACACGGGGAAGGACGACCGGCTTTGCTCGTGTCTCGCGGTTGGACAAGATTGCCGCCAGATGAGCTTTACACGAGATCACGAGGGCCTCCGGCCACATACCTTCGAAGAAGAGGGGTCATCTTCCACGAGCTTTGCCGCGCTTCATGCCGCTCGCCAATCCGGGGACGTATTATTGCATTGATTACCCAAGCACTGTCAATCATCCCGGTCCACCCCCTCCGTCCTCCCGTCCTCATGCCACATCATAGTCCCCGTCCGCAACACCGTCTCATACCATGCGTCCCTTGCCCCATCACCTAGATGGTCTTCTTGCTCTCCGCGCCCGCCGCCGCAGCGGGGACAGCGCTCTTGGCGTCGATCTCCCGCTGCTCCTTCTCCTCCTGCCTGCGCGCGTACTCCTGGCCGAGCTGCATGCCGATGATGCCGAGCGCGAGCAGCGCGACGAGCGTGTTCCCCGCAGCGAGAACGCGGACGGCCTCGATCTTCTCGTCCTCCGTGGGCGGGACGGCGCGGGGCGGCGGAGGGGGGAGGATGGAGAAGGAGGTGGTCGTTTTCGAGTCGGGCACTGGGGTCAGCACGGCGCGGACAGGTGGAGTGTAGTCCGGGTCGGGAGACGGGGAGGGTGCGAGAGGGACGGGACTGGCAGGGGAGTGAACCGAAGCCAGAGGGGAGGCGTGGACGAGAGGAGATGATCGCGAGGATGATCCTCGAATGACACGCACGGAAAGTCCGGAGAGATTGGATGTGGATCGTCAGGTAAACGACAATCGTCGCGACCTGCATGGCCATGCTGGATCCGTCGAAGAACATGGCGGATTCGGTCCATTTGTGCAGCTTGACGATGAGCGCGAGGAGGGGGAGGATGAGCGCCGCGTGGAAGAGCGTCTACAGTAAGCTTCTGTCCCGGTGCACGTCAGCGACCCACCTTGACCGCGCCGGGGGCCTCGTACCAGAGCTCGTAGAACTTGTAGGCGTTCTCGATCGCTTCATCCGTGACGGGCAGGTACAACAATGGGATGTCGATCTGGTATCAGCGCTTGCTGGTTCTGGCGTATGCCAGGCGGTCCGAGCGTGACGACGGCCGTCACATGCGGCGGGATACGCGGAGAGAGAAGTTGGAAGATAAGGAACAAATCTCCCGGATCTCGCGGCGGGATCGGTCAAGGCAAGACTGCAACGTACCACCTGGCAGACAAACACCATGCCGAGCATGAAGGAGCATGATCCGATGACGACTGAGCGTGAGAAGCCCATGGTGAGTGGCAGGAAGCGGATGGAGGGGTCCGAAGGGTGAAAGAGCAGATTGGAAGTCGGTGGAGTGTGTTGATTATGCGAAGCGAGAGTCCAGTCAGATTAACGCGGCTCGCGCCGAGATCCGTCCCGCGCGTGACCGCCTCAGCTGCCGCCGCTTGACACACTGCCTGATACTGCGGTGATGCTTAACTACTCAGCATGGTCATCACTGCCGGCCTGTAGCACTTGGTCTTGACAAGAACGGCAATGCTCATTCGTTGCCACTCACAAAGCACTCAAGCTCACCCCCGACCAAGCTGGGTGGATTTTGACAGGGTGAGGCGTTGCCGCTCAATCTAGGGGTCGCCACTCTCACTTTGCGAAGCCTCGACGTGAGCTGTGTTCGGGTCATAAGCCCGCGTAGGTGCAGGTCAAGGAGACACTGGGACCAAAATTCCGCAAGGGCACGAGCAGATCAAGATGTGCACGCGGCGACTGCATGGTGCATCGTCGCCGCCCATACATGCTGCATCATTCTTGGTTTCTTCAATGACCGATACCGCTCGCTGCAGAGTTGCCAGACCGCGGGGCTCGGGAAATGCACCGAATATACGGCCGCCTCGTGTACTCAGAAGCTGAGTGGTTTCAGCCCTTTGGTGCCGCCCGTGTCAGTCAGATCGGAAAGGGACATTCTCGTGACGGTCTCGATCTCCTCAGTGAGTCGGCCTTCACTCGTCTGCAGCGCAAGCCAGAGGTTCCCCAGCTGTGTCGTGTACATGGTCTGGGCGATTCGTCGTTGGACTGCGGCGACCTCATCCCCTGACTGACCCTCTTCCGTTGCGATAGCACTCATGACGAGGTCAAAGTCCGTCTTGAGGTCGGCTGCCTAGGAGCGAAAATGCGTTCGCGTACGTTCCGTCGGATCGTTACACGCAGGACAAGTCTGCTTGGACCTTGGATGATAATTCAACCTCTCGAACGGGTTATGACACCCAGGACCCGGCTGATTCAGCCCTACCACCTCCAGCACCCGGGAGCAGACTGTGTCCAGAGTGTCCGCGCTTTCTTCGGACAGGTAGACAAAGAGTCGGGGATGGCTGAATGACGCCGAACAGTCCAGACCCTGCTGCCCTCGCTGCGTGACACTGTGGTAGTACTGTAATCTGCGCGCACGCTCGACCAGACCAAGGGCGAAACCCAGGGGAAGAACATAGGAGACGCACGATCCGGTCGCCCCCTCATCGCAAAGGGGACCCGCCTCTCTCGCGTAGGCGGACGACGTGCCAAACAGCCTTGAAGGGCAAATCTTTGCGACCGACGCGACAGAGTTGTTTGAGACATCGTAGTGCAGAATGTCCGAGTCACCGACACGAGTGATCACCTCGCCCGTGCTGGTTTCCACGTCAGCAGCGGACCTGATGTTCTTTGCGAAGCGTTTCATGAATTTGTTGAGAGTCCTTCGCAGTCGCCTGGTCTCTGCCGGATCTCGCCCGAGGTACAGCGAGCTGCTCCGCGAGACATCAAAGTCTCGGGCCTCTTTGTCGGTCCTCCTCTCCAGGTCATCTCTGATACTCCGGAGGTAGTCGTCAACGGTGAGTGTGTCTCGGCCTGAAGCCAAAGCCTGCTGTTGGCTGTGCGAACTTGAGTTTGGCATGACGGAAATGGAGTCCTGCGATCTATCGTTCGAGAGGGCACTTGTGGATGTGGGGAAAAAGGGAAAAGGGGGGGGGGGGGGGAGAGAGAGAAGGGAGGCTTGGGACTTGCCTGTGCCATGCGCCGGGGCAGTTGCTATATAGGGTTGTGTGGCCTCTGGGCCAATCAAGGAGGACTTTTCCGCAACATGAAAGGATGAAAGTCATGACTGCCTCATGCGACATTCATAGATGTGATATTCAGGTATGTCGCAGAACGAGCTTCTGAGTGGAGCCAAGATAAAGGATATATTATTTGCACCAACGTCATGCGGAGACACTCACGACGTTCCGGCTGTCAGAGACGTCCAAGTCTCTCTGCTGATGTAGCCACGTGCAAAGTCCAGCCTGCCGTAAAGATCAAACAGTCAAATGAGTCTATGAATGCACAGCGAAACATATATCTGGCGCAGGGAATGCATTGTTCGCAGCTGAGTATCAACCCACGGGCCAGCGGTGGAGGTATGGTAACTTCTACCTAAGATTCAAGGCCATTGGACGACATCCGCAGTCTCGCTTCGCTTCGGTCGGCCTAAGGTTCAGGCGCCGGTCCGACATTGGTGGGCACCGTCAGGTCTTGACGGTCATTTTGCCCATCCGAGCGGAGGACCTGCAACATACGAGAGCAGACGTTTTCGCGGGTCCTTGTGCCTTCCTCCTCCTCGAGACTGACCCAGTCCATGGTCTTCCCGTCGTTGACACATTCATCGACCTTTGCCTTGTCGTTCTCGCCCAAGGCGAAGCCCAGCGAGATGGGGCCCTCGATGAAGGAAACCAATCCCCCCATGTCACGGATGCGGGTCCTCTCCAAGGCGCTTGACATATCTTGGCCAAACAGCTTCCTGGCGCAAAGGAGCGCCTTGTCAGCCAAGAATTCGCTGCTGCCGTGGGAGGTCAGCTTTTCCGTCAGTTCTTCACAGACCTGCGGGTCTTCGGTGTAAAACCGAGACTCCGCCACTCTTTCGACCTCAGCTTCGAATTTCTCCAAGTAGCCCATCGTCTGCTCGCGAAGCATCTTGGTCGTCTCTGGATCGCCACCCTGGTACAGGGGCCCCGAGCCATCTTCAGTAGTAGGACGCTCCCAGGTGTGATGCGTCATTCCCCTTCGAAGGTCTTCCAGAGCGTCCGGGTCGAAGATGCCCCCTTGAAAGCTTTCAATACCGTCAAGTTCAGACATGGCGCGGGTGGGGCGGCAAGTGTATTGTGGATGAGTGGGAGTAAGTGGTGCGTTGGTCCATGACGGTGAGAGCAGATATACCGACCGGGTTCGAGCAATGACATAAGGGAGAATGAAGCGGTGCAATGCAAATTGGAAGGACAAATTGCGAGGCTGTGCGAGCAAATGAAAAGTTGGGACACCAGTGTGTCCCACTATCTCCCCTGGTCGACGCTACCCTTTGTCGGGCCGCATTTTGCTTGGGAACGACGCAGAGTGTTTCGAGTCCTTCACCGCGTTCGATGGAAAGGAGCCGTCGGTCTGTAGTCCTGCGCTACAGGGAGGAGTGACGTCCTCGTGCACGCGCGGGACACTGCCTGGGTCCGCATGAGCCCCTGTCCGGCGACTTAGCAAGCCAGGAGTGTGGCAAACTCGTGCATCACTGGATCGAGTTCGGTCACATCAAGGCTGTACTGTTGAGACTGGCCCTCAGACTGCGGCACGCTGCAGCCGCCGCAGCCGCCGCAGTGGTCGACGATCCCAAAATACCCGCCGCATCACCTACGAAGCGAGGTCCTATCAACGGCGGGCCGGTCAACGTTCGACGTCCACGATTGGACCAGACAGCTGTCGTCGGTGGCGGACGCCTCTGTGGCGTTGGATGATGCGAAGATCATGGCTTCTTGTAGACCGATGTGTTCATCGTGACCTGGGAAGAACGCCCATCGAAGTTCCTGTCAGCCATCTCGACTTTTCTTGGGCGGCGGACCTGTGAGATTCTGGGGGTCTGTTTGCCCTATGGCGGTGCGTCGCACCGGAAGATAGGCGGGCCGAAGCCATTCCTACCTCAACACAATGGCTCGCACCGATCAGAGGCGTTCACCACGTCATTGTTAACCTTCGTCGTCGTCACAACCCGACCGGCCACCTGCGCCACCGATGATCGAGCAAACCTCCGCGGCCACAGGCACCGGGGCGGCAGCGCCCGCCAGGGAGCGTCGGATTATAAGAGGGTTAATCCGGCGCGCCCCAGCCGACTGCTTCATTCAAGAAGCTCGCAATAGAGCCCTAACGATCCAGCCACACCGGCAGCCACAGGCAGCCACAGCGGCAATGGCATCTAAGTAAGTGCTCACGGCCGTCATGATTCTGCGTTGAAGATGCGGAGGGGGCGGCTGATTCAGGCACGGAAGCTTGGATGGACGAGGCTCTGGATGGTGTACAATGGGGATTCGTCCGAAATCGGCAATTGCCCACGAAAGACCCCCAACGCCTCTTTGACTTTTGGCGTTTTTTCTCTCCTTCCACCGCTCGGCCTGAGAGCTTGTCCCTGGGCGCCCGTGACGCTCCGCCGTGCAGTGGACGCGACCCATATGGCCTGACCCAAACCGGCGGATCCTCTGGAAATATGGCGTAAGCCACACCGATCGCTGACGCGCCGGAACGCGTCGCATCCGGTCATTCTTTGTTTACACTGGACGTTGCCTCGGACGTTACCCGTCGCTCGCTTGTTGATATCCCCCGCCTGGCGACGCAAAAACATCTCAACCTTCTGCGCGACCCTGCGCGTCCAAGACGTCAACAACCTGGGGACGCGCTAAGCGATTGGTCTGGATGTGCGGAAGACTGGCATCATGCAGATCATTGTCTCGGACCTGACTTGGACACTATACCCTCACCTTCGTCGTTACGCGAATTCCAGCGCCCGACCCCCATCCTCTGTGAGCCAAGGCGTCGCCGGCACCGGACAGAGGCGCAGACCTTCGATGCACCCTTGATCTCTTCTCATAAGCCGAACGGATCCAAACAAACTGCGTGAGTACGGGTCGGGTCTGGGAAACGTATAAGACCGCTGACCTTGGTCACCGACGACGTCTTCTTTGTCTGTTCTTCTCTTCGTTGTCGTCGCCGCATTCTTTTCGATTCCAGAGAGCTGGTCCTCTCACCCACACTCCTTCCCTCACGACACGATAGCATTCTTCATATACCGCCCACCTGTAGCATACCTCCTGGATATCTGCCTATAATCTTCCTCTCGCACTCTAACACCTGCATCTTACCCACCAACGACGCTCACGTCGACGACCAGAACAACAACAACAACCCACACCAACAGCAACCATGCATTTCTCAACTCTGCTCGGGCTCCTGCCCTTCTTGGCCTCGGCCCAAGCCTACTTCATCCTCTCCCACCCTGTTCTGACCACCACCCGTTTGGACCCGTGAGTTTGGGCCCTCGTACCAGCGCCGGCCTCCTCGCTGACCTCCAGCATTGTCCAGCCCGGAACGGTGTCGCAGCACGTGCACTCGATTGTCGGTGGATCCAACTTTGACAAGACCATGTCGTACGAGTCTGCCCGAGCCTCGCGGTGCACGACCGCGGGCGTCAGCGAGGACAAGTCCAACTACTGGACCCCTCAGCTGTACTACTACAACCCGAAGGACTCGACCTTCCAGGCCATCCCGGTCGCGTACGTTAACACGTACTACCTGCCCCGGTACGGCAAGAGCGGGAAGGTCCAGGCGTTCCCGGACGGTCTGCGCATGGTCTCCGGCAGCCCGAACCGCCGAACGTTCAACAACGACGCCGACAGCAAGGCCGCGACGTACGTGTGTCTCGACTACTCTGGCTCGCACCAGGGCGACCCGGAGTGGGCCGAGCGCAACTCGTTCTTCAACCACAACTGCCCGAACGGAATGCGAGCCCAGATCTTCTTCCGATCGTGCTGGGACGGCGTCAACCTCGACTCCCCCGACCACGTCTCGCACATGGCCTGGCCGTCCGGCGGCGTTGACGGAGGCGAGTGCCCGGTCTCGCACCCCGTTCGACTGGTCTCTCTCTTCTACGAGTTCATCTACCAGGTGCAGAACTTCCCGTTCAACGACCCGCAGTACCCCACCTGGGTCTTCGCCAACGGCGACACCACCGGCTACGGCATGCACGGCGACTTCCTCAACGGCTGGCCGGCGTACAACAATGGCACCAACATCCTCCAGGCCGCTCTCGACGGCTGCAACGACAACAACGGTGTTGGTGGCGAGCTTGACGCCTGCCCGCCCTTCGTCCCCTACCTCAAGTCGGGCTCGGGATGCGGCCCTGAGAACCTGCTCGTCGACGAGGACGTTGGTCTCGGCCGAGCCTTGTCCAAGCTGCCCGGTAACAACCTCATCTGGATCGGAAACTCGACTGTCAAGCCCGGATACACAAACTACACCGAGACCAGCACGAACTTCACCGACTTCAAGTCGGTCATCCCCGCGGGCTACACCGAGACGGGCTGTATCGCCGAGGGCACCTCCGGCCGAGCCCTGAACGCCCAGTACTGGGCTGCGGACAACATGACCCGTGGCGCGTGTGTCTCGTGGTGCCAGGACCAGGGATACCCGCTCGCGGGTGTCCAGTACGGACGCGAGTGCCGATGCGACACGGCCATCCGAAACGGCGGCTCCAACACGACCCTCCTCGACCCCAGCCAGTGCTCGATGAAGTGCGCCGGCAACTCGAACGAGCGATGCGGTGGTAGCTCCGTCATGAACCTGTTCAACAACCCGGGCATGTACCCCTCCAAGGCGCTCCCGACCGGCTGGAAGAGCCTCGGCTGCTACACCGAGGGCACCAACGTCCGGGCGCTCGGCTCGTACTCGTTCTCGTCGGGCTCGATGACGCAGGAGCTGTGCATGAACACGTGCAAGTCCAAGGGCTTCAAGTACGCCGGTGCCGAGTGGTCTCGGTGAGTACAATTCATGCAGTCCAGGGGTACCGCTGACGGCAGTGAATGCTACTGCGCCAACTCGTTCGGAGCAGGCAGCAAGCAGATCGACGACACGTCGTGCGACTTCATGTGTGCCGGCGACGACCTCAGCGTCTGCGGCGGATCGCAAAAACTCACCGTCTTCAGCTACGACAACTCGACCACCACCTCGAGCGTCGTTTCCTCCGCGGCGCCGACGGCTTCGAACGTGACCACCAGCGCCGTCCCGACCTCGGCCAACGTCACCTCGTCCAAGCCCGTCGCTGCGTCGGTCAGCAGCAGCGTTTCAGCCTCCAAGTCCAGCTCGGTTGTTGTGACTAGTTCCAGCGCTTCGGCTTCCAAGTCCAGCTCGGTTCTCGTGTCTAGCGTCAGCGCATCCGCTTCCAAGTCCAGCTCGGTTATCTCGGCCTCCTCCTCGAGCACGTCGTCGAGTGAGTGACATACTGCTACTGTCTGCCAATAGCATGCACAGATAGATGAGACTCTGTACTGACTGAAGCCGCTTCCTCGTCCAAGCCCGTCTCGTCCAGCACGGTCTCGTCTTCGACGTCCTCGGCTTCTGCTTCCAAGGCCCCTGCTGTGGTCTCCAGCTCGTCCTCGGTCGCCTCCAGCACGTCCAGCGCCGCTCCTTCGCCCTCTGCCACCATCAAGGGCGTGCCCGCCGGATGGGCTCTCAACGGATGCATGACCGAAGCCACCAGCGGCCGGGCCCTGTCTGCCTACTCGTTCTCCGACGACAACATGACCTACGCGATGTGCCTGAACGGCTGCTCCGCCCGGGGCTACATGTACGGCGGTATCGAGTACAGCCGAGGTGAGTCTATCCTGTCTAACCACTATCCGCCCGCTCACGGCAGAATGCTATTGCGGCGACGGCTTCAACACCGGCTCGGTCGCCGCGCCCGACAGCGACTGCTCTAGCAAGTGCGCCGGCGACGCGACCGCGCTCTGCGGCGGCGGCAACCGCCTGACGACCTTCAAGTCCACCGCGAACACTCCGGCCCCTGTCCTCCCCGCCGGTTGGACCGCGCAGGGCTGCTACGCCGAGCCCGCCTCCGGCCGCGCGCTCTCCGCCTACTCGTACGCTTCTAGCAAGATGACCGCCCAGCTGTGTATCTCGCAGTGCGCCGCCAAGGGTTACACGGTCGCTGCCACGGAGTACGGATCGGAATGCTACTGTGACAACTCGCTCAGCAAGGCCATCGTCTCGACCCCGGCCCAATGCGGCATGTCCTGCTCGGGCGATCTTACCCAGAGGTGCGGTGGCGGCAGGCTCATGAACGCCTACACGTTCTCGGCCGCTCCAGCGTCGTCCTCCGCCCCTGCCTCTTCTTCGGTTGCCCCATCCCCGTCATCGTCGTCGGCGGCCGCCACGTCTTCCGCTTCGCCCTCCCCTGCCCGCTCGTCTTCGTCGAGCGTCGTCGCCTCGAGCACCTCGTCAGCTGCGCCGGTCGCATCTGATGCTCCGCTGGTCGTCGAGGAGGACATTGTCGAGACGAACGGCTGGGTGGCCAATGGCTGCTACACCACCGGCTCGTCCACCCGGGCCCTCACCGGATACGCTATCGAGGACAAGACGTTGACGCAGGAGAAGTGCCAGGCCCTGTGCTTTGACCGAGGCTTCAAGTACGCTGCCATCGAGTACGGCAACCGTGAGTCTCCCTGTCTGCCCTCGTCTTGCACCGCTGATGGCAGAGTGCCGATGTGGTGATGGATTCCAGGCTGGCGCGGTGCCCGCTCCCGCCGCCGACTGCCGCATGAAGTGCCCGGGTGAGTTGAGCTTTTGTCCATTTCCTCGACATGACTGACCCCAGGCAACACGGCCCAGACCTGCGGAGGCAGCGCCCGTCTCACCACCTTTGTCAACAACGACCTCCCGGACCCGGCCCCGCTCCCCCAGGGATGGTCCGCGAACGGCTGCTACGCCGAGCCTGCTTCGGGCCGAGCGCTCACCAAGTACTACGTCGCCAGCAAGGACATGACCACCGCCAAGTGCA
>Ga0308169_10005064_pt1 | contig 12121 bp, 17 predicted proteins | sample PhyBR1_2_FD_202139 | JGI IMG/M metagenome (GOLD analysis project Ga0308169, IMG submission 202139) | Phyllosphere microbial communities from UC Gill Tract Community Farm, Albany, California, United States - DLSLSB.R1 | ecosystem: Host-associated > Plants > Phyllosphere > Unclassified | place...
TCCTCGGTAAATCCTGCAAGTTAGTCCCAGTCATGTTGATGAACATTCTCCTCTACCGTCGAAAATTCCCTCTACACAAATACCTCCTAGTCGGTTTAGTCACGATCGGAATCTGGTTGTTCATGCTCTACAAACCATCGTCGAAGAAGGGAGGAGGAAGAGAGTCAAGTTCTTTATTGGGTTTAGGGTTGTTGGGAATCAATTTGATCATGGATGGAATCGTCAATTCTAGTCAAGATCAACTATTCAAGACTTACACTCAACCAAGAGTTACCGGACCCCAAATGATGTTCTTCATGAACTCTTTCTCATTCCTCTTCATGCTCCTCTCCCTCGTTCTTCCCTTCTCCTCAATTCCCTCTTTCCTCTTACCCCTCCACGCATCTGGACACTACAATGAATTATCCCACTCTCTCGAATTCGTCAGGACTCATCCAACCATCCTCAAAGATATCCTCTTGTTCGGATTGACGGGATCGATAGGTCAATTATTCATCTTCCTCACCTTGTCACTCTATGGCTCTCTCACATTGGTGACGATCACTGTAACTCGCAAGATGGTCACCATGTTATTGAGCGTATTTGTATTCGAGCATCAACTGGCTTTGGGGCAATGGGTTGGGGTTGGATGTGTTTTCGTAGCGGTCGGAATGGAGGCGGTTGTGGCGAGAAGGGAGAAGGGGAAGAAGGATCTCGCGGTCGTGGGAGAGAAGAAGGAGTAAATAGAGATAGAGCCTTTCGATTGATAGATAGCATCGCATTTCGATTTCTTTTCGTTTTTGTTTCCACATCGCAAACTTTCGCATATAGCTCAACTTCAATGTCTCAACTCCCTGCGCGAGATGATTCAAACAGTCTCCCTCAGTTTCGAAAGGTCTCGAACGAGCACTTGCGAAATTGGCGTCCTCTCGAGAGACGGATTTCTCAAGAAAGAAGTAAAAGCGTGTGATCTCTCGTTTCATAACTGTTTCTCATTCTCAAGCCCCGACAACCGTTCAAATTGTATAAGCCTAGCGTGTGAAGATACTAGACGAGAGCTGGGACGCGCTCATAGCGCCGGTTCCAACCAGGGCATCAAGTTCGATTCGATGCGATTCGCTACTTCCGAGTCGACAGGCTTGATGACTTGCCTACAGTATCTGATCACTTCGTTACGAGCGTATCTGCGGTAGTCGACAAGCTTGACCGAATTCGAGCTGATAACTTGCGAGACCTTGTCCTTGCGAACGAGACAGTTGAGACCGACCAGGATGACTGCTTTGTGCTGGAAGTCGTTCCACCAGGTAGGGAGCTCGTCATCAGGCTTATGGACGACTGTCTTCAGCTCACGACATTCGACAGATGCGAGGAAGTCGAAAGGATGCTGCACCATCGAGTCGAGCATGTCGGAGAATGTGTATTTCTTGTTAAAGAAGGGGCCGCTGTACAAGCGAGCCTTCCACGCTATAGATCGCAAGTTGACGACGAGTCGAGCATTGTAGGGTGGTAGAGGCGAGCGATCAGGCGGTTCGAGACAACGAAGCAAACCCTCCTATGATTGCAGTCGGAGTACATCAGCCAAGCTCGTCTGAGATATGAACGAGTTAGGACAGACCATGTAGCTCAGCATGGAGTCTACTCTGCTGTCGATGTCGGCGGTATTTTTCCCGTAATGGACCATATTCGTAGTCTCTCCGTTCGGTCCCCGACAAGGCTCGCCGGCCAATGTCGTATACTCGAGAAGCTCACTTTCTGTGAACGACGGCCAATGGAAGGGCTTCGCTAGAGCACCGCAAACTCGCTTGTGGAAAGGCCAAATCTGTTCGAACTTGATGTTAGCGAAGATCCAGCACCTCAATGAACCTCTTCACCGTTGTACGATAGCAAACTTACGAGTTTCTGATGATCCTTTGAGCAGAAGAACATCCAATTGAGTCCATGAGACAAACAAGCAGAACACCTTAACTGACTCTCCTTTCCACACACAACACACTCTCCAGGAGAGTTGAGAGAGGCTGTAGAGTGATTTGTGTTACTGGTTGACATCTTGTGTGTAGTTCAAGAGGTCGATCGAGCTGTTTGAGTGTAGTTGAGAGTGAGAGAATCGATTTCGAGATGAAGCGGATTCAAGTCGAGGAGGACCGTTCTAGTGAGGTCTAATAGCCGTAGCTTGTTCGAGTCGAGGTAAGCGAGCTATTTGTACTGGTTTCGGCGAGAAGTGAGATGAGGTAAGAAGAGAAGGGAAGAGTTTGCCAAATTTCGCGATTTCGCAACTAGTCCAATCCTCAAAGTCGCTGAATCTACTCGCACTATAGTCACATACGATGAAGAAAGAGCTCAATCGCTCGGACGATAGTCGATTCGCTCGTTCCCCAAGATGCTCTCTCTCGGAATTTGGAAACCAATCGAATCTAGACGAGGAGGCTGTATTTGCAAGGAGAGACAGGCAGCGAGGGTACAGAAAGGAACGATGCACAGAGTGAGAGAAGACATGAAGGGAATAGAACGAGGTAGTGAGGGGTATAACGGGAATCATGCGGTAATCAAAAGCGTCTAAAGTCAATCCGAATCTGACAATGTAATCGTCTCACTCGCCTTCGTCTTCTCCTTGATCGAAGTTTCAGCTCGAGAGGTCGGCTTCTTCTGTTGTAGTGTTGCAGAGACTGAAGAAGATCCGGTGACGAGAACCTTGTCGTCTCCTTTCGAATGCGAGGGTGGTTTCGCGGCTTGAGCAGACGTTGTCGAAGCGAGAGGAGAGGGTTTACGATCGGAAGGAGGTTTCTGACCGAAAGAGAGAGTACCTTGCTTCATTGTCGCTTTCTTGACAGGTTCTGAAGTCGAGCTGGCTGAATCTGATCGAATCATCGGTGCGGCAGAGGAAGCTTTGAGAGTCGAAGAAGAGGAGGAAGAGGCAGAGGTAGAGGTAGAGGTAGAGTGAGTCTTCTTCGAAGTGACGGGTCGTGTAGTTGTCGAGGAAGCAGAAGGTTGCGATTGAGCGAGAGACGGAGAAGGTTTTTGGCGTTTGTCAGAGAGGTCGAGGGGAGAGTCCGACTTGCGCTTCTTGCTAGCGGGTGCAGGTGGAAGTGGAGGACGAGCTGAAGATGCAGCTGCTGTGTTGCCGGCATCCTTGCGTTCCGTCAAAGCGTTGATGTCGTTGATTCGTTTCGCAGCTTTGAGAATCATTTGTTCTGTGAGACGACGATTACATCCTGATCAGTTTGCGAGACGATCACGAAGAGCGACGCTGGACTCACTTTGCACTGTAGCATTCCTTTCATCTCGAGCAGAACTCAAAGTGTCGATAACCTCTTGATCTCCCAATTCGTGAGCAGCTTCAAGAAGAGGTTTGATTGCCTTTCGCCTCTTCTTGAGCTTCTTCTCCCTCAGTTCGTTCATCGCAGCTTCCTCAGCTTCCGCCTTCGACATCGTTGTACCAGAAGCGGCATTTGGATCCGTTTGAGCGAGAGTTGAAGAAGGACGAGAGTTGACTTGATCACCGTTGACGAGTCGACGATCCTCAGCGTCGATCCCAGGCATGAACTCTCCATCGCTCGAGTCGTCTTCTTGTTCAGGTCGAAGGCGGTAATCGTCTCCCGAAGAGATGTCGCTGACTGCACCAGACTGTCTCTTTCGGTTCCTCTTCTTGATCTCGGCGGCTGTCATAGGAACGATGGCGGTAGGGACTTGATAGTTTACCTGTCAATCGAACGAAGGAGGGTCAGTTCGCTTCGTCAAGAGGAAGAGATTACCGGAAACTTACGGCTTTTCTCGTTCGTTTCTGTCTTTGACCACCGAAAGCTGCCTCCTCCAAATCCTTCTTCTCTTGATCCTTCGCAGCTTCTTTCGCAACGATCCTATCCCAGAATCCTCCAAGATCTTCCTCCGCTTCCGCTTCTCCATTCGCAGCTCCAGCGACGTCGGCAACATCCGATAATCCTCCTTTCTCACTGACCCAGACTTGAGCGGTTGCGAAAGCTCCAGCGTTCTCCTTGGCGGCTTCATCGAGAGGTTCTGCCGTCTTTGAGAGTAGTTCTTCAATCTCGGCGTCCGTGTAGCGTTTCGCTGACTTCTCCGCTTCTTCGTCATCGGCTTCGAGGATAGCTTGAGCACCGTACTGTAGAGTAGGCGAATTGAGTCAGTATCGAGGGAAGAAGAGGATGAAAGAGAGGGAGGCTCACTTGAAGAGCACTCGAAACATCCTCTGTTTCATCGTCTTTCGCATCAATCCTCGAGATGATGAGATGTTCAAGTCCTTGTTTCTTTCGACCAGCGTAAAGGATCTTCTCTTCACAAGTACCCTTGACGAGCAATCGGAAGACTCGAACAGGATTCTTCTGACCGATTCGGTGAGCACGAGCGATAGCTTGCATATCTTGGAAAGGGTTGAAGTCTTGATCGAAGATGATAACGACATCTGCCGAAGTGAGAGTCAAACCGACTCCTCCTGCTCGAGTACTCAAGATGAAGACAGAGTAAGGCGAATTGGGATCGTTGAAGCGGTCGACGTCTGTGTACCAAGGACAATCGCAACGTGAGTTAAGGGACAGAGGTTGAGGATAGATCGGACACACCTCTTTGTCGATCTAACTGAGGAGTATCGCCATCGAGACGTAACCATTTCGTTCCGATTCCATCGAGGAAAGGACCCAATTTGTTCAAAACTATTTTGAATTGAGAGAAGATGAGAACCTTGTGACCTTTCTCTCTCAGTTTCGGTAACATGCGTTCGAGCAAGAGAAGTTTCGCTGAGGCGTCGGTGAGTTGTCGGAAAGATTCTTCTCGTGAAACTGAATCTCCAGGATCGAGTTCGGGGACGTGAAGGTAAGGATGGCAGACAATCTTTCGCAGAGTCATGAGTGTGTTGCTACGACAAGGAAAAGACCCGTCAGTCTTTTGAGTGAGCGACAAAAAAGAAGAGAAGTGGAAACTCACCTCGTCGCGGTAGTCTTTGCTTTCCCCTTCGTCTTGCCTGCATTGTTGACGATAGAAAGGATAGCAGCCGAATTCTTCTCGAGGATACCTCGATAGAGTTGACGTTGTAACATTGTGAGATTGACGGGAACAACGAATTCTCCCTTTTCGTGACAACGAACTACTAATCAGCTCGCTTCTCGATCGAAATGGGGAGAGGAGACATACAAGGGGTGGTAGATTGAGCACTTGATCTTTTGTTCGACGAAGCATGTAAGGCGCAAGATCAGCTCGAATGCTATCGACTCGCTCCTTTGTCATTTCGAACGAAGTATCTGAGAGAGCGTCGACGTCGGGGAATTTGGCAGGTTCTGCGAATGGGTCAAGAGTTAAGCGAGAGTAGAGATAGCGAAAGAGGAAAGAAGGGAAATTCACCGAGGAAGTGAAGAAGGTTGTAAAGTTCTCGCAAGTTGTTGTTGAGTGGAGTACCTATCGTTTCGACAGTCATATAAGCATCGCAATCGGGCTGAGTGAGGTGGAAAAAGGGTGCGTACCAGTCAACAAGATCTTGATACCGATATGAAGCGTATTGATTCCCGCCCAAAGTTTGTTCCCTTCACCACTCTTCAAAGCTTGTCCTTCATCGATAACGACACAATCCCATCTCGTACACCTAGCGAACACTCTTGCGTGGTTCTTCAGCGCTTCGTAAGTCGTAATAACAACGTGACTCTTGAGATCTCCATTATCGGCAAACATTTCGTATTGTTCGACAATTGTTCTCGATTCGGCATCTCCGTTGTAGGCGACTGTTCGAAGTTCGGGAGCCCATCGAGTGAATTCACGTAGCCCTGTGTAAGGATGGAGGGATGAGCATGGATCGAGAACGGAAGGAGCGAGAGTTGAGAAACTCACAATTTGAAACGAGCGAATTGGGAACGACGATCAAGAAAGGTCTCGCTTTCTGAACCGAGTTGAGGTACGAGAGGAAGCAGATAAGTTGACAAGTCTTTCCAAGACCCTGTCGTGGCAAAGAAAGTTTATCAGCTAGAGTTTCGCGAGGGAAAGAGGCGATTTCAACTCACCATTTCGTCGGCTAGAATACATCCCGTCTTGACCCACCAATGACTGAGAGACCACAATCCCGTGTCAGTAGATGTCGCAGATGAAGTGAAGAACGTGAAGCTCACTTGAGTAAGAAGTTGAGTCCTTGAATTTGGAATGGCATGAGTTCACCACCTTTGACGGTATCAGGTTGTTTCGTAAAGATCGGAGACTTTCCATTGCGAGGAGTATCGAGTTCTATCGACGTGAGAGCGGTGAGCAAGCCGAAAGAGGAGAGTAGGAGGATAATTCGACTTACTAGCCATTTCTGCAGCTGCTAGACGAGGAACTCGCATTGAACGTTGAGAAGCGATGATGAAAGCTTGATATGCCTTAAAGTAGCTCTCGTAACCTTCTTCACCTTCTTTCGGAGGTTCTTGATCGGTAGCTACAATCGAGAGGGAAGAAGTCAGCTTTACTTTCGAGATCGGAAAAAAAGGTGAGCGAAGGACTGACATTGAGAGTACGGGAGACCTCCCCATTTCATGTAAGCTTTGGCAACGAGTTTGATACTCTCTCTATCATCCTCGGGTCGATCCTTGAACCTATCGAAACTGATGATTCTACCAGTCGCAGGATTCGTGTAAAGCACATTCATGACTCGATCGACCGTTTTCCAAGCTACTGGAATCTTTGATTCGAGTTGAGGATCCGGTGCAGGTCCATGAGGGTAGTCGAGAGGGTCTGTCGAAGGTCCTTCTCCGAGATCTGGTTCTTCTTCGTCTCCGAGTTCTTCTTTCGATTGTTCGAACGTGACGGTCGAACCTTTCGTGAGGAAGTTGACGAGTTTGGATTGGTAGCGAGCGGCGAGCCAGGAATGTTTGACCCAATCGAGATCACCAACTCGGTAACTCCATCCTTTCCATTTGACGAGGTACTGTTGAAAGAGCTCCTTCCGAAATCAGCACTCGCTTCGAAAGACGTAAAGAGAACAATCTGAAGCATACCTCGGCGGGAGAAGTGAGATCTTTCGCGTTTGGCAAAACGTATTCTTTCCCAGTCTTTCTATCCTTCACTCTCTCACCCGTCAACGCTCTCGAAGCTTTCTCCGATTCCCTCCATCCGAGGATCACGTCGAGTTGTACCGCCCATTGATTGTCGAACTTGTGACAGTCGTGACAAACTCCATCTTTGTAGTAGGAGAGAGTGTGGTTCGACATTGTAGTTTCGGCGTCGTGGAATTGAACAGGTTCGAGACAACCGTAATGAGCGGTTCGTTTGCAGCTGGAGATCACAGCCTCTACATCAGCTTGACACGAGAGAGAGCTGAATGAGAGGAAGTCTTGACTCACGTAGAACAGCGGAACATTAAACCAGGAGTAAGTTGCTCCTTCTCTCCTTCCTCTTCCTCCTCCATCTTGACATCACCATCTTCACTCAACTTCTTATCTTTCTCAAAGTGTTCCTTCTCGACTGAGTTCAAGTAGCCCGAATACTGTCAGTTCGCGATAGTGAGAAGTACTTCGAGATTATCTGAACTCACATTCCGTGATTCTCTTTCCAACCCCTTCACACTGGAAACAAGTTCTCCCCCCAGGTTTCTCACACGTCGTACATTTCCCAACTCTCAACACTTTGTCCGTATCGAATTCCTCCTTCTTCTTTGTCAACTTCGCTTTAACCTGTTTCTGAACCGGACTAGAGAGACACGAGAAATGATAGGCCGAAACACTACAACTCACTCCTCATCAGCTCGCTCCCTCGCAGAAAGAGAGAGCGAGAGGCTAAGAACTAACCAATTATCGCACTCGACCCAAGCTCCCAAATCACGATCCATAGCGATTTCTTCCTCGGTATCATACTCATCTTCATGTCTCTTCTTCTTCGTCGACTTCTTGTTGCGTCCAGCAGGTTTCCTTCGATTCGCCAATCGAGTTTCGTGTGCTTCGAGGAGTTGAGATGCTGGTGCTTTCTGACATTTCGGATTCGCGCAGATCTGTTCGTTCACAATCCCTGCATCAGTTCACTGTGAGGAATAGAGAGAGGTGAGAGGTAGAGAAGCGTACGAGGTAATGCATATCTTGAGGACGAATTTTCGATCCTTCTTGTTCCTCGTGTTCCTCCTCAGCTCGAACCGTTCCTTCCGGAGTAGTCAGATCCTCCTCAACATTCTCCTCCTGATCATCCCCACTACTACTCAACTCGATCACTTCCTTTCGCTTCCCATTCCCTTTAGCCTCCTGCTCATTCTCCTCACTCTCCCTCCTACTAGTCTCCTCCTTTTCTTCTTCTTCTTCTTCTTCATCATCATCATCATCGTCAAGCTCCATTTCGTCCTCTCCTTCCAACTTATAATCCACCTTCCGCCTCCCCCGACTCCTACTACTAATCCTCGTAGGTTTCTCCTCCCTCCCAACCTCCTTGACTTTCCTTTTGCTCTTACTCCTCTTTCCCTTCTCCTCCTCCTCTGAATCAACTTGAAATTCACCACTCTCATCCTCATCCTCCTCATCCGAATCTGCTCCATCTTCTTCTTCGGAGGAAGGAGGTTCTTCGTAAGAGCCTCGATGGGCTTTCGTAGCTGCTCGACGAGGTTGACGTTGGATTGAAGAGGAGGAGGAGGAGGGAGCGGGAGATACAGTAGTAGAGGTTTGGGAACGATTGTTGTTGCGGGAATCGAAGGATGCTAGAAGGAGGGGTGCGAGAGTTGACAATTCTGATCGGGAGCGCTGTGGACGGTGGAAATAAATTCAACGAGATGGGAAATTGTTTGGGGTCAGTATGGAACTTTGTCAATGAGATGAGTTGAATATGGAAGGAGAGGTTTGCGAGAGAACGAGCGATAAACCATTTCCTCAAGAAGCCGACGCGTTTCTTCCTTCTCTTGCGTTTCCAGTTACTTGCCTGAGATCATGAGAGACTGAGAGTGTATAGAGAGAGAGACAGGACGTACCCTAACTTTCTTTCCATCCTGTTTCAATTGAACCAAGAAATTATCTTCGATCCCTTCAATTTGTTGTACCGTCAAGATCTTGTATACTTCTTCTGCCATGATCTAGTTGAATTGCGAGAGGGGATCGAGAGGTTGAGAGAGAGCAGAAGAGAGGGAAAAAAAGTTGGATGAGAAGATGAAGACTTGTGTAGAGAGGGTTGCGCGTTTTCGAATTGTGGGGATGTGGAAGAGCAAGCTTGAGGGTTGTGTGGAATGCTGTAGAGGTAGGGAGAGGAAAGAGGATGAGGGATCCTTGTTCTTGCTTTCCTTACTGGGGTTACGGAGAGGGACGGAGTAGCTGGTGGTAGTAGCTCTTTCTTTGTTGCTCTATTCGGCGAGAGCAATCTTCAGAAGCGGGTGAATGGGGAGAAAGGAAGAGGAAGAGACGACTCGAGCGCGCTTTTCTGGTCAGCGATCGCGACAAGAACGATTCTCGCAACCTCTCTCATTCTCCGATTGGCTGTCTAGAAAGCACTCGGGACTGAATTGGCTAGAAGTAGACGCGCTTCGAAAGACAATAGAGCGAGTTCGTTTTTTTGCATTACGCAAGGGAATACAAAAGAAAAGAACAAGATTGGCAAGGCCTCTGAGTGTGATCGGATCGAGCCAGCGCAGGTCGAAAGATACGGAGAGAGAAGCGAACGTCGATTCGAGCGAGTGGGGCAAAAATTCAGAGACCTCAAGTGCAAGCGGATAACTCGAGAGAGCGAGAAAAGAAATTTGAATCGCTGCACTTGGGATCGCTCATGTGCTAGTAAGTGCTACTGCCCACAGAATGGAGAGAGAAGGGACAAGAGAGGCCGCATTAGCTTCAAGCTCCAGCGAGACGAGAGAAGTTGACGAAAGAACGCGAAGCGTCAAAGGATTTCTGAGCGCAACAACGAGAAAGAGCCGATGAGTCTGAACGATGACAAGCGAAGGGAATGAGGAAGCAGGCTCACAGTGATCGTCTTGCCGAAGAACTCTGATCCGATCACAGCTGAAAGTACACTTTGCACTGGAACAGAAAAAACAACCAATCCTCCCCCCTCAACGCCTAATATAAGTTTTCCTACTCCTCTGAGGTCCGTATCCTTTCTCTCCAGGAATCGCCCTGTGCCCAGCCTCTTCCGCATTCGCTCTCTCATATGGCGTAGTTCCCGTTTTGTTTGGTTGTTTAGCTTCGAGAGTTCTTGCTTTCTTTGATCCAATGTTGACTTGTTGTACTCCTGCAGTAGCTTTCTTTATAGTTACTGGTCGAGTACCCACATACTTTCCTACTCATTCACACGCAAGATTAGTAAGGGAGAGACAGAGGGAGAGAAAGAGAGAGAAAAAAACGAACCATTCATTTCTTTCCAAGCCTTGAGGAAATCTTCCGGATCCGAATACGAGACGAATCCGAACCCTCTCCCTTTGTTCGTGTACTTGTCTCGGATCACTTTACCTTTGACGAAGGAAGGGAATCGAACTCCTGAGAAAGCGGCACAGAACGCTTCGTCTCCAATTGCTGGGTCCAAGTCTCCTATGAAGAGTCGGAAGTGTGCTATAACAAATGCCTCACTCACTCGTCAGTCACATTCAGAAGAGAGGGAGGGAGGGTAACGTACCAGGATCCCATTCGAGTAAAGATTGATCCTCCCAAACATCTCCTCCTCCCTTTCTCAAGACGGTAGTTCTCGCTTTTCCTTTCCCAGCAGTACCTGCCTGAGCTTGTACGACTCCCGGATTCCTCGCTGCCTCGGGAGTGTAAATGGAAGCTTGTTGTGCTTGTTCGATATCGTATTGACCAGCTTGGATTGGCATCGAAGGACCTGCGATTGCGATTGAAGGAGGAGGTGGGTATTGAGGATAAGCGACAGGTCCTAAAGGTTGAGCTGCTGAGGAGGACGAGGTGTAGGAAGGGGGAACGTAAGGGGCGTTTGAAGAAGAGGAAGAGGATTGAGAATAAGGGTTGTTGGGTTTCGCATAGGGGTTCTTGTAAGACATTCTCTAGTAGTGCTCTAGAGAGTGGTCTCAGTGGTTCAGAGTCGAGTGGGAGAGACCAAGAGACGAGGGTCGCTTGTCGTCCTTTCTCATCTTGCCAATTCTCTCCAAACCTCGAACACCTTTTACTCATGGCACTCCCTTACAAGCAGTAAGCATTCTCGGATCACTCTCTAGCTGTACTCCTACTCACTAGAGCGTGTTGAGTAATGTAGAGATTTACCTCCATCTGGTGGATTCAATCCAATCAAATACAAGCGAAACTTGCCTACGAAAGGACCTGGAGGAGCAATCATCTTCGGTACTGTATTCGCAGTGTGCACTTTTGGCTTCTGGAGAGTAGGATTAGGCAACTTGGAGAAACGGTAACTTACTCTCTCATCTGACTCTCTCTCTCCACTCTCGTGAGCTGATCTAGTCTTCATTCCGAGTACCAACAGTGAACTACAAAGGGAGAAAGTTTGGTCGAGGATTCACATCACTCCTTTGTTACTCGCAGAGAGTGATCGAGATGTTTACAGAAGGGAACAAGCAGCGTTGGCGAGAGAAAAGGAAATCATGAAGGATGTACCAGGATGGGAGGTAAGTCACAAATGTCCTAATTCTAACTCTCGAGTCAGAACGACGAGTTGCGAAGAAAGAATCGAAAAACTGACTTCGCACTCCAACAGGCAGGAAAGAGTTCATACCACTCGAAGCGTTACCAACCAAACACTATCGTCGTCATCTAGTCACACTGCTCCCATCTCGATTGTGCTTCCCCTTTTTCCAGATCTGTTCACTTACTCTCTCTTGCTGTTTCTGTCTTCGCAACGTGAATATCTTTCACTCTCACTTTCTCAATCGAGTCTGCTTCGAGAGTCACAGCACAACAAGTCTGAAATCTATAACAACACTCAAAATCGCCGATCTATCTACCTTTCTCCCCCGGAAACATCCCTCAAGATCTCTTCGACAACGCACTTCAATCCCAGCACTTCATCGTGACCCATCTTTTTACACTCTCTCCATTCCCCCTCTCTCACCACCTCCTTTCTCTCCAATAACTCTCGCATCCATTCCCTCCCTTTCTTCGGTATCAGCCCGTCTTGTCCAGCAGTCCACACTTTCACCCTCAACTCCCTTCTCTCTTCCTTCAACCTCCCAAACCCTTTCTCGTACAACTCCTTCTCACTGATCCCTTCTTCTCCCTCTTGTACCCATCCCCACTCACATCCTTTCCTCAAGCAA
>Ga0308169_10005065_pt1 | contig 12120 bp, 10 predicted proteins | sample PhyBR1_2_FD_202139 | JGI IMG/M metagenome (GOLD analysis project Ga0308169, IMG submission 202139) | Phyllosphere microbial communities from UC Gill Tract Community Farm, Albany, California, United States - DLSLSB.R1 | ecosystem: Host-associated > Plants > Phyllosphere > Unclassified | place...
CGGTCGTGTGATTGTGACAGGCTGTTTGGGTAAAGATGAAGACAAAATTCGCCAAATGCACCCGAATGTCCTCAAAGTGACTGGTGCAGCGGCATATCAAGAAGTGATGGAAGCCGTACACGAGTATGTTCCAGAACCGCCAAAGCATAATCCGTTTATTGACCTTGTGCCTGAACAGGGCATTCGTTTAACTCCAAAACACTATGCCTATTTAAAAATATCAGAAGGCTGCAACCATCGTTGTACTTTCTGTATTATTCCAAGCATGCGTGGTGATCTGGTTTCACGTCCAGTTGGTTCGGTATTAAGCGAAGCGCAAGCGCTAAAAAAAGCCGGTGTAAAAGAAGTCCTGGTCATTTCCCAGGATACGTCTGCTTATGGTGTAGATACCAAATACAAGCTTGATTTCTGGAATGGCCAGCCAGTTAAAACCAAATTCTTCGACATGTGTGAAGCTTTGGGTCAGTTAGGCATCTGGGTACGTTTACATTATGTTTATCCATATCCGCATGTCGATGCAGTCATTGACTTGATGGCCCAAGGTAAGATCCTGCCGTATCTGGATATTCCATTCCAACATGCAAGTCCTAAAATCTTGAAGTTGATGAAACGTCCTGCGCATAGTGAAAATACGCTTGAGCGTTTGAAATTGTGGCGTGAAAAATGTCCTGAACTGGTCATCCGTTCAACCTTTGTGGTCGGCTTCCCGGGTGAAACAGAAGAAGATTTCCAGATTCTGCTTGAATGGCTTAAAGAAGCTCAGCTTGATCGTGTAGGTTGCTTTACCTATTCCCCTGTAGAAGGTGCGACAGCCAATGATCTTCCAGATCATGTGCCTGAAGAAATCAAGCAAGATCGCTATGAGCGTTTCATGCAAGTACAGCAGGAAATTTCAGCAGCCAAACTGCAAAAACGCATTGGTCAAACCATGACTGTTTTAGTAGATGAGCTGGAAGACGAATTCCCGGTTGCTGTAGCACGCTCTTATGCTGATGCACCTGAAATTGATGGTAATGTTTTTGTAGAAGATATTGATAAAAGCCAGATTAAAGCAGGTGATTTGCTTGAAGTCGAAATTACCGATGCAGATGAATATGATTTATATGCAAAGTTAATTCAGATTAAATCAGCTTAAATCTGTAGTTAAAATATACGAAAAAAAATTTAGATATTGGAAGATTCGGAGATTTCCTGATGTTGGATTCAAAAAAGCCCCGTTATGAACGTATTTTGTTAAAGCTGTCTGGTGAGGCACTTGCTGGAAACAAAGACATGGGGATTGACGCCACTGTGCTTGATCAAATGTCTTTAGCGATTGCTCACCTGGTTGGTTTGGGTGTGCAAGTGGGTATCGTGGTAGGCGGCGGTAACCTGTACCGCGGTAGCCAACTGCAAAAAGACGGTCTGGTTGGTCGTGTAACCGGTGACCAGATGGGTATGCTGGCAACTGTGATGAACGGTTTGGCATTACGTGATGCTTTGGTACGCCGTAACATCAAAACCCGTTTAATGTCTGCTTTGCCCATTGGTGCAGTGGTTGAGTCCTATTCTAGCCGTGATGCCATTCGTCATTTAACTCAAGGCGAAGTGTGCGTATTTGTTGCGGGCACAGGTAATCCGTTCTTTACTACAGATACAGCAGCCTGCTTACGTGGTATCGAAATTGAAGCCAATCTGATCTTGAAAGCAACCAAAGTTGACGGTGTTTATAACAAAGACCCAAGCAAATATGATGATGCCGTGAAATACGAAGCCCTGACTTTCGATCAGGTACTTGATGAAAAATTAGGTGTGATGGATTTAACGGCGATTTGCTTATGTCGTGACCATAACGTGCCACTTCAAGTCTTCGATATGAACAAGGCGGGTTCATTACTTTCAGTGGTTATGGGTGAAAAAGAGGGTACTCACGTTACGAATTAATGTACGTGAGCCTGAAAGCTCTTTATACTACACGCTATTTAGTTATTACATCTCTTAGAATTAAGTAAGGAAGATCACATGATTAACGATCTTAAAAAAGACGCTGAAGACCGTATGAACAAGACGCTTGAGTCTTTGGAACATGGTTTTGCCAAGGTTCGTACAGGACGCGCGCATCCATCAATCCTGAACGGCGTTATGGTTCCTTACTATGGCTCGGATGTGCCTTTAAACCAGGTGGCGAACGTGGGTGTTGAAGACTCGCGTACCTTGTTGGTTCAACCTTTTGAACGTAACATGGTCTCTGCAATTGATAAAGCAATCCGTGAATCAGACTTGGGCTTAAACCCAATCACTGCTGATGCGATTCGCGTACCAATGGCTGCATTAACTGAAGAAACACGTCGTGATATGCAGAAAGTTGCGCGTAATGAAGCGGAAAATGCCAAAGTTGCCATTCGTAACATTCGTCGTGATGTTTTGGGCGACATTAAAGCATTGTTGAAAGAAAAAGAAATTTCTGAAGATGATGAGCGCCGTGCTGGTGATGACATTCAAAAAATCACCGATAAATTTGTTGCTGAAGTTGAAAAACGTCTGGCTGCTAAAGAAGCTGAATTGATGAAGGTCTAAGATTTAATGACCGTATCAGAAGAGAGTACGCTTCTTCCAAAACATGTTGCCATCATCATGGATGGCAACAATCGTTTTGCAAAAAAAAAGCAAATGCAAAAAGGTGCAGGACATCGCGAAGGTAAAAATGTCCTCGATCCGATTGTTGAACACTGTAAAAAAAATCAAATTCAAGCATTAACCGTTTTTGCTTTTTCGAGTGAAAATTGGAATCGGCCTCAGTTTGAGGTTGATTTGCTCATGGCTTTGCTAGAAGAAACCATTCATGAGCAATTGCCACGGATGGAAAAGTTCAATATTGCTTTGCGGTTTATTGGTGATCGTTCACGTTTGTCTGACCGTTTACGTGAGTTAATGTTGCAAGCCGAACAAAGGACTGCTAATTTCAACAGCATGACTTTGACCATTGCCATCAGTTATGGTGGTATGTGGGATATGGCTCAGGCGGCAAAACAGATTGCAGCAGATGTTCTGGCTAAAAAAGTTGCGCTTGAAGATATTGATGCTGAGCTATTTGGGCAACATGTCTGCATGGCCGATTTACCTGCTGTAGATTTACTGATTCGTACAGGTGGTGATTATCGTTTGTCGAATTTTTTACTTTGGCAAGCGGCGTATGCTGAACTTTATTTTACCCCCACCTTGTGGCCTGAATTTACTGTAGAAGAGTTGGATGATGCATTCGCGGTCTTTGCTGGACGTGAACGTCGTTTTGGTAAGACTTCGGAACAAATCCAGCAAGAGAAAATTGAGAATTAATAAATGTTAGAGCGGATAATAACCGCATTGGTATTGGTAGCAGTCGTACTGAGCTGTATGTTTGCTACACAGTCTCAGTATCCAATGTTTATGCTGATGATTGTTGCAGCAGGGGTTGCAGGGTATGAGTGGTTTAAGCTCATGCCAAGAAAAAATAAAAATCTTGTTAAACCTTTCGCTTGGGTTTACGGACTTGCCACTGCCGCTTTAGCAACTTTGGCATTATATTTTAGTGATATCGCTTTGCTGCTTTGGGCGGCTTCCATTCTTTGCTGGATCTGTAGTATTTTTTGGGTTAAATCCTATCCAAACTATGATGGATGGTACAATTCCAGCTTGAAGATTATTGGATTTATTCTGATTTCTGCTGCAGTTACTGCAATTTTCTCTGTCTGGAAGAGCTCACCATGGTGGCTGATGTACCTGTTTTTACTGGTATGGGGTGCAGACAGTGGTGCTTATTTTGTAGGGCGTAAATTGGGCAAGAACAAACTTGCTCCAAATGTCAGTCCAAACAAGTCAGTAGAAGGTTTATACGGTGGTATTTTTACCGCCATGCTGATTGTGGTAACCGTAGAAGTCCTGTATCTGGACTTAACCCTTGCACAGCATATTCTATTTTTGATTTTATCTGTGATTACCGTATTCAGTTCAGTTCTTGGCGACTTGTTTGAATCCATGATTAAACGTCGCGCTGGAATTAAAGATTCAGGTCGTATTCTGCCAGGACATGGTGGGGTGCTTGACCGTATTGATTCATTGCTTGCAGCTGCTCCAATTTTTGCAGCCGGCATGTATATTTTAAAATTTATTGGTGTAGATTTATAGATGTCACAATCTGTTTGTATATTAGGTGTAACGGGTTCAATCGGTCAAAGTACCTTAAAAATTCTGCAGCAGCATCCTGAAAAGTATTCTGTCTTTGCAGTCACTGCGCATAGCAGAATTTTAGAGCTCGTTGAAATATGCAAACAATATCGACCAAAAGTGGTGGTTGTTCCTGCAAGTCGATTGAAAGAATTACAGCAATATTTTAATGCACAGTCTTTAACAGATATTGAAATCTTGACTGATGAAGCTGGCTTGATTGCTGTTGCTGAACACGCAGATGTCGATGTGGTGATGGCAGCCATTGTGGGGGCTGCGGGCTTATTGCCGACCTTGGCAGCGGTTAAAGCAGGTAAGCGTGTCTTGCTGGCGAATAAAGAAGCACTGGTGATGTCTGGCGATATCATGATGCAGGCAGCACGTGATTATCAGGCAGAATTACTACCGGTTGATTCAGAGCATAATGCCATATTCCAATGTTTGCCTGCGGGTTATTTTCAGGCAGAGCGTAATGGGCAACCGAAACAGGGTGTATCACGTATTCTGCTGACCGCATCGGGTGGTCCATTTTTAAATCATAGTCTTGAACAATTACAGAATGTGACACCTGCACAAGCGTGTAAACATCCCAACTGGTCTATGGGTCAGAAAATTTCAGTTGATTCAGCAACCTTAATGAATAAAGGGCTGGAGCTCATTGAAGCCTGCCATCTCTTTGCAATTTCAGAACAGTTTGTAACAGTGGTGGTACATCCACAGAGTATCATTCATTCTATGGTTCAATATGTGGATGGTTCGACTTTGGCACAAATGGGCAATCCTGATATGTGTACACCTATTGCGCATGCGCTGGCATGGCCAGAGCGTATTCAAACGCATGTACCAGCACTTGACCTGTTTATCAATCAACAACTGGATTTTCAAGAACCTGATACCATACGTTTCCCGGCATTAAAACTTGCGCGTCAAGCCATGCAAAGTGGTGGTCTGGCTCCTGCGATTTTAAATGCTGCCAATGAGATTGCTGTTGCTGCCTTCTTGCAAAACAACATTGGTTTTACTGACATTGCTCAAGTGGTCGAACAGACTTTAAATCAGGTTGAAGGCGGCGCTGCAGAATCGATTGAACGTATTTTGCAGGTCGATCAAATGGCGCGATCTGTGGCACAGCAAATTGTCATCCATAAAGGAAACTAAAATATGAGTGCCTTGTTTATTATTGTGGCAGCAATTCTCCTACTCGGACCGCTTATCGCGATTCACGAGTTTGGACATTATATTGTTGCACGTAAGCTTGGCGTTAAAGTTTTAGTTTATTCCATTGGCTTTGGGCCTACCTTGCTCAAGTGGACTTCTAAAAATTCGGGCATTCAATATCAGCTTTCGGCATTGCCATTAGGTGGTTATGTAAAAATGCTGGATGAACGGGAAGGCAGCGTTGCTGAGGAAGATTTACCCAAAGCATTCAACCGTCAGCATCCCTGGAAGCGTATTGCAATTGTGGCTGCTGGACCATTGATCAATCTGGTTTTTGCTGTATTACTGTTTTGGGTTCTATTTATTCCATCGCAGGAACAATTGAATACTCGTGTTGGTAAAGTGTTACCAAATACGCCGGCGGCTACAGTGCAAATGCAGGTGGGCGATAAAATTACCAAAGTAGATGGCACCTCTGTTAATACCTGGGAAAAGTTGAATTTCGCCTTGGTCGATCGTGTTGGTGAAACCGGTTCCATTCAGATTCAGGCAGATCGTCACGGTCAGTTGCAAACCTTTAATTTACCTATCCAAAATTTCTTAAAAAATCAGAATCAATCGGCATTAGACAGTTTAGGCTTTATGCCATATCGTCCACATATTCCTGCCATTGCCGCTAAACTTAGTGAAGATGGTGCGGCAATTCGTCAAGGAATGAAAGAAGGCGATAAAATTGTTGCTATTGATGGCGTGAAAATGAATGACTGGTTTGATGTGGTTCAGGTTGTTCAGGCTTCGCCAGAAAAATTATTAAAAATAGATGTATTACGTCAAAATCAACTGTTACATTTGCAGGTGATGCCACAAGCTAAGCGTGACAGCATGGGCAATGTTTCAGGTGTGCTGGGTGTACAAAATAGTCCTGGGAAAATAACCATTCCTGAAGAATATAAGCAAACGATTCAATACAGTCCGACTGAAGCATTGGTTATGGCGGTTGATAAAACCGGTCAAATTTCAGGTATGATTTTGAACTCGATTGTCAAAATGATACGTGGTTTAATTGGACTGGATAATTTATCTGGACCGATCACCATTGCCAAGGTCGCAGGGCAAAGTGCAGAAATGGGCTGGCAAACCTTTATCTCATTTATGGCTTTAATGAGCGTAAGTTTGGGTATTTTGAATTTATTACCTATACCTATGCTGGATGGTGGACACCTGGTTTACTATTTTATTGAGTTAATTCGTGGTAAACCTGTTTCTGAACAAATACAATTGGTTGGTTTAAAAATTGGTATGGTACTGCTCGGTAGCATGATGCTCCTTGCATTATTCAATGACTTCATGCGTTTATAACAACGTAAATATGTAATAAATTAACATCGGAAAAGACTGGCATGCAGCACACACATTTATTTATGCCTTTGGCACTCGTTAGTGCAATGGCAGCAGTACAACAAGTATATGCAGCAGATGAATTCATTGTCCGCGATATCAAAATTGACGGACTTGTTCGCTTAACGCCAGAAAATGTTTATGGGATGTTGCCTGTCAATGCTGGCGATCGTGTCAACGATGCGACTATTGCAAATGCGATTCGTGCTTTGTATGCCACTGGCCTGTTTGATGATATTAAAGCATCTCAACAAGCAGATACGCTTGTTTTTACCGTGGTAGAGCGCCCGATCATTTCAAAGGTTGAGTTTAAGGGAAATAAACTTATTCCTAAAGAAGCCCTTGAAGATGGGTTAAAGAAAATGGGTATTGCAGAAGGCGAGGTTTTGAAAAAATCAGCTTTGCAAACCATTGAAACCGAGCTTGAACAGCAGTATATGCAGCAAGGTCGTTACGATGCCGACGTTAAGGTCATTACGACTGCCAAACCCAATAACCGTGTAGATTTAACTATTGATTTTGTTGAGGGTAAGGCGGCTAAAGTTGTTGATATCAACATCATCGGCAATACCGTTTTTAAAGAAAGCGAAATTAAACAGGCTTTTGCCGTTAAAGAAAGTAGCTGGAGTTCGATTGTTACCCGTAACGATCGCTATGCGCGTGAAAAAATGGCGGCCAGCCTTGAAGCCTTGCGTGCTTTATATCTGAATAAAGGTTATATCAACTTCAATATCACCAACTCTAGTTTGAACTTGAGTGAAGATAAAAAGAATATCTTTGTTGAAGTTGCGGTAGAAGAAGGCGAACAATTCAGCTTTGGCCAAAGCAAGTTCTTGGGCGATGCGCTTTACAAACCTGAAGAATTAAAAGCACTGCAAATTTACAAAGATGGCGAAACTTATTCTCAAGAAAAAGTGAATGCAGTTAAACAGCTTTTATTGCGCAAATATGGTAATGCCGGTTATTACTATGCTGAAGTGAATGTTGTTCCTGAAATTAATAAAGAAACCAAATTGGTTGATTTGAATTATTATATTAATCCGGGTCAGCAAGTTACTGTACGTCGCATTAATTTTACCGGCAATACCAAAACTGCCGATGAAGTATTGCGTCGTGAAATGCGCCAGATGGAAGGAGCATTAGCCAGCAATGAAAAAATCGATTTATCTAAGGTTCGTCTAGAAAGAACAGGTTTCTTTAAAACTGTCGATATTAAACCGGCGCGTATTCCTAACGTACCTGACCAAGTGGATTTAAACGTCAATGTAGAAGAGCAGCATTCAGGTACCAGTACTTTGGCTGTAGGTTTCTCGCAAAGTGGTGGTGTGACCTTCCAGGCGGGCTTGAGTCAAACTAACTTCCTGGGTACGGGTAATAGTGTTTCGATTGATTTGTCCCGTTCAGAAACACAAGATTATTATAATTTAAGTGTGACTGATCCGTACTTTACTATTGATGGTGTACGTCGCGGTTATAACATGTATTACCGTAAAACCAAGCTGGATGATGACTATAACGTTAACAACTATGTGACGGATAGTTTTGGTGGTGGTATTAACTTTGGTTATCCAATTGATGAAAACCAGAGTGTTAGTGCAGGTTTAAATATTGACCAGACTGAAGTAACGACTGGTCCATATGTTTCTACTTATGTGCGCGACTATCTATTGGCAAATGGTGGTAAAGCCACTGATACAGGTACAAGATGTGGCGTTGCTCTAGTTCAAGATCCAGCAACTGGTTTATATTCTTGTCCAGCGGGAGCAGAACTTCCATTTGACAACAAGTTCAATGGTGAATTCTTAACCTATAATCTTAATTTAGGTTGGTCTTATAATACATTAAACCGTCCTGTATTCCCGACATCCGGTATGTCACATCGTGTGAATGGTGAAATTGCATTACCGGGCAGTGATGTTGAGTATCAAAAAGTTACTTATGATGCCCAAGCTTTCCAGCCTTTAGGCAAGGGCTTTGTGCTCCGCGGTTATGGTAAATTAGGCTATGGTAATGATTTGCCATTCTATAAAAACTTCTATGCCGGCGGTTTTGGTTCGGTGCGTGGTTATGATAACAGTACTTTAGGTCCGAGATATCCTGGGGTGACTTTTAATGAAACTCAAACCCAAGATTATGATCCTGAAGAAGTCGGTGGTAATGCTCTAGTACAGTTTGGTGCTGAACTGGCTTTACCATTACCGTTTAAAGGCGATTGGACACGTCAGGTTCGTCCGGTACTGTTTGCTGAAGGTGCACAAGTATTTGATACCCAGTGTGATATTCCAAAAGGAAACTTATACTTGAATTCTGGTAATCCTCAAGTAGATGCAAAACAGTATTGTGAAGATAATTTTGGCTTTGATGCGGGTAACATGCGTTATAGCGTAGGTGTAGGCTTTACGTGGATTACCATGATTGGTCCATTATCTCTCAGTTATGCTTATCCGTTAAACGAAAAAGACGGTGATGACACCAAAAATATCCAGTTTGAAATCGGTCGTACTTTCTAAGTGCGACCCTCAATGGGTTTAAAAAAGGATATTTGCATGAAAAAAATAGTAATGAGCCTGGTTCTTACTGGTGTGGCAAGTACTTCGGCGGTTCATGCTGCAGGTTATGGTGTGGTTGATTTGGAAAAAGTGGTAGACAATAGCACCTATTTAAAACAGCAGAATATTTCTTTACAACAAAAAGTAAAGCCGCAAACCACCAAGCTGGAACAGTTGGCTAAAGAACTGGAAGCTCTGCAGCAACGTGCTCAACAAACCCCTAATTTATCCGATGCTGAAAAGCAAAAAATGTCTACGCAATTTCAGACGCAGCTAAAAGAGTTTAATACGCTGCAGCAAAGTGTACAGTCGACTGTTCAATCTACGATTCAGCTGATGAATAAGACTTTAGATGGGCGAATCAAGCAAGTGGCAGAACAATTGCGTAAAGAAAACAATTTGGATATTGTTTTGAATAAAAATTCCGCGCTTGCTTATGACTCTAAGTATGATTTAACTGATAAAATGATTCAAAAGGTTAACGTTATTAAATAATCAATGAATCATAGACAATTTCGCTTAGAAGATCTTGCTCGTCTGGTACAAGGCGAGCACGTGGGTCAGTCTGATTTAATCTTGCAAGGATTGGCAAGCCTGGATGTCGCTCAAGCGAAACATATTGCATTTGTAAACGCTGATAAATATCTTGATCAGGCACGTGCTTCAAAAGCAGGTGCCTTGATCGTGACTTCAACTCTAAAAGAACAGTTAGATACGCACAATAACTTTATTGTCGTGGATAATCCTTATCTTGCTTTTGCTATCCTGACGCATGTATTTGAGAAGAAAAATCAGCATCAAGGGATAGAAAGTACAGCACAAATTCATCCTTCTGCGCTAATTTCCGATAGTGCCTATATTGGGCATTATGTGGTTATCGGTGAACATTGTGTAGTAGGTGACGACACCGTCATTCAATCCCATGTAAAAATTGATGATGATGTGGAAATTGGCAAGCAATGTTTTATTGATTCACATGTTACTTTAACCGGTGAAACCCAGATCGGTGACCGTGTCCGTATTCATGCCAATACCGTGATTGGTGGAGAAGGCTTTGGTTTTGCGCCTTATCAGGGGAAATGGCATCGTATTGCCCAATTAGGTTCAGTTAAAATTGGTAATGATGTACGCATTGGATCAAATTGCAGTATTGACCGCGGTGCACTTGATGACACTATTCTGGAAGATGGTGTCATTATTGATAATCTTGTGCAAATTGCCCATAACGTAAAAATTGGTGCGAATACAGCGCTTGCTGCAAAATGTGGTATTGCAGGGAGTACTACAATTGGCAAAAACTGTGTATTTGCAGGTGCAGTAGGGGTAGTAGGTCATATTAATATTGCAGATAATGTGACAATTACCGGTATGTCAATGGTCACAAAAAGTATTTCTGAGGCAGGGAGCTATTCTTCTGGTACGCCGATGCTAGAAAGTTTGCACTGGAAACGGGCGGCAGTACGCTTTAAACAATTAGCAGATGTGCCATTGACCCAATTAGTGAAACGGCTTGATCATATACAGGCTCAAATCGAGTCCCTTGAATCAACTTTTAAGCGTAAATAGAATTATGATGACTGAGTCTAATACTCCTGCATTTACGAAGCCTGAATTGCCAATGCATATTCAACAAATTCGTGAATATTTACCTCACCGCTATCCATTCTTATTGGTCGATCGTATTGTTGATGTGACCGATAATGGCATCGTGGGTTATAAGAATGTTTCAATCAACGAAGAGTTTTTACAGGGACATTTCCCTGGCTATCCAATTATGCCAGGTGTATTGATTGTTGAGGCATTGGCTCAAGTCTCTGGTATACTTGGTTTTATCATGAATAATGAAAAGCCAAGCGAAGGCTCTTTGTTTCTTTTTGCGGGTGCTGAAAAGGTTCGCTTTAAGAAACAGGTCGTTGCTGGTGACCAACTGGTATTAAAATCAGAATTGGTTATGCACAAACGTGGCATTTACAAATATAATTGTATAGCCACAGTGGATGGCGTTGTAGCAACTACCGCGGAAATTATGGTTTCGCATCAGAAAATAGAGCAGGCATGAGTAATAACGATTTAATTCACCCAACCGCCATTATTGACTCTTCTGCAGTCATTGCTGCAGATGTGCAAATTGGTCCTTATTGTATTATTGGGCCACAGGTCACCATTGGTGAAGGCACCAAGCTACATTCACATGTAGTGGTCGGTGGCTACACTCGAATTGGGAAAAACAATGAAATATTCCAGTTTGCGAGTGTGGGTGAAGTTTGTCAGGACTTAAAATATGCTGGTGAAGAGACCTGGCTTGAAATCGGCGATCACAACTCCATTCGCGAGCATTGCAGCTTGCATCGTGGTACCACTCAAGATCACGGTCTTACCAAAATTGGCAGTCATAATTTATTGATGGTCAATACCCATATTGCACATGACTGTATGGTGGGTGATCATAATATTTTTGCCAATAATGTCGGCGTTGCTGGACATGTTCATGTTGGTGATTATGTGGTTGTAGGTGGTAACTCGGGTATTCATCAATTCTGTAAAATTGATTCTTACAGCATGATTGGTGGAGCATCCTTGATTTTAAAGGATGTCCCTGCTTATGTGATGGTTTCGGGTAATCCAGCACATGCCTTTGCGATGAATGTTGAAGGTATGCGTCGTAAGGGATGGTCTAAAAACGTCATTCAGGCCTTACGCCAGGCCTTTAAATTGATTTATAAAGAAGGTTTAACCACTGAGCAAGCAATTCAGCAGATTCGTAATGATATTCTGCCAGAAGCGCCAGAAGTCCAGTTATTGATTGATTCTTTGGAACAATCGAAGCGTGGTA
>Ga0308169_10005066_pt1 | contig 12119 bp, 6 predicted proteins | sample PhyBR1_2_FD_202139 | JGI IMG/M metagenome (GOLD analysis project Ga0308169, IMG submission 202139) | Phyllosphere microbial communities from UC Gill Tract Community Farm, Albany, California, United States - DLSLSB.R1 | ecosystem: Host-associated > Plants > Phyllosphere > Unclassified | place...
CCCTCACCAACCTCGCCTCGTTCACCCTCGCCGGCGCCTTCATCTGGCTGCACGACCTCGTCCCGCTCCTCTCGTCCTGGGCGCACCTCTCGTCCCTCTCGCTCGCCTCGCTCCGCGGCGACTGCACGCGCCCGCCGCACCCGGACGCCGAGCGCCCGCGCATGCTGCGCCGCCTCATCGTGCGCGAGTCGACGCTCACGGGCGAGATGGTTGCGTGGCTTCTCGAGGGGCAGACGGCGCTCGTCGACCTCGAGATGGGCCTTCCCGGGTGCGAGGGCCGTGCGTGGGACGCGCTCGAGGAGGTGGGAGGGAGCTTCGAGGTGGTCAAGGTCTGGGACCGCTGGGGAGGACCGGGAGGAGGAACGGCGAGGTCCAAGCGGGGCAAGGCCAAGCCGGGCGTGCCTGCGCTTGCGCCAGCGCAGGAGGTATCGGCTGAGGGCGCTTCGGCTGAGCGGGCGGAGCAGGACTCGGAGGAGTACTCGGGCTTAGTCACCTTCGCCACCTCTTTTGCCACTCCCTCGCTTCCTCCCTCTCGGACTTCCACCCCTCTCTTTGTCACTCCTCGCCACTCTCGTCATTCCGAGCTTTGCTTAGAGATCCGCCTCGTCCCTCTCCCTATAAAACTCGTCGCTCTCTCTCTCTTCCGTAGAACAACCTTCTCAACTCGACTCGACTCGTTACAACGTCCCTTCCTCGTCTCGCCCCTCGTCCCAAGTCCTCGCCCTAGCAACAGGAGGACGTCGACGAGCTCGCGAGCGACATCGAGGCCGACACGGTCGACGAGGCGCCGGCCCTCCCTCCCTCGTCGCTCTCCGCCCTCGTCAGCGGCACCGACTCGCTCCGCACCCTCTTCCTCAGCGCCTCGCTCCTCCCCTCGGCGCCCGACCCGACCTCGTTCCACGCCCTCCTCCCGCACCTCGACGCCCTCGACGAGCTCATCATCGACGACTCGCCCGCGTCCGGGCTGCGCAAGGCCGTCGAGGCCGTCTTCGCCGCGCCGCCCTGCGCCGACGACGACGACGCAGCGCACCTCCCCGAGCTCACGCGCCTCGTCAGCGTCGTCAAGAAGCTCAAGGGCGACGTCCAGAAGCACAAGAGCAAGGCGCTCGAGAAGCTGTGCGAGAACAGGGGGATCGAGTGGGTCGTGCGCGAGGGGGCCTGAGCGGCGCAGCGCTTGAGGAGGGAGCTGGTTGTCGAGGCTTGTCGCGCTTGCAGTGTCACTCTCTCTGTGTCTCTTCCACTCTCGAGAGCGACCGAGAGTGCGAACGATGCGAAGGGTTGCGAGGGAAGCGAGAGAGAGCGAGAGGAAGAGAGGGAGTGGGACAGCTACGACGAGGAGGGGGAGGGAGGGCGAGAGGAAGACGGCGATGGTACACAGAGTAGTCGAGGCCAGCTAGATACTGAGAGGGAGGGGAGAAGCTCGCTAGAGAAGAGGAAGAGGTGGCTGCGAGGCTGCGGTTAGAACTCGCCGAACCAGCTGTTGCGGACCTGCGCGCGGCGACGACGACGAGTCAGCGACGTCGCACGAGCACGAAGAAGGAGGCCAAGAGAGAGGGAGAGAGCGCACCTTGTACTTGTACGGCACGTTCCTCCTCAGCCGATCCGCCGCGTCCTTGGGCCTGCCGAAGTTGACCTGCTCCCCCTTTGCGCCGCCCGCCTCGGCGCCCGCATACTGGCCCCTCGCTGACGCCTCGCGCACGTCGCGCGCAAACTTTGCCGCCTGCGCGCGGGCGGCCTCTGCGCGCTCGCGGCGCGTGCGCTCCTGCTCGGTCGGCGCCTTGGACGGCGTGCGCCCGTCGTCCTGCGCGCGCCGGACCGTCTCGGCGCGCACGGCCTTCTGGCGCTGCTGGCGCCGCTGCGCCTCGTCGTTGTCCGAGCCCGCAGCGCCCGCTCCCGCGCCGGCGGCGGCGCCCGGGTTGTAGACAGGCGGCGGGGCCTCGAACGGCTCGCGCGGCTTGACCATCTCGGCGTGCGGGTTGTGCTTGTCCTCGTCCTCGACGGCCTTCTTGACGAACAGCTTTTCCGAGTCGGTCGTGGGCTCGTCGGCGAGGCCGTTGAGCTCGTTGAAGACGTGCTGCTCGAGCTGCTCGGGCGTGACGTGCGCCGCCGGGTCAATGTCCGGGTCCTCGCCCGTGAACTGCCGGATGCGCTCGTCCTCCTCGTCCTCGATCGCCTCGTGCGACATGAAGTGCTCGATGTCTGCGGGCGGGCGGCGGCGAAGAGAGAGTCAGTCGAGCGCCGCTTGGTTGGGAGAGAGCGAGAGGGCCGAGCGGGACGCACCTTCGGGGTGAACGTAGTCCTCCTCGCGCTGCGTCTCGGGCGTGTTGTGGTACCGCTCCTCGTGGCTGCAAGGGGTACTGAGAGTCAGGGGAGGCTCTCGAGCGGCGGGGAGAGGAGGGTGAAGACGCACTGCAGGAAGTACTCGCCCTCGGCGTCTGTGCGAAGAAGCGACACCAGAAGAGCGTCAGTCTGCGGTCAAGCCACAGATAACTCGCAAAGGAACCATGGCCGACGCACCGTAGTGGTGGCCGAGGTGCTCGACGCCCTTGAAGTTGGGCAAGCCGCCGACGCCGCCGGCGACAAACTCGCGCATGGTGAGGACGCCGTCGCGGTTCGTGTCGAGGCGGTCGAGGACCTGGTCGACGATCTCGACGGCCTGCTGCGTGTGCACCTCGAGGTTCTTGGCGCCCTTGCGGCGCTTCTCGTGGTGCACGCCGTAAATCGACTCGAGCTCGTTGCGGTCGAGGACGCCGTCGCTGCGGGCGTGGGCGACGAGAGGTGAGCGGTCGTCTCGGACAGTGAAGAGAGGGCGAGGAGAGAGACGGACCGGTTGAGGTCGTGCAGGTGGAAGAAGGCCTGGATGTCGAAGCTGTCCATGTGGTGCTGCAGGAGGAGAGCGTGAGCCGGGGTGCGCAGGGGTGAGAGCGACGGCAAGAGGGTGAGCGCACCTCCTGGGCCATGTGGAGCTCTGCATAGGTGGCGTCGGGGTTCTCCTCGACCTCTGCGTGGTCGCCGTGTGCGCGGGCGAGGGTCGCGGCGGCCAAGAGGGCGGCGAGAGCTGGTCGAGTGCGCATCTTTCGTGGGTGGTGCGCGGTGTTGAGGTGGTTCTTGAGGGTGTGCGAGTAGATGGAGCGCGTCGAGGTGGCTGGCGGTACGAGAGGGAGCGACGAGAGGTGGACGAAGGGCGATGAGGGCGGCGAGGAGGGGTGTGAGAGGTGAGACGAGGCGAGGCGGTGCGGGCGCGTCGGTGGGTCGTGCCGAGTAGTGCTCTGAGGACGGCTGAGGTGCGCAGCGGTGCGCAGGTGGGTGCCGTGAGGAGCGAGAGCGAGAGGCCGACGAGAGGGAGAGCCGAGGCGAGTTCGGAAATGCGGGGAAGCCCGATTGAGCGAGTCGGCGCGCTCTCGTCCTCGCTCTGCACAGCCAACTCGCCAGCTGAGCGCACGCCCCACCCTCGCAGGGCTCATCCACAGCACACCCCGGACCCGCGCCCGCCCGCCCGCCCGCCATGCCCCCGCTCCTCCTCCCCGCGCCCCTCCTCGCCCTCCTCGCCTCGCTCACCTCCTCAACCGGCGACGGCTCCCCCCACACCGCCCTCGTTGCCTCGAGAGCAGCCGGCAACCAGGTCCTCGTCCACCACTCGCACCCGACCGCCGCACCTTGGCCCGAGGCCCGCCCGGCACCGACCGAGGTCGACGACGACGAGCGCGCGGCCATGTACGCTGCCCTCGCGGGAGGCGCCTGGGAGGCTCAGCTCGGCGCGCACGCACAAAGCGACGGCGACGAGCAGCAGCACCGCAAGGACGAGCGCGACCCGCTCATGCTCGACTCGGAGGTGCGTCCCCTTTCCTCCTCCTCTCTCGCTCCCTCTCCTCTTGCACTCGCTCACCTCGCTCTGCTCCCTTGCAGCTCGGCCGCATCGCCGTCGTCGCACTCGGCGCATTCCTCCTCGTCCTCGTCGGCACCGAGGTCGCCCCGTGGAAGGTCCTCGACAAGAAGGTGAGCTCCTCCTTCTCCTCCTCGACTCGCTCGTTCTCCTCGGCCTCTTCCCTCGACTCGCCGCTCGCTGAACCCATCACTGACTCTACGTGGGCCCGCACAGATCCGAGCAGCCGCAGACCAACTCGGCGCTCCGCTCGAGCGCGTCGGCGCCTGATCCTTCCCACCTCGTCCTTCCGCCTCGCCCACCTCCTCGCCCTTCCCTCATCCTCCTACCGCCGCGATACCCAGCACCGAGATACCCTCTTTCTCTCTCCCTCTCGCAATACAAGTCGCACCTTTTCCCCGCATTCGCCGGAGCTCGCCGAGAGGACGTTCAGGAGAGCGCCGCTCGGTCCTCGTCGCTCGCCCGGACTATCCGCGGCCTCCGACGCTCGCGGTATCTCCGGCAACCGACGCTCCTGGGTCCTCCTTCTCCTTCCTCCTTCTCCTTCCTTCCTCCTCGCACCGCACCGCAACATGCCGCGCTCGAACAGCACGCCGCCGCCGGTCGACCAGCCTACGCTCGCTGCCGCGCCGTTCCCTACCTGCCCCGAGCCGCCGACGGCGACCAGGCCGCTCGCCGACGTCGCGCCCGTTCCCGCTCGCGCACCAGTCGCCTCGCCTTGGGGCCCGGGCAAGCACTTCTCGACCTGGAGCTCCGGCGGCTTCTCGTGGTCGACCCGCCTCGAGCTCGAGCTCGACTTTACCGCCCCAGTTCCGTCGCGCGCGCTGCACACCCTGTCCGACTTCCCGCTCGGCGGGGCCTGGCTCGCCGTCTTGTCGATGACGAGCCCTTGCACGGTCCAGGTCTGCGTCACCGGCACGCGCAACGGGCAGCTCGACCGTGTCGAGGGGCGCATGCGCATCGCAGTGTGCGCGCAAGACGCGCGCCAGGTCGTCGTCGTCGACAAGCGCTTCGCACCGGTGCGCATCGTTACGACGTCGGGGCGCTACTGGAGCGTCGAGGTCCCGTACGACATGGTCCGCTCGGCGCTCGGCGGATCGTCCGAGGGCGCAAGCGGGCCGGTCTCTATCGTGCTCGCCTTCGACCTGTCGCAGGAGGCGACGGGCTCGACGTCGCGGGACTTCGAAAGGGCTCTTTGTCTCGGCGGTGCGTCTCCTGTTCTCCCTCGTCCACGCCCTCCCTCGTCTCCAGAGACTGACGCAACCTTTACCTCCTCGTCGACAGACTCGAGCTCCTCCCCGATCCGCAACGACGTCCGCCTCTTCTTCCCCAACGTCGGGCCTGTCGGCGCCGAGATCTGGACCTCGTCGCACCTCCTCTCGACGTCGTCGCCGCGCTTCCGCGCCCAGCTCCTCGACAGGTCGTCGGCGAGGGGTATCTCGGCGCCCTCGTCGACGATCAGCGACACCGAGCGTCCCGACGAGGCGCCGAGCATGGTCGGCGCTGGCGAGGTCGAGGACGAGGACGACGGCGCCGACGCACGGTCCTGCCTCAGCGACGCCGACTCGGACGGCGCGCTCGAGCCCGACTTCATCGTGCCGTCGCTTCCGTCGTCGCTCTTCGACACGTCGCGCATCGCCGGCTTCACGCCGCACGAGCTCGTCGTGACGGAGCGCACGCACCTCTTCTCGACCTACCGCGCCGTCGTGCGCTTCCTCGAGACGGGCGTGATCGCCTTTGCGCCCCTGTACGCGTCGTGCGTCAACTCGCACACGGACTTGGGCTGCCAGGACCTCCGTTTGGACCTCATCAAGGACTGTATCGCCGCCTCGTCGTGGTCCTCGGTCGACGCCGCGCTCGTCCCGCTCCCGGTCTCGCCCAAGTCGACCTACCGCCTCGCCGTGCACCTCGGCATCTCGCACCTCGCCCGCCAGTGCCTGCACAACCTCGCCGCGCAGCTCTCGCCGATCAACGCCGCCGCCGAGCTCTTCGGGTCGATGAGCCGCGCCGACGCCGCGTGGCGCGACGTCGTCGTCAAGTTCGTCGTGCGCCAGTGGGACGAGGTCGTCCACAACTGGAGGTGGAAGCACGAGCTCGAGGGCCAGGGCAAGAGGACGGGCAAGGGCAAGACCGTGTTCGAGGTGCTCAACATCGTTCACGAGGCGCGGCTCGCCGACTTGCGTGCGTCCAGCTTCCTCTCCTCTCTCTTTCCCTTTCCCGCTCTTGGCTCGCTCGCAGCACTCGCTGATCATCTCGAGGGTCGCTCGCTCTCGTGCGCAGGTCGTCGCTAGGTCGGCGGGCGGCCCTGAGCCGGCTCTGGCGGAGGAGAAGGAGGACGAGGAGGAGGGCTCGCAGGACGAGTCGGTCAGTGCAACTCGAAGCCGTCAGTACTAGCTTCTATGCGTCTCGGCGAGTCCTTGTCTCTTATCCTGCCTGAGCGAGCGACAGCGAGTCGAGGAAAGACGAAGCGCAGGCGCCGCTCGGACCTCCTCTCGGCCTCCACTCTGCTCGCTTGCGGCTCGCTCTCACCTCGTCCCCGCTGTCGAGACGCCGAGCGCTCAGCAATCGACTTCTCGCCTTTTTTCCTCTCTCTCTCTCAGTCTCGCGAGAGTGGGCGCGCGAAGAGGGTGTGAACGACGGCGAGAGAGCTCTATTCCTTTACACGCGAGGCTGCGGGTACGCCACGCTCGTTAAGATGATGGACAGGGAAAGGAGAGGACGAGGGGAACACAGACAGGGAGAGAGAGCCGAGAGAGAGAGAGAGAGAGAGAGAGAGAGAGAGAGAGAGAAGAAGAGGGGAAGAGAGAGAGAAGTTTAGGAAGGAGGAAACGAGGAGGGGAGGAGTGGGAGGTCGAGGCGAGCGAGCCCGCCGCCTTTTATCGAGGTACGAGCGCGTCTACTTGACGCTCATCTTGCGCCAAAGCTTCTCCTGCCGCTTGGCCTCGTCCTTGGCGAGCTTCTGCCGCTCCTTCTCGGCCTTGTCGCGCGCCTTCTGCTCCTTGTCGCGCGCCTTCTGCTCCTCCTTGATGCGCTTCTCCTGCTCCTTGCGCGACAGCGCAGGCTGCGGCTGCGGCTGCGGCATGGGCGGGGCGAGCGCCGGTGCTGGTGTCGACTCGGCGAGAGGTCCGTGCGCGCTCTTGCCGAGCTCGGGCGACGCGCCGCCGACCGCGCCGCTCTCCTGCAGGCGCGACGGGTGCACCGGGAACGACGCCGACGGCGACGAGACGATGGGCGACGCCGTCGACGGGCGGCGCCGCACGCTCCCGAGCGCGTCGCCGTTCGTGCGCACCTCGAGCGCCGGCGGCGGCGGCGGCCCACCCGCGCCCGGCGCCGACGACAGGCGCCCGCGGCCGTTCGTCTCGCCGCCTGCGCCGACGCTGCCGAGGCCGAGGCCGACGCCGTTGTGGAGCGATCCGGCGTGCGACGACGAGGGCCGAGGCTTCTCCGACTTGTTGCGAGTGAGGAAGCCGCGCGTCTTGGCGAACGCGCTCGTCGAGGTCGTCAGCGGCGGCGGGACCGGGTGCGACGACGTCGACGAAGCGGCCGGCGGCTGCATGATGCCCGACGACGAGAGCGACGTCGACGAGGTGGACGAGCCGGGCGGCGGCGGCATCGGCGGGCGCGCGCCGTCGAGGGCGCCGAACGAGGTGCGCGACTCGCGCCGCTGCGTGTACCGCGGCGACGGCTGCGGCACGGCCGACGAGGCGACGGAGGCCGAGCCGTCCTCGCTCGGCGGCGCGACGGGGACGTCGTGCGCGCTGCCGTTCGAGGGGCGCGACAGGTCGACCGACGAGCCGTTGGGCGACGCGGCGAATACGTTCGAGACGAGCCCGACGCCGTCGAGCTGCTGGTGCGGCGGCGCTGGCGGCGTCGGCGTCGCCTCGGACGAGGACGAGGGGATGCTCGGGAGCGTGAGCGTCGCCGACCCGGGCGTGAGCGACATGCGCCGCTCCTTGGTCGTCGACGAGTGCGACTTGGTGCGGCCGAACTTGCCCTTGAGGCCCGACCATGCGCCCGTGCTGTCCTTGCGCTCCTTGTCGCCGCCGCCGAGCTCGCCCGGCACGTCGACCGAGCTGCCCGAGACGGACGCGACGCTCGTCTTGCGCTGCTGCGGCGACGAGGATGGGCCGTTCGAGGTCGACAACGAGAGGGAGGCCGAGCCGGAGACGGAGCGGGGCGAGGTCGCGGCGGCGGGAGGAGGAGGCGGAGGGAAGTCGTGCTCGGCGGTCGGGTTGACGAGGGCGACGGGTACGGGCAGGGGCGACGGCAGCGGTGCGCCAGGCGCAGCTGGGGGCGAGGGGATGGCGGCTGCTGGTAGGGGAGGGACGGCGGGGACGCCGTCGTCGACCGACGACGGCGCGAGCCCGCCCGTCGAGACGGAGCTCGTCGTCTGCGCACGCTCGCGGTTCGTCGCCGTCGTGCCGGCGACCGACGGCGTCTGCGGGACGGGCAGGTCGACCCCTGCCCAGTCAAAGTCGACGGCCTGGTAGAAGAGGACGTAGCCGCTGCCGGACCCGGGCGTGTCGCCGAAGAAGCGCGAGATCTCGTGCTGCTCGATCGGGTACACGTTGTTGTCGTCGAACACGATCCACCGTTTGCCCGACTTGACGATCGTGATGTAGTGCCCGTGGTGCGGGCCGACGCCGATGTGCACGACGATGGCCCAGAGCTCGTACAGGCGGTCCGGGTCCGAGACGTCGTCGGCCGTGTTGAACAGGCGCAGCTCGAAGGGGAACACGACGCGGTACGTGAGCTTGACGTGCCGTTGGAGCGACTCCTCGTACTTGAAGCGCTTGAGGTGGAGCGCGAGGATGTTGGGCAGCTTCTTGATCTTCATCCTGCGGACGTGCGCGGGCGGCGTCAGCACGACCACGACGACAACCGAGACAGGATAGAGAGACGCAGACGCACCTCTTCTCGGCCTCCTGCAGGCCGCAGCACTTGTCGCACGAGAACTTGTTGCGCTGGCAGAGCATCTCGGACGCGCTGAACTGGCGCAGGCACGCCGTGACGGACGAATTCTGCTCGATGTCGATCGACAGGTCCAGGAACGCCTCGTCGCGAGAGGTGACCTGTTGCAGAGAGAGCGTCAGAGTCGAGGTGCGAGGGAGAAGACGAGGAAGAGGAAGAGGGACGCACCGTCTCGCAGGTCAAGCACCTCGTCTCGTTCGTGAGGATGCCCTCGAAGAGCGAGTGCACCCACGTCTTGGCGTGTGCGCCGAACCCGGTGCCGACCATGCCTGCGAGCGGATGCGGTGCATCAGTACGAGAGCGGGAGACGGCTGGAAGAGCGAGCGGGACGCACTGAGGGCCCGACCCTCGTCCGCCGCGCGCTTCTTCTCGTCACGCTCGAGCGCCTCGGCGACCGAGTTGATGAGGAAGTTGAGGAACTCGTGCGCGTCCTGGTGCAGCGTGCTGCGGAAGAATTCGTTGTCGCGCTTGAGCTGGTTGATGAAGGCCTGCGGCGCGACCGTGCCGAGCGACTTGGGCTGCCGCGAGATGGTGGAGAACAGGTCGCGCAGCGTCGTGAGCAGCGTCGTCTCGGCCGACGTCACTTCTCGTGCGAGGGCGCCGCCTGCGGCGACGAGGGGCGTGCCGACGCCGGTGAACGACGAGTTGGTCGTCTGCTGCGCGAGCGCCGCGCCGCCCGAGAAGCCGCCTGGCTCGCCGCTCGACGACGCCGACTCGGCGACCGAGCTCTGGCGCTTGTGCGGGCCGAAGATGTTGCCTCGCCCGCTGCCGTTGGCCGTCCCCTGTCGGGAGGGCGGGGATCGGCGAGCGGCGGGCGGCATCGCGGTCGGGACGTAGGGCGTGCTGAGGGCGTTGCCGACCGCCTTGGCGGCGCGGCCGGCGGACGAGAGGGCCGAGAGGGCTGATGATGCCGTAGACGAGGGCGCAGGCGGGTCGGAGGGTGCCGGTGACGGGTCCGGCGAGGCCGGCGCCGCATGGGCGAGTGGGGGAGGTGAGGGTGGATCGGTGCCGTAAGGGTGGTACGACTCGACGAGTTGGCGGAAGGGTTTGGAGAAGTAGAGCGACTGCAGGACCGAGTTGGCATAGCTGCACGACGACGAGGGAGGACGGCGTCAGCTCGAGAAGGTGTGGGCCGACGGCCGGCGCGAGGGATGGAGCGAGAGCCGAGGACGAGGCCGCACCAGGTGTTGCCGAACTGCACAGGAGGGACAAGAACAGAGTCAGTGCGTGCTAGGCGAACCGGACGATCCAGGCTGACGGCATCGCTGCCGCTGATCCGCCGGCTTCGGTGTCGGCGGGGGGAAGAGGGGGAGAGAGGCGGGCGGGCGGACGCAGAGGGGAGAGGGGCGACTCACGTTCTCGAGGCCATAGTATCGCTCGCCTGGAGCTTCTGCGTGCCACTCGACTGGCGGACCGGCCGCCGTGGTCGCTGCACCGGCCGCGAGAGCCGGGGTGCCGCCCTGAGCGGCGGGGCCAGGTCCGCCCTGCCACCGCCGCAGGAAGGCCATCGACGCGGGTGTGCGGGCACCGAGTGCTCAGGCTGAGCTTGCGCGCGGGCGGGCGGGTCGCTCGAGCGCCTCGCTGGGCGGGGAGAGGAGCTGCCCCCGGACGGCGGTCGGTCGTCGAGGTCGGGCGAGGCGGCTCAGCTGGCGTCGGCTCGGCGGCGGGTCTGGGTGGGTCGAACGGGGCGAGGCGTGTACTGGCAGCGAGTGCAAGGAGCTGCCCTGGCGCTGGAGTGGGCGAGCTGATGAGGAGGGTCCGGCTCCCCCTCCTCCTCCGCGCGCCCACCGTGAGCCGAGGCCTGGGCCGTCTCGTCGAGCTGCGACACCTCTACCGGTCTCCTACGAACCGCTCGTCTGCGTGCGGCTGCAGGTGTAGACTGCAGCATCCGACAAGCGAAGCAGCACTTGCCCGCCGCGACAGAGTCGTTGCTACTCTTCGCGCCCGCCCGCTCTCGCGGCTGCGCTGGACTTCTGTCTCGGCTTCTTGCGCTTGAGGAACCGCGTCCCGCTCACTTTCTTGTACTCTGCGGCCGGTGGCTCGAAGGGCGCATCGTCTTGTCGCGCTCGCTCCCCCTCCTCGAGTCGACCTTCTCAAACTGCGAACGCTCGCTCCTGCTCGTCGACGTCCGTGAGCGCCGTCGTAGAGAGTCCTAATGAATGCCATGCAGTAGCTCAAGATGTGGGAAGATGCACAGTACAGCCAAGAGTCGCCCTCGGGCTCCAGTCCAACTCGACGCTCGTCCTCCTCGGACCTCCTCCTCCTCGTCCCTGCCCTCCTCACTGCTCGACGATTGCACGACCCGCACCACCCATCCACCGCTTCGGCGATCCATTGTACGGCTCGCCGTACCCACCGCCGTACTCGCCCGCGCCGAGGAGGCCCTCCTCGCCGTCCTCGTACGGGTCGACGTACCGCCTCGTCGCCGCCGCCGTCGCCGAGCCGTGCTCGGGCGACGTCTCAGGGATCGACTGAAAGATGAGGGAGGGCTGCGAGTGCGGGCGGCGGAGCGACTGGGCCGAGCGGCTGTGGAGAGAGTGCCGCGGCGGGGTGTTGGCGGGGGAGGGGAGCGATGGTAGGCGGCGCTGGAAGGACGAGTACGTGTGCTGGAACCTGTTGCATCACGGTCGAATAGGCGTCAGAGAGGGGCCTCGAGCGTCTGGAAGAGCGCAAAGACGCGCTCGAGCGCAAGAGAGAGAGAGAGGAGGACGCACGGATCCGTCATTGACTCGGTCGAGATCTCCCTATTCCGCCCCGCGCTGCGCCGGCTCCCTCCGCCGCCCTCGCCAAAGTCGAATCCGAGCCCGGACGCCAAGCCGTCCTTGACGCTGCCGAAGCTCGCCGCGATGCGCTCGAGGCTCAGGCCGCTCTCGACGCTGCGCTCGCGCCCGACGGTCCGGGTGCGCGACGCCGAGTGCGGCAGGCTGAAGCGCGGCGAGGGGTAGACGAGGGGCGAGTCGAGCGGGAAGGCCGACGGCGCGAGCGACGACCCGTCGTCGTACCTCGACAGCGAGTCGGTCGTGCCCGAGGTGGCGCTGTGCCGAGGATGCGGGTGTGGGCGCAGGCCGGCGCCATCGTCGACGTCGTGAGGTGCATGTCGGTGAATGAAGATCGGCGGGTCGTACGAGATGGACGAGGTGGCGGTCGGCTCGAAGGAGGAAAAGGGCGGAGGGGAAGGTCGTCGAGCGCCGGTCCAGCGCGGGTCTGTGCAACGGGCGTAGGTCAGTTGGGTGTTCGTTAAAGAGAAAGTGCAGTAGAAGGAGAG
>Ga0308169_10005067_pt1 | contig 12119 bp, 14 predicted proteins | sample PhyBR1_2_FD_202139 | JGI IMG/M metagenome (GOLD analysis project Ga0308169, IMG submission 202139) | Phyllosphere microbial communities from UC Gill Tract Community Farm, Albany, California, United States - DLSLSB.R1 | ecosystem: Host-associated > Plants > Phyllosphere > Unclassified | place...
TGTCGCAATACCAAGCGTTCAACGTCGAACTTGCCGATAACGTTGCCCATGTGCAGATCAATCGTCCAGAAAAGATCAACTCGATGAACGCGGCGTTCTGGAGCGAAATCATCGAGATCTTCCAGTGGGTGGACGACACCGATGCCGCGCGGGTGGTGGTGCTCAGCGGTGCCGGCAAACATTTTTCCTCGGGGATCGACTTGATGATGCTGGCGGGCGTGGCGAACGAGCTGGGAAAGGATGTAGGGCGAAATGCGCGCCTGTTGCGCCGCAAGATCCTGCAGTTGCAAGCCTCGTTCAACGCCGTCGACAATTGCCGCAAGCCGGTCCTCGCCGCGGTCCAGGGCTACTGCCTGGGCGGCGCCATCGACCTGATCTCAGCCTGCGACATGCGCTACGCCGCCCAAGACGCACAGTTCTCCATCAAGGAAATCGATATCGGCATGGCGGCCGACGTCGGCACGCTGCAACGCTTGCCCCGGATCATCGGGGACGGCATGCTGCGTGAACTCGCTTATACGGGGCGCACCTTCGATGCCGACGAAGCGCGCAGCATTGGCCTGGTAAATCGTGTCTACAGTGATACCGCCAGTTTGCTCGACGGTGTCATGGGTATCGCTCGGGAAATTGCCGCCAAATCGCCAATTGCCGTGACCGGCACCAAGGCGATGATCAGCTACATGCGCGATCACAGCATCGACGACGGGCTGGAGTACGTCGCCACGTGGAACGCTGCCATGCTGCAATCGACTGACCTGCGCGTGGCCATGGCCGCCCATATGAGCAAACAGAAACCCGAATTTCTGGATTGACTGATCATGATTTCACGCTGGACCACCGCAGTACTCGATACCGATTTTCCCGGCGGCTGGGCCGTGGCCCGCAGCCCGGAAGGCTTTCTGTTCGATGATAACGGCGCGCTGTTTCCCCGCGACTGGCTCAAGCGACAGGACCTGTCGATCCTCGCCGAGCATGGCATCGGCCACCTGGACGGTGATCCTGTCTATCTGTTGGAACTGCACAGTTCACAGGACATTCCCGGCTGCAACTGGAAAGGCTTGCGGGCCTTCATGCTCGAGGACGACCACACGCTGTACAAAGTGCTGGGCTACGCAGCGCAGATCGGCACCTGGGCGCGGGAACATCGTTTCTGCGGCAGTTGCGGCAAGCGCATGAGCCAGATCCCGCGGGAGCGGGCGATGTATTGCGATGCCTGTGATTTGCGGCACTATCCGCGCATTTCACCGAGCATGATCGTGCTCATTACCCGCGGCGACGAAGTGCTGCTGGCCCGTTCGCCGCGTTTCGTCACCGGTGTCTACAGCACCCTGGCCGGGTTTGCCGAGCCAGGCGAGTCGGCCGAGGATTGCCTGGTTCGCGAGGTGCGCGAAGAAGTCAGCATCGAGGTAAAGAATATCCAGTACATGGGCAGCCAATGCTGGCCGTTTCCCCATTCGATGATGCTGGGCTTCCACGCCGAATATGCCGGTGGCGACATCATCCCTCAAGAAGATGAAATCGAGGACGCCCAGTGGTTCAACGTTCACAACCTGCCACCGCTGCCGGCCTCGCGATCCATCGCGCGTTACCTGATCGATCTCTACGTGGCGCGCCGCCTAGGCCATGCTGAACCAGTGCTGCCAGGCTAGCCGTACGGTCAAGCCCAACACCACGGTGATGAACACCGGCCGGATGAACTTCGCGCCGCCGCTGATGGCGGTGCGAGCACCGAAGAACGCCCCGATCATCACCGCAATGCCCATGCTCAGGCCGATGATCCAGTCGACCTGCCCGGAAAAGATGAACACCGACAGCGCTGCGATGTTGCTGACGAAATTCATGCTGCGAGCTACGCCACTGGCCTTGACCAGGTCGATGGGGTAGAGCAGCAAGCTGCTCACCGTCCAGAACGCCCCCGTTCCGGGGCCCGCCACGCCGTCATAAAAGCCCAGGCTGAAGCCTTGGGGCGATTGCCACTTCTTGCTGATGGGCGCGTTGCTGTCCAGAGGCGCCTTGGGCGTGCCGCCGAACAACAGGTAGAGACCGCACGCGAAAACGATCACCGGCAGCATCTTGTTCAGCCATTCGGCCGGCAGATAGTGCGCCACGACGGCGCCGGCCAAGGCACCCACGAGCGTGCCAACCAGGGCGTGGGTCCACTGCCGGGGATGGAACAGCTTGCGCCTGTAGAAAGTGAAACTGGCCGTGGCCGAACCGAAGGTCGAGCTGAGCTTGTTGGTGCCCAGAACCAGATGGGGCGGTAGCCCGGCGGTGAGCAACGCCGGCGTGGTCAGCAGGCCACCACCGCCAGCGATGGCATCGATGAAGCCGGCAATGAACGCGACAATGGCGAGGATAGCGAGGGTAGTGAGGTCAACGCTGAGTTCAAAAGGCATGGAATGGGCTTATTCGGCAGATCGCAGCAGGGCGGCGGGGAAGGCCGGTATGTTACCCACAATGACCGCGAGCCGCGACTGCCCGATTGCCCCCGCCTCAAAGACACTGCCCCCCGTGGCGAGGGAGCTTGCTCCCGCCGGGCTGCGCAGCAGCCCCCGTCATAAACACATCGCACTCCCGGAGCCCGCTCACTCGCCATCAGAACCCTCGTTCACTCCGGCCTGAACACCGCCCGCAAACAGCTGTGCGTCTTGTCCTTGAACATCGCATAACCTTCCACCGACTGCTCCAGCCCCATCGGGTGGGTCAGCAAATAGGATGGGTCCAGCTCGCCCTTCTGGATGTGCTCGAACAAACGCTTCACGTAGCGCTGCCCCGGTTGCTGGCCGGAGCGCAAGGTCAGGGATTTGTTGACGATTGCGCCCATCGGAAACTTGTCCAGCAAACCGCCATACACGCCGACCACCGATACGGTGCCGCCCTTGCGACAGGCTCGGATCGACTGGCGCAGCACCGTGCCGCGCTCAGTGTGCAGTCGCATCATCTGCTTGGTCTTGTCATAGAAATAGTCGATCTCGGTGCCATGAGCTTCCATGCCCACGCAATCGATACAACGATCCGGGCCACGGCCGCCAGTCAGCTCCAGCAAGGCGGCATGCACGTCGCAGGTTTCGTAATTGAGGGCGATGGCGCCGGCCTTCTCCTCAGCCAGGCGCAGGCGCTCGGGGAAGCGGTCGATGGCAATCACTCGCTCGGCCCCCAGCAGGTAAGCGCTGGAAATCGCCATCAGGCCAACGCCACCGCAGCCCCAGACCGCCACGGTGTCGCCGCGTTGGATGTCGGCGTTGTCGGCAGCGAAATAACCGGTGGGGACCGCGTCGGAGACGAACACCGCTTGCTCATCACTGACGCCCTCGGGAATGGCGAACAGGTTCACGTCGGCAAACGGCACGCGAATATAAGTGGCATGGCTGCCGGCGTAACCGCCGAACGCATGGCTGTAGCCGATGATGCCGCAGGCCGGTTGGCCGTAGGCAATGTCTGTTGCGCTGGGGTTGGGGTTGGAGTTGTCGCAGCAGGAAAAGTCCGAGCGCTGGCAGTGTTCGCACTGGCCGCAACCTATGATCGACACCGTGACAACCCGGTCGCCTTTGCTGAACTGGGTGATGGCCGAGCCGGTCTCCACCACTTCGCCCATGAATTCATGGCCAATGATGTCGCCCGCTTGCATGGTCGGCACGTAACCGCCCAGCAAATGCAGGTCCGAACCGCACACGGACGACAACATCACCCGTACGATGGCGTCACGGGGATTGAGAATGGACGGATCATCGACTGTCTCGACTTGGAGTTTATTGGGGCCTTGCCAGGTCAATGCACGCATCAGGCTGCTCCTCCAGTGATAGGTGTGGTGGAAGCGGGGCTGGTCGGCGCTTGAGTGGCGTTCGTGGCCGGATGCACGAACAGGAAATCCTTCGTGTCCTGGGCGCGCATTCGGTTAGTGGTCACCTCGCCGAGCTCCAGTTGCTGCTTGATGCTGCGAAGCAGATTCAACAAGGCTTTGTCCGAGAACTTCGAGATGGCGGCAGCCAGCGCATAACCGGCGGAACCCAGGGAGGTCTGGCAAGCAACGATGGCCTTGATCTGCGTGCCCCGGCCCGTCGGCGCGTCGCTGAAATGCATCTGGATGTCATGTTTGAAACGCGAATCCGGGGCGGCGATCCAGTGCAGCTTCCGGCCATCCTTGGGGTCGTCCTGTTCGATGTCGCATTCCAAGGTCTTGTCCATCGGGCCGTGGGCGACCCAGCGGTAGGTGCGCTCGCTGGTCTGTTCAATCTCATCCACCCAAGGCACCAGCGCCCCGAGATTGCCCGGGTTGCTGCAGAACGCGAAGACTTCCTCCCTGGGCTTGCCGATCGTGATGCTGCGGGAAATTACCTTGCTACCGTTCCAGTCCCGGTCCTGTTCGAAGGCTTGCTCGAAAGGAGTATGTGTCAGCGCACGCTTGACCCTGCACGTACCTGAGTAACCGCGCCAGGCGGCACAGGCGCCAAGCATCACTTGCGGCCACCCTTTGAGCCCGCCCTCGCGCAGCCCGTTGGCGATCAACAGCGTGCCGGCCAGCAACGACACGACGCGCTCCGGTGTTCCTAGGTTGGGGTGCGAAGGGGTCGGTACGGCGGCCCGGCTCGCAACCAGTTGGGGTCGTTCAGTCATGATGGTTTCCTTATGATCAAGGGCGACATAAGGAATGAGCCGGGGGACGGCGTCGTTGTTCCATCCACATTCGCGCTTTCCGATGAGGCGAACCGTGGATGCGGTCACGTATTGCATAGCCTTGGCGGGCTATCTATCGGCGACGGCCAAGACCGACCAAGCGACGATTACTTTTTTGAAATCAAGGGGTTGTCAGCCTAGGCAAATGAGTACATAATTGCGCCCATCGAACGCACTGGGACGTAAAAAATCTCAATGTTTTCAAGGAGATAGCGCTTCGTAAGAGGTCTGTTTCCAGATCAGGTTTGTACACGGTTGATGTGGCGACAATGCATCAGGCGTCTTGAGGCCGAATAGCAAAATGGTTATGCAGTGGATTGCAAATCCACCTACGCCGGTTCGATTCCGACTTCGGCCTCCACTTTAAAACAGCTCCGTAGATCTATGATTTACGGAGCTTTTTTATTTACGATGCGAGGAAAGCTTTTGTCTTGAAAAGGACATGAGCAACCTTGCTTCAGAGGGGAGGGATGTATATATTCCTCGCTCTTGCTGCACCAGGCCAGGCCCTGGCGAATCTGATATTTGCCAGTCTCCATAAGGCTTGCCGCGCTACCGCCCGAATGGCGAAACTGGTAGACGCATGGGACTTAAAATCCCCCGCTCGTAAGGGCGTGCCGGTTCGATTCCGGCTTCGGGCACCATATAAAACAAAGGGTTGCATGAGATATCTCATGCAACCCTTTTTGTTTGCCTATCACCTGCAACGTGACTGAGTTGACCTACAACCGTCGGCGAAACGCTTCGAGAATTTCCCGCGTGCCTCTTTTCATTTGTAGTTGGGCGATGGCATCCAATGGGTGCCAAAGGCAATCGTTGATTTCATTCTGGGGCCTGGCCGCCTTCGAGTCGCGAACCGAGGCTTCGAATACATGGTGTTCGGTTTCACCCTCGTTGATTCGCATGAGGTAGAGCAGGTTTTCGACGCTCAGGCCGGTTTCTTCTGCCAGCTCCCTCACCGCAGCGCCCGCGTGGGTTTCGCCGCGTTCGACCGCGCCCCCTGGCAATGCCCAGCGGCTGTTGGCCTTGCGGACCAGCAAGACGTGGTGATTATCTTCGCAAATGACCGTCGCTCGTATCTTCATGGCATTGCTCAATCAGTGACTGTCATTAAAGTGAAATATAACTGAAATATTAAGGCCCGTTGCCAGCACGGCGTTCAAAAACATATTTTTCTGTGGATCTATTCATACGACCTCTCTCATAAGTGAAAGGCTGCACTTCATTTCTCATGCTATCGGCCATGCAAGCCCACACTTGCGTGCGGCCGGCCATCGACCGGTCATCGGCAAAAATGAATCAGATTCGAAAAAACGCATCCATTTTGGGTGGCTGGCCGCCCCCGAGAGGGGAAGGGAGGAAAAATGACCACGGTTGAAGATTTCAAGATCAGATCCCACGAGCTTCTGATGGAGCTCGATGCGGCGACATCGCAGATGATGGAGCTCATTTGTGTTCATCAAATGACCGGGGCGACGTGGGATGAAGCCGTCCAGCGTCAGCATGAGGCCTATGAGCGGTGGGTCGCTTATCTGAATGAGCGCCTGTAGGTGCAGGCGCAAATTCTTTGAACGGCGCTGGCGCGGTCATGCCTAATCCATAGACCTTCAAGAGGATAGGGCCATGTCTGAATTAGCCAGTTATTTCTGGATCGCCGTTGCGGTGATTCTGCTGCTCCTGGATCTGTGGGTGATCCTCAGTGTGTTTCGAAGCGAAAAGTCCGCCGGGACCAAGGCCGGCTGGGCGCTGCTGGTGATCATACTGCCGGTGTTGGGGCTGGTCATATGGGGCGTCGCCGGGCCACGCGGCGTCAAGCAAGGCCCATCGTCGCCGGAGCACAGCAAAGGCTAGCAACGGCTGCGTGGGCCACCCCGGTCAGCGGTTCTTCCATTGGCCGCCGGTGGTCTCGCAGTCCTGCTGGGCCTGTTTCGCTTGATTGATGTCGTAGTAGTACCAAGTGATCAGGGCATTGTCGGGAAGGCTGGCCGATCCTCCATTCTGGTCCTGGCGAGTGGCGCGCGGGTTGGCCAATGCTTCCTGGGTCAGCGGTGCCTGGCATGTCGCCACGTAGCCTTCCGCGCAACGCTCGACTCGGGTTTTGCGGGTGCTGAGGGTTCCCTTGCTTTCGTTACTGCAAGACCAATCGAGGGTTTCGGCGGGTACACCTTTGTATTCGTAGCAACTATGGCTTTCGATGGCGGGTACCGAGGAACTCTGGGACTGGGTGAAGACATCGCAGCCTTGGGCCATGGCGGCGGCGGGGCTCGCACAGGCGATCAGTAACAGGATTCTGGCGTTCATGAGGTTCTCCCTGAAGCGGCTTCTGCACGTTGATATCAATATCGAGGCGCAATAGAACGCTGTTGTTCCATCGGTTTTCCGACCGGTAGAACCTAAGGGAAAACGGGGCCGGCGTAGCGCGTCAGCGGAATTTGGGCAGCGGCCGCTCAGCGGGCTTGAGTGACGTCAATGCGCTCTGGATCGACGGGGCATCGCGTTCAATGTCATTGAGCCGGTCGCGGATGCGCACTGCGGTAGGGTGTCCACCCTGGTGGTCGACCCAGTCGGCGATTTCCTTGCAGGCGGCAGTGAGCGTGGCCTGACGTGATTCCAATAAAGTGAGCAGGGTGGTGATGGACTCTTTTTCGGACATGTCACACCTCCATTTCAGAGTTGATGATGTAGCACAAAACCCGCCAGTGGGCGGGTCATACCGTTGTTTAAGCGTAGTTGAGTTATTTCGGGTCTGTCGAAGAATCCGGCGCCCGGCTGGACAGCCGGTGCGCCGGATCAGTGTGTGTTGAATCAGCCGGACTCCTTTATCCAGGACGGCGCGACACTGGCTCGCCAGCGCACGTCGGTGATGCCGTATTTCTCTGCCATGGGTTTTGAAACCCGCTTGACCTTTTCTCGCCCGAATTTGGGAATGCGCCCGACACCCGCGTCGCAACTGGCCCAATGCCAGGCCTCTGAGTTGTTCATCACCTCGGCACGGATGATGAATGACTTGGGCTCGCCATGGAGCATGTAGTCGATGATGTAAAGCGATGGCCCGCCCATAAATCCTCCCTAACTAGTCCTATACGGATGGATACGAAGGCATTCGGAAAATTCCATCGAATTTCCAGACGGTCGATATATGACTTTCCAGGCATGGGCGCGGGACGATAGTAAAAATTGCCAGCAGGCGGCGCTCACCCTCAGGAACCAAACCCGGTTAACCTTCTCCAAGGTGGGCTTCAAAACCACGAGCCAGGGATCAAGGGCGAGGCAGTGCGGCATCAAACTAAGGCAAAATATGAAAAACATCGCCAGGACGCTGCTTTGTGCAGCCCTCGCCATCGGTCTGTCGGGATGCATCGGCCCGCCCATCGAACTGACCCCGCAAACCGAGCAGCAACTGCGTGCACAACCCCCGATCCGTTTCCTCCTGACATTCGATGACGGCCCCAGTGCGTCGTCGTTCTGGAACCCGAGCCTGGCCGTGCTGGACGCGCTGGCGGACAATCCGGTGCAGCCCGGGATCAAGGCGGTTTTTTTTGTGCAGACCCGGGCGATCAGAGCCGGTGACAGCGATATCGGGCGTTCGGTGATGCACCGCGAGCAGCGCGAAGGCCACCTGTTGGGCTTTCACACGGCAACCTATTGGCACACCAATCATCGATTCCTCAGCCCCGAGCAGCTCGAGCAATCGCTTGTCGATGGCGGCGCCGATATCGCCAGCATCGCCGGTGAGGCGCCCAACCTGGTGAGGCCGCCGTTCTGGAGCTACGACAAGCGCACGTTCGCCGCCTACCAGCAGCATGGCTTGCACGTATTGCTGACCGACCTGAGCGCCAACGATGGGAAAATCTGGGGTATCACCGCCAGCCCGCGGCGGCGAATCAACCTGATACGCCAGCTCTCGGAGGTGCGCGAGCGCATTGCCGCAGGGCAACTGCCAGTGGTGGATGGCGTGATCCCGGTGGTGGTCACCTTTCATGACCTCAATCGCTATACCGCCCGGCATGCCCGCGAATACCTTCAGATCCTGCTCGAGGCGGCTCGCGTCACCGGCGTCAAGACCGACGCCAGACCCTTTTATGACGACCATCAGGCCTTGGAGCGGGCAGCGCTGGCGCGCACGGTCAGGGACACGTCCCAGCCGGTGCACTTGCCTGGGCTGTGGGACTGGCTATGGGATTCCGACTCCCATTGACACTCCCACGGACAGCACGCCGACGTTGCGACGCTCGGTCGCTCCCCAGGCATGAACTGGGAGTAAGGTAGGCGACGTAACCCTGGTGTATCTCGAAGGAGGTAACGATGAGCCGTGCAATGCTGACCAAAATGCACATTAACGGGTACGACGTGCTCAGCGTGAACAGCGGTCCGTGGCGGGTCTGCACGCAAGCCGACCGGCTGGGCGCCTTTGGCTCCCGCGAGGAAGCGCTGGCCTACGCTGCCGCGTTGCCGCCCAGAAAAAATCCTGGCGGCCGGGCTGAGCGCACGAAATAGCCCTAAGGGGCGAGCTTGCCCGCCAAGAGTCGCCATCGCGAGCCAGCTCGCTCCCGCAGGATATTTCCAAGAACCTTGGACCTGCATTTCGAGCAAATCCCATGTGCGGGCGAACTTGCTCGCGATGGCGGTGCATCAGCTTGACCAGGCTCCTCGCCTCGATCAGCGATTGGCCAACTCCAGCGGTATTTCCAAAGTAAACAGCGCACCGCTACCGGGTCCGTCGCTGTGTACGTGAAGGCGGCCATTCATCTCAACCGCGGCCAGCGCACAGCTGTGCAAGCCAAACCCATGGCCGTCCTTGCGGGTCGTGAACCCGTGGTTGAAGATGCGGGCGAGGTTCTCTGGAGCGATGCCTTCGCCTCGGTCCTTGACGGTGAGGCACAACGTCGTTGGTTCGAGGATCTGTATCCCGAGGGTCATTTCGCGGGGCTCGCTGACATGGGACATGGCGAACTTGGCGTTGCTGATGAGGTTGATCAGGATCAGCAACAACCGATGCTTGTCTCCCAGGATCGTGGGGACGTCCTGATATTCCTTGATGACCGTAACGTGATGCCGGCTTAGCGCATCCGAATTCATCCGTAGCGCATCTTCGAACAGATCGTTGACCTTGAGCGGTTCGATCAGCCTGGCGGCCCCCGCATAGGTTTGTTGAGTGGTGACGATTTCCTTGATGTGGTCGATGCTCTTGGTCAGTTGCGCCAGTTCTTCGATAAGCATCGTTTGCTCGGCGGCGATGGAGTCGACCAGCTCATTGAAATAACGCGGCAGCAGCTTGCCCTTTTCATCCACGGTGATGAATTGGCCGAGATCGTCAGCATGCTCATTCATCATTTTTACCGCTTTTCCCAGCCCGGCGGTCTTGCTGCTGCGTAACTTGCGGGTGACGAGCTCCGCTGAAATATTCACGCTGTTAAGGACATTCCCGACGTTGTGCAGAACATTCGTGGCGATCTCGGCCATGCCGGCCATTCGCGCGGCATCCAGGAGCTCACGCTCGGCTTCCTTGAGTTCGCGCGTGCGCTCCTGCACGCGTTCCTCGAGCCGTTCGTTGGAGAGTTGCAGCTCGTGGTTGATGTGGTTGATGACCGAGTAGCTGCGGACCAGCCGCACAGCCAGGTAGATCATCAGGATCGCCATCAGGCTGGCGCACACGGCCAGGTAGAGATGATATTGGCGATCCGTAGCGGCGGTCCTGCGCTGGGTCTCGTTCAACAACTCATTGATGCTGTCCAATTCCTGGGCAACCGGAATGACATTGATGCGGTCAAGCAGGTCGTTGACGATCGGTTGTTCTTCGATAATGGATTTGACGTGCTGGGCCAGGGTGAGGAAAGGCGGCTGGCGGTGGGCGGGCAACCGGTCGATGTTTGGGCCCAGTTCGTTCAACAGGCGCTGTACCTCCTGGGCTTTTGCCGGGGTGACGTAAAGCGTGTATTCCAGCGTCGCCAGTGACAACTCAACAATGGTGTTGGCCGCGCCCAGGCGTTCGGCAGGGATTGGGATGTTGATTTCGTTGAGCAGTGCCTGGATCTCGTCCTCGACGAGCGGGAGCGCATCCAGGGCTTCGCGTAGATGGGCATTGTGTTGCTGGAACTGGTCGACCAGTAAGGTCTTGTTCCGGACTGCTTCCACATAACCCTGGCGCCTTGAAGCCCAGAGGGCCGCAAGGGGGCCCGAGTTGTTGAGTCGTTCCAGTTGCTCCCAACGGCTGTTCGCTTCCGGCGGTGGGGCCAGCGACAGGTTGTTGCTGACGTCGATCTTTTTTCTGAGGATCTTGACGTTCCAGTTCGCGTCGGACTGTTTCAGTTGGCGAATGAAGTCGCGGGATTCGAAGTAGGTCGATGTATCGTACGTATAGGACTTGATCAAGAAGAAGATCAACGCGCAGAAAACCATCAGCGCGGCGGCCAGCAACGCGGGCCATTTATACTTTCTTATAAGGGTGGTCACGTTATTCCCCTGTCCGGGACGCTGGTCGAAGGCGTCTGTATATGACTGAGTGGGCAGAAATGCGCGAGGGGTGAAAGCAGGGAGGAAGGAGGCTGCGATGGTATCGGTTGTGGCGTCGAGTGCTTTTACCTGCAAACACGTTGAGCTCCCTGCTAACGGTAAACGGCGGGTTCATCAGTGAGCTGAGTGTAGCGCCAACGAGACAGCAGGGATGGGCGCGCGATCACGCCAGGATGGAGCGGGCGCGGCCAAGGCAGGCCGCGCCCTTGGCGTCACTTGATATCGATGAAGGGCAGGGTGCCGTTCGGCAGTACGGTGGTTGGCAAGACGCCATTCCAGCGTTCGGCCTTGGTCAGTTCCACCAGGTTCTGGTTGCTGGCCAAGGCCTGCGCGCGCGCCTTGATGGCCTCGGCTTCGGCTTTGCCTCGCAACTCGGTGGCCAATGCATCTGCCTTGGCCTGGGCCACTTGTGAATCGGCCTCCGCCTGGGCCTGGGTCACTCGGATCTGCGCCTGGACCTGCTCGGTGGCGAGTTGCTGTTCGCGGGTCTTGACTTGGACTTCCGCAGCCATGCGCGCTTCGATGGCTTTCTCGTAGGCGTCACTGAAGTCGATGTTCTCGACCTGGACACTGTCGATGATCACCGGGCCGGTAATGGTCGCCTTGATGGCCGCGGAAATGTCATTGACCAGTTGGACGCGGTTCTGCACGGCGGCCACAGCGTTGAACTTGCCGAACACGTTTTCAACCTGCGTAGGTACCTGGCGGCTGATCATCCGGTCACGGATACCTTCGATATCCTTGAATTGGGTGTAGACCTTGGCGACGTCGGAAGGCGCGATGTGCCAGGACACCGACACCTTGAGCTGGGCAGACTGCTGGTCCTTGCTGTAGGCCTGCAGATCCTCGTAGGACGTGACCTGGCTCTGGGTGCTGATCAAGCGCACCGACTCGATGAAAGGCGTCTTGAACGAGAGGCCAGGTTCAACCAC